>Ga0207692_10000532_pt1 | contig 13531 bp, 18 predicted proteins | sample LARL52metaG_FD_184345 | JGI IMG/M metagenome (GOLD analysis project Ga0207692, IMG submission 184345) | Corn, switchgrass and miscanthus rhizosphere microbial communities from Kellogg Biological Station, Michigan, USA - LAR L5-2 metaG... | ecosystem: Host-associated > Plants > Roots >...
CCAGGAGTGGCGAACTAAACCCTGAGCTGCGGTTTTGGCACTGCGGCGGCGCCCGCCTGGTCTACACCAAGAGCGCGCGGACCACCGTCGGCCACCTGGCCGAGACCAAAATCTTCAGCAATTTCGGAGAAATCCTGGACGATCTGGGCGCACGCGGCGTGCGAAAGCTCATGGTCGAAGGCGGCACGAGCATTCACACGGCGTTCCTGAGCGCGGGACTCGCGGACGAGATCCGGGTCGCGGTCGCACCGATGCTGATCGGACAGGCGACGGCCCCGCGTTTCGTGAATCCCGCCGAATTCCCCGGCGGACCGGCCCGCCGATTCCACCTGGAGGACGTCGCGAAAGTCGGGGACGTCGCGGTTCTCCGCTACTTCCCGAAAGTCACTTCCGCACGAGCCTGAGCAGGCCGAGGATCTGCTCGCGCCGGTAGACCGCGATGACCAGCGCCCACAGCGCGAAGATGATCGGCAGCACGGCTGCCTTGAAGCCGCCGTTGGTCACCAGGAAGAGCTCGGTCAGCGTCGCGCCGCCCATGATCCCGACGAGAGCCAGCGCCGCGATGCCGCAGACGCGCGGGATGACCAGGCCGATCGCGGCGGCGATCTCCAGGACACCGGTGAGGTAGCGGAACCACTGGCCGAAGCCGATGTCGTCGAACTTCTTGACGAAGTCGTCGCCGAACAACGCCCAGCCACTCTGCACGAACGTCACGGCGAGAAGGATCTGCAGGATCCAGACGACGACGTTGCCGATCTTCGCCGCGGTTGAGGTCTGCTCAGACATGCCGCGATCCTCCCACCGCAACACTGGCGTGACGCCACAGCCAGAGCACGTCGCGCCCGAACGACCACACCAGCGCCGCCAGCGCGAGACCGACGAGCACGGCCGCGAACGGCAGCAGGCCCGAGGCCGCCACGACGAGGAAGACGCCCTGCACCGCGGCCACGGTCTTGCGCGCGTAGCTGGCCGGCAGCGGCGCGTTCAGCCAGCGGAAGCGCCACGACGCGGCGACGAACACGTACCGCATGAGGCCGATCGCGAGCACCCACGGTCCCATCTGCACGGCCACGTACGCGCTCAGCACCAGGATCAGGAACGCGTCGACCTCCATGTCGAACCGCGCGCCCAGCGCCGACGACGTGCCGGTGCGGCGAGCGACCTGCCCGTCCACCCAGTCGAGCGACAACGCGACCGCCGCCAGCGTCACGACCAGCGCGACCGGCACGTCCTGGCCGGCGCGATCGGCCACCAGAGCGGTGACGGCGCCGACCATCAGGCCGCGGGCGAGCGTGACCCGGTCGGCGGGGCCGAGCGAGGCGGTGCGGTGGCGTTGCATGCCGTAGCCGAGGAACGCCCAGGTGGCGAACCCGTAGGCCAGACCGGCGGCCCAGCCGAGCGGGCCGAGGCCGGCCGTGGCGGCGACCACGCCCAGCAGGACCACCTGGGCGACGGCCCAGACGGCGGGCTCCCGTACGACGGCGGGCGTCCTCGTGTGCTGAAGTGTGATCATCAGGTGCTCCTGGTGGACTTCGTGCGGCGGAGGTGTTGTGAGTGACACGTACGGCGAGTGCCTTTTGGCTCAACGAATCCGGAAACGGGGAAGTTCGGCAGGTCACACTGGCCGAGCCGGGTCCGGGCGAGGTCGAGGTGCGCACGCTGTTCTCCGGGGTCAGCCGCGGCACGGAGACGCTCGTCTTCCGCGGTGGCGTGCCGGAGAACCAGCACGCGGCGATGAGGGCTCCTTTCCAGGACGGCGATTTCCCGTGGCCGGTGAAGTACGGGTACCTCAACGTGGGCGTCGTCGAACATGGACCCGAACGACTGCGCGGGCGCGCGGTGTTCTGCCTCTATCCACATCAGACTCGTTACGTGGTGCCGGAATCCGCGGTCACCCTCGTCCCGGACGACGTTCCCGCCGAACGAGCCGTGCTCGCGGGCACCGTCGAGACGGCCGTGAACGCCGTGTGGGACGCACGTCCGTTGATCGGCGACCGGATCGCGGTGGTCGGCGGCGGCATGGTCGGGTCGAGCATCGCGGCCGTCCTCGCCACGTTCCCCGGCGCGCGCGTCCAGCTCGTGGACGCCGACCCCGCCCGTGAGTCGACCGCCCGTGCCCTGGGTGTCGGATTCGCCTTGCCGGACAACGCTCTCGACGGCTGCGACCTCGTCTTCCACGCCAGCGCGACCGAACCCGGCCTCACCACCGCGCTCGGCCTGCTCGCGCCGGAGGGCCGGGTCGTCGAGCTGAGCTGGTACGGGGACCGCAAGATCGCGGTGCCGCTCGGCGAGTTCTTCCACTCGCGCCGGCTCACGATCCGCAGCAGCCAGGTCGGCACGGTCGGCCGCCCGGACCGCAGCTACGCCGAACGCATGGCCCTCGCGCTCGATCTCCTCGCCGACGACCGGTTCGACGCGCTGATCACGGGACACAGCGCGTTCGAGGAGCTGCCGGACGTGCTGCCGAAGCTGGCCGACGGGACGATTCCGGCGCTGTGCCACCGGATTGACTACCGTCAACCCCATGTTTCCGAGTGACACCACGGTCGACGTCCGCGACCAGCGGATCGCCGTGCTCCCGGTCGGCAGCACCGAGCAGCACGGCCCGCACCTGCCGCTGGCCACGGACTCCGTGATCGCCTGGACGATCGCGTCGGAGATCTCGAAGGCGCACGGGGTCCGGTTGCTGCCGCCGATCCAGTTCTCGTGCTCGCAGGAGCACGCCGACTGGCCGGGCACCGTCAGCATCTCCGCGCGCACGTTGATCTCAGTCGTCGAGGACATCGCGGACTCTTTGCGGCGCAACGGTGTCACGAACGTCGTGCTGGTGAACGGGCACGGCGGCAACTACGTGCTGCAGAACATCGTGCAGGAGGGCGAAGGTCTGGCGCTCTTCCCCGGACGGGACGACTGGGCGTTCGCGCGGGAGAAGGCCGGCATCGAGACCTCCGCGTACAGCGACATGCACGCGGGTGAGCTGGAGACCTCGATCCTGCTGCACGCCCACCCCGATCTGATCCGGCCCGGTTACGAGACTTCCGACCACCTGGCGGAGGACCGGCGGCACCTGCTCACCCTGGGTCTGGCGCCGTACACGCCCTCCGGCGTCGTCGGGCGGCCCTCGCTCGCGTCAGCGCGCAAGGGCGAGCTCCTGCTCGCGGGCCTGGTCGACGCGTTCCGCCACTACCTCGACCTGTTCGGAGGTCCTGGCACGGCGTGAGGTGACCAGCACGACCGCGCCCGGCAGGGCCGCGATCAGCGCCAGCACGCCGTAGACGATGCCCGTGGTGAAGCCGTGCTGGGCGCCCAGCCCGGCGGCACCGAACGCCACCGCGAGGAACGCCTCGCGCGGGCCGAACCCGCCGATGCTGACCGGGATCGCCATGATCAGCAGGGCCAGCACCACGACCGGCGCGAGCTGCGTGATCGTGGCGTCCGACCCGGCGGCACGGGCGGCGACCACGAACATCGCCACGTACCCGGCGACCGTGGCGACCGACAGACCGAGCACCGCGGGCCACGTCTTCAGCGAAAGCAACCGAATGCCGTCCGCGAGCGTCTTCACGAGTAGCTGGCGCACCACCCTGACCCGCCAGCCGACCACGACGAGCGCGACGAGGCAGGTGAGCATGACTGCGACGCCGGTGCCGTTCAGCGTGAGGTCGAGGCCGGGTGCGGGGTGCACGAGCAGCACCGCGAGCCCGATCCCGATCAGCACCATCTGGCCGGCGAACCGCTCGAAGAACACGGCGCGCACGCCACGCCCGACGTCGCCGGACTCACGACCGTGGTTGACCGCGCGGTGCACGTCACCGAGCACGCCCGCGGGCAGCACCGCGTTGACGAGCAGCGCGCGGTAGTAGTCGGTGACCGCGGTGCGCAGGGACAGCGACAGGCCGAGGCGGCGCGCGACGAGCACCCAGCGGGCGGCGCTGAGCAGCGTCGTCACGAACCCGATCGCCAGCGCGGCGGTGACGGAGAACGCGTCGATCGCGCGCAGTCCGTCCAGGAACGCCCCGGTGCCCAGGCGCACGCCCATCGCCACCAGGATCGCCACCGCCAGCAGCAAGCGGAGCCACGGCCAAAGTCGCTTCATCACACAGCTCCCCTAATCATGACTTGGCGGGTATCGCCAGCAGGTCGACGTGGTGGACCACTGCGGAAGCCTCTGACCTGCGGCGCAGGTAGTCGTCAGCCTCAGCGGCGAGTGCGGGCTCCTGCTCGGCCGCCGCACCGACCCAGCCCTTGAGCCACTCGCGCTGCAAGGCGTCGGCGTTCAGGCGCCACGGGCTCGAAGCCGTCCGAACCGAAGCGCCGGCTGCCACGAATGCCTGTTCAGCAGCGGCCGGGGCGTCCGGTCCGAGCAGCCTGCGCCCGTCCACGACGCGGCGCTGGTGAGCGTTGAACGCGTCCTGGTAGGCGGCGTCGAGCGGCTCGGCCGGGTCGAACTCGATCCGGCCTGCCACCGAGAGCGTGAACAGTGCGGGCACATGTGCTTCTACGCATGCAACCGCGAGAGCGTTCATCTCGTCGGCAGTGAGCAAGTCCAGCAACGCGGAGCACGTGACCAGGTCAGCGCCCGCGAGGTCGGCGGCGGTGAGCGCGGTGAGGTCGCCCTCACGCGCCTCGGCGGTGACGTTTTCGAAGGCGCTCATGCCGGCCTCCGCCAGCGCGAGCAGCCGGGGGTCGCGGTCGTGCAGCACCCAGTGCTGCGCGCCGCCGAGCCTCCCGGCGAGCCATCGTCCCATCGATCCCGTGCCACAACCCAGATCACGGATCGTCAGCGGGTTTCGGTTCACCAGTTTTTCGCGGACCGCGTCGACGAGCTCCGTCGAGCGTGCGGTCGCGTCGGCCTTTTCCCGCAGTGCCAGCCATTCCGGCGCGAAGGTCATGGCCGCAGACTAGCCAGCACCTTCCGCAGGTCCTCTGTGGATTCGTCCCATGTAGACAGCTTCGCCCGTCGCGCGAGCGCCCGCGCCCGCAGTTCCGCGCGGAATTCCTGATCTTGGAACCAGCGCGTCAGTGCAGCTTCCAATGCGTTTTGGTCGTCCGCCGGGACCAGCAGGCCACCGTCCCCGAGCGCGTCCGGAACGGCGCTCGCGATGACCGGCAGACCGCGGGCCAGCGCCTCGGTGACGACCATGCCGTACGTCTCGTTGCGCGACGCCAGCACGAACAGGTCAGCCACGTCATATGCGCTGTTCAGAGCCTCGCCGGTGAGTGGCCCGGGAAAGCTGACGCGATCGTCTTCCGGTAGTTGCCCGACGAACGGCCGGATCGGCCCCGCGCAGACGAGCCGCCACTCGTAGTCGACCCTCTGCAACGCCCTGACCAGCAGGTCGTGGCCTTTGCGGGGGGTGACCGAGGCAACGCACAGGAGTTGGCTGACGCCGTCCGTGCCGCGTGCCACCGGTGCCGGATCGGCGCCGGGCACGACCACGTGCACGGTGCCCAGTCCGTGCCTGGTCCTGAGGTCGCGCGCGGCCGTGGGGCTGGTCGCGACGACCGCGCTGGCGGCCCGCAGGACCTGCCGTTCCTTCTCGTCGAGCAGCGCGGCGGTGGCGGGATCGAGGCCGGTCTCGTCGGCCAGCGGCAGGTGCACGAGCACGGCGAGCTTCAGCCGTCGCGCGTGCGGCACGACCACCTCGGGCACGCCGCAGCCGACCAGGCCGTCGATCAGCACGACCTCGCCGTCCGGGATGCCCGCAAGCGTTTGCGACAACGCCGTGGTGTCATGTGGACGCGGCCAGTCACCGGTGACGGCGAGGCGGTTCAGCTTCGCCCCGACCCGCAGGTCGTAGACGTTGCCGCCGCTGGGACTGGCCGGGTCGTCGACGTCAGCCGGCAGTACGAAGTGCACGTTCGTAGCTCGCCCACGCCACATGGGACTCGTGGAGTGTGACGGCGATCGCATCGATTCCGTGAGCGCCCTCACCCAGAGCGCCCTCGGCGATCTTGTCCGCGAGCTGGTCCGCGATGTGCTTCGCGAGCCACTCCGTGGACGTGTTGATGCCCGCGAACTGCGGTTCTTCGTCCAGGTTCCGGTAGTTGAACACGGCCAGGACCTTGCTCAGCTCCTGCGTCGCGAGGCCGATGTCGACAACGATGTTGTCCGAATCGAGCTCAACACGTTTGAACGTCGCGTCCACCAGGAACGTTGCTCCATGCAGACGTTGTGCCGGACCGAAGACCTCGCCGCGGAAACTGTGGGCGATCATCACGTGATCGCGGACGGTGATGCTGAACAGGGTGACCTCCGCTGTGCGGTCGGGTTACGGTGCGACCTCGCACCCGAGCGTAGCTGCACGCTCGGGAGGCGCCAGGTGGACGAGGGGACCGAGATGTTCGAACAGGCCTTCAACGACGAGGACGTGGCGGAGTCCGACCTGGTGACCCGCCGTGGCACTTTCCGCGCAGTCGCGTTCCGCGCGGACGGCCACGAGCACATGGCGCTCGTCTACGGCAAGACCAAGCTGCGCGAGAACGTGCTGGTGCGCATCCACTCCGAGTGCATGACCGGTGACATCTTCGGTGCCATGCGGTGCGAGTGCGGTGAACAGCTGGACTCCGCGCTGAACACCATCGTGCGCGAGGGCAGCGGCATCCTCGTCTACCTGCGCGGTCACGAGGGCCGCGGCATCGGTTTGGTGGCGAAGGTGCGCACGCACGTGCTGCAGGACGCCGGTCTGGACACGCTGGACTCCGCCACGTCGCTCGGGTTGCCCGTCGACGTGCGCGACTACTCCCCCGCCGCACGTGTGCTGCGCCACCTCCGCGTGCAGTCCGTGCGCCTGATGTCCAACAACCCGGACAAGATCGCGGCGCTGGAGAGCAACGGCATCCCGGTGACCGCGCGCGTGCCGTCGTTGATGGCGCCGAACCCGCACAACATCGCGTACCTGACCGCGAAGCGCGACCGGCTCGGTCACGACCTGCCGCAGGTCGACTCGTTCACGCTGCCGCACGCCCGCTGAGCGTTGATTTCTCCGAGTCCGGCGCTCAAAATGTGCCGATGCTGGCGCTGCGGGCCAGGCGTGCCTTCGACGGTGAGCACTCGCTCGCCGGACCGATCACGGTCCTGACCGGGAACGGCGTCGTCGAGGCGGTCGAGCGGGGCCATCCGGACGTTCCCGGTGCCGAGGTCGTCGATCTCGGCACCGCCACCGTCCTGCCCGGACTGATCGACACCCACGTGCACCTCGGTGGTGACGGCGAGTTCGGCGCGCTCGACCGGCTTCCGGCCTACACCGCGCAGGAACGCGACGCGGTGATCAAGGAGAGCCTCGACCGGCAGCTGCGGGCCGGGGTGACCACGGTCAGGGACCTGGGCGACCACGAGTGGTCCGTCGTCGAGCAGCGCGACCGGCACCGGCAGCGCGTCCTCGCCTCCGGGCCGCCCATCACCAGCACGAAAGGCCACTGCTGGTCGATGGGCGGGGAAGCCGCCGGTGAGGACGAGCTGCGCCGGGCCGTGCGCTAGCGGGCAGAACGCGGAACCGACGTCGTCAAGATCATGGCCAGCGGTGGCTTCACGACCACGGGCACCGCGGTTAGTGGATGTCAGTTCACCGAACAAGAACTGCGTGCGGTGGTGGAAGAAGCCCACCGCCGCGGTCTGCCGGTGACGGCCCACGCCCACAGCCTCGACGCGGTGCAACGCGCCGTGGCCGCGGGTGTGGACGGAATCGAGCACTGCACGTGCCTGACGGACAAGGGCATCCACGTCCCGGCCGAGCTGATGGACGCGATCGCGGAGGCTGGCATCTTCGTCTGCCACACGCTGGGAAGCGTGGTGGAACCGCCGCCCCAGCTGCGGGAGGTCTGGGCGAAGGTGGGCATGAGCTACGCCCGCAAGGTGGACTCGGCGGGCAGGATGTTCGACCACGGCGTGAAAACCTTGTCCGGTACCGACGGCGGGATCAGCGCCGGCAAGCCGCACGGCATCATCGGCGTCTCGGTCGCCGACCTCGTCAAGGGCGGCGTGCCGAACGCGGCCGCGCTGGCCGCCGCCACGAGCCAGGCGGCGAAGGCGCTGAACGTCCGCAAGGGCTTGCTGAGACCCGGCTGGGACGCGGACATCATTGCCGTACAAGGAGATCCCATGCGCGACATCACGGCGTTGCGCAACGTCACCACCGTCGTGATCGGCGGTCAGATCGTGACGACGACCTCGCCGACCGATCGTCGCGAGTAGACGTGGTCGATCGCGTGGGCTTGACCGTGCCCGCGCAATCCGCACGCCGTACGAGCCGACGCCACTACCGGCACAAAGCAGCGCATACACGACATAACCGACCCGACTTGATCGCCGCATCCGTATGGCGGTCGACTACCGCCATACGGACCCATTAGCGTGCGGCACATGCTCCGTCCGGTCCTTGTTGCGTGCGCGCTTGCCCTCACGGCGTGCAGCAGCGCCGTGACGGCGGAACCACCCGCTGTCACGAGCACACAACCGTCATCACCTTCGTCACCGGAGCCGCCGTCGCACACCCCGGCGGCAGCGGTCACCACCGAGGTCTGCGCGCTGCCCGACAGCGGCTTCGAGTGCGCGTTCCAGAAGCGCATCAAGGACGCGCAGGCCTACGCCCAGACCAGGCCCGGCACCGTCGGCATCGTGCTGCGCGACCGCAGGACCGGGGCGACGTGGCGCAACGACCACGCGGCCGACATGACGTGGACGGCGTCGACGATCAAGCTCGCGATGGTGGTGAACCTGCTGGAACGCAACCGGTCCGGGGCGATCACGCTGACCAGCGACGACCGCCGGTTGATGACCGCGATGCTGCACAGCTCCGACGACGACGCCGCCGACGCGTTGTGGAAGCGCTACAGCGGCACGACGTTCAACGCGGCGTTCCCGAAGTACGGCATGACAGACCTGGTGCCGCAACGGGGTTACTCGGCCACCTTCCCCTACTGGGGCTTCCAGAAGTGCACGGCGAACGACCTCGACCGGTTGATCAACTACGTGCTCGACCGCGTGCCCTCCGCCGACCGCGACTACATCGTCGGGCAGATGCGCCAGGTCGGTCCCGAACAGCAGTGGGGTGTCTGGGGTCCGGACTCCGGCAACAAGAACGGCTGGTCCGAAGAGGACGGTGGCTGGGTGATGAACTCCGTCGGGTTCGTCGGCCAGGACGCGCGGTACACGGTCGCGATCATGAACAACCTCAGGGGCCAGGGCGGTTACGACGCCGGTCGGCAGACCGACACGGAGATCAGCCGCATCCTGTTCCGGTGACCGTCACGCCATCAGTTCGAAGTGGAACGAGCGGATGAAGCAGTCCCGTGGCTGGTTCACGGCGAACAGCACGCAGTCGGCCACGGACTGCGCGGTCAGCACGCCGTCACGTCCGCCCGTTCGGAACGACGCAGCAGCGGCAGGAAGCTCTCGGTCGTCAGCACCGTTCCCGCCGCACCGGACAAGATCGTCCGCACGATCGCGTCGTCGTCCGCCTCGGATTCGGCGAGAAACGCCGCTCCGTTGTTGACCAGCACGTCGACGTGCCCGAGCAACTCCCCCGCCCGCACGGCACAACGCCGGATCGACGCGGCGTCCGTCAGGTCGCACGGCAGCGCCTGCGCGCCGGGCAGTGACGCGCAGGTGCGCCGCGCGGCATCGAGATCACGCGCCGTGACGACGACTGTCGCACCCTGCCGCGCGAACCGCCGCGCGATGGTGCGCCCGAAACCCCTGCCACCACCGGTGATCACCACGTTCATGCGGAGAGGGTGCAACCTGCATCGCGCTGGAGGTCAAGTTGCTAGCGTGATGGCGACCTGTTCGACACTGGGGAAGGGGTCGCCGTGCCGGACCGGAGGGCACAACTCGAGGAGAAGATCCGTTCGTTCCAGGAGCAGGCCGCCAGGGCGGGCCAGCTCAAGGACAAGATCTCGGAGCTGCGCGGGCAGGCCCGCAGCGGCGACGGTTCGGTGACGGTCACCGTCGCGCCTTCGGGTGCGGTGCTGGGCCTGCAGCTCAGTCCCAACGCGATGAAGTACAGCCACACGCAGCTGCAGCAGGAGATCCTCGCCACCATCAGGGCCGCGACGCAGCAGGCCGCGCAGATGTTGCAGGAGACGGTGGTACCGGTGCTGGGCGACCAGGCCGACCGCTTCAAGGAGGCGTTCAGCGCGCACGCGGCCGTGATGATGCCGGACGCGCCACCTCAGCAACCGCAACAACAACAACAGCAGCAGTACGCGGCACCGCCGCCACCGCCTCAGCACCTGCCGCCGCCTCCTCAGCACATGTCGAGGCCGGTACCCGGGAACCGTCCGAGGCCCGCGCCAGTCTCAGACGACGACGACTTCGGTGGCAACTCGATCCTGAGGTGATGGGGGAATGACGGGATTCCAGGTGCAGGGCGGTGCGCTGCTCGCGCACAGCTCCGGTTCGAAGGAGGCCGCCGGCCACTTCGGACAGTTGGCGACCCTGCTCGAACAGGCACGGGTGAGCGACGACTGCTTCGGCCCGCTCGGCGAGCTGCTCGCGTTCAAGTACTTCGAGAGCCTGCAGGAATGCCAGGACATGGCCAACAAGGCCAAGGGTTTCCTGGAGGGCGTGGCCGAGCGCACCGAGCAGACCGCGCAGACCTACCGCGACGTCGAGGACGCGATCCACCAGGGCCTGCAGAAGCTGGGCACCGGCGGCGGTCCCGGCTCGCTGGCCGACCTCAACAGCGCGGGCGACGCCGGCCGCAAGGGCTACCTCGAACAGAACGCCGGTTACGGCAGCTCGTGGGTCAGCACGAGTGGCGACGTCGCGCGGGCGAGCAGCCCGCCGGACGTCGCGATCGCGGCGGTCAACTCGCGCATGGAGCAGCTCCAGCTCGTGACGAGCCCGGGCAAGTCGCTCGTCGACAACGGCCTCGGCTTCCTGATCGGCATCGTGATCAGCCCGATCGTCGAGTTCGTGCTCGAACCCGCGATCGGTGACCCGGAGCAGATGCGCAGCACCGCGACCGGCTGGGGCAAGGTGGCGGACTGGGTGCAGTCCTCCGGCGAGCACGAGAAGAACCGCGCCGCCGCGATGTCGCAGCCGTGGACCGGTCAGGCCGGCGACAAGTTCCGCCAGCAGATGAACGAGTTCGGCGAGGGCACCAACGCGTTCGCCAACGAGATCCGCGGCCTGCAGCAGATGCTGGACCTCGCCGCCGACCTCTTCGACGCGTTCGTCGAGATCTGCATCGACATCATCCAGGAACTCGTGATGGGCCTGATCATCGAGTGGCTGGCCGCGCTGGCCGCCTCGTGGATCACGGCCGGTGCCTCGATGGGTGCCGCCGGCGCCGCCACCGCCGCCGAGGTCACCGGCACGATGGCGCGCCTGGGCCTGAAGGTCAAGCAGCTGCTCGGCAAGCTCATGCCGTTGATCAAGAAGCTCGAGGACCTGCTGCAGAAGCTGCGCAAGGGCCCGTTGAAGAAGCTGGTCGAGAAGGCGGAGGACCTGCGCAACGGCAACAAGGCCGAGCAGTTCCTGATGCGCCGGGTCGACGGCAACCCGATGGCCAAGATCCTCACCAAGGCCAACACCAAGATCGAGGACGGCGCCGAGGCGGCGACGATGGCGTCGAAGACGGGCAACCGCTTCGCCAAGCGCTTCGGTGTGGACGGCGAGGGGGCGGACGCGCTGACCACCAACCTCGCCGACCGGGCTCTGCGCATGGCAGGCATGAGCGGCACCACGCGCGTGCCGACCGCGGTCACCCACGGCATCATGGACAACGCGCCCGGGCTCGCGGTGGAGCAGGGCATCAAGTACGGCTACAACAAGGCGCAGGACCCGTCCTCCGAAGAGGAGCGGACCGACGCCATGAACCGAGGATTCGAGTACGAGTGATCTTCTCGGCACCGCTCGGCCCCGGCCGCGTCGCCCGGCAGCACGTCTGCCGGGCCGGCGAGACCCTGCAGTGGGCGATGTACCGGCAGACCTTCTACTACGCCGTCGACGGCCTCGACAAGCTCGGCGCACCCGGCCGGTCGTTGTTCACCCGAGGCCTGTCGGCCGTGGGCAGTGGTGTGGCCGAGTTCACGCTGGCGCTGACCGGTGGTGGTGACGAGTCCTCCGACAGGGGCCCCGACGCTGATCATCTGATCTTCGGGCCGTCCGGTGACTCGCTCGCGGTCCGCGCCATGTCGCGGTTCACACCCGGCACGCAAGCGAGACGGTTGTGGGCGTTGACGTCCGAGCGGCTGGTGATCGCCGTTCGGGTCGAAGCGGCCGCTCCGGAACCCCAGCCGAGCTCGTTCCTGGGCAAGGCGATCGGGTTCGGCAAGGACATCGGCAAGATCCTCACCGACAACCGCCTCACGTTCGGCGAACACGTCGAGGGCGAACCGATCGACGTGCCGCAGTACCGGGTGGTCGTGGAGATTCCACGCGCGCAGATCGCCGAGGCCCAGCCGGGTCGTGTGGTCCTGGTCGACGGCTCGGGCTTCGAGTTCCTGCTCGAACCCCCGGCCGTGGCCGAGAAGGACGCCCAGATCGTGCGGAAGGAACTGACCAAGCACTGGCTGCGCCGCGGCGAGAACCTGGTCCTCGGCCTGCCACCGGTCATCGGTTACGTGGGCGGTGTCGTCGCCGGTTCGCTGCACGTGCCGTGGACGGCAGCCGGTCGGATGCCGCCGCTGGAACTGGGCAAACTGCGCTGGCCGCTGCCCGCACCGCCGGCACCGCAGGACTGGCTCGACGACCCGACGCTCGGCTACTGGGTCGAGGCGCCCGCCGCGTCGAGCCTCGCGGTGCAACTGGCCGACCACTTCGCGTTCAGCCGCGGCAACGCACGCCTGGTGGTGAGCGACCAGCGAGTGGCCGTGGTGTACCCGACCCACCTGTTCGAGGCCAAGCCCGCCAACGTCTTCACGACGTTCGCGGAGATGCCGCGCACCGCCGTGCGAGCCCTGGAAACGGTCTTCACGGGCTGCACCCTGCCGGCGCGCCCGGTCGTGCGGCTGACGTTCACCGACGGCTCCCGCCTGCACCTGCGCCGGCCCTGACCTCGCGTCAGCGCGCGAGGTCGGGCACCTGGGCCACGAGGTCGTCCGGCGCGGACAACCGCCACGCCTCGAACACGAGTTCCGCGAGCTCGTCGGCCTCGATGCCCTCCAGGTGCACCACGACCCACCCGAACCCGCCGGACGTGAACTGCTCCTCGAACACGTCCGGCCGCTCGGCCACCAACGCCTGCTGCTCGGACAACGTCTGCTTCAGCCCGACGGTCTGCGTGCGCGGCCAGTAGTAGCCGAACACCTTGCCCCGCACCCGGAAGGTGTCGTACTGCTGACCGGACGAGCGCTTCGCCTCGGCGAGCCCGTCCACGATCCTGAAGAGTTCCTTGTTCGATGCAGCCACTGCCGACCCCCAAAACCGAAGACGCGCAGTATAAATCCGGCCGATGCCCCTCAACCGGAGGAACTGAGGTGGTCGACGATCAGCGCCGCGTGCGACAGCGGGGTCCGCAGGTCGTCGACGTCGCCGTTGGTCGTGTAGTCGAGCAGGAGGTCGCCATCGGGACCGGGATCTGGC
>Ga0207692_10000544_pt1 | contig 13356 bp, 13 predicted proteins | sample LARL52metaG_FD_184345 | JGI IMG/M metagenome (GOLD analysis project Ga0207692, IMG submission 184345) | Corn, switchgrass and miscanthus rhizosphere microbial communities from Kellogg Biological Station, Michigan, USA - LAR L5-2 metaG... | ecosystem: Host-associated > Plants > Roots >...
ACGAAACTCTCTGAGCGGCCTAAATCTCCGCTCTGAAAGTAGACCCAACCCAGCGTGTCCCACACGAGGGCGAAATCATACGTGAGTTTCGTGCTGATACCGCCGTCCGCATCATCGTCTGACTGATCCTCGAGTTCACCGACAGCGGCCTCCGCGTATCGCTTCGCCAGTTCCAGGCTCGACTTGTGGTCCGCGAATTCGTAGGCCACTTCGTTCAAAAGCATAGGATCATGTTTGAGAGCGCCGTCCTTTTCCGCGACCGCTTTCATGTGCGGGAGCGCCTTGCCAGCCTCGCCCATCCTCAAGTACGTCCTGCCCAGCCCCAGTTGCAGTTGCGCATCCTCAGGAGCGAGTTTCACAGCCCCTTCCAAAACCTCCACCGCTTCCGAGTTCTTTCCCTCCTCCGAAAGGAATCGGCTCACATTCAACGCCGCATCGCGGTTGTCCGGATTAGCCTTGAGCAACTTCCGCCATTGCTCCTTTTCCTCATCTGGACGGCCCAGCATCTTCGCGAAATTGGCCCCCGTCACATAAGCCTCAACCTCTTTTGGCGATATGTCCTCCTCTTTGTGGAACTCGGCCAGGGCATCTACCAGTTTCCCCTCCGTGCCCAGAGCCATACCCAGCCCGAAGTGCGCCTTCTCGTGCTTGGGATCGAGCGCGATTGCTCTCCGAAAAAGCTCCTCTGCCTGCCTGCCATCCCGCCGCAACAGCGCCCTACCTCCATCGGCAATAATTTCGTCCACATCTTCATCGTCCCTCTTCTCTTCGTCATTATCCGGCCTGGCATCCGCCACCTCGATTCCGCGGTTGAGCTTGATGAAGGCCCACTCGTCGTCCCCAATCTTTCGCCCAAACTTGCGGAATCGATCCCATTCGTCAGTTTTCACTTCACTTTTCTTGACGATTAGTCGCCGCGTCACCGTGAACACACCCTTCTCAATCACGTTTTGACTGTGGTATTCCGCGTACGGTTCCACCAGATCGAGCGGCTCTGGCGCCGTTCCTGAATAACCGGGCGGCAATTCCACCTGCGCCCGATACACAATTTCGCCCGGCCCGGTCAACAGAAAGGGCTCGCTCGGCTTCTTTTCTTTCGAGTCTTTATTTACTTCGATTCCCATCGGAGGCATGGGCGGTGTGATCTGGTGATTCTCCCAATCCCCATAATTCTTCCGCACATAGTCATAGGAGATCATGAACTCCTTCTCCATATCCTCGGGCGGGGTTACGGTCACATTGCTTATATCGCCGGCGAAGCCCCGGCCATAGGAGATATTCTGCGCCGCCTCCTTCCATTGCGACTGCGCTACTTGGCGAAACACCGCGCGCAGCAATACCTCTGAATCCCCGCGAAACGATTGCTCGATGTGGCCCTTGAAGGTTCCCTCCGCACTCAACTTACCCTTCGCCGAGAACTCCTGGCTCTCGGGAAAGGGATTCTTGTCGGGAGTGCTCAAGAGCTTGGGCGCTGAATTCGAGGGAATTACCAGCGCCTCTTTACTGCGCAGCAATCGCAATATCAACCCGTAGGGCGCTACTTCTGGAGTGGTATCGAGCCAGATCAAACTGCCGCCGCTGGGCACCACCGTGATGACATGATTGAACTGCGCCGGCGACGGCACTTCGGAATCCAGCTTCCGCTGGCCATGGATCAGCGCCGGCCACGCATCGTATCCCGCCGCCTTCAAAAGGGACGCCAACAACGTGTGCTTATCTTTGCAGTCGCCATATCCGTTCTCCAGAACATCTTCCGCCAGGTGCGGCTGGTAGCGCCCAATCCCAAAGTCCAGCCCAATGTAATGAAATCGCAGAGAAACATACGAATAGAGGGCGCGCAGCTTTTCATCGTCTGTTTTCAAACCTTTCGTCAATTCCGCAGCCTTCGCCTGAATGGCGGGAGTCACTTCTACGGAGCCTTTCTGCAGATCTCCATACCATTTCCCCACATCCTCCCAACTCGCAAACGTGGTCACCTGCACGGATGGGTTCGGAGCGATACGCTTCGGAATCTCATTCGGATCTTTTTCCACGACGATCAAATTTGAGTGCGTCCAGCGGTAGACACGTCGGCCGCCCTCGTTGCTGATCTCGGGCTTGAATTCGGGGCTGACTATTTTTACGTATTTGTCGGCCGGGAAGCTGATCTCAAGCTTTTCCTGTTTGATTATCGCGTCTTTCGAGAATGTATCCTCAAACCAGAAGTGACCCGGCACCTGCGGCTTGGTGACACGAAACACGACGCGATACTCCAGCCTGTCCCCCACACCCAGCCCTTTCACCGCAACGTGCTTTTCGTGAATATCGCTATACAGCGGCGCCGTCCGCGTTACGTCTGCAGGCATGTCTTGGACGTTATAGTCCGGAGTCTTGACCACGCTTCCGTCGGGCTTGCGCACCCGGACGTAGTCGACATCCACCACTTCGTTGGCGCTGGTGTAGGGAAAATTCAGAACGGCCAGGGCCTTCACACCCGCTTCCGATATGATCCTCACCTCAACCGTCAGATCGCGCGTCCCGCGACCGTCCGTTTCCTCGAAAACGCTCGTCTCGGATTTCTCAATGACATACGCTTCCTTCGAGTAGTCGGAGGGGGTTGGTGCCGTCCTCTCCTTTACCTGAGCAGGTCCGGCCGCAGCGATGGACGCGGAGAAGGCGAGACTAAGGACAATGTGCGAGAACATTCGACTGGCACCCCTATGGCAGAATAGGAACCAGAAACTTTCTCTTACTTCTTCGCTCCCACCGCATGCAGGCACTTTCCATACAGCTCCAGCAACTGCGCCGCATATTCGTCGGGCTTTGACGCTGAACCCGTGCCTTGAAATCCCACTCCCGACGAAGTGGTTCGCCCGTAGCCGGTGGTCATGGCCACAAACTTCATCAGATCGAGCGCGATATCCTCATTGCGGCGCGCCCCCGCGTGCATAGCTGGACCTTCTTCCATGAGTCCTTCTCCTGAACCGGAAATATAAGGAAGTCCTTCGTCTTCCAAGTCTTCCATCACGACGTCTTCCATAACCCTAATTACCACTTCCGACCAAGATGATAGCAGGGTGGGAGTTGTGATGTCCGGCAAGGAAGAGCTCTAATCACTAAGGTCACGAACGCACAAGAATCAAAATCGGTAAATCGTTAGCGCCTTATCCCTTCGTGATACTTCGTGTCCTTGGTGGTTATGCCTTTCTTGCCTCAATCGCCCGTAGGCAGCTGAAAATCCACGCGCGCCGTGCGTCGCAGGCGGTACATCAGCCACAACGAGGCCGCGATCAGAAATGGAGAAGAATAAAACCCCGGCGCAGGCCGCCGGAACGTCACCGCCGCCACCGTATGGCCGAGGATCGTAAACCAAGTGTGGCCAATGCCATTCAGCAGCATGATGACGGCAAAAAACCAGGCCAGCGGCCGCAACCCGCGCATCCCGCGCCCCGCCACCGGAGTCAGGCAGAACAGCAGCAGGCACACCAGCGTCAGCATCACCAGCCAGTCGCGAAACTCAAACGTGGGCATGGGAAACCAGCTCCAGCGCACGCGGAGAATGGTCACGGTTGGGTTATAAACGGAAAGAAATCCGGTGGCCGCTTCGTCGGCAATGTGCATGCCGAACGCCGCGCACAGCGCAAACCACGCGCTGCCAAATCCCGAAGCGGAAAGTGCGGAAGGCGCTCGCCGAAAACGAATCACTCCATGGATTCTCAATCACGCGCACCACAATGGCAATTAAAATCCGCCCCACGAACCACGCGAATTCCCACCGCGAACTCCGGGCTAGCGGGCCACTTCGCTCATCAGCCCCAGAAGATTACCCTCCGAATCTCGGAAGAACGTCATCCACAAATCGTGCGCCGGCATTCTGGCGATTAAGTGCGGCTCATCTTCGAAATGCACTCCGCCTTCCTTCAACTTTCCATGCGCCGCCCGAATATCGGGCACCACAAAATACAGCACAGAGCTGGCATGATCGAACTCCGGCTTCTCCGCCCGCTCCAGCATCAGCCGCACCCCGCCGCAATCGAAGAAAGCCAGCCCCGGCGGGGCTTTGAAAAGCAGCTTCAACCCCAGCGTGTCCTGATAAAATGCCGCAGCGCGCTCCACGTCTTTGGTGTTGACGGCAATCTGGCCCAGGCGGGTGATTCCAACTCCGGTTGCAGTGGCACTCATGGTCTTGACCCTCAAAGTAAATTTAATTAGCATAGCTAACTATATTCCATGGTAAAAGTCAAGCCGGAAAAGCTCCCCACCAGCCCCACCATCGCCGCCGCCGACCGCCTGCATTCCGCCGCCATTCACCTGCTGCGCCGCGTGCGCAAGCAGGACGCCGCCTCCGGCGTCGGCCCCGCCCAGCTTTCCGCGCTTTCCGTCCTGGTCTTCGCCGGCCCGCAAACCCTCGGCGGCCTGGCCGCAGCCGAGCAAGTGAAGCCGCCCACCATGAGCCGTATCGCGGCCGCGCTCCAGCGCAGCCGCCTCATCACCATCGCCCGCGACGCTCACGACGCCCGCCGCATGCGCATATACGCCACCGCGAAGGGAACTCGCCTCCTCCAGCAAGGCCGCCAGCGCCGCATCGAATATCTGGCCTCCCATCTCGACTCTCTGACCGGGAGTGAACTCGCCCAGCTCAATGCCGCGGCGGAAATCCTGGAACAACTCCTCCGCCACTGGCGCTGAGGCCCGTCCCTCAAGCTTGTTCGGTTTTCGTAACAAGCGCTGGCCTTCGGTTGCAACTTCCCGGCCGCGTTCTACTATTCGCGGCGCAGCCCTCCCCCATCGTTTCTTTGCAGCACATTTTTTGTCACTGGACCAGGGAAGCTTTCAGCCTGACCAGAAGGGACCGCCGCCATGGCCGTACGAAAACTCGACCCCAATTCCGCTAGGTCTGCCCGCAACGTGCACATCAAGGCCGACCCCACGCGCATCGATCCGCTCAAGCTTAAGCTCGGCAAGCTCGCCGCCCGTCATGACCCGCGCACCTTGATGCTCGCTTCGTACACCACCACCGCCCTGCCCGCCCCGCCTCCGGCCCTGAATGCCGCCGAGAAGGTGAAAGGCCCGTGGGGCATGATGGATAACGACCAGATCGGCGATTGCACCTGCGCCGCCGCCGGCCACCTCATCATGGAATGGACCGCCACCGCGCAATCCAAAATGGCCACGCCTACCGACAAGCAAATCGTCGCCGCCTATTCCGCCATCACCGGCTACAACCCCACCACCGGCGCCAACGATAATGGCGCACAGGAACTCGACGTCTTAAATTACTGGCGCCAGCACGGCATCGCCGGCCACAAGATTACGGCCTACATGACCCTCGAGCCTTCCAACCACACCCATATCATGGACGCGGTGTGGATCTTCGGCGGCTGCTACATCGGCGTGGCTTTGCCCAAGAGCGCTCAGGCCCAGACCAGCAACAAGCAAATCTGGTCGGTCCCGGCATCGGGCACCAGCGGCGACGGCGCTCCCGGTTCCTGGGGCGGACACGCCGTTCCCGTCGTCGCCTATGACTCGCGCAGCCTCACCGTCGTCACCTGGGGCGCGCTCCAAACCATGACATGGGGATTCTGGGCGGCCTACTGCGACGAAGCCTACGCCATCCTCAGCTCTGACTATCTCAGCAAAAAAGGCGGCCAGTTGGTTGCTCCCGCCGGCTTCAACCTGCAGCAACTTCAGGAGGATCTGGCGGATCTGAAGTAGCCGCCGTCGCTGCATGTTTTTGTTCACTCTCGCGGGATGAAGGTAACCCATGGGCGCTCTCACCATCGCCTTCGACACTATCATCGTAGGAGCACTCGCTCTTCCCTGGGTGCTGCTCGTCCTCCACCTCTTTTTCTCCAGCAACGAAAACAGCGTCGAAGCTCTTATTGAAAAGGTCAGCAAACAAAATCAGCCGGCAGTGGCCGGGGTTCTCCTGTTTGCCATAACTTTCACCCTGGGCTCAGGAATCTCCCGCATCGCGCAGGATTTTTTTGATGATGACGATCTTCACATCCCGGCGTTCGGCTACCTCTTCCAGATCGGCGTCACCGAGACCAGTATTCGCACCGATGTTTACTGCCAGACCCTGCAACGCGGAGTCGTTCCCGACAAGCCCAGCGAGCCTTCCCCCGCCAAGCGCCAACACTTCCGCGAGAACGATTCGAAATGCGAATTCACCGGCCGCTGGATCGTCCGCAAGACTCACGACTTCATCAGCGATCAGCAAACGCTGGCCGCGGACATGTTTCACGTCCAGGAGGCTGCTCTTCTCCTAAAGGGCACCGACGCCACCGAAAGAATCCGCCAGTTCCGCGACCAGATCATGGTGCTGCGGGGCGCCACTTTCGATGGGCTCCTTACTTTTTCATTCCTTCTGTTCTGGTGGAGCGCCAAATTTCGCTCCTCGCTGCGCTGGGCTGTGCTCTTGCTTTACCTTTTTCCCGGGGTCGTGGCCACCGTCAACCACATGCTGGACCGCGCCGCCAGCGACCCGCCCTACATGGAATTTACTTTGCTCGCTCTCACCCTCGCCGGAGGGAAAATATTGTTCCACACCCGCTCCATACCCGCCGCTTCGGAAAAACCTGCTGCCAAACTTCTACACATCAACGTCCGCTTCTCTTATCTGACGCTGGCTTTCGTCCTCACCGCCGCCGGCTTCCTCGGATGGTGGGCCACTCAAGTCCTCTACGACCAGCAAGTCATCTACTCCTACCGCGCCCTTAGTGAACTTCCCCCCAAGTAATCTCCTCAGAAGTGTGTGGAACCTGGAAATGTGTGGGATGACCCGGTCATGCGGCCGCCAGGCCGCTAGCCTTCCTCCACCACTCCGACCACTCCCCACACCCTTCCTGTAAAATACCGCACGCAGCCAAAACGCACCCCAAGGACACTCCATGCGCACAGCAATCTTCATCGCCGCCGCCCTGCTCACCACCCTTGCCCTTGCCCAGGACCAGGACTTCAGCAAAGTGCAAATGAAGGTCACGAAAGTCGCCGGCAACATCTACATGCTCGAAGGCGAGGGCGGAAACATCGGCGCTTCTGTCGGCGACGACGGCATTGTCATCGTCGACGATCAGTACGCCCCGCTGGCCGATAAAATCCAGGCCGCGCTGAAAGGCATTACCGACAAGCCGGTGCGCTTCGTCATCAACACGCACTATCACGGCGATCACACTGGTGGAAACGAATACTTCCAGAAGCAGGCTCCTGTCATCGCGCACGACAACGTCCGCAAGCGGCTGGAGGCCGGCGGGGGCGCAGGCAATGGCGGCTCCGTCCACATGGACTTCAAGGCCTCGTCCCACGAGTCCCTACCCATCGTCACCTTCGATCACGACGTCACCGTGCACTTGAATGGCGAAGACATCCGCGCGCTCTATTTTCCCGCCGGCCACACCGACGGCGATTCCATCATCTTCTTTCCGCACTCCAACGTCGTCCACATGGGCGACGACTTTGTCACCTACGGATTCCCCTTCATCGACGTGGAAGCCGGAGGCAGCATCAACGGCATCGTCGACGCCGTAGAAAAAGTGATCGCGCAACTCCCCGCGGATGTGAAAGTGATTCCCGGTCACGGCCCGATTTCAACCCTTGACGACTTGCGCGCCTACGCCGCTATGTTGAAGTCGACGCGGGAAGTGGTTCAGAAAGCGCTCAAAGAGAAGAAGACACTCGAACAGATGAAGCAGGCAAAACTTCTCGACCCCTGGAAGAAATACAACGGAGACTTCATTAACGAAGACGCGTTCCTCGAAACCCTCTACAACTCCCTAACCGGCCAAAAAACCGGCAAGCTCCTCAAACATAATTAAAACTTGTGAAAGTTTGATTGTGTGGGACCAGCCTCTGTGTGGGACCGGGTCTCTGACCTGGTCAGGCCCGCAGTTCCGCACCTGCTGTCTCCCTCACTCTCTACTTCTGCGAAATCACCAACTCCCCACCCTGCACTCTCAAATCCCCAATATAATCCGGCAGCTTCAACCGATCGCGCTGCTCCTCCAGCTTCTTCTGCAGCGAAGGATTCACCATCGAAACCGGCACGCTCATATCTCCCACCTTAAACTCCGTCGGATCAAACGTTGCATATCCATCTTTCGCGCCCAAATGCCCCGAGATGGTTACCCACACATCCTTCCCTGCAACTTCCGCCAGAAACTGCCCATGCACCACATCGCCCTCGAAGCTGACCAACTGATCCTTAATTGTCGGTGCTCCGTTACCCACATTCGAGTTTGGCGTCAACTCCGCATTTCCGTTAGCCTGCGCCAGCGCCGCCCCCACTTCCTCCGAGTTCAAATGAACTTCCGCCTTGAGGCCGCTCGAAGCCGACGCCGCTTGATAACTTCCGCCCGTCGGCGCAGCCTGCTGGACTTCCTGCGAGAACTGGTCCATCTTTTGGTTGAACGACTCGGCATTCGCCTTAATCGCCGCCGGAGTCTGCCGCTGCGCCACCGGCGCCGGCTTTTTCAACACCAGAACCAGTGACACGACCGAGATCAGCAGCAAAGTAAGCCGAATGATGGTCCGAAGCTTGATTTTCATGAAAACCCTTGTACGGTCAGCCTGGCAGGGAAAGGCTCAACGCAATCGTAGCTGGAATAATCAGGAGAAATCAGATTGCAGAAGTCTCAGAAAAAACGTACTCCTTTGGTCACATCGCCACCCTCTTTCCTTCGTGAACCTTCGTGCCCTTAGTGGTTAAAAATTTCAACCCTCACCCCAGCTTCTTCCCTAGCAACTCATTCACCACCTGCGGATTCGCCTGCCCCTTGGACGCCTTCATCACCTGCCCCACAAAAAATCCCAGCATGGTCTTCTTGCCCGCGCGATACTGCTCCACCTGCTTGGGATTCCCCGCCACCACCTCATCAATAATCTTCTCCAGCTCCGAGGTATCCGAAGACTGCTGCGGCCGCCCCTCCGCTTCATACACCTCAGGAAAATCTTTGTTCCGCTCGAAGGAAAGGTCGTAAAGATCCTTCAGCATCTTTCCGGAGATCGCCCCGTTCTCCACCAAATCCGCCGACACTGCCACGCCCTTCATCGATATCGGAGACTGCTCAATCTCCGCGCCCCTGGCCTTCAGCCGCCCCATCAACTCACCCTGCACCAGGTTCGCCACGCGCTTGGGATTCTTCGCCGCCTTCGCCGCCGCCTCAAACTGATCGGCCAGCGCTTTCGAAACCGTCAGCACCTGCGCGTCATATTCTGTAATGCCGTAATCCGTCACCAGCCGCGCCCGGCGCGCCTCCGGCAACTCCGGCAAAGTCTTCGTAATCTCCGCCTTCCACTTCTCATCCACCACCAGCGGCATCAAATCCGGCTCAGGAAAATACCGGTAATCATGTGCCTGCTCCTTCGAGCGCATGCTGAAAGTCTTTCCTTCCTGCGAGTTGTAAAGCCGCGTCTCCTGCACAATCTTGCCGCCGCTCTCGATCACTTTCGCCTGCCGCGCAATCTCATACACCAGCGCCTCGCGGATAAATCGAAACGAATTCACATTCTTGATCTCCGCCTTCGTCCCCAATTCTTTCTGCCCCCGCGGACGCACGCTCACGTTGGCGTCGCAGCGCAGCGACCCTTCCTCCATGTTGCAATCGCTCACGCCGGTATAAAGAATGATCTCCTTCAGCCGCGTCAGATATTCATAAGCCTCGTCGGGCGTGGCGATCTCCGGCTCACTGACAATCTCGATCAGCGGCACACCGGTGCGGTTCAAATCGATGGCAGTCTTTTCATCGGAATCCGAAAACCCCTCATGCAGGCTCTTGCCCGCATCTTCTTCCAGATGCACCCGCGTGATCCCGATCTTTTTCTTGCCGTCGCCAATCGCCATGAACCCATGCTCCGCCAGCGGTTTGTCATACTGCGAAATCTGGTAGCCCTTGGGCAGATCAGGATAGAAATAATTCTTGCGCGCAAAAATCGAGGTCTCGTTAATGCGACAATTCAGCGCCATCGCCGCCCGCACCGCAAACTCCACCGCCTTCGCGTTCAGCACCGGCAGCGCCCCCGGCATCCCCAGGCACACCGGACACACATTCGTATTCGGCGCGGCCCCAAACCGCGTCGAGCACGAACAGAAAATCTTCGTCGCCGTCAAAAGCTGCACATGCACTTCGAGCCCGATGACCGGCTCGAACGCAGTAGACGCCGCCACCGAAGGTTCAGCACGAGTCGACATTTCGGAAATTATAAGCTGGAGGGTCACTTGCTGACAGGCAACTACGCCGCCTGCCCCGCCTTGGCCACGGCGGGCGGATCCTGGGTTCTGGTCCACGTATACCGCATGCGGTGAATCACCGTGAGTGTCGACAGCACCGCGATCACCCACAGCACCGGCGCCATGCGGTTGAACAGCGCTCCCAGAATCACCAGCACCAGCCGCTCCGGACGCTCCATGAACCCCACGCGGCACGAGCCGATCAGCGACTCCGCGCGGGCGCGCGTGTAGCTGACCATAATGGCGCTGACCATTACAAACGCCGTTAGCACAACATAGAAGAAGCGATCGCCCCGCGCGTAAAAAACCAGCAGCCCAAGAAACTGCGAGGCATCGCTGTAGCGGTCAACAACCGAATCGAAGAACGCGCCAAAACGCGTGACCCGGTTCGTAGCGCGGGCGACCTGGCCGTCGACCAGATCGAAGAATCCCGAGAAGATGATGACCAGCCCCGCGTAGAAAAACATACGCCGCTGCGTGAGCACGGTGGCCGACCCAAACAGGATCGCCGCCCAGGTGTTCACCACTAACCCCATGAACGTGAGCACGTTGGGATTGATGCGCGACAGCGCCAGCCAGCGGACAATGGTATCGAGCAGCACGCCGCAGGCGCGGCCGAAAGCGCTCGTCCAGCTTACGTTAGCCCCGCCGGCGGACACCTAGTCGCCCGCCTTTTCCGCTTCGGCCTCGTCGTGGACCGTGGTCAGGGCCAGAATCTCCAGCTCGCGCTTGCCATTCGGCGTAATCACGGTGGCCTCGTCGCCCACCTTCTTATTCAGCAGAGCCTTGCCGATCGGGGACGTCGTCGAAATCTTCCCAGCGCCCACGTCCGACTCTTCGCTGGTCACCAGCTTGTACTCAATCTCTTCATTCTTCGAGCTGTCGTAAACCTTCACCGTCGACCCCAGCCCCACCTTGTCGTGAGGGATGTTGTTCATGTTGGTCAGCGACAGATCCGCGAGCCGCTTGCCGAGCTGGCGGAAGCGCGCCTTCACAAACTCCTGGCGCTGCTTGGCCATGTGGTACTCGGCATTCTCGCTCAAGTCACCCAGCGCCGCCGCCCGCTTGATCTCCTTGGGCAGCTCGTGCACCAGTTCATGCTCCAGCGCGTCGACTTCTTCCTGCAGTTTCCTTTTAAGTTGATCGGTCATTTGAATCAGGCATCTTGAACCACGATGCGGAAGAACCCCTTGAGATTATAAACCTGTTGCGGGTTCTGCTCGTGGCCGTGAGACCTGGGACTGGACCTTCCCTCGTGGGGGTTGTCACCTGAGAACTCAAGTCGATTTCTCCGACTCGACATGCTGGAGGTTGGTGGTGGCGATTTGCAGGGAGTAGAGCATGAGGCTGGCGGTTTTGCGGTCGATCTGGCCGGCAGCCAGCTGGCGCATGATTTGGCTGAGCGAGACATGGATGGAGGCGGAATCCTCGAGAGGGGGGAAGGTGAACGGCGAGTTGCGCTGTTTGCGCGCGTTGTCGGCGTTGCGAGCGAGGTGCTGTTCGTGTTGGCGCTTGTGGTAATAGCAGAAACGGGCGTGGCGCATGGCGGGCGATCCGCAGTGGGCGCCGCTCAGCATGATGTGCATGCACTGGTTGGGCAAACGAGCCATAATGATTACCCCTGTCTCTCTCGCTGTTTTGCAATCAGCGGCTTAGCGGGATTTTGCGATTTAATCTCCGGGCTGCAACGAGTTAGGGGCAAAATCTTGAAGCCTAACTAGTTAGCTAACCGGGAACCTAACTCGGTTGTGAGCTATGAAGCCAGTATGCGAAATTGCGAAACGAGAGTAAAGGTTAAGTGAACATTGGGGGTGTGGAAAACTACGGGAGCGGGAGGCGTGAAAACAACGAGGGGAGAGTCGTTGAATCCCATCCTTTGCGTAATAGAATGCGCCTGGATGCGGCTTCGGCTCATTTCGACCGAAGTAGTACCGCAGACTGGGTAATATCAAACAGTCTTGGCGGAAGATCCGTGTAGTCACCTAACACGACGGGATACACTCCGCGTTCCTCCCATGCCTCCCGTGACGCCTCCTTCGTCGTGAAAGTAACGGCCCAAAATAGTGTGCTGGCGCCAAACGAGGCGTGCTGATCCTTTACGCGTAGCAGAAGGGCGCTGAGGTTAGGGTCATCGCCCGACAATCCTATCAAGACGCATGTGCGGGTACGAAACAGTCCAAGCAGCACATGTTTCCAGATAGTGTCTGACCCCATTATTTCGTCATAGGAAAATTGATCAAAAACTACCTTTTCGCTTCGAGTTGTATCGTCTTTATACGGTAGATACCCATGCGGATGAAAAATAGTGACATCTGCAGATTGAGCCCAATGCTTCTCCTCGTACACGGGCACCACAACCCGGCCATGAAGGCTCAAGTATTTCTCAAGCAGATTGTCCCAATTGAAGGTCACCACTTCGGTACGACTTCCAACGCCGGCGGCTAGCAACATTGATAGAATCCCAGACAAGGTGTAGTGAGACATCATCTGATCGAATCCGACGCTAACGCCGTCGTAGAGCGTTTCCTTTACTTCAGCCAGAAAGGAGTCCGGGTTTCGCGAATGGTACTTATGCCTGAACTCCTCCGCTTGAATTGAATCCCTCTTGTCTGGAGGCACATCTCCGTGCCGCGCGTATAAATTGGCAATTAGCTTTCTCCAATCCGGTAGACCGAAATGAGAAGAAGTGCCAGCTCCCAATACCAGTGCAATTCTTCCAGCTACGAGTTGCCGAGCCAGGTAGTTTCGGAGACTTGACCAATCTTCATATTCGCTCCTTCGGGTCATGTCCAACACTGTTGTAATCGTCATTTTGCCTCTGCTCGATCTTCAATCATCTCAGTTGAAAGATACCCTGATGTCCTAAGGAATCGAAGCACTTCTTCAACTTCCATTACCTTGGATGGCGCGTGCAAATAGAACGAGACTGAGCCGTCCGAACCAAGTCGGACAACCTCACCGCCCCCGCGAGCCGCGCGCAGACCGCACGTATAGAAGACCATAAGGTCCAGTTGCTGCCGAAACAGCGGAGCATCGCCGAGGTCATCACCATAGAATGAAATAGCACGCAAGACTGCCCCGAAAGCTGGCACTCTCGCATGCGCAAAGTTGACCACGTACGTAGTGGGCCTCAATGTAAGAGATTTCAC
>Ga0207692_10000546_pt1 | contig 13350 bp, 15 predicted proteins | sample LARL52metaG_FD_184345 | JGI IMG/M metagenome (GOLD analysis project Ga0207692, IMG submission 184345) | Corn, switchgrass and miscanthus rhizosphere microbial communities from Kellogg Biological Station, Michigan, USA - LAR L5-2 metaG... | ecosystem: Host-associated > Plants > Roots >...
GCCCCGCACGAGCGCCTGGTCGTCCGCCAGCAACACCTTGATCACGCCGCCTCCTGCTCACCGGCCCCCTGACACACCACGTTCCCATCACGTCACCTCGGCCCGCAGCCGGTACCCGCCGTCGTCGAGCGGCCCCGCCAGCACCGTGCCGCCGTGCGGGGCCAGCCGTTCGGCCAGCCCCCTCAACCCGGTCCCGGGCTCGCCGACGCCGGCGCCGCGCCCGTTGTCGCGCACCTCCAGCCAGGTGTCCCCGAGCCGGACGGAACACCGGGTCGCGGCCGCGTGCCGCAGCACGTTGGTGATCCCCTCGCGCAACACGTACCCGAACACCCCCTGCAGCTCGGGTCGCACGTTGTCCACCGCGTGCGGCAGGTCCGCCTCCACCCCGGCGGCGCGCAGTGCCGCCCGTGCGCCGACCACCTCGGCCGACAGCGACACCTCGCGGTAGCCGGAGACGGTGGTGCGGACGTCGCTGAGCGCCTGCCGGGTGAGGTGCTCGACCTCGCGGATCTCCTCCAGGGCCCGGTCGGGCGACGCGCTCTCCAGCAGCCGCCGCGCCACGCCGGTCTTCAGGGCGATCGTGGTGAGGCTGTGTCCCAGGATGTCGTGCAGGTCCCGCGCCAGCCGGTTGCGCTCCTCGGTGCGGGCCAGCGCGGCGATCTCCTCCTGCGCCGCGGCCAGCGCCCGGTTCGCCCGGATCATCTTGCCCAGGAAGAGCATGCCCAGCGAGATCGACAGCAACGTGACCAGCTGGCCGCCGTCGCGGGGCAGGTCGTCGGTCAGGAACATGGTGAGCGTCAGGACCGCGAGGACCGTCACGTTGATCGCGACGGCCCTCTGCGACGTCAGCACCACACCGATCGTGGACATGACGTAGACCAGCAGGCCCGCGGACGGCATCCCCAGCCAGTACACGACGACCAGACCGACCCCCAGCAGCGCCAGGCAGATCGCCGTGTTGACGTTCTCGCTGCCGCTCGTCCACAGCCAGCGCGGTGCCACGAGCCAGCCCACCGCGTAGACGAGGATCAACGTCACCAGCACCGCCCGCGCCGCGGCGCTCCCGTCGCTCGTGATCACGTTGTAGATCAGCTCGGGGATGTAGAACAGGACGAACAGACAGGAGAACAAGTACCACTTGACGTCGTTGTCCTCTTTGGGGCGGCGCACGATGACGAACCTAGCTCTGCGCGCGGTAGCGGCGCACGGCGATCAGCGACAAACCCACCACCCACAGCCCGACGACCAGCAGTGCCTGCTTGACGTCCGCACCGGACACCAACGGTGCCTGCGCCAGCTCCTTGATCCAGTACACCGGCAGCACCTTCATGAGCGTCGCCAGCCAGTCCGGCGCCACGTCCGCCGGGATCCAGATGCCGCCCAGCAGACCGAGCAGCATGGAGGCGAGACCGGTGATGGCCTGCATGCCGTCCGGGCTCGCGACCAGCCCGATCACGATGCCCATCAGCACGAACGGGATCGCGCCCAGCCACAGCGTCACCAGCACGCCGACCCAGTGCAGCGCGTCCAGCTGAACGCCCTTCACCGCACCGAGCGCGCACACCAGCACTACGGCCGGCAACCCCACGAGCATGCCCAGCGCGCCCTTGGTGAACAGGTACCCCGAGCCGGTCAACGGCGTCAGCCGCAGCTGTCGCTGCCAGCCGATGGCCCGCTCGACCGCGATCCGGGCGCCGATCGACAATGGCCCGGCCATCACCCCGAACAACGCCATGTTCATCATCAGCGACGTCGGGATCGGCAGTCCGTTGGGGAACGTGCCACCGCCGCCGCCGTAGAGGCTCACGAACAGCAGGTACATCACCGCCGGCACCACCACGGTGAAGATCAGGTAGCGGCCGTTGCGCACCGCGCGCCGCAGCTCCAGTGCCAGGAAACGGGTGTTCATCAGTCGTCCTCCCCGGTGAGGGCGAGGAACGCGTCCTCAAGCCCCAGTGCGGTGATCTCGATGTCGTGGGCGCCGGGGTGCTGGGCCAGCAGGGCGCGCACCGCGGCGTCGGAGTCGGTGCAGGTCAGCGTGAACTGGTCACCCCGCCGCTCGACGGCTCGCACGCCGGGCAGGTCGAGGTCGCCCGCCCCCGGCACCACGGCCCGCAGCGTCCGCCCGGACACCGCGGCCCGCACCTGCGCCACCGACCCGTCCGCCACGATCCGCCCGGACCGCATCAGCACGACGCGGTCCGCGTACTCCTCGGCCTCCTCCAGGTAGTGCGTCGCGAACAGCACCGTCCGCCCGGTGTCGGTGTAGGCGCGCATCTGCTGCCAGAACGTCCGCCGCGTCTCCACGTCCATCGCGACCGTCGGCTCGTCCAGCACCAGCAGGTCCGGCTCGCACACCAGTGCCAGCGCGAACCGCACCCGCTGCCGCTGCCCGCCGGAGAGCTTGGTGCACTTGCGGTTCGCGAGGTCGGCGATGCCCGCCTGCTCCAGCGCCCGCGCCACCGGCATCGGCTTGCGGTGCAGTGCCGCGATGAGCCCCACCGCCTCGGCGACCGTCGCGTCCTCCAGCAACGCCCCGCTCTGCAGCATCGCCGAGATCTGGCCCGCCACCACCGCCTCGCGCGGCGGCTTGCCGAACACGCTGATCGTCCCGGCGTCCGGAGTGGACAGACCGAGCATCATGTCGACCGTCGTGGACTTCCCGGCGCCGTTCGGGCCGAGCAGCGCCACCACTTCTCCGGGCGAGATCACCAGGTCGATGCCGTCGACCGCGCGGACCTCCCCGAACCGCTTCCGCAGACCGCTCAGCGCCACCGCGGCGCCGGCTCGCACAGCTGTTTCCGTCATGTCCGCAATGCTGGCGGTCCGAACCCGGCGGCGCCGGTCTCAGCTGTCACGACTGCGCCATGACAGATGTCACGGGCGCAGGTGCTCGATCGGGACGCCGTACTCGTCGGCCAGGCGCCGCGCGATCAACGAGCGGTGGCACGCCAGGGGATCGGCCTCCACGCAGAACAGCGCCGCGACGCCGTCCCCGGACGCGATCGGCGCGAGGTCGGCGGCGTCGAGGATCTCCGCGGTGTAGCGGCGGGCGTACTCGGCGGCGAGCTTGTGCCGCGACCGCTTCCCGACCCCCTGGCGATCGTCCTCGGCGTACTGGACCTGCCGCATCTCGGTGGTGGGCGCGAGCTCGGTGTGGTGCTCGTAGCCGATGCCCGCCTCGGCGAGCGCCGCCTGCAACCGCTGCGAGTTCGCCCAGGCGTACTCGTGCCCGCGCACGCCACGGCGTTGCCGCACGTCGAGCAGCACGCGCACGTCCGCCTGCCGCAGGCGCCGCAGGAACGTGTCCGCGTCGAAGCCGTAGACGCCGATCGTCACCACGCTGATCATGCGACGGCGATCCCTTCCCGCTCGACCAGCTGACCGGGGACCACGAGCATCGTGGTCGCGGGCGTGTAGACGTTGAGCCGCACCAGGTTCGCGAGTGACATGCCGGCCTCCCGCCCACAGCTTCGAGGTTGTCGGGGCTCAGCGCCAACTGGGCGGCCATGTCGGCGTCGCGCCGCGGAACCACCCGGCCTGGCGATGACCGAGATCCGGCGCGCCGTTCTCTCCGGACACCAGACTGTGCCTGCACCACGCTGCCGCGGACCAGGAGCCGCGGTGGTGTGCGCGCCGCCGCGATCGCCGCCCGCTGCGCCGTCTCAACTGGTGATTTGACCGTTGACAGTCGCACCGGTGTGGATTACTCAGTCATCGGAGGTGGACGGGGCCACCTGACCGGCAGCATTGGCGACCGAGGTGGCGAATGACAGAGGAGTTACCGGAGATCCCCGGATTCCGGTACGTCCGACCGCTCGGCAGGAACGTTCACCTGTACCGCGACGGCGGCGGCGAAGCGGCGGTGAAGCTGCTCGTCGACCCACCGCGGGCGGCCGAGCTGAGGACGGTGCTCGCGCTCGGGCACCCCGGCATCGTCGCCGTGCACCGCGCCGGGCGGACCCGCGCCGGACTGCCGTACCTGGTGATGAAGCACTATTCCGGCGGTGATGCCGGAGCGCTGGCGCCGTTGCGGTTCGAGCGCGTGGTGGAGATCGGCCTCCAGGTCGCCGACGCGCTGCAGGCCGCGCACCGAACCGGTGTGGTGCACCGGGACGTGAAGCCGGCCAACGTCCTGCTCGACGAGGGTGGCGCCGCGTGCCTGACCGACTTCGGCGTGCTCGGCCGCGACCGGCTGCCGTGGACCGCGCCCGAGGTGATCACCAGCGGTGCTTTCAGCGCCCGTTCCGACGTCTTCTCCCTCGCGGCCACGCTGTGGCACCTGCTCGCCGGATATCCGCCGTTCGTCGTGCCGAAAGGCAACAACGCGCACGCCGCCCTGGAACAGCGCATCCTGCGCGGCAGCCCGCCGCCGACCGGACGGGCACCGCACGCGCTGGAAGTCCTGCTGCACCAGGCGATGTCGGCCGATCCGGCGCTGCGGCCCGCGTCCGCGGAGGACTTCGCGCGACGCCTGCGGGACGTCCGCCCCGCCGGTGCGGCGTCCGCTTCGGAGGCCGTTGCCGTCTCCGTGGCGCCGCCGCCTGCGCGCAAACGGGCGCGCTGGCCGATCTACGCCGGGGTCGTCGCGGTCGCCACTGGCGTGATCGGCACCAGCGCGGTCCTGTTCCTGGGCGACGACTCGCGGCCGCAGGCACCGCAGACCGCGCAGCCGCAGAACGCCGCCTCGGGACCGGGCGGTCCCACCGGCAAGACGACCGTCAGCGCCACCCGCGTGAACCCCACGACGCTGCGCTTCACCTGGACCTATCCGACGCAGCAGGCCGACGACTCGTTCGTCTGGCGCACCAACGACGACCTGAAGTCCGGCACGGTCCAGGCGCCGTCGATCGAGCTCTACGCGCCGGGTGCGCTGTGCGTCCAGGTGCGGGTCGTGCGCGCCGACGGCAGCAATGCGAGCGACACCGGCTGGTCACCGGAGGGCTGCGGCTTCTGAGGCGCGAGTGGCCTTCCGTAATAGGTTTGAACTGGGCCTGTGAAGAGGCCACTTCAGATCCGATGATCACCGATATGACCATCACCGAGCTGAACGACGAGAACACCGCGCTGGCGTACGAGGCGATGCGTGAGCTCCGCCCGCACCTGACGTCCGAGGACGCCTTCGTCGCGGCGGTGCGCACCCAGCGCAAGGAGGGCTACCGGCTCGTCGCCTCCCTCGACGCGGCCGGCCAGGTCGCCGCCGTGGCCGGGTTCCGCCACCTCACGAACCTCTACGCCGGATCGCACCTCTACGTCGACGACCTCAGCACGCTGCCGTCCGCGCGCCGCCAGGGCCACGCGAGCGCGCTGCTGAGCTGGGTCGACGACGAGGCCCGCCGCCTCTGCTGCACCGGCGTGCACCTCGACTCGGGCACGCAACGCCACCACGCCCACCGGCTCTACCTCGGTTCCGGTTACGTCATTCCGGCGCTGCACTTCAGCAAGGCGCTGTAAGAGACTGGCGCGCGTGCGGGTAGCGGTGGTCTCCGGCGGCGATCCGGGTCATGTCGTGCCGGCGATCGCGCTGTGCCTGAGGTTCGCGGAGGCGGGCGACATCCCGTTCCTGCTCACCGGCGGCCAGTGGGTCGACGCCGCCACCCGTGTCGGCATCACCGCGTCACGGGTGACCGGGCCGGCGCTGGACGACCTGCGGGACGCCGTGGACCTCGGTGGCGCGCTGCACTCCCAGGCCGCCACGCTCGCGTCGGCGCTGACTCCGCAGCTCGCCGCCCTGGCACCGAATCTGGTCGTGTGCGACATCCTCGCGCTGGGCGCGAGCATGGCCGCGGAGCTGCTCGGCGTGCCGTGGGCGCAGCTGTCACCCCACCCGCTCTACGAACCGTCACGAGGCCTGCCCCCGCTCGGCAGCGGACTGGCCGTCGGCACCGGAGTGCGCGGCAGGCTGCGCGACGCCCTGCTGCGCGCGATGACCGCGAGGTCGATCCGTCAGGGCGACCGCCAGCGTGCCGCCGTCCGCCAGGAGCTCGGCCTGAGCCCGCGGGAACCGGGCCCGGCGGTGCGGTTGGTCGCGACGCTGCCCGCCCTGGAGGTGCCGCGCCCGGACTGGCCGGACAACGCCCACGTCGTCGGCCCGCTGCTGTGGGAGGCGAGTGAGCAGCGGATGAGCCCGCCGCCGGGTGACGGCCCGCTGGTGATGGTCGCCCCGTCGACGGCGTGGACCGGCGCCACCGGCATGGCGTCGATGACGCTCTCGGCGTTGCGCGACCTGGGCGTGCGGGCGGTGATCTCGACGTTCTCACCACCACCGGCCGGCCTGCCGGACTGGGTGCGCGCGGGGCCGGGCCGCCAGGACGAGCTGCTGCGCCGGTCCGCGGTGCTGGTCTGCGGCGGCGGCCACGGCATGCTGGCCAAGGCGTTGCTGGCCGGCGTGCCCGTCGTGGTGGTGCCGGGCGGCGGCGACCAGTGGGAGATGGCGAACCGCGTCGCCCGGCAGGGCAGCGGCCTGATCGTCCGCCCGTCCACTGTGGATGGTCTGCGGCACGCGGTGGCGCGTGTGCTGGGCGATCCGGGCTTCGCCGCCGCGGCCGCTCGCGCGGGGGCGACGATCGCCGACGTCCGCGACCCGGTGGAGGTGTGCCGCGCCGCGCTGGCGCCCCAGCTGTGGTAGAGGTGGATCATGCTGGGGCGCGGATGCTGAACTACGGCCTGGACATGTCCGAAGTGGACGGTGACGTCGTCGCCGACCTGGTGGCGGAAGGCGACGAGCTCGACGCTCTGGTGGCGGAGCACGCCGACTGGACGAGGGCGACACCGGCGGCAGGGTGGACGATCGCCCACCAGGTGGCCCATCTGGCGGCGGCGGATGCCGGCGTGGTCGCCGCCATCCGGACGCCCGGCACCTTCGACGCCGTGCCACGCGACGCCGACCTCGACGCCGCCGAGGGCGCGGCCGGACCGAGGTCCGCACTGCTGCAGACCTGGCGAGCGGGCCGGGCCGAGGTGGCCGCGGCCCTGCGTGCCCTTCCCGCGGACAAGAGCTTCCCGTGGTTCGGCGCGGACGTGACGGTCCAGCTCATGGCTCCACTGCGGTTGATGGAAACGTGGGCACACGGCCAGGACGTCTTCGACGCACTGGACGTGCGGCGTCCGCCTACCGCCCGGCTGAGGCACGTGGCGTTCCTCGGCGTGCAGGGCCTGACGCTGTCCTTCCACGCCGCGCAGCTGCCGGTCCCGGCGGGGCCGATCCGGGTCGAGCTGACCGGTCTGGACGGCGAGGTGTGGGCGTGGGGACCGCAGGACGCGCCGCAACGGATCGACGGCACGGCGCTCGACTTCTGCCTGCGGGTCACCCACCGGCGGTCGCGCGCGGAGACCGGTCTCACGGCGGTCGGCGCCGACGCGGACACGTGGCTCGATGTCGCCCGCGTCTTCCTCTGACGGCCCGCGCGGCCGGATCATCCTGCTCAACGGCCCGTCGAGCTCGGGCAAGTCGAGCATCGGCCGGGCGATGCTGCCGTTGCTGCGCGATCCGTGGTTCCTCGTCCCGGTCGACGGCATCAGCGGCATGCGGTCCACTCAGCACCGCCGCGCGCTCGGCGAGCCGGAAGTACGAGCGATGCTGCGCCGGACCAGACTCGGCTACCACCGCGTCGTGGCCGCGCTCGCCGCCACGGGCAACGACGTGATCATGGACTACCCGCTCAGCGAACCGTGGCGGCTGGCCGACCTGCTCGACGTCCTCGCCGGCTTCGACGTCACCCTGGTCGACGTCCGGTGCTCCGCGGAGGAGCTGACTCGGCGCGAGCTGCTGCGCGGCGACCGGCCCCGCGGCCTCGCCGTGTCCCAGACCGAGGTCTACGCCCACGGCGACAACGACCTCGCCGTCGACACGACTCGCCGCACTGCCGAGGACTGCGCCCGCGAGATCGTGGACCGGTTCGAGACGCTCGCTGCGCCCAAGGCGTTCACGCGTCTGCGCAACGGTCGTGCTCAGCGCGGCACCGACTGAGCGAACGCGAACACCCGGTCGGGGTCGTACCTGGCGGCCACCTCCCGCAACCGCGGCAGGTTCGTCCCGTAGTACGCCTCGGCCCACTTCGGCAGCTGCGGGTCGATGTAGTTGACGTACCCGGTGTCGCCGGTCAGCGCGCCGAGCCCGTCCCGCACCCGCCCCATCGCTTCGGCGGTGCCGACCGCGTTGTCCGGCGGGGTCTTGAAGTAGATCTGCGCGCTGGCGAGGGCCGTGCGGTGCGGGAACGCGGTGCCGTCGGGTGCGACGGCCGCCACCGCGCCGCCGAGGCTGTCGAAGATCAGGTACGACTCGTCGGACTGGCCGATCATGAGGTCCACGGCCTTGCCGGGGTCGTTCAGCGGCGAGCGCAGGATGCGGGACGACGCCACGAACGACTCGTGCTCGATGCCGTTTCCGGCGAAGTACTTCGTGGCCTCGGCGTAGGTCTGCGGCTGGATGAACCGCGAGGCGGCCGCGGGCAGGCCGGACAGCAGCGCCGCGAGTTCGCCGACGGATCCGACGAAACAACCGCCGACCCGGCAGGTGGGCTGGGCACCCCCGCGCACGACGACGTTGGACCACAGCTCGTCCGGCGCCTGCGCGACCCAGCCCTGCCACGCGCCGAGCACGTCCGCGGTGGTGTTGTACTGCAAGGAGAACACGGTGACGTCGGGCGCGGGCACGGTACCGAACACGAACTCGGTGACGATGGCGAAGTTGCCGCCACCGCCGCCGCGCAACGCCCAGAACAGGTCCGGTTCCTGCTGCGCGGACGTGGTGACGAGCCGTCCGTCCGCCGTGACCGCGGTGGCCGAGACCAGGTGGTCGCAGGTCAGCCCGTACTTGCGGGCGAGCACGCCGATGCCGCCGCCGAGCGTGAGGCCCGCGACACCCACGGTCGGGCACGTGCCGGTCGGCAGGCACCGGCCCGCCGCCGCGAGCACCCGGGACACCTCACCGAGCGCGGCCCCGGCACCGACCCGCACCTGGTCACCGGGCAGCACCTCGACGCCGGCCAGACGACGCAGGTCGACCTGCAGGCCACCTTCCGGCGTGGAATAGCCGGCATAGCTGTGGCCGCCGCCGCGGGCCGCGATCGGCACGCGCAGCCGGGCCGCCTCGACACACGCCTGCACGTCGGCGGGGGAGGCGCAGCGGGCGACGGCGGCGGGTTTGCGGCTGTCCCACACCGGGTTGAAGCCCTGGTAGGTGAAGCCGTCCTCGCCGGGCAGCACGAGTTGGCCCGAGAGCCGCGAGCGCAGGGCCTGCCAGTCCGGCGGTCCACTCGGAACGGACGAACTGGACGGCGGGGACGGTGGAGGTGGTTTCGGCGTGGTGCACGCGGTGAGCACGGCACCCGCGCCCGCCAGCCCGGCGACTTGGAGAAACCTGCGTCGATCCACGGGCCATGCTGGCACACCGTGACCAACGGGTGACGCTCAACGCGCCGCCCCAGCCCAGGTTCGGTGCCTTCGAGTGCCGCTTCGGTTGTGCCGTAACGCCTGTGGCAGCACGCCCGCAGTGAGCTGAACGCCCTGATGCAGGCACCGCTGGCCCTCGTCAACACGAACCTGCCGCGTGACGAGGAACTGCTCGCCATCTCCAGTGCCGCTCCGAGCTGGAGCGGACGTCCCAAGCCGAACAGCGTTCTGGCGCCCACGTCGGCTAGGCGCGACCGCGCAACGCCGGTCCGAGCCACCGGTCGACCAACGCCCGCAGCTGATCATCCGTGAGCGCGGGCGTGGACGGAAACCGCAGGAACGACAGGAAGAGCCGCATCAGCACCTCGGCCAGCCCGGCGAAGTCGGCCTCCGTGCACACGCCGACGGAGGCCCAGTCGACCGGCACGGAACGCAGGATCCGCGCACCGAGCCCGAACGAGTCGGGCGACGTGACGGCGCCGGTGAAGTGGTCGCCCTCGCCCGCGTGCAGCAACAGGCCCAGGTGCGGGTCGCGCGGCACCTCGCGGACGCCGAACACGACGGACTCCACGGCGACCTCGGCGGGAGTGCCGAACGTGGCCAGGTGGCGTTCCATCCGGGCGGCGAACTCCTCGACGCGGTCGATCGCGACGGCGCTGAGGACGTCCGCCAGGCGCGGGAAGTAGCGGTACACGGTCTGCCGGGTCACGCCGGCCTCCGCGGCGACGTCGGAGAGGCTGGTCCTGGCGAGGCCGTTGCGGTCGATGCACGCCGTGGCGGCTTCGACGATGCGGCGGCGTGCCTCCGACTCCGTGCCGGGCGGGTTGCCCTGCCATCCGTGGTGCCCCATGCGCACCATCTTTCCCGAAACGCTCAGACGTGGCGTGCGCGGTACAGCGTCGCACCGGCCGCGCCGAAGCAGGCCAGGGCGTACAGGCCGCTGCCGATCGGGGTGCCGTCCGCGGTCACGCCGCCGACAGCGCCGAAGTACGCGGGCAGGGCGCTGATCCAGAACACCGCCAGCACACCCAGGTACACGGCGGGGTAGTAACGGGTGAACGCCGACGGCTCCGGAACCTCGCGGGTCGTCACGACGACCCACGCCCCGGTCAGCCACACCAGGCCCAGTTCGACGCCGAGCACCCACGCCTGCGCGGTGACGTTCCCACCGGCGAGGCGGGACGGGATGCCCGCCAGAGCCATCGCCGGCGGGGTGAGCACTCCGGCCACCGCGGTCCACAGCGCGACCGACCGTCCACTTCGGACCAGGCGTACCACCAGGTAGGTCATGGCCGCGAACGAGACCGAGGCGAACAGCAAGGCGCTCTGCAACGGCACGGAAGCCATCGCGGGCTGGTTCACGACGCGGTTGGCCGGGTTCCACGCCCACCACCGCAGCTGCGGTCCGATGTGGTCGAACAACTCGTAGAACACCTGGCAGACAAAGGCGACGGCCACTGCGCCATGTAACGCGCCCCGCCGGAAGACGCCGAGCGAGCGCACCACCTCGTAGGCGAGCTGGCTGATCATCGGGTAGAACGCCACGATGTAGAGCGGCAGCCGGTCCCACATGAACTGCACGGTGAACCGGTTGTGCGCGAAGATGAAACCGTAGACGTCGTCCAGCCCGAACCACTCGGGGAAGTACAGCGGCGGCTCGATCACGAACAGGTAGACCAGCGAGGCCCACCACAGCCCCAGGTTGACCGGGTCGCCCGCGCGGTAGCGGCGGACGGCGTGCACCAGCGCGAAGATCGCGCCGCCGACGACCAGCAGCTCCAGCACCGGCATCGTCCAGTGCGCCCAGGAAAGCCGCACGGAGACGATCGGCGCGACGTCGTCGCAGTCGAAGCCGAGGCCGCGCGTGACGGCCTGCGCCTCCGGTGAGCACGTCATCGGGCCGCCGCCGCGGCGGGTGAGTAGTCCGTGGCGGGCGGGTCGAGCCGGGGATCGAAGCCGAACGGCACGCGCCGGCGGCCCAGCGCGGTGCGCAGGCGGTACCGCAGCAGGGCGGCCAGCACGCGCGGGTTGGTCATCATGTCGCCCAGCGACTCGTCGAGGTTGAACACCTTGGCGAAGTGCTCGTCCACCACCGGGTACTCGCGGGCGGCGCCGACGATGAAGCTGAACGCCGGGTTGGACACCGCGTCGAGCAGGCGGCGCCGCCACTCCGGCGGTTTCTCGGTGCCCTCGGCGCACCGGTAGCCCTGGTCCCTGGCCATCGCGAGCCGCCACGGCACGTTGAGCGTCTTGCGCTGCGCCGCGAAGAACCGCGCCGAGAACGCCGCGTCGAGCCGCTCAGCGCGAGCCAAGTGCCGGCTCAGCAGCAACGCCGAGATCGCCGCGGAACTGATGCCCTGCGCGTAGAACGGGTTGAACGCGCAGATCGAGTCGCCGACGAACACCAGCCTCAGCGGCGGTGTCCGCCACCGGTCGTAACGGCGCCACTTGTTGCCGGTCGACCGGGTCAGGTGCACCTCGGACGTGGGGGAGCAGCGTTCCATCGCCGCCGCGAACAACGGCGTCCGCACCCGGCGCGCCGAGTCGGTGAACGCCTCGGGCGAGCGCGGCATGTCCAGTCCCCACGAACCCATGCACGCGATGACGCGGTTGCCCTCGATCGGGAAGAAGTTGACCAGGAACTCGTGCTCGGGCGGGTGCTCGCCCCGGTCCGGCGTCGGCATGATCACCAGGTGCTGCCACCACCACGCAGGCGGACGCTCATCCGGCAGCTCGTACCAGCGCGAGGTGTAGGTGACCTTGGCGTCGAGGGTGCGCACCTCCGGTTCCGGCCATCCCGCCGCCACCAGCCACGCGCCGACCGCGGAGCCACGACCCATCGCGTCGACCACGAAGTCGGCGTCCACGTGCTCGTCACCGAAGTCCACCCCGGTCACGGCACCGTCAGCGGTCGTCAAGCCGTTGACCGACACGCCCTCGCGGATCTCCACGTTGCCCAACGCGCGCACGTGGTCGCGCAGCACGCGTTCGATCAGGATCCGCGAGCTGTAGATCATGGTCATCGCACTGCTCTTGCGCGCCGACCAGCCCTCCCCGTCGAGGTAGGCGGCGTCCATGGACGGCATCAGGTGCAGCCCGCCCGCGGCGATGAGCGCCTTCTCGAAACCGGGGAAGATCGCCTCGATCGCCCGGCGGCCGGAGTTGAGCAGGAAGTGCGGGTGCTTGCTCTGCGGCACCCCGCGCCGGTGCTCGGCCCGCGCGGGCAGCTCGTCGCGTTCGAGCACCAGCACCCGGTCGAAGCGGGGAGCGAGCGCACCGGCGGCGCACAGACCGGCCGCGCTGCCACCGAGGACGAGAGCCGTCGTACCGAGCCTCATGCGGACCAGCCCCCTGAGGTCGATCATACAAAGTGGGCTCGAATGTATGATCGGCCGGAAAAGGCGTCAAGAACCGCGCGGGGCATTGCGCCCGTTCGGCCGCCTGGCATTGTGCGTACACGGCAACTCGAACTGGAGGGCGTGTGCGCGACGACTACCGGCACTGGCAGCGGATTCCGACCCGTTGGGCGGACAACGACGTCTACGGGCACGTGAACAACGTCGTCCACTACGCGTTCATGGACACCGTGATCAACACGTGGCTGATCGCGGCCGGACTGGACATCCACGGCGGCACCGAGATCGGCCTGTGCGTGGAGTCGCACTGCAACTACCGCGCCTCGGTCGCCTTCCCGGACGCGCTGGACGCCGGGCTGCGCATCGGGCACCTCGGCCGGTCGAGCGTGCGCTACGAGGTCGGGTTCTTCCTGGCGGGACGCGAGGACGTGGTGGCGGAGGGCCACTTCGTGCACGTGTTCGTCGACCGCACGACCCGCAAACCCGTGGAGATCCCCGCGCAGCTGCGCACGGCGATGGAAGGCCTGGTGGTCGCGTGAAGACGCGAGGCGCGGTGCTCACGGGCGTCGGCGGGCCACTGGAGATCGTCGACCTGGAGCTC
>Ga0207692_10000549_pt1 | contig 13336 bp, 14 predicted proteins | sample LARL52metaG_FD_184345 | JGI IMG/M metagenome (GOLD analysis project Ga0207692, IMG submission 184345) | Corn, switchgrass and miscanthus rhizosphere microbial communities from Kellogg Biological Station, Michigan, USA - LAR L5-2 metaG... | ecosystem: Host-associated > Plants > Roots >...
AGCCGCCGCCGCGCCAAGCCATGCCATTTCTCAGCGATCTTATCGAAGCGAACTGTACCTTGCACGGTAGCCATTTGTTGCCCCCCGGCACGCGTCAATTCGGTGGCCGATCAACAACCGCCGAAAATCACACGGAAACAACGGCATACAGTTGGAGCGTATGTACTCCGATTCTTGGCCTTCCAAATACCGCGCAGAATCTAGAGGCGAATGTGCAGCTTGTTAGCAATCTCGCCTATGACGCCGCGCCGGAAAAGCAGCACGCAGGAAACGAAAATCGCACCTTGAATGACGAGCACCCATTCCCCGATTGGAGCAAGCTTAAACTGCATGACCAGGATTGCGAAGGCCCCAACGACTGGGCCGAATATGGTGCCAAGACCGCCGACCAAAGTCATCAGCACAACTTCGCCTGACATCGGCCAATTCACGTCGGTGAGTGAAGCCAGTTGCAATACAATTGCTTTGGTCGCTCCGGCAACACCGGCAAGCGTCGCCGATAACACAAACGCAACCAGTTTGTAGCGATCGGTTTTATAACCAAGCGAAATCGCCCGTGCTTCGTTTTCCCGAATTGCCTTAAGAACCTCGCCAAAAGGTGAATGGATAATTCGGTAGATGAACATGAAGCCCGCGAGAAAGATGATCAAGACGACGGCGTACATCGACATTTCGTTCTTCAAATTGATGATGCCGAACAAAACGCCACGCGGCACCGCCTGAATGCCATCTTCGCCACCAGTGAATTTTGCTTGCAAAGCAAAGAAGTACATCATCTGCGCAAGCGCCAACGTAATCATCGCGAAATAGATACCTTGGCGGCGGATTGCCAGCGAACCGGCCACGAGGCCGCATACTGCCGCCGTTGCGGTGCCAGTCAGGATCGCAAGCTCGGGGGGAAAGCCCCACGCTTTCGCGGAATACGCCGAGAGATAACTCGCCCATCCGAAATAGAGCGCGTGGCCAAATGACAATAGGCCGACATACCCGATCAACAGATTGAAGGCGCAGGCAAAGAGGGCAAAACACATGGCCTGCATCAGGAAGAGCGGATAAGTCACGAAAGGCGCTATTACCAAGGCGGCCGTCATTATCACAAAGCCGATGGTCTCGCTTTGGCTACGCAGGACGGACGGTTTTTTCACCAGCGGATCAGCGACGTGCTCCATCACGCCCTCCGCCCGAACAAGCCCGCAGGCCGGACCAGCAGCACAATCGCCATAATGACAAAGATCACAGTGTTGGATGCCTCGGGAAAAAACACTTTCGTTAAACCTTCGATGACGCCGAGACCGAATCCCGTGACAATCGCCCCCAGAATCGAGCCCATTCCACCGATCACAACGACCGCAAACACCACAATGATCAATTCAGAACCCATTTGGGGTGACACATTGTAAATCGGAGCGGCCATGACGCCTGCAAAAGCAGCGAGCGCTACTCCGAACCCATATGTGAGTGTGATCATACGCGGAACGTTTATGCCAAATGCGCGAACGAGCGTCGGGTTCTCGGTGGCGGCGCGCAGGTAGGCGCCCAGACGGGTACGCTCGATTACAAACCAGGTGCCTATGCAAATCACCAGTGAAGCCGCGATCACCCAGGCGCGATAGTTCGGCAGGAACATAAATCCCAAATTCTGACCGCCACGCAATGAATCTGGCACCGTATAAGGCAGACCAGCAGATCCGAAATAATTCCGCGCGACTCCTTCAAAGATCAAAGCCAGCCCAAACGTGAGCAGCAGACCATAGAGATGGTCGAGCTTGTAAAGTCGCTGGAGAAAAAGCCTTTCAACAATTATGCCGGTGAAACCGACAATGATTGGCGCGACGATCAAAGCGGGCCAGTAGCCAAGGCCCGAGTACTTCAGAATAAGATATGCCGTAAAGGCGCCCATCATATACTGGGCGCCGTGACTGAAGTTGATGATGTTGAGCATGCCGAAAATGACGGCGAGCCCCAGGCTCAACAACGCGTAGAAGGAGCCATTGATCAAACCGATCAACAGCTGACCGAACAGCGCAGTCGATGGTATGCCGAAGATCTCGAACATTCAGTCACCGAGAAACCGAGGGGCGAGCGCTGGCCCGCCCCTCGTATTTTCAACTGACATTAACCGCTGACAAGCGGGCAGCTGCCTTCCTTCAGTGGCCGAAAGGCCTCCTCTGTCGGAATGGTTGCGCGGACCTTGTAGAAGTCGCCGGGGTGTTTCGATTCCTCAGGCTTCTTGACTTCCAGCAAGTAGGCCGGATGAATCTTGCGACCATCGGGGCGGATCGTCCCCTTCCCGAACAGCGGATCATCAGTCGGCATTGACTTCATCTGTGCGACGACGGTTTTGCCGTCGCTTACGTTGCCTTTGAGCGCGACCGCGGCCTTGAGGTAGTGCAACACGCCGGCATACACACCGGCATGAATCATCGTCGGCCACTTTCCCTGGCGCTCCTGCTGCCAGCGCTTGGTCCAAGCACGATTGGTATCGTTCATGTCCCAGTACCAGGTCTCGGTCAGGACCAGACCTTGTGCCGTCGGAAGACCGAGCGCGGCAACGTCGCTAGCGAACACAAGCAAGCCGGCGAGGCTCTGCCCGCCCTTCACGATGCCGAATTCGGCCGCCTGTTTGATCGAGTTGATGGTGTCGCCGCCAGCATTCGCAAGGCCAATGACTTTTGCCTTGGACGACTGCGCCTGCAGCAAGAACGATGAGAAGTCATTGGTGTTAAGTGGATGACGCACCTTGCCGAGCACTTTTCCGCCGGCCTTTTCAACCGCCGCCATCGTGTCCCGTTCGAGCGCGTGACCGAATGCGTAGTCCGACGTCAGGAAGAACCAGGTATTACCGCCCGTTTTCACAATCGCCGTGCCCGTGCCGTTCGCCAACATCCATGTGTCGTAGGTCCAGTGGATTGTATTGGCATTGCACTTCGGGCCGGTGAGATCGGACGCGGCCGCACCAGACACGATGAAGACTTTATTCTTCTGGTTGGCGACTTGGCTGACCGCCAGCGCGACACCTGAGTTAGGGACATCGACGATCATGTCGACCTTATCGACATCGTACCATTGGTTCGCGATTTGCGATCCGATGTCTGGCTTGTTCTGATGATCGCCGATGATCATCTCGACTTTCACATTGGGATTGTCCTTGGTGAAATCTGCGATCGCCATTTTGGCGGCTGCGACCGAACCCGGTCCACCGATATCGGCGTAGAGGCTCGACATGTCGCTGAGCACGCCAATCTTTACGTTCACCTGCTGGGCGCTCGCCGCACCACAGGCAAGAACCGCGGCAAACGCCGCAAGTCCTAGGGTTTTTCTCATCAGTGCATCCTCCTTGTTGTTTTAGGTCGGTTTGAATCTCGAATTTCAGCCCGAGACCAGCGGACAGTTGCCTTCCTTGAGCGGCCGGAACGCCTCATCCGCGGGGATGGTCGCGCGCAGCTTATAGAAGTCTCCCGGATACTTCGATTCCTCCGGCTTCTTCACTTCGAAGAGGTACGCCGGATGCAGTTTTCGGCCGTCAGCCCGGATCGTCCCTTTGCCGAACAGCGGATCATCGGTCGGCAACTCCTTCATTTTTGCGACCACCGCTTTGCCATCAGCCGCGCTCTTCAGCGCGAGGACGGCTTTGAGATAGTGCAAAGTGCCCGCGTACACGCCGGCTTGGTTCATTGCCGGATATTTGTTGGAGGCATTGCGTTCGGCATGCCAACGCTTGGTCCACGCGCGAGTGGCGTCGTTCAGATCCCAGTAAAAGGTCTCGGTCAATACGAGACCCTGAGCCGTCTGCAGGCCGAGTGCATTCACGTCGGTAGCAAATACAAGAAGTCCAGCGAGGCTCTGACCGCCTTTTACGATGCCGAATTCGGACGCCTGCTTGATCGAATTGATGGTATCGCCGCCCGCGTTCGCAAGACCGATGACTTTGGCCTTCGACGACTGCGCCTGCAGCAAGAACGATGAGAAGTCGCTTGAATTGATCGGGTGGCGAACCTTGCCAAGAACTTTGCCACCGTTCGCCTCAACGACCGCCATCGTATCGCGTTCAAGCGCGTGACCGAAAGCGTAGTCAGAAGTCAGAAAGAACCAGGTATCGCCTCCAGTTTTAACCACGGCCTTTCCGGTGCCGTTGGCCAACATCCAGGTGTCGTAGGTCCAGTGCACGGTATTGGGACTGCACTTTGGCCCGGTGAGATCTGAAGTCGCAGGACCCGACCCAACGAAGACTTTGTTCTTGTCACGAGTCACCTGGTTGATGGCGAGCGCCACGCCGGAGTTCGGCACGTCGACGATCATGTCGACCTTTTCAACATCGTACCATTGATTGGCGAGTTGAGTTCCGATGTCGGGTTTGTTCTGGTGGTCGCCAGAGATCACCTCGACTTTGACATTTGGGTGATCTTTCATGAAATCGGCAGCCGCCATCTTGGCGGCGAGCACGGATCCGGGACCGGTCGCATCGGCGTAAAGGCTCGACATGTCGGTCAGCACGCCGACCTTGACATTGATCTGCTGAGCGTTTGCCACGCCGCAGGCCAAAAGAACAGCAAGCGTCGTCAAACCCAATGTTCGTTTCATTGACGTGTCCTCTCTCTGATTTCCCACCCTGTTTTCTTCGTTAGACACCGAGATACTCGTGCAGTTTCTCGACATTGGCATCCAGTTCGGCATTGGCGAACTGATCGATGATCCGTCCATGTTCCATGACGTAGTAGCGATCCGCAACCGTCGAAGCGAAACGGAAGTTCTGCTCCACCAATAGAATGGTGAATCCCTGCTCTTTTAGAGCGCGGATGGTCTTGCCGATCTGCTGGATAATCACGGGCGCGAGTCCTTCGGTCGGCTCGTCAAGCAACAACAGCCGCGCGCCAGTTCGCAGGATGCGCCCAATCGCGAGCATTTGCTGCTCGCCCCCGGAAAGTTTCGTGCCTTGGCTGGAGCCGAGCCGTTCCTTGAGATTTGGGAACAAATCAAAAATGCGATCCAAGGGAAGGCCACCTGGCTTGATCACAGGCGGCAGTAATAAATTTTCCTCAACAGTGAGGCTGGAAAATACGCCTCTCTCTTCGGGACAAAACGCGATTCCTGCTCGCGCAATTTGATTGGAAGTCCGGCCAATAAGCTCTTCTCCCTCAAATCGAATCGAACCTGTGCGGTGCCCGACGATGCCCATGATCGACTTGAGTGTCGTTGTCTTACCGGCGCCATTGCGCCCGAGCAGCGTAACCACCTCACCTTCGCGAACATCGAATGTCACGCCGTGCAGAATGTGCGACTCACCGTACCACGCTTGTAAGTCCTTCACGGCAAGTAGCGGCGTGCGCTGATCAAGCATGCCCGACCCCCATATAAGCCTCGCGCACTTCCTGGTTGGTCGAGACCGTGTCGTAGTCACCCTCCGCAAGAACGCGGCCGCGCGTAAGCACGGTGATATGGTCGGAAAGATCGGCTACCACCGAAAGATTGTGCTCGACCATCAAGACAGTGCGGTCGGCCGCAACGCGCTTGATCAACTGAGCGACGCGGTCAATATCCTCGTGACCCATCCCTGCCGTAGGTTCGTCGAGCAACAACATTTCGGGATCGAGCGCCAAGGTCGTGGCAATTTCCAGCGCGCGCTTACGCCCGTAGGGAAGTTCGACCGCGAGCCAATCGGCTACCGAAGACAGGCCAACATCCGCAATCAACGTCATCGCACGTTCGTTCAATCCGTTCAGCACCGAGGTCGGACGCCAGAAGTCAAATGAGCCACCACGCTGGCGCTGAAGCGCGATGCGCACGTTTTCGAGAACCGTCATGTGTGGAAAGACAGCCGAAATTTGAAACGAGCGCACTAGGCCGAGCCGCGCGACATCAGCAGGCTGCAGGCTGGTGATGTCGTTACCTTTGAACAGTATGCGTCCGCGCGTTGGACTCAGGAACTTCGTGAGCAGATTGAAGCAGGTGGTCTTGCCCGCGCCGTTGGGACCAATCAAAGCGTGGATTGTCCCGCGCTTGACGCGCAGGCTTACGCCGTTAACGGCGACAAAGCCGGCAAACTCCTTGGTGAGATCCTCGGTCTCGAGGATCATCTCTTCACTCATCGGCAGCAGCCCCTCGTCGCGCATTCTTGACAGGTTTTCGCGCCGTGCGGCAAGGCCTACGAAAGGTTCGGACGTTTGGCTAAGCTATTGATAACATTAAGTCTGTTAGGTCGACGTTAGCTAGCCGGTTTGAACTTCTTCGCCAGCGCATCGGCGTTGCGGGCGAGCAGACCTACATCGGCGCCGACTGCCACAAAAAGATAACCCCAGTCGATATATCGACGCGCTTCGTCCTCATTGCCGGTCAAGATCCCAGCTGGCTTCCCGACAGCTTTCAAGCGTTTGACCGCATTTTCCATCGCCTTTTGCACATCAGCGTGCTGCGGGTTGCCAAGATGACCGAGTGACGCGGCGAGGTCGGAGGGGCCTATGAAAACACCGTCGATCCCGTCGACGGCGGCGATTGCGTCGATCTGGTCGAGCGCGGCGCGTGTTTCGACCTGAACCAGCACGCAAATCTCGGCATTTGCCTTGGTCAGGTACCCGGAAACCCGCCCGTAGCGGCTGGCCCGGGCGGCGACCGAAACGCCCCTGATCCCCTGTGGCGGATAGCGCGTGGACGCGACCGCGCGCTTGGCCTCCTCGACGCTCTGCACATAGGGAAACAGCAGGGTCTGTGCCCCGATATCGAGCGCGCGCTTGGCCAGCACCGCATCGTTCCAGGCCGGGCGGATGATCGGCGTCGCCGTGCCGCGCTGCACAGCCTGCAGCTGGGTGACGAGGTCCGGAATTTCGTTCGGCGAATGCTCGGTGTCGAGCAGGATCCAGTCGAACCCGCTGTCGGAGATGATCTCGGCAGCGATGTTGCTGCACAGGCTCGACCAAAGCCCGATCTGCAGCCGGCCTTCGCGCAGCGCGCGCTTGAATGGGTTCGTCTGGAATTCGACCATGATGCTTCACTCTTTTACGAATTGAATGGCTATACGAATTGGATGGCAAGCCCGCCGAGCGGGCCGAAATCGGCGTGCAGCGTATCACCCTTCTGCGCGAAAACGACACGGGTAAACGAGCCGGCGAGCACGATATGTCCGGGCTCGAGCGCATGCCCATGCGGACCGATCTTGTTGGCAAGCCAGGCAACGCCGAGCGCCGGATGGCCGAGCACGCCCGCCGCAAGCCCCGTCTCCTCGATCTCCGCGTTGCGATACATGATGCCGCCGACCCAGCGCAGGTCGACATCCATCGGCCCGACTGGCCGTCCGCCCATGGCGATGCCGGCGGCGGCGCCATTATCGGCAACCGTATCGACGATCTTGCGCTGATCCTGAATCCGCGCATCGACGATCTCGATCGCGGGGATAACGTATTCGGTCGCACGCAGCACATCGGTCAGCCCGACGCCCGGACCCTGCAGCTTCCTGCCCATGACGAATGCAAGCTCGACCTCGACACGCGGCTTACAGTAGTCGGCGTGCTTGACCTTCGCGCCATCCGCAATCAGCTGATCGTCGAGGATGTAGCCATAGTCCGGCTCGTCGATCATTGACGAACGCTGCATCGCTTTCGATGTGAGACCCACCTTGTGGCCGATCAGCCGCGCGCCGGCCTTGATCTTGCGGTTCGAGACCTCGGTCGAGATCGCGTAGGAATCCTCGATCGTGATGTCGGGAAACGTGACGTGCAGTTGGGTCGCCTGTTTACGATCTTTCTGCGCCGCCATCAGAATGTCGGCGGCTTTCCTTCGGTCGGCTTCGGACAGCATGGGTCATCCCCCTCGTCTGTCCGATCCTGTAACGGTTCACATGGCAAAATCAAAGGGAGCAACTGACGGCGCGTCCCGGGGGCATCCCACCTGACTAGTCCGGCTTCTTATCGCCCTTCTTCGCCTTCACCTGCTCGATCTTTTTATTGGTGACCGCAGCATCCGCGCCAGCGGCGGTCGCATCGGCGGCACGTCGTAAGCAAGAAGCGCAAGCCCCAGCGGCAGCATCCAGACGCCGAGAACCGGCAGGAAGCCGAGCATGCCACCACCGGTCAGCGCGATGCCGGCCGGCACACGCACCCACACGGCTTCTGGCTGGCGCAACCGGTCGAACTTGCGCCCCGCCCAATCGGGCATGTGGCCTTGAAGGCGGTCCATTTCCTCGTCGAAGTTGGCCTTGTCACTCATGCCAGATCAAAGGCCATGGCCGCGATTTGTTCCGTCGCTAGTGTTTCAGCTTCGGGTCGATCTTGAAGCTCGCTTCGGTCTTTTTCTTGATTTCATCGACGGTCACGCCAGGTGCGAGTTCGGTCAGCGTCATGTTGCCGCCCTTCTTGTCGATGCTGAACACCCCGAGATCGGTGATCACCATGTCGACGACACCGGCACCGGTCAGCGGCAATTTGCATTTGTGCAACAGCTTCGGCTCGTCCTTGGCGGTGTGCTCCATCACGACGACGACTTTCTTCACGCCGGCGACGAGGTCCATGGCGCCGCCCATGCCTTTGACCATCTTGCCGGGGATCATCCAGTTGGCGAGATCGCCGTTTTCGGCAACCTGCATGGCGCCGAGAATGGACAGGTCGATGTGCCCGCCCCGGATCATGGCGAACGAATCCGCCGATGAGAAAAAGCTGGTGGTCGGCAGTTCTGTCACCGTCTGCTTGCCTGCGTTGATGAGGTCGGGATCTTCCTCGCCTTCATACGGGAAGGGCCCGAAGCCGAGCATGCCATTCTCGCTCTGCAGCTGAACGGTCATCCCCGTCGGAATGTAATTCGACACCAGTGTCGGTATGCCGATGCCGAGATTGACATAGAAGCCGTCGCGCAATTCCTTGGCCGCGCGCTCGGCCATCTGATCACGGGTCCAGGGCATTAGACTTCCTCTCCTGTTCCGGCTGCCGCCATCACGCGCTTGCGCACGGTGCGCTGTTCGATGTGTTTGACCGCATCCGGCACGTGGACGATCCGTTTGACGTAGACGCCCGGCGTGACGATGTGGTCGGCGTTCAAATCGCCCGGCTGCACAAGGTTCTCGACCTCGGCGACGGTGACTTTCCCCGCCGTGGCCATCATCGGATTGAAGTTACGCGCCGTCTTTCGATAGACGAGATTGCCTTCGGTATCGCCCATCCAGGCATGCACGATCGACAGATCGGCAACGATGCCGCGCTCCATGATGTAGCGGCTGCCGTCGAACTCGCGCTCTTCTTTCCCTTTGGCGATGTCGGTACCGGCGCCAGTGCGCGTAAAGAAAGCAGGAATGCCCGCCCCGCCCGCGCGGATGCGTTCGGCAAGCGTGCCTTGCGGATTGAATTCAATCTCAAGTTCGCCGGCTAGGTATTGCTGGGCGAACAGCTTGTTCTCGCCCACATACGACGAGATCATTTTCTTGACCTGCCGGGTCTCGAGCAAAAGACCAAGCCCGGCACCATCGACACCGGCATTGTTCGACACAATGGTGAGGTTTTTCACGCCGGAGTCGCGGATCGCTTTGATCAGCTGTTCAGGAATACCGCAAAGGCCAAAGCCGCCGGCACAGATCAACATGCCGTCTTTCAGCAGCCCTGCCAGCGCGGTTTTTGCGTCGGGATAAACTTTCTTCATACAGCTCTACTGCCTTTTCTCCGGCTACGCTTTCAGGATCATGAGAAACACCAATGTCGGTCGCTGGCAAGCCTAACGCGCCGGAGCCGCGGGCGGCGTTGCGGGTGCGGGCGGTGTCGCAGGCGTGGCCGGCGGAGAAGGCGCGGGTGTCGCGGCCGGCGGCGTGACGTCCGTGACCGGATTGCGCGGCGTAATGTCAGTGACCGGATTTCTTGGCTTCTGCGGCGCCGCGGGAGCGGCCGGAGGCGGCGGCGGGGCTGCCGTCGTGGTCGCCGCATTCGGAAGCGTGATCGTTTTTGGCAGCAGTGGCACGCGATGCGGGTAATAGGTCCAGAACACGAAAAGTGCCACGAACAGCAAAGTTGAGAGCGTGGCGGCTATCCAACGACGCCCGAAAGAGAGCACGCCACCGACATAGGTTGCGGCAAAAACCAGAATTGCCAGTACAATAACGTACAGCCAGTCCACCTGGCTTAGATCAATCGGCATGGAACATCCCCACTAGCGCGCTGGAGTTTAGCGCAGACCCGCGATGCGGGTCACCCCCGTGTGGATGTTTCCGCGGCGGAAAATCCGATTGAAAAACGGGTTCCAACATTTCACGATCACGCTATACCTCACTTGTCATGTCCAACGTACTCATTCTCACAGAAGTCCAGGAAGCAATGCGCGCCCGCTACAAGGCGATGCTTCTGGAGCGGTTTCCGCAACTGACCATCAATGTCGTCGGCCACCACAACGATGTCGGCCCCTATATCGCCGACGTCGATATCCTCCTCTGCTTTTCTCCACCGATGGCTGATCACGTCGTCCGCGACGCGCCAAAATTGAAATGGATCCAGGCCCTCGGCACAGGGGTCGACAACATCGTCGATCTCCCCTCGCTCGGCAAAGACGTGCTGGTGACCAATGTCCGCGGTATTCACGGTGCGCCGGTGTCCGAAGCCACGATCGCCTACATGCTTTCGCTCGCCCGCGATCTGCCGCGTGCCGGTGTCGCGCAGGCCAAAGGCCAATGGGAGCGCTGGCCCGCCGCACTATTGGATGGAAAAACGGTCGGCATTCTCGGCGTCGGCTTGATCGCGGAATATCTGGCTCCGATTTGCAAGTCGCTTCACATGACGGTTGTCGGGATCAGCGGCAGCCCACGTGATGCCAGCGGCTTCGACCGCGTCGTGCATCGCGATGCGCTGGAGAAGCTCGCGCCTGAACTCGATTTCCTGGTCGCCTTGACGCCCCTCACCGCCGAAACGCGCGGCATCGTTGGAGCAAAGGTGCTCGCTGCGATGAAGCCGACGGCCTACGTGGTCAACGTTGCGCGCGGCGGCGTCGTCGACGAGCCGGCGCTGATCGCCGCGCTCGAGAGCGGCAAGATCGCAGGCGCCGCGCTCGATGTGTTTGCGCAGGAGCCCCTCCCCGCCAATAGTCCGTTGTGGAAGACGAAAAACGTGACGATCTTTTCTCATCTTGGCGGCTACTCGCAGGGCTACGAGGAGCGGGCCATGCCGACCATCGCCGGCAACATGGCCAAGTTCCTGTCCGGCGATCTAAAATCCATGATCAACATTGTGCGCAAGCCAGCATCCTGGAGAGAGTGAACCATGCCCCTGTCGGAACGACTGAACACACCGATCTCCAATGCCGAGCTTGAGCGCCGTTGGCGGGCGGTCCGCGCCGCGATGGAAAAGGAAAAGATCGACGTCCTGCTGATGCAGAACAACAATGATCACATGGGAGGCTATGTTCGCTATTTCACGGACATGCCGGCCACCAACGGCTATCCCAACACTGTGGTCTTCCCTCGCGACGACGAAATGACTGTCGTTTGCCAAGGCCCATTTGGCGGCAACGAGGCAACCGCCCAGGGCGATCAGAACTGGCGCGGCGTCAAACGTATTCTGACAACGCCGAGCTATGCATCGGCCCACTACACCAAAGAGTACGACCCCGAGCTTGCCGCGACCGCGCTCAAGCCATTCGCGCAGGCGACCATCGGCTACGTCGGGACTTATCAAATGTCTTACGCGCTGCTCGACTATATGAAGCGCGCGTTTCCGCAGGCGCGCTTCGTTGATGCCTCGGAGATGGTCGACCGGATCAAGGTCATCAAAAGCGCGGAAGAAATGGAACTGGTGAAGCGTGCGGCGCTGATGCAGGACGGCGCGATGCGCGCCGCTTTCGCGGCGGCGAAGCCCGGCATGCGAGATACTGAAGTTGCGGCTGTCGCGCAGCACTACAGCCAGTGCCATGGCAGCGAGAACGGCATTTATCTTTGCGCATCGATGCCGCTCGGCAAACCGTCGAAATTTGCCAACCGGCACCTGCAAAACCGTGTCATCCAGAAAGGTGACCAGATTGCACTGCTGGTCGAAGACAACGGACCGGGCGGCATGTACACGGAGCTCGGCCGCTCCTGCGTCGTCGGCGCCAAAGTGCCGCAGGCTATGAAGGATGAACTCGAGTTCTGCAAAGCCTCACGCAAGCTGACGCTCGACCTGCTGAAGCCAGGCACAGCCTGCAAGGATATCTGGGACACCTTCAACGATTTCATGCGCAAGAACGGCAGGCCGGCCGAAGCCCGGCTTTATTGCCACGGGCAGGGCTACGATCTCGTCGAACGCCCGCTGGTGCGTCACGATGAACCAATGACCATCCAAAAGGACATGAATATCGTCGTCCATCCGACCTATATCCATGCCGGCTACCTGAACTGGCTTTGCGATAACTACCTCATCGGCGGAAACGGTCCGGGCGACCGGCTGCATCAATTCCCCGAGGACATAGTCGAGGTCGGTTAGCCAATGCGACTCCGCCCGACTTGACCGGCCGGCGCGCGTGGCGCAAAGGGTCTGTAGTTTGGTGGAGGAAACAATGAAGAAAATGAAAAAAATGCTGTTCGTCGCGGCGGCTGCCGCGCTGGCGCTGATGGGTCCGGCAAGTGCCCAGGATTTCCCGTCACGCCCCATTACGATGGTCATCCCGTTCGCCGCCGGCGGGCCGCAGGACACCATCGGCCGTATTTTCGCGCAGCGCATGAGCGAGTTGCTTGGCCAGCAAGTGGTGGTCGAAAACGTCGGCGGCGCCGGCGGCATGACCGGTTCCAAGCGGGTCGCTGATGCCAAGCCGGATGGTTATACGATGGTGCTCGGCAGCGTCGGCACGCACGCTCAGAACCAGACGCTTTACAAGCATCCGCTTTACAACGTGGTGAGCGATTTCACGCCCGTTGCCTACCTCGCGCTCACCCCGATTTCGGTCATCACCCGCCCCGATCTGCCCGTGAACAATTTCAAGGAATTCATCGCTTACGCGAAAGCCAATCAGGCGAAGATGCAGTATGGCTCGGCCGGCGCCGGTTCGGCCACGCATCTTGCTTGCGTTGTCCTCGACAGCGCGATGGGCACCAAGATCACCCACGTTCCGTACAAGGGCACCGGACCTGCGATGCAGGACCTGATCGGCGGACGCATCGACTATCTCTGCGAAATCATCGCGACCGCGAAGCCACAGATCGACGGGGGCAAGGTCAAGGGCATTGCCATCATGACCAAGGAGCGCTCGCCGGTTTTGCCGAACCTCGCGACAACCGGCGAACAGGGAACCGACGTACAGGCCTACACCTGGAGCGCATTGTTCCTGCCGAAAGGCGCGCCCGCCGACGTCGTGAAGAAGCTCAACGAAGCCGCGGTCGGCGCCCTATCGACGCCATCAGTGCAGGAAC
>Ga0207692_10000556_pt1 | contig 13263 bp, 16 predicted proteins | sample LARL52metaG_FD_184345 | JGI IMG/M metagenome (GOLD analysis project Ga0207692, IMG submission 184345) | Corn, switchgrass and miscanthus rhizosphere microbial communities from Kellogg Biological Station, Michigan, USA - LAR L5-2 metaG... | ecosystem: Host-associated > Plants > Roots >...
CCAGCTAGACCACTGGGTTGATAGGCCAGAGGTGGAAGACCGGTAACGGTTGGAGCTGACTGGTACTAATAGGCCGAGGACTTGTTACAAAGACGCTACGCATCCACTGTGCGGTTCTGGAAGAACCGAGCGGCACCGATCGCCGCAGGTACAACTCCACAGAGTTTCGGTGGTTATAGCGTTGGGGAAACACCCGGTCCCATTCCGAACCCGGTAGTTAAGCCCTTCTGCGCCGATGGTACTGCACTGGTTACGGTGTGGGAGAGTAGGTCGCCGCCGGACAATCGTTCAGAAGACCCCTGCGGGTCGAGCACTTCGAGTGCTCCCCGCAGGGGTCTTTTGCATGCCGTTTTTTCGCTTGCGCGGCCTGGTCTGATGGACCCATGGACGCGGTCGTGCACACAACTCTGGCGTCGTTCGACGCCGCTACCCTCGATCGGCTGACCGCCGATCCGGTGCGGAACACGGTGGCGCTCACCTCACTGGACCGCCTCCGCCGCCTGCCGGGCACCGACCACCCTCCGACCCTGATCACCTTCCACGACCGCGGCGAGGTGATCGGCTCCCTGATCCGCACACCTCCGTGGCTGTTCCAGGCCGCGGACTTGCCGCTCGAAGCGGCGGAGCTGGCCGCACAGATCGCCCGCGAGGTCGATCCGGACGCCCAGGGCGTGACAGGTCCGAGAGAAAGAGCTGCGGCTCTCGCCACAGCCGTGGGCGTCGGCTTCGCCGAGTCGCTGACCACCCGGCAGTACCGCCTCGGCACGCTGACCCCGCCGGCCGCGCCAGGCGCCGGGCGGATGGCGACCGAGGACGACGTCGAACTGCTCGGTGCCTGGCGCCGGGCGTTCCTCGCGGAAGCCGTGCCCGAGGCCCCGAACGACGGAACGACGGAAGCCATGCGCGGATCGCTGCGCCTCGGCAACGGCCACGTCCTCTGGGAGGTCGACGGCACCCCCGTCGCCTGGGCCGTGGCGAGCCTTCCGCAGGCCGGCATGACCCGGGTCGGACCGGTCTACACCCCGCCCGAGCACCGCAAGCACGGCTACGGTGCCGCCGTCACCGCGATGGTCAGCCAGTGGGCGCTCGACCGGGGCGCCACCGACGTCATCCTCTTCGCGGACCTGACCAACCCGACCTCGAACTCGATCTACCAACGAATCGGCTACCGAGCACTCGACGACTGGGCGGAGTACTGGTGGAAGCGCTGACCCACGACGACATCGAGGACTTCCTCGCGGTGGCAGGCGGCTTCCTCGACGCCGATCCCGTCAACCACAGCGTCCACCTGACCACAGTGGACTCGGCCCGGCGCGGCCTCCGCGTACCAGCGGCGCTGATCTCGTTGCACGACAACGGAACGCTCGTCGGCGTGGCGACCCGCATGCAGGACCGCCCGCTCCACGTGGCCGCCATGCCGCCTGCGGCCGCCCCGCTCGTGGCCGAGGCGTTGCGCGGCCAGGACATCGACGCCGTCACCGGCCCGCTGGACCGAGTCGAAGCCTTCCGCACCCTCTGGCGCACCGGCGGCCACGAGACCTTCCGGTTGAGGCTCTACCACCTCGACGACCTGACGATCCCCGACGCCCCAGGCCGTTCCCGGCCGGCAGCTGAGCCGGACGACGACCTCATCACCGACTGGTGGACCGACTTCGTCGCCGAGCTGGACGGCCTGAGCCGCGACGAGGCCCGCGACACGGCGCGCAGCAGTCGCGCCATGCCCGCGGGCCACGTGATCTGGGAGGTCGACGGCGTACCGGTCTCGTGGGCGGCCAGCACCGACCCGCTCGCCGGGGTGTCGCGGGTCGGCCCGGTCTACACCCCGCCCGAGCACCGCCGACGTGGCTACGGTGCCGCCGTCACGGCCGCGGTCAGCCAGTGGGCGTACGGGGCGGGTGCCGACCACGTCGTGCTGACCGCCGACTTCGCCAACCCGACCGCGAACTCGGTCTACCAGGGGATCGGCTTCCGGTACGTCTCGGACTGGACGGAGTACCGCTGGTCCTAGCCGAACAACTCGGGCGTGAGCGGCCGGTTGCGCACGTGCGACGAGAACACCAGTGACGTGGTGGTGTCGCCGTAGCGCTGCATCACCTCGACGAGTTCCTCCAGCTCCACCATCGACCGGCACACGACGCGCAGCAGCCAGCAGTCGTCGCCGGTCACGTGGTCGGCGTCGAGGATCTGCGGCAGCACCAGCACCTGAGTCCGGAACCGCGGCGTGTCCAGGGACCGCACCCGCACGCGCACGATCGACTCGATCGGCAGTCCCAGGCGTGCCGGCGAGACCACCGCGACGAAGCCCGTGATCACGCCCAGCGACTCCAGCCGCCGCACCCGTTCGGTCACGGCCGGCGCGGACAGCGACACCTCGCGGCCCAGCGCGGTGAACGACATCCGGCCGTCCACCTGCAACAGCGACAGAATCTTCCAGTCCACTGCGTCGAGTTCCACCTGGAAATCATAGGCAAAAGTCTGCGAACGCCTGGACTTTCGCATGCCGAACGGTCCGTCTGGGCAAGCAGGATCAACGGCATGACTAACGCGTTGCGCTTCCCCGCCGCCGACCCGAAGACCGCGGCGGCCTTCTTCGCCGCCGAGCTCGCCTTCGAAGCCGACCCCGACGACGTCCACCGCGACCTGCAGGCGGGTAACACGATCGGGTACATCCTCGTCGAGACGAGAAGCCCCGAGGCGTTCGCGCGGGAACGCATCCCCGGCGCCATCAACCTGCCCTACCGCGACCTGCCCGAACAGCTCGACCTGGACCCGGACCTGGTCTACATCTGCTACTGCGAGAGCTTCCAGTGCAATGCCGCGACCAAGGGCGCTCTCACCCTCGCGCAACGCGGGTTCCGGGTGAAGCGGCTGGCCGGAGGCATCACGGCCTGGCGGGAAGCGGGCTATCCGGTCGAGCGGAATCAAGCGGATGTTTCTAAGGTCGCGTGTCATTGTTGAGTCAAGCCGACATAGGCTCATGTCCGTGACCGCACCGCGTTTGCTCGTTCTGCAGCCCTCGCAGTCAGACCCGCTGGCGAAGCTGGGTGACTGGTTGGAGGCCGACGGCGTCGAGCTGCACCTCGTGTCGTTGCGGGACGAGCCCGCACCGGCCGATTTGGACGGCTACCAGGGCGTGGTCTGCCTCGGTGGCGAGATGGGCGCGCTGGACGACGCCGAACACCCGTGGCTGGCCGACGTCAGGAGGCTGCTGTCGAGTGCGGTGGCCCAGCGGGTGCCGGTGCTCGCGATCTGCCTCGGCGCGCAGCTGCTGGCCGCGGCCACCGGGGGACAGGTGCGCAGGGGTCCACAAGGGCCTGAGGTCGGGGTGCTGCTGGTGGCGAAGCGCGATGCCGCCGGCCACGACCCGCTGTTCGCGGACCTGCCGTTCACGCCGGACGTGCTGCAGTTCCACCTCGACGAGGTGCACGTGCTGCCTCCCGGCGCGGTGCACCTGGCGGCGTCGCCGAAGTACCCCAACCAGGCGTTCCGGGTCGGCGCAAGCGCTTACGGCCTGCAGTTCCACATCGAGACGACTCCGGAGATCGTCCTGAACTGGGCGGCCAAGGATCCCGACTCCGCGGCCTGCGCTCGACCTCACCACTTCGACCAGGACTTCCTGGAAGAAGCGCACCGCGACTTCGAGGAGGTGTGGCAGCCGTTCGTGGGCAGGTTCGCCAAGCTGGTGTGCGGGGAACTGCCGCCCGCGGGGTGTCCGGGCACACAACTTCCGTTGGTGTGACGTTACTTTCGTAGGTTATAGAGCATCCTGAGTACCCGGTACCGTCATCGTCGAGCACCTTGTTCGATCCAGCCGGAGGATCAGTGTGGATCCCGCTCTTGTAGTGATCATCGTTGTCGTCACTGCTCTCATCTTCGACTTCACCAACGGGTTCCACGACACGGCCAACGCGATGGCCACCTCCATCGCGACCGGTGCGCTCAAGCCCAAGACGGCTGTCGCGCTGTCCGCCGTTCTCAACCTCGTCGGCGCCTTCCTGTCCGTCGAGGTCGCCAAGACCATCTCCGGCGGCATCGTCGACGACGCCAAGATCACGCCCGCGGTCATCTTCGGCGGGCTGGTCGGCGCGATCATGTGGAACCTGGTCACCTGGTACGCCGGGCTGCCGTCGAGCTCGTCGCACGCGCTGTTCGGCGGTCTGATCGGCGCCGCGTGGGTCGGGTCCGGTGTGGACGCCATCCACTTCGCCAAGGTCCTCGACAAGGTGATCGTGCCGGCGGTGGTCGCGCCGCTGGTCGCCGGTGTCGTCGCGGCTCTCGCCACGATCGTGGTCTACCGGCTCAAGAAGGCCACGGACCCGCGGGTGTCGCACACCGGGTTCAAGATCGGCCAGGTCGCGTCCGCCTCGCTGGTCTCGCTTGCGCACGGCACCAACGACGCGCAGAAGACCATGGGCATCATCACGCTCGCGCTGATCACGTCCGGCTCGCTCGCGCCCGGTTCGGCGCCGCCCACCTGGGTGATCATCAGCGCCGGTGCGGCGATCGCGCTGGGCACGTACCTCGGCGGCTGGCGCATCACGCACACGCTCGGCCGCGGCCTCACGACCATCGAGCCCGCGCAGGGCTTCGCGGCGCAGACCTCCACGGCCGCGGCGATCCTCGCGTCGTCGCACCTCGGGTTCGCGCTGTCCACCACGCACGTCGCGTCGGGCGGCATCATGGGCTCCGGCCTCGGCCGCGACCGTCACGGCGTGAAGTGGGGAACCATGGGCAAGATGGCCGCCGGCTGGCTGGTCACGCTGCCCGCCGCGGGCATCGTCGGTGCCATCGCGGGCAAGTGGGCGTCCAGCGGTACGGCCGGCGTCATCGGCGTCGCCGTCATCGGTGGTGCGATCGCGGTCGGCATCTGGGTGCTGTCGCGCCGCGAGCCGGTCAAGCCGGAGCACATCGTCGACGAGGTCGCCGCGCAGGCGGAGCTGCACAAGGTGGCCGCGTGAAGATCGACTTCACCGCGCTGCTGACCGTTTTCGGGGCAACGCTGCTGGTCACGCTCCTGGTCGTCACGCTGTTCGTGCTCGGCATCAGGGCGTTGTCGAACAACTCCAAGGCCGCCGCGTTGGCGAGCTTCGCCGGGTGCGTGGCGGCTGTCGGCTACGGGCTGTTCCTGATCATCGTTTAGCACTCCGTGGCAGTAGGTTGGTGCGTGATGAGCGAATCAGCCCGCGCCGCCTCACCAGCCAGATTCGGACTCACCGAGCCGCGCAGCGAAGAAGTGCTGCGCGGCCTCGGTCTGTGGGCTGACCGTCGCCCGGCCGACGGCGCCGAGCCGGTCCTGGCCGCCCTGTCCCGCTCTCCCGATCCCGACCTCGCGTTGCGCGGGCTGGAACGCCTGCACGGTGTCGCCGACTGGGCGGAACTCTCCGCCGCGCTGCACAAGGACGTCGTGCTCCGCGGCCGTCTGCTCGCCGTTCTCGGGTCGTCGACCGCGCTGTCGGACTTCCTCGTCGCGAACCCCGAGCGGTGGCGAGCGCTGACCGAAGAGGTCGACGTCTCGCTGGACCTGCCGGACGGTGCCGTGCTGCGCACCGAGTACCGCGCGAAGCTGCTGCTCGTGGCGGCCAACGACCTGGCGCACGTCGTCGAGCCGACGCTGCCCTACATCCCGTACGACGTGGTGGCGGCGCAGCTGTCCGACCTCGCGGTGTCCGCGTTGCGGGCGTCGCTGCGGCTCGCCGCCGAACGCGTCAACGGCGCGGACCGGTGCCGGCTCGCGGTGATCGCGATGGGCAAGTGCGGCGCGAACGAGCTGAACTACGTGAGCGACGTTGACGTCGTGTTCGTCGCCGAAGGTGATCTCGGTGCGGCGACGCGGCTGGCCAGCACGATGATGCAGATCGCGGGTCAGTCGTGCTTCGAGGTCGACGCGGCGCTGCGGCCGGAGGGCAAGGCGGGCGCGCTGGTCCGCACGCTCGACGGGCACGCCTCGTACTACCGGAAGTGGGCGCGGACCTGGGAGTTCCAGGCGCTGCTCAAGGCACGGCCGGTCGCGGGCGACGCCGAGCTCGGGCAGGCGTACCTGGACGTGGTGCGGCCGTACGTGTGGACGGCGGCCGAGCGCGAGAACTTCGTCGAGGACGTGCAGGCGATGCGCCGCCGCGTCGAGGACCACGTGCCGTCCGGGCTCGCCGACCGCGAGCTGAAGCTGGGCCGCGGTGGTCTGCGCGACGTGGAGTTCGCGGTGCAGCTGCTGCAGCTCGTGCACGGCCGGTCCGACGAGGACCTGCGGATTCAGGCGACCACCGCCGCGTTGGCCGCACTGGGCAAGGGCGGGTACGTCGGGCGCAACGACGCGGCGGACTTCGGGCGTTCGTACCGGTTCCTGCGCACGTTGGAGCACCGGCTGCAGCTGCAGCGTTTACTGCGCACGCACCTCTTCCCGGCGGACGACGACGCCACGGCGCTGCGCTGGCTCGCGCGTTCGGTCGGGCTGCACGCGGACGGGCGGAAGTCGGAGGGGCAGGTGCTGCTCGCGGAGTTCCGCAGGCACGCCAACCAGGTCCGGCGGCTGCACGAGAAGCTGTTCTACCGGCCGCTGCTGCAGTCCGTGGCCGGCGTGCCGACCGAGGCGCTGCGGCTGACCACCAAGGAGGCCGTGGCCCGGTTGGCCGCCTTGGGCTACACGTCGCCTGACGGGGCGTTGCGGCACATCCAGGCGTTGACGCACGGCGTCTCACGGCGGGCTCGCATCCAGGGCGCCCTGCTGCCGGTGCTGCTCGACCTGTTCGCCGGCACGCCCGACCCGGACGGCGGGCTGCTCGCGTACCGGAAGGTGTCCGAGGCGCTCGCGGAAACGCCCTGGTACCTGCGGCTGCTGCGGGACGAGGGCGCGGTCGTCGAACGGCTCGCCGTGTTGCTGGGCACGTCGCGTTTCGTCCCGGATCTGCTGGTCAGGGCGCCGGAGGTGCTGCGGCTGCTCGCGGACACCGACGCGCTGGTCGGCCGTGATCCGCACGCGATCGGGAACCCGTTGCGCAGCGCGGTTTCCCGCTACGACGACCTGACCCGTGCCGTCGCGGCCGCACGGTCGTTGCGGCGTCACGAGATGCTGCGCGTCGCCGCTGCCGACCTGTTGGGGTTCATGTCGGTGGACACGGTGTGCGTGTCGCTGTCCGAGGTGTGGGTCGCGGTGCTGCAGAGCGCGCTCGACGCGGCCGTGCGCGCGGCCAGCCAGCCCGTCGCCGCGCTGGCCGTGATCGGCATGGGCCGGCTCGGCGGGCACGAGCTCGGCTACGGGTCGGACGCGGACGTGATGTTCGTCTGCCGGCCGTTCGACGGCGTGTCCGACGCCGAGGCGGCGAAGTGGGCGAGCGGTGTGGTGGAGAAGATCCGGCGGCTGCTCGGCGCGCCGTCGCAGGATCCGCCGCTGCAGGTCGACGCGGACCTGCGGCCGGAGGGCAGGCAGGGGCCGCTGGTGCGGACCTTGGACTCGTACCGCGCGTACTACCGGCAGTGGGCGGAGATCTGGGAGAAGCAGGCGCTGCTGCGGGCCCGGTTCATCGCGGGCGATGCGGCGCTGGGGGCCGAGTTCGAGGCGCTGATCGAGCCGCTGCGGTATCCCGCCGAGGGGCTCGACGCGGCGTCCGTGCGGGAGATCAGGCGGATCAAGGCGCGCGTCGACGCGGAACGGTTGCCGCGCGGTGCCGACCCGAGCACGCACACCAAGCTCGGCCGCGGCGGTCTCGCGGACGTCGAGTGGACCGTGCAGCTGTTGCAGCTGCAGCACTCCGGCGCGGTGCCCGGGTTGCGCACACCGTCCACAATGGCCGCGATGTCGGCTGCCGTCTCCGCCGGACTGCTGGCGGCCGACGACGCCACCGCGCTGACCGCCGCGTGGAACCTCGCGACGCGCGCCCGCAACGCCGTGATGTTGGTGCGTGGCAAGGCTTCCGACCAGCTGCCGACGTCCGGGCGCGACCTCGTGGCGGCCGCATCCGTGATGGGGTACCCGCCCGGTGGCGATCCAGGCGTGTTCCTGGAGGAATATCGCCGCACGACCCGCCGTGCACGTGCAGTGGCCGAGCGAGTCTTCTACGGTGAGCAACTGTGAAAGCGATCGCGTTTACCCAGTTCGGCGACGCCGACGTCATGTCGTGGCAGGAGCTGCCCGATCCGCTGCTCGGGCCTGACCAGGTCCTGGTGGAGGTGCGGGCGGCCGGCGTGAACCCGGTGGACTTCAAGATCAGAGCCGGGTACCTGCAGGGTCTGCTGCCGCACCACCTGCCGTTGATCCCGGGCTGGGACGTCGCGGGTGTCGTGCGCGCGGTCGGCATCGGCGTGCAGGACTGGAAGCCGGGCGACGAGGTGCTCGCCTACGCGCGCAAGGACCACGTGCAGCTCGGCACCTATGCCGAGCTGGTCGCGCTGCCGGACCGGATGATCGCCCGCAAACCGTCCACCGTGGACTTCGTGACGGCCGCCGCGCTGCCGCTGGCCGGGCTCACCGCGCTGCAGTCGTTGAAGGCCGTCGGCACCGGACCGGGTGACGTCGTGCTGGTGCACGCGGCCGCGGGCGGGGTCGGCCACCTCCAGGTGCAGATCGCGCGCGAACTGGGTGCCGCACGGGTGCTCGGGACGGCGTCGCCGCGCAACCACGACTTCGTCCGGTCGCTGGGCGCCGAACCGGTGGCCTACGGCGACGCGCTGGTCGACACCGTCGCGGAGCTGATCGGCGGGGACGGCAAGGTCGACGTGGTCACCGACAACGTCGGTGGACTCGCGTTCGACCAGTCGTTGCAGCTGGTGCGGGACCGGGCGCGGATGACGTCCATTGTGGACGGGCCGCGTGCGCTGGAGCAGGGCGTGATCAACACCTGGGCGCGGCCGAACGCCGAGCAGACGCAGTGGCTGGTCGATCTGGTGGCCGCCGGTTCGTTGCGCGTCGAGGTGCAGCAGACGTTCCCGTTGCAGGAGGCGGTGAAAGCGCACAAGCTGCTCGAAGGTGGGCACGTGCGCGGCAAAGTTGTACTGACGGCCTGAAATCTTCAGGTATTTCTTCAGGTTTGGGGGCACTCCGGACGGGGTGCCCCCACTTCTGGGCTGCTCAGTCCTCGTCCGCGTCGGGGTCGACAGCAGGAGCGCTGGTGTAGACCTCGACGACCCATTCCTCCTCCAACGACTCGGCGTCGTCGGCGTCGGGAACGAGGCGGTTGTAGGCGCGGACACCGAGGTCGAGCACGTCAGCGGCCTGAACCGCTTCGAGCGCCTCGGCTGCCGAGCCGACGATGTGGGTGGTGAGCAGCTGCGGAGCCGTGAATTCGGCGACATCTTGAGACACGCGCGGACCCTAGCGCATTGACGTTTCACCCGTTCGATATGAGACTAGGGCCCGCTCGAGGGGGAGCTGTTTTTTGCCACGGGGGTCGAACAGAGGAAGTCATGCAGCATCGTCGGGGCACGCGCCGAGGGAAGACCGTGATCGCCATCGCGGGCGTGGCTGTCGGTGTGCTCGCGTCACTGGGCGTGATCCAGTTTGCGCTGAGAGGCGACAACTCCGCCGCACAGCCCAACACCACGTCCACGACGACTACGTCGAACAGCGCCCAAACCCCTGACGGCGCACTGGAAACCACCGAGCCGTCCGCCGACGTGAAGGTCGCGACGGGCTCTTTCAAACAGCAGCGCGGCATGCTCACCGTCGAGGTGACCCGCGTGGAAACCGCGAACGGCCGCGTGAAGCTCTTCGTGACGGCCACGAACGCCTCCCAGGCCAGGATGACCCTCCCCGTCGACGGCATCGCGGTCCTGGACGACCTGAAGCGCACCTACGCGGCGTCGAGCAGCAAGTGGGACGGCCTCGTCACTCAGGGCACCACCACGTCGGGCACCGTGATCCTCGACGAGAAGCTCGGCGCGGGTGTGAACTCGCTCACCCTGACGTTCAACTCGATCTCCGGCCAGTTCGCGCCCACCGGTGCCGCGATCACCGTGGCGGGCATCCCGGTCCCGAAGTGATTTCGTTCCCGCGGATGGGTACGCCTCGTGCATGACCCAACGCGGAAGTGATCAGCACGGCCCCGCCCGCGACGACGAGCTGAAGCGCGAACTCGCCAACGAGCTGCGCGCGGGCGGCCCGACGCGCGCCCAGTCGTGGCGTGAGCCGGAGATGCCGGAACCCGACGAAAACCTGGAGCCGGACGACCGTTAGTTGCCTACTGTGCCCGTGTGAAGTTCCTCTTCTTCTGGGGCCACCAGCTCGAACGCGACGGCAGCATCGGCAAGGGCTGCCTGTCGCAGTGGTGGCCGTGCTCGTTCGTCGCGGACGGCGTGACGTTCGCGTCTGCCGAGCACTACATGATGTGGCGCAAGGCTTTGCTGTTCGACGACGACGCCATCGCCTCCCGCGTGCTCGCTGCGGCCTCACCGGGCGAGGCGAAGGCGCTGGGCCGCGAGGTGTCGGGGTTTTCGGAGCCCGTCTGGGTCTCCGAGCGCCTGGAGATCGTGGTCGCCGGCAATCTGGCGAAGTTCGGCCAGCACCCATCGCTGCGCTCATACCTGCTGGGCACGGCTTCTCGCGTCCTGGTCGAGGCCAGCCCGCTGGACCGCGTGTGGGGCATCGGTTTGACCGCGGACGACCAGCGAGCTACCGACCCATCGTCGTGGCAGGGCCTGAACCTGCTCGGCGAGGCCCTGATGGAGGTTCGTTCGCGGCTGTCCGCAGCGTGAGGTAGGTCGTGAGCGCCGCCAACGTGATCCCGCACGGAATCAGTCCTTTTCGGATGATCCCGGGGATCTCGTCGAGCGGCACCCACTCGACCCTCGCCGCCTCGGCGGGATCCGGCTCACCGGTCCTGACCGGGGCGGCGCCGACGAAGAGATGCGTGGTGTGAGAGCTGATGCCGGTCAACGGGTTGATGGTGACCAGCGGCTCGATGTTCACCTTGTAACCGGTTTCTTCTTCGGTCTCGCGGATCGCCGCAGCCTCCACCGTCTCGTTCGCCTCGCAACGACCGGCCGGGATCTCCCAGCCCCACGCGCCGGTGGTGAAGCGGTGACGCCACATCAGCAGCACGCAGCCCTGGTCGACGACCACCACGCCCGTCGAGGGGTGGGGGAGCCTGACGACGTGATGCTCGAACCGCGCGCCGTCGGGGATCTCCACGTCGTCGAGGTCGACGCTCAGCCACTCCGACTCGTAGATGCGGCGGGTGCCGTGCACTCTCCACTGTGTCACGGCGCTAGCTCTACCACGTGACCGGTGAACCGCGCGGCCGCGCCATACGTGTACCCAGGCGTGTTCAGCTACTCAGGGCCGGCCCTGCTCGTCTACGCGGACGGGAACAGGGCTGAGCTGAATCGGGTGGATCTGATCGAGACGGTGACCGACGGCATCTGGCAGTTGTCCGGTGCCGGCACGGCCGCGGAGGAACTGGACGGCGGTGAAGCCCTGCTCAGGCTGCCGACCGGCGGTGAGGCCGCGGTCGTGGTCACCAACGTCCGCGTCCACGAGGGCGCGAAGGGCCTGTCGACGAGCGTGACGCTGCTCGGCACAGACCGAGGGCCGGGCGACTAGGTCACCCGGCCCTCGGTGGTCAAGCGTCGATCACACGTCGTAGTTGTGTTCAGCCGCCGCGCCGACCTGCGCCTTTGCGATCGCACCCCATTTGACCTGGTGGTTTGTGGTGGTTGCCGGTCGTTGTCGGTGGTCATTCTTCAACGTATGACGGCCTGTAGACGGCCTGGGCGTGCCGGGGGTGCCAGACACCGAGCGTGATGCCCGGTGAAGTCTCGGGCTGAAGTCTACGGGTCGCCGCAGCCCTGTTCACCAGGCGTCGAGGCCGCATTGCGCCTGTCTCTCACTTGTCGCCCACCGTGCCGACCCGCAGGGTCGCATCCGGGACCGTACCTGCCTGCGTGACGGTGCCAGGCGCGAAACTAGCCGCCAGCACGGGCCTGGCCGGCATGGTCCCTATGTCTGGGTCGCTCACGTGGGCTCTGCGACGATTCGCTGTTGGGCGAGGTGCGCGACGTCCGGGTCCGTGTCGCCGGTCATCTGGCGCAGGATCGTCGAGGGTGTCCAGCGCGAACGGACGACCGCTGCGCGTACCTTCAGATCAGGATCGCGGGCGAGTTGTTTCCACACGAACTCCGGTGTCCACCATCCCGACGTGGCGGCAGCCGCGCGCACGATCGGGCTCGTGTCCTGCGCGACGCGCGTCCATCCCAAGATGTCCGCCTTACACAAGCCGCGGACCGCAGTCGCGCGAACCCGTGGCGAGGCGTCGTCGAGGGGATCGGCAGTGAGCGGTTCGAGTTGAGCCAGCGGCACCAGGTCGCCCTCGATCGCGCCCAGGTGGGCGATGACGTGGTCGTTGGTGATGTGGACGCCGTTGCGCAGAGCGGCCGTGCGCACTCCCGGATCGGGGTCGGCCAGCAGCGCCTTACGGACGGCGAGCCCTGCGACGTCTGCGCTGAGACTGCGCATCTCGTAGTTGCGCGCCAGCCCCTTGCGTACGGCAGGGTGAGGGTCAGCGACAAGCAGCACGGCCGAAAGCGTGCCCTCTGCCCAGGAGTGCTCCGGCGCGGTGTTCACCTCGAAAGCCTCGGCCGCCAGGGCACGATGCCGGTGTTTGTGGCTGGTGCTGAATCCGCGCATCACGGCTGCGGCAGTCGGGAGCGCGGCGTCCCTGTCGACGAGCCAGGGCCGATCGCCCCGCAGGGCCAACACCGCCTCGCGTAGGGAGGCTGGAGTGAAGACGTCCGCGAGTAGCAGCCAGTGTTCGAGGGTGCCGTGCTCGAGGATGTCGCGAGCGAGTGATCGGCGCACGGATCCTCGGGCGCGTTTCGCGATCTGCGCCTTGATCGTGTCCGGGACGTTCGGGTTGGCCAGCACCGCGCGGCGCAGGGGCGTGGGTTCTGTGGCCAGGTACTCCACCACCGGCTCTGGGCAGACGGCAAGGATCTCCGGTGGCGCTTCAGGGTCCGCCCACACGGCTGCGGCCGTGGCGGCGTCGCTGTCAGCAGCGCGCGTTTCCCACCGCGATGAGGCCCTCATGGACAGTCAACCTACTCTGCCGGCCGCAGAATCCCCTGCGCACCAAGCCCACGCGATGTGTGGCTGGCGTCGCCGGCCGTAGCGCAGCGGTTGGCACCGCACTCGAAGCGCCCGTCGGTCTCGGCAACCCGGTAACCGACCGCCGCGAGACGGTGACGGCCCCGTCGACATGTTGCTGGCACCACGACCGCCCGCGTGCCAGCGCCATCGACTCGATACCGTGCGTCCCCGTCGTATCGGACAAGCTCAGA
>Ga0207692_10000558_pt1 | contig 13247 bp, 11 predicted proteins | sample LARL52metaG_FD_184345 | JGI IMG/M metagenome (GOLD analysis project Ga0207692, IMG submission 184345) | Corn, switchgrass and miscanthus rhizosphere microbial communities from Kellogg Biological Station, Michigan, USA - LAR L5-2 metaG... | ecosystem: Host-associated > Plants > Roots >...
AGCTTCACGCGGTCGGCGAGCCGGTCCGCGACCAGCGCGGTGTAGTCGGCGAACCGGTCGGCGATGTCCCGGTTGAGCCAGCCGCCCTCCGCTTCCAGCTCCAGCGGCGTGTCCCAGTGGTACAACGTGACTACGGGAGCGATGCCGACGTCGACGAGGGCGTCGACCAGGCGGTCGTAGAAGTCGAGCCCTTCAGCGTTGACGGGCCCCTTGCCGGTGGGCTGGATGCGCGGCCACGCGATCGAGAACCGATACGCGTTGACGCCGAGCTGCGTCATGAGCGCAACGTCTTCGCGCCACCGGTGGTAGTGGTCGCACGCAACCGACGCGTTGTCGTTGTCGTGTACCGGAGCGAAGTCGTCCCACACGGAGGGACCACGGCCGCCTGCACTGAACGCGCCCTCGATCTGGAACGCGGACGTCGACACTCCCCAGAGGAAGTCGCTCATCGATCCTCCAAATGTGAAACTTGTTCGGATCGTAGGCGTGTTGACAGGCTCAGGGAAGTGAAAAGGCCGTACAACAGGCAAGATGAGATGTACCCGAACTACTGGGAGTCGCCGTGACGAGCACCACCCCGCTCCGCCGTCAGCCTGTCCAGCAGCGCAGCGCCAAGAGAGTCGAGCGAATGCTCGAAGCCTGCGCCACTCTCATCGACGAAGTGGGCTACGACGGCGTCACCACGACGTTGATCGCGGAGAGGGCGGGTGTCGCGGTCGGATCGCTGTACCAGTTCTTCCCCGACAAGAGGGCCGTCGTGCAGGCACTGACGCTGCGCAACGTCGACAGGTTCTCCCAGGGCATCACCGAACGGCTCCAGCAGGCGACGCTGGAGCACTGGTGGGACGCCGTGGACACGGTGTTCGACGTCTACGTGACGATGCACCGCGAGATCCCCGCGTTCGGGCGGCTGCACTTCGGTGACGTCGTGGACATGCGGCTGCTCGACGACCGCCGGGACAACAACGCCGTCATCTCCGACAAGATCTCCGAGCTCATCTCCGGCCGCTTCGGAATTCCGATGGCCGAGGTCCAGCTGCCGATCGCGATCGCCGTCGAGGCGGCCGACGCCGTGATGAAGATGGCGTTCCGCAACAGCGCGATGGGCGACCCGGCGATCCTGGCCGAGGCGAGGGCGCTGGTCAGGGGCTACCTGTCCTCGCGCCTGCCCGCCTAGACCTGCTAGCCGAAGTTCCTGCGCTCGCCGCGGTACGTGGGCACGGTGCGTTCGATGCGGTCACCGTGCACCAGGTGCACCTCGTCGAACCGTTCGAACAGCTCACCCGCCTTGGCGTGCCGCATCCAGACGCGGTCACCGATCTTCAGCTGCTCCGCCGCCTTCCCGGTGACCGGCGTCTGCACCTCACCGGCGCCTTCGAGGCCCAGCGTCTTCAGCCCCTTCGGCAGGTACGGCGACGGCTGCCGGTCGGGCGTGGGCGTGCCGGACGCGATGTAGCCGCCGGCGAAGAGCGTCGCGACCCGCTTGGTCGGCTTGCGCACCACCGAGAGCGCGAAGAGCGCGGCGGGTTCCGGCTTGAACGCCTGGTACGCGTCGAACAACGTCGGCCCGAACAGCCCGCTGCCGGCCGCGAGCTCGGTGACCGACGGGTCGGAGCCGGTCAGCTCCAGGCTGCCGGTGCCGCCGCCGTTGACGAACTCCAGGTCGGCGACCTGCCGGACCGCACTGATGACAGCCGTCCTGCGGTGGATCAGCTCGGGCCCCGACTTGGCCTGGATGAACCGGATGCCCAGCGCACGCAACGGCTGACCGGGCGGGTTGTCGCCCAGACCGGCGATCTGCCCCTCGTAGGCCATGACGCCGACGAGCTTGAAGCCACGTCGTTGGGTGATCTTGGCGGCCAGCGCCCTGGCCTGCTGCGGGGTGTGGATCGACGAACGGCGCGGGCCGATGTGGACGCCGGGCAGCGGCCGCCACGACACGTCCAGCTCCAGGCAGACCCGGATGTCCGAGTGCGGCCCGATCGCCGCGTCCACGAAGTCCAGGTGCTCGACCGAGTCGACCATGATCGTGACCCGCTGGCGTGCGGTCTCGTTCGCCGCGAGCTTCTGCAGCGCCGCCCGGTCTGCCGTCGGGTACGCCACCAGCAGGTCGTCGCTGACGTTCTGCTCCGACAACCACAGCGCCTCGGCCAGCGAGTAGCACATGACACCGGAGTAGCCGGGCCGTTCCAGCGCCCGGCTCACCAGGTCGCGCACACGGATCGACTTGCTGGCGACCCGGATCGGGTGACCGGCAGCGCGACGGGCGAGGTCCGCCGCGTTGTGGTCGAAGGCGTCCAGGTCGACGATCGCGAACGGAGGATCCAGGTCCTTCGTCGCGGCGTCGAGTCGTGTTCTGCGCATGCCCTGACGGTACGTCGTAAACCCTTGAAACGTGAAGAGCTTTCACTTACGTTACTCGCAGGTCACACTCTCTCGTGGAGGTCTGTGTGTGGACGAACTGGGCGAGAACCGCGTCGTGCAACCCCACACGCGTCGTCCACCCGACGAGCACGGATGAAATCGCCGCGACCGTGACGTCCGGCGGCCGTGTCCGCGCGCGGGGCAGCGGTCACTCGTTCAACGACATCGCGGTCGCGCCCGAAGTGGCGCTCGACCTGGACCGTTGGACGGGAATCGTGCGCGCGGACGCGGAAACCGGCCTGGTAACCGTGCGTTCCGGCACCCAGCTGCGCGCCTTCAACGCCGACCTGCACCGCCTGGGCCTGGCCATGCCGAACCTGGGCGACATCGACGCCCAGACCGTCGCCGGCGCGATCTCCACCTCGACCCACGGCACCGGCGCCAAGCTGGGCGTTCTCGCCACCGCGATCGAGTCCCTGGAACTCGTCCTGGCCGACGGCTCGGTCGTCACCTGCTCCCGCACCGAACGCACGGACCTCTTCAACGCGGCCCGCGTGGGCCTCGGCGCGCTCGGCGTCATCAGCACGCTGACCCTGCGCTGCGTCCCGTCCTTCGTGCTGCAGGCCTCCGAGGCACCGGGCCGCCTGGACGCCGTGCTCGAACAGTTCGACGACCTCTGCGCGGTCGAGGACCACGTCGAGTTCCACTGGTTCACCCACTCGGACCGCGTGATCGTCAAGCGCAACAACAGGATTTCGGAACCGGCGCGCCCGCTCTCCAAGCTCCGCCAGACCTGGGAGTACGAGGTCATGGAGAACGCCGCGTTCGGCGCGGTGTGCAAGGTGGCCAGGACCTTCCCGCGCTACACCCGCAAGCTCAACGAGATGTGCGGCGCGCTGATCTCCGAGCGCTCCTACTCCGACTACTCCCACAACGTCTTCGTGACGCCCCGGCGGGTCCGGTTCGTGGAGACGGAGTTCTCCATCCCGCGCGAGACCCTGCTGGACGTCATCGGCGAGCTCCGCGCGGTGGCCGACCGGCTCGGCGACCGCGACGCCCTGATCGTGCCGTGCGAGGTCCGGGTGGCCCAGGCGGACGACATCTGGATGTCCACGGCGAACGGCCGCGACACCGCCTACATCTCGATGCACCAGGCGTTGGGCATGCCGTACAAGGCGTTCTTCGACGCGTACGCGAGCATCGCCAAGTCAGTGGGCGGCCGCCCGCACTGGGGCAAGATGCACGACCTCACGTCCGCCGAGCTCCGCCCGCTGTACCCGCACTTCGACGACTTCCTGCGGGTGCGCGACGAGGTGGACCCCAACCGCACCTTCACCAACGCCTACCTGGACCGGGTGCTCGGCTGAGCGCACGCGGGGCCCCCGCGTACTGCAGGAGAGTACGAAAGCTCCCCGCGTGCTTTCAGAGAACGGCGCGAACGGCGTCGGCGACCGGCGTCTCGCCGTTCGTCAGCTCCAGCGTCTTGCCGATCGTCTGCGGTGCGGTGAGCAGCTCCACCAGTACGGCCGCCACGTCCGCGCGCGTCACGGACGACCGCGGCAGCCGAGGTGCGGCCAGGGTCACCAGCCCGGTGGGTGGATCGTTGACCAGCGGTCCCGGCCGCAGGATCGTCCAGTCGAGATCCCTGGACTTCAGGTCCTCTTCGGCGAGCTTCTTGGCCTTGAGGTAGACCGCGAACTCGGGATCCACCGAAGGCGAGTCGGCGAGCTCGATCCCGACCGTGGAGACCTGCAGAAACCGCCGCACCCCTGCCTCGACGGCGGCGGACGCGAACAGCGCGGCGGCCCCGTGGTCGACGGTGTCCTTGCGGGCGGCTCCAGAGCCGGCCCCGGCACCAGCGGCGAAAACCGCGGCATCAGCGCCGTTCAAATACGCGGCGACCGAGTCCAGATCGGCGGACTCCAGGTCGCACAGCACCGGAACGGCTCCGGCTTCCTGCACGTCAGCGAAGTGATCGGGGTTGCGGACCAGCGCTGTCGCCGCGTCTCCACGAGTGGCCAGCTGCTGCTGCAGAAGCAGCGCGATCTGCCCGTGTCCGCCGGCTGTGACTACTCGCATGTCCCCGACCGTAGATCAGGAAGCGGTGGCGAGCACCTGCTCGTAGACCAGCTCGTTGACCCAGCGGGTGATGGCGGTGTCCTCGGCGGGCACGTTCTCCTGACGACCGGAGACGTCGACCGAGAGGTCCTTCTCGTCGTCGGCCAGCAGGACCGAGACGCCGTAGCGGCGCACGCGCGGCAGGCAGTTCGACAGGTAGTCGTGCGAGAACGCGACCGACTCCGGCAGGACGACCGCGGCGTTGCCGTAGCGGGAGAAGGGAACGGCGGAGGCCAGCGCGGTCCGCCAGTGACGGGCGACGGCCAGGACGCCGACGATGCGGACGGCGGCCGGCGGGACGCGGCCTTCCATCTCCGGCCACACCCACGTGGAGACGGTGGTCTTGTCGGCCTCGGGGGCCGCACCCACGCACACGCGCTCGGCGTGCGCGTCGGCGAGCAGCTCGGCCACGACGACGACCTTGCGGCCCATCAGGACCATCTCGGGCAGGACGACGCCGTGCCAGCCGAGGCGGATCGCCGCAGCGGCTGCCAGCTCCTCGACGGACGCGGGCAGTTCCGGAACCGGGAGCGCGGTGGTCGACAGTCCCCGTGCGCTGTCGGGTGCCGCGATCCTTGCTGGGGTGCTGCTCACGCCAGTGCCTCCTCGCCAGCGCGGCGGAAGATCCGCCGCGATTCGACTCGTGCTCTGCATAAGGCTTAGCAGTAAGCGCGCGGCCCTTCCCCAGGTCGCGAAGCCTGTTGCGATCGACGGCGCCGACCGGTCGGTGACCGGTCGAAGAGTGGCGCGGGGAGTTCGGTCCTACGGTGCTGCCGTCTGGGTGACGTTAATCCGGATGGACGCACCAAAAGACCTGCTCAGAGTGGGTGCGCTACGCGTGGCGACAAAAAGCCGCCCAGCGGCGCCGGTCACCGCCCGTCGACCGTTCACCGCGCCAGAACGACCACCTACATGATGATCACGGTCTTGCCAGGCCCACGACCTGCGAAAACGTCAGTCGCCTCACGCAACGGCACACGGCGGGCGATCGGCACCGAGAGATCCCCCGCCTGCACCATCGACGCGAGCCGCACGAGCGTTTCCCGCGACCCCTTCATGCCGAAGTTCTGCGCCTTGTCAGCGGAGACGTAGTTGGTGTTGAACGCCAACGGCGCGTAGCGCGCGTTCGCCTCGAACGACGAACGGTCGGTGCTCACGAGGTCGATCAGCGCGTCGGCCTCGACGAGAGAGTCGCCCCGGCCGACGGGGATCACCCGCTTGCCGGCCGCGCGGGCGATCTGCACGGCGAACGCCCCCACACCGCCATGAGGCCCGACGATCAGCACGGATTCCGCGGCCCCCAACGCCTCCACCAACTGCCACGCCGTCATACCCGCGGTCGGCAATGCGGCGGCAACGGCGGGATCGAGGTCTTCCGGCAACGGCGCCAACGCGTTCCCGACCGGAACTGTGACGTACTCGGCGTATGTTCCGCGGCCGACGGGACGGTGGAAGAAGGTGCCGAAAATTCTCTCTCCGGAACCAACAACCTCACCGGCACCATCAGTTCCGGGAACCATCGGGAACAGGTGCTCTCCGGTTCCGCGAAGCATCCCGTCGACGACTTTGCGGTCGAACGGGTTCACGCTCGCCGCGAACAACCGGACCTTCAGCTCGTTCGGGCCCGCTTCGGGCTCGGGAAGCTCCACGAGTTCGAGCTGAGCACCGAAGTCCGCCGCCGCTATCGCCCACATGCCGACCCCCGAACGAGTGACAGACATCACCTGTTGGATCAAGGAATCCGATACTGCCGGTCAACGAAAGAACCCCCCTCGCGATTCCGCGAGGGGGGTTCCATCTGTCTTTCGATGGGCAAGGGGGGAGTTGAACCCCCACGTCCTTTCGGACACACGGACCTGAACCGTGCGCGTCTGCCATTCCGCCACTTGCCCCTGGAGACGTGGAGAACACTAGCACGCGTCCAAACCAGGTTCCTAATCGCCCCCTGTAGGGCTGGTCGCACCCGGATACGATCGGCACAGGAACGGAGTCCGAGCGGAAGGAGTTGACGTGGGCCTGCAACGTTTCGAGCGCAAGCTGGAAGGTCTGGTCGGCAACACCTTCGCGCGCGTGTTCGGCGGCAACGTGGTGCCCCAAGAGGTGGCACAGGCGCTGCAACGGGAGGGTGACAGCAACATCCGCGAGCTCGCGGGTGGCAGACTGCTAGCCCCCAACCACTTCAAAGTGTTGCTCGGACCCCAGGACCACGAGCGTCTTGCGGGCGATGAGCAGGATGAACTACGCATCACCCAGCTACTCGCAGAGGGCCTGCGGGAGCACCTGGCCGAGTCCGGATGGGATACCTATGGTGACGTCGTAGTCTCCCTGGAGCGCTCCGAGGCGCTGCACACCGGACAGTTCCGAACCAGCTCGTCCGTCGACCCCGACGTGAAAGCGGCCAGCCGACGGTCAGCACCACCTCGCACCGCAGGAGACCGATCCATGAGCCAGCCACCCGGCTACGGACAAGGACAGGGCCAGCCCGGCCAGGACCCTTATGGTCAGGGCGGCTACGGCCAGCAGCAGCAGGGCTACGACCAGCAGGGCTACGGCCAGCAACAGGGCTATGGCCAGCAGGGCTACGACCAGGGCTATGGCCACCAGCAGGGCTACGACCAGGGGTACGGCCAGCAGGGCGGCGGCTACGGCGGCGGCCAGCAGCAGGGCTACGACCAGGGGTACGGGCAGCAGCAGGGCTATGACCAGGGGTACGGCCAGCCGCAGGGCGGCGGTTACGACCAGGGGTACGGCCAGCCGCAGGGGTACGGGCAGCAGCAGGGTTATGACCAGGGGTACGGCCAGCAGCAGGGCGGTGGCTACGACCAGGGGTACGGCCAGCAGGGCGGGTACGACCAGGGGTACGGCCAGCAGCAGGCCTACGGCCAGCAAGGCGGCTACGACCAGGGCTACAACCAGGGCGGATATGCCCCTCCCGCCACCCAGGGCGCCAACCGCCAGCTCAACGCGACCCTGCACCTCGACGACGGTTCCAACCGCACGTACAACCTCAAGCAGGGTGGAAACGTCGTAGGACGTGGGCAGGAAGCCGACTTCCGCCTCCCGGACACGGGAGTCTCCAGGCGCCACCTGGAAATCTCCTGGGACGGGCAGAATGCGATGCTCGCTGATCTCGGTTCGACCAACGGCACCACGGTGAACGGCACGCCAGTGCAGACTTGGCAGCTCGCGGAGGGCGACGTCGTCCGCATCGGCCACTCGTCACTGGTCTTCCGCACCGCGGGCTGAGGTCGGCACGGGCGTCGGTATGCAACTCAAGGCAGGAGCGGTTACAACCGGTGCAAGAGCTGGTGATGCAGCTGACCAGAGTGGGCTTTCTCGTGCTCCTCTGGCTCTTCGTGCTGGCCGCCCTACGTGTGGTCCGCTCTGATCTCTACGCAGCCTCAGGGCTCCGGGCGTCAGGTCTGCCCGGATTCCGGAGGTCCGAGAAGTCGGCGAGGGGAAGCAAGGCGCCTCGGCAACTCGTGGTCACCCACGGGGCGCTGACCGGCACCCGCATCTCGCTCGACGGCAGGCCGATCCTGATCGGTCGCGCTGACGACTCCACTCTCGTCCTGGACGACGACTTCGCGTCGACCAGGCACGCGAGGCTGTCCATGCGCGGCACCGACTGGTACGTGGAGGATCTCGGCTCCACGAACGGCACCTACCTAGACCGAGCGAAGGTCACCGCACCTCTGCGCGTACCTCTCGGCACCCCGATCCGCATTGGCAAAACGGTGATCGAGCTGCGCTCATGACCTTGGTTCTTCGATACGCGGCCCGCAGCGACCGGGGCCTGGTTCGCTCCAACAACCAGGACTCCGTGTACGCGGGTCCTCGCCTGCTCGCAGTTGCCGACGGCATGGGTGGCCACGCCGCCGGTGAAGTCGCGAGCAAGGTGGTCATCGCCTCGCTGGCCCACGTCGACGACGACGAGCCTGGCGACGACCTCCTCGGCAAACTCCGCGACGCGGTCGCGGCCGGCAACGGCGCCATCTCCGAACTGGTCACGAGCGACCCGGACCTGGAGGGCATGGGCACCACGCTCACGGCCATCCTGTTCGCGGGCAACAGGCTCGGGCTGGTGCACATCGGCGACTCGCGCGCGTACCTCCTGCGGGAGGGCACGTTCGCGCAGATCACGCACGACGACACGTTCGTCCAGTCGTTGATCGACGAGGGCCGGATCACCCCGGACGAGGCCGCCACGCACCCGCAGCGCTCGTTGTTGCTGCGCGCGCTGACCGGCCACGACTTCGAGCCGAGCCTCACCGTGCGCGAGGCGCGCGCCGGTGACAGGTTCCTGCTGTGCTCGGACGGCCTGTCCGGTGTCGTCTCGATGGAGACGCTGGACGAGGCGATCCGCATCCCCGACCCGCAGGCCTGCGCGGACCGGATGATCGAGCTCGCGCTCAAGGGCGGCGGCCCCGACAACGTCACGGTGATCGTGGCGGACGTCGAGGACATCGACTTCGGCGACGACTACCCGATCGTCGGTGGCGCGGCCGGTGACGGGAGCGAGGAGCACAACGCACCGCCGGACTCCGCGGCCTCACGGGCGAGCGCGCTCACGCAGCAGCGCCCGCCGATGCCGCAGCGGATGGAGGCACCGCCGCCCCCGCCGCAGGACCCGAAGCGCAAGAAGCGCAACGCCATCAAGGCGTTCGTGATCATCTTCGTGCTGTTCCTGCTCGTCGGTGCCGTGGCGGTCGGCGGCAAGCTGTGGCTCAACACCCAGTACTACGTCGGCGCCACCGAGGACGGCCAGGTCGCGATCTTCCGCGGTCTCAACGGTTCCGTTCTCGGCTTCAAGCTGTCGTCCAAGGTCGAGGACTCGTGCCCGCCCGGATCGACCGGCTGCAAAGAGATCACGCTGAAGGACCTGCAGGAAGGTGGTCGCAAGACCATCACCGCCGGCATCCGCAGCGACAACGGGATCGACGGCGCGCGCGCCGCGGTCAGGTTGCTGCGCACCGAACACCTGCTGCCGTTGTGCAAGGACACGTCGTCGACGTCGAGCACCACCACGACGACGACCACGCCGCCGCCCACGACGACGACCGGCACTCCGGCGGGCAGCACCACGACGACCACGCCGCCCGCGAACGGTTCGCCGAACACGGAGACCGGTACCAGCGAGCCTTCGCTCACCCCCTCCCAGCAGAAGCCGGGTGTGGAATGCCGGGAGGGTCCGTAGTTGATGGGCTCGCCCGTCCCCACCGGGGAAGGTTCACCAGGCGCGTCGGTGGCGACGAGCACGTCGCCGGGGCTGCGACCGCCGACACGGCGGGGCACCGAACTGGTGATGCTCGCGTTCGCGGCCGGGATCGTGACGCTGGCGCTGATCCTGGTCGAACTCAACCAGGAGCGGTCGCTCAGCCTGACGATCCTCTGGCTCGGTCTCGCCTACCTCGGCCTCTTCGCCTGTGCGCACCTCGCCGTGCGCAGGTGGGCGCCCTACGCCGACCCGGTGATCCTGCCGTGCGTCGCGTTGCTCAACGGGCTCGGCCTGGTGACCATCCACCGGATCGACCTCGCGCTCGAGGGCACGGTCTTCCCGGACGGCTCGACCTGGGACCCGGTGGCGTTCAAGCAGGTCATCTGGACCGCCGTCGGGTTGTTGCTGTTCGCGGCCACGCTGAAGTTCCTCTCGGACCACCGCACGCTGGCGCGGTTCGGCTACACGTTCGGCCTCATCGGTCTCGTCGCGCTGATGCTGCCCGGTGTGCTGCCCGGCTTCATCGCGCCGGAGATCAACGGCGCGAAGATCTGGCTGCGCATCGGCCCGTTGTCCATCCAGCCGGGTGAGTTCGCCAAGGTCCTGCTGATGGTCTTCTTCGCGGCGTTCCTGGTGTCGAAGCGGGACCTCTTCACCACCGCCGGCCGCCGGTTCCTCGGCATGGACCTGCCGCGTGCCCGCGACCTCGGCCCACTGTTCGCGGCGTGGGGCGTCACGGTCGCGGTCATGGTGCTGCAGAAGGACCTGGGCTCCTCGCTGCTGTTCTTCGGCATCGTGCTGGTGCTGCTCTACATCGCCACCGAACGCGCGGCCTGGGTCGTGCTCGGCCTCGGCATGTTCTCCGGCGGCGCGGTCATCGCGTGGAAGCTCTTCCTGCACGTCCAGCAGCGCGTGGCGAACTGGCAGGACCCGATCGGGCGCTACGACGTCGTCGGTGGCGGTTACCAGATCGCGCAGTCGCTCTTCGGCCTCGCGACCGGCGGCATCGGTGGCGCCGGCCTCGGCGCGGGCCGCCCGGAGATGATTCCCGAGGCGAACACGGACTTCATCACCGCCGTCATCGGCGAGGAGCTCGGGTTCGTCGGCTTCGCCGCGGTGATCCTGGTCTACATGATCCTCTCGCTCCGGGGCCTGCGCGGCGCCATCTCGGTGCGCGACAGCTTCGGCAAGCTCCTCGGCGGCGGTCTGGCGTTCGCGCTCTGCTTCCAGGTGTTCATCATCATCGGTGGTGTCACCAAGCTGATCCCGATGACAGGCATCACCGCGCCGTTCCTGTCCTACGGCGGTTCGTCGCTGCTCGCGAACTACATCCTGGTCGCGTTGCTACTGCGAATTTCTGCCGCGGCGAGGGCTCCGCAGCGGGCTCCCAAGCCGAAACCGCAACAACCGGCTATCGCCGACCAGCACACTGTGATGGTGGAGCGTCCCAAATGAACACACCGCTCCGCCGCGTCGGCATGGCCATGATGGTCATGATCCTGCTGCTACTGGGCAACGCCACGTGGGTGCAGGTCATCAACGCCGACGAGTGGCGCCTGAACACCTACAACCGCCGCGTGCTGCTCGACGAGTACGCCCGCAAGCGCGGTCTGATCACGGTCGCGGACGGCACGGTCATCGCGGACGTCAAGGAGACGACCGACCGTCTGCGGTACCTGCGCACCTACAACAACGGCAAGGTGTTCGCGCCGGTCACCGGGTACCTGTCGGTCACCTACGGCACCTCTGGCATGGAGCGTGCGGAGAACGACCTGCTGAACGGCTCGGACGACCGGCTGTTCGCCCGCCGCGTCTCCGCGCTGATCACCGGTCGTGACCCGGTCGGCGGCAACGTCCAGCTCACGCTCGACTCGAAGGTGCAGCAGGTCGCGTACGACCAGCTGACCGCGAAGGGCTTCACCGGTTCCGTCGTCGCGATCAGGCCCGCGACCGGCGAGATCCTCGCGATGGCGAGCACGCCGTCCTACGACCCGAACCTGCTCGCGAGCCACGACGCCGACGAGCAGGCCGCGGCGTGGAAGCAGCTCACCGCCAAGGACGCGAACGACCCGTTGATCAACCGCGCGACGCAGGCCCTCTACCCGGCCGGCTCGACGCTGAAGACGATCGTGGCCGCGGCCGCTCTGGCGGACGGCAAGACCAAGGACTCCCCGTACACCGCCAAGGGCACGATCAACCTGCCCGGCACCTCGAACGCGCCGTTCCCGAACTTCAACGGCCAGCCCTGCGGCCCCGGTGAGACGGTGCCGATGGAGACGGCGCTCGCCAAGTCGTGCAACACGGCGTTCGGCGAGATGGCCGCCCAGGTCGGCGCGGCCAAGCTGCGCAGGCAGGCCGAGAAGTTCGGCTTCAACGACACCACCCTGAAGGTGCCGCTGCCCGTCGAGACCTCGACGCTCGGCCCGATCCCGGACGAGGCCGCGCTCTACCAGACCGGCATCGGCCAGCGCGACGTGCAGATCACGCCGCTGGAGAACGCCGTCGTGGCGGCGACGATCGCCAACGGCGGCAAGCGGATGCAGCCGTACCTGGTGTCGAAGATCCTCGGCCCGGACCTGAAGCCGATCGACGAGACCGACCCCAACCAGGTCGAGACCGCGATGAGCAGCGACAACGCGTCCGTGCTGCGCGACATGATGATCCAGTCCGAGGCCAACACCGGTGGCGAGGGCCGCAACAACAACATCCAGGTGGCCTCGAAGACCGGCACCGCCGAGCACGGCAACGACCCGCTGAAGACCAAGCCGCACGCCTGGTACATCGCGTTCGCGCCCGCGCAGAAGCCTGAGATCGCGATCGCGGTGATCGTCGAGGACGGTGGCGACCGCGGTCTGGGTGCCACCGGTGGCAAGGTCGCCGCCCCGATCGGGCGCGCCGTGATGAACGCGTACCTGGCGGGTCGCTGATGCTCACCAAGGGCCAGCTCCTCGCCGACCGCTATCGCCTGACCAGGCGGATCGCGGTCGGTGGCATGGGCGAGGTCTGGGAAGGCGCCGACGAGCGGCTCGACCGGCGGGTGGCCGTGAAGGTCCTCAAGGCCGAGCTCTCCGGCGATCCCGAGTTCCTGCACCGCTTCCGCACCGAGGCGCGGATGACCGCGTCGCTCAACCACCCCGGCATCGCGTCGGTGCACGACTACGGCGAGACCGCGTCCGTCACCGACGGTCCGGAGGACACGGCGTACCTCGTGATGGAGCTCGTCGAGGGCGAACCGCTCGCGACGATCATCTCGCGCGGCCGGCTGACCGCCGACGTGACGCTGGATCTGCTGGAGCAGACCGGAAACGCGTTGCAGGCCGCCCACGAACGCGGACTCGTGCACCGGGACGTGAAGCCGGGCAACATCATGGTCACGCCGTCGGGCAAGGTGAAGATCACCGACTTCGGCATCGCGAAGGCAGTGGACGCGGCACCCGTGACACGATCCGGAATGGTCATGGGAACCGCGCACTACATCGCACCCGAGCAGGCTCTCGGCGGAGAGGCCGAACCCGCGAGCGACGTTTACTCGTTGGCGGTGTGTGGC
>Ga0207692_10000562_pt1 | contig 13209 bp, 9 predicted proteins | sample LARL52metaG_FD_184345 | JGI IMG/M metagenome (GOLD analysis project Ga0207692, IMG submission 184345) | Corn, switchgrass and miscanthus rhizosphere microbial communities from Kellogg Biological Station, Michigan, USA - LAR L5-2 metaG... | ecosystem: Host-associated > Plants > Roots >...
GACGCCCATCCCGTGTCGATGATTTACGGCGGACTGATCGCCTTCGCCCTGCCCGACGCGCCCAAGGTGTGGGAGTTCTTCGGTGACTTCGCCGCGGAGAGCCCTGACGAGCTGGTGCTGATGATGGCGCTCGTGCACGCTCCCGACGGGTCGGGACACAAGATCGCCGCCGTCGCCATGTGCCATTGCGGCGACCTGGCGGAGGGCGAGAAGGCCGCGGCCGCCATCCGGGGAGCCGCGACCCCGCTGGTGGACATGCTCGGGCCGCTCCCGTACCCCGTACAGAACACCTTGCTCGACCCGGCGTTCCCCAAGGGTGCCCGCAACTACTGGAAGTCCGCCTACTTCAAGGAGATCACGGCCGACACCGTGTCCGTCATGGCGGCGCGGTTCGCCCAGACCCCGTCGATCATGACGGGAATGGTCATCGAGCACTTCCACGGCGCTGTCACCCGCGTCCCCCCGGCGGCCACCGCGTTCCCGCACCGGAAGCCGGGCTGCAACCTCGTCATCACCGGCGTGTGGCCCGACGCCCGAGACGACGACGCCAACATCGCCTGGGTCAAAGACACCTTCGCCACGCTAGCTCCGTATACGGCCGACTCGGTCTACGTGAACTACCTGGCCGACGACGACAACGCGCGGGTGCAGGCCGCGTACGGGCCCTGCTGGGATCGGCTGCAACAGGTCAAGCGCAGGTACGACCCCGAGAACGTCTTCCACCTCAACCAAAACGTCACGCCGGCATAGCCGCACGTCCTGCGGCGATGATAGGCGCGCCGATCACCGAGTCGGCACGGATCTGGACGTTGCTGCGCACGGCGGCGACTAACTGCAGCACCGCCAGCTCCCGCCCGGTCAGCCCATACGGGCACGCGCCTCGGCCGGTGGCGGGCGGGCTGCCGGGCTGTGGAGCGGGATACGGGCCCTCTCTGCGAGCGCCCGGATTTGGGCCAGCAGCGGCTGATGGCCGTGCGCGGCGGCCACGGCGGCGCAAAGCGCCGCGGCCGCCGACGCGGCGGGTTGCCCGGCGTCCAGTTGCGCTTGGGCCCGGCGCCACCAGGCGTAGCCGGCCCGGTGCGGGCAGCCCAGATCCTGCCAGGCCTTGGCCGCCGCGCCCCAGGCCACCGGGTCACTGGGGCTAGCCAGCCGGGTCCGCTCGGCCTCCCAGGTGGCCCGCTCGGCCGCGATGGTGGCCATGTACGGGTGGTCGGTGAACGGGACGCCATGCATCCGCTCTACCCAGGAAGCCAGCCTCTCGGCCGCGGCCGTCGCGTCCTCGGCGGCGGGTTCGTCGTGGCTCGCCTGGGCCTGCTCGGCGAGGTCGGCGCACGCCCGCATGCCCGCTGCCAGCAGCCGACCGCACAAGATCGTCAGGTCCGGGGCCTTGAACAGGGGCAACACCCTCCAGACTTCGTCCAGGGCGTCGCCGGGGCGACCGGCCCATAGCGCGACCTCCGTGCCACGGCACGCGGATTCGCGAGCGTAGAGCATATCGCTCACAGGGTCGATGATGGTCTTGACCTGCTGGTGCCGCCGGGCCGCGGCATTGACGCTCCCGCGGAGCAGGTCGATCTCGGCCCGGGCCTCGTGCAGCACCCAGTGATCGCGGTCCGGCAGCCCGGTCGTCAGCGGGTCGACCAGCGCCGCGGCCTGGGCCGTGCTCCCCAGGGCTAGGAGCGCTTCGAAGGCGTTGTAGGCCAGGAAAGTGGCCCCAAACCAGGCCTCCAGGCCAGCCCGGCGGGCTGCCTCAAGACCGCGCGACGCCACATCGGCCGCGTTCTGGAATCTGGCCAGCTTAAGCAGCACGTCGCTTTCACGCACTGCCAGCCACACAAGGCCTGGGCGATCCTCTGCCGCCTGAGCCAGATTCCATGCCCGCTGAAGGATCGTGAACCCCTCCCCAGCCTGCCCGCGCACGAACGCCTCACCCGCGAGGACGGACAGGATCTGGGGGATCAGGGCAGTGGCGCCGACCGCTTCTGCCATTGCCAGCGCCCGGTTCAGCACCGGAACGCTAGCCTCCACCCGTCCCTCGGCGGACCGCAAGAAGGTGTTGGCGTAATCGAACAAGGCCTCAGCGTGGCCAGGCGATGGCGACGTCTGCCCGAACAGCCGCAACGCCTCCTCGATCAACGGGAGCCCCCGGGCCGGCGCCGCATCAAACCACCGGCGGAACGCAGCCCGGTGGCAGACAACCGCGGCGGCGGCCGGATCCGGATAATCGGCGAACCGGCGGTAGGCCTGCTCAGCCACCACGCCCGCCCGCACACCATCGCCAGCCAGGACCAGCGCGTCGATGGCCCGTGCATACACGCGCGGCAACTCGATCCCCGCTGCGATGGCAGCATCGGGTACATCCGCCCACAATGCGATGGCCCGCTGCCAGTGCGCCGCCGCCTGCGTGTATCCGAATACCCGCTCCGCGGCCCCGGCGGCCGCCACCCGGGCCGACAATTCCTCGGCGGAGCGGCCCGCGGCCTGCCAATGCCCGGCTGCCTCCCCGGCTAGCGCCGCGTCCCCGGCCGCCTCCAGAGCCCGGGCGGTGCGCTCGTGCAGGTCAGCCCGCTCCCCGGGCAGCAGCCCGCCGGCGACCGCCTCGGCCAGCAGCGCATGCCGCAGCCGGTGGCCGCCGCCGGGGGCAGCGCCATCGGCGAGCAGCCTCACCGCCGCCAGCTCCCGCAACCCCAGCCGTATTACCGCGACGTCCAGCCCGGTTACCGCACACAGCAGATCCTCAGCCAGTGGCCGGGCTGCGACCGCCAGCGCATCCAGCACCGCCCGGGCATCCCCCGCGCACCGGGCTGCTCGCGCCGTCAGCAGCCCGGCCAGCCGGGCCGGCAGCCCGGGCGGCAACGACACGGTGCCCTCTTTCAGGCCGGTGGGTACTGCGGCCACCAGCTGCTCAGTGAAAAACGGGTTCCCCTCCGCCCGCGCGAACAGCTCATCCATCACCTCCGGCGGCACCGGCCCGCCCGCCAAGGCGGTGACCTGCTCGGCGGCCTCCGCCCGCGATAGCGGGCCCAGGGCGATCTCTGCCATCCCCGCCTCACCGCGTACCCGCGCCAGCCAGCTCGCCATAGGGCCCGCCAGCGGCGCCTCATCACTACGGCAGGTCACTACCACCCGCACTCCGCCCCGGCGGCCGGGCCGCGCCAGGAACGTCAGCAAATCCAGCGTCGCGGTGTCCGCCCAGTGCACATCCTCAACCACCAGCCCGACCGCTGCCCCAGAACATGCCGCCACCGCGCTTAGCAGTTCCGCCACCCCGGCGAACAGCCGCTCCCGTTCCCACCCTCCGTCCCGGCCACCGAAGCTTGGCCCACCCCCCGGGCCCAACTGCGGCAGCAGCCGCTCCACCTCACCCCGCACAAACTCCGGCGCCGCATTCAGACCAGCCGCCAGCACCCTCCCCTCGTCCAGCCTCGCCAGCCCGTCCAGCGCCGAGATCACCGGCAGCAGCGGCAGCGCACGGGCCAGCGGCAGGCACTCACCCCACGCCACCACCATCCCTCCGGCCGCTGCGCGGGCCATGCCTTCCTCGGCAAACCGGGTCTTGCCCACCCCTGCATCCCCGATCACCAGCACGAGCCGGGCATCCCCGCCCAGCGCTCCCACCAGGCGGGACAACTCACCCTCCCGGCCAACAAACGCCACCCGCCCCGCCGTGTACCCAGCGAGCCGGCCAGGCGTCTCCGTAGGCCTGGGCTCACCCAGGGCAGGGTTGAGCTCACCCGCGGCGGCTTCCTCCGCAGGCGCGGCCGGGGTCCCCACCGGACCGTGCAGGGCGCTGAGCGGCGGAAGCTGCAGGGCCGTGTCGTGGCCGAGGATCGCCAGCTGAAGCTGTTTGAGCTGCGGGCCCGGCTCGACCGCCAGCTCCTCGGCAAGCAGCGAGCGTCCGGCGCGGTAGGTTTCCAGCGCCTCGGCCTGGCGGCCGGACCGGTACAGCGCGAGCATCAGCTGCCCGCGGAGCCTCTCACGCAGCGGGTGCTCGGCCACCAGCCGCTCGAGTTCCGGGCAGAGGGCGCCGTGCCGGCCAAGCGCAAGCTCCGCCTCGATCCGGTCCTCCACCGCGGCCAGGCGGCACCCTTCGAGCCGCTGCACCTCGAACCGGGCAAATGGTTCGAACTCAAGATCGGCCAGCGGCCGGCCGTGCCACAGTGACTCCGCCTCGCGCAGCAGCACCGCGGCCCGGCCCGGATCCCCTTGCTCAAGCGCCTGTCGGCCATCGGTCACCCGCTGCTCGAACGCCTGCAGGTCCAGTTCGCCGTCCTCGACGCGGAGCAGGTACCCGGGCGGGCGGGCGAGCAGCCGCGGCTCGGGGTCACCGTCGGCGAGCGCCTTGCGCAGCCGGGAGATCTGAACGTGCAGCACCGGCTCGGCCGAACCGGCCGGATGATCGCCGAGCAGTTCGTCGATCAGCTGGTCGCGGGATACGACGCGGTTGGCATGGCACAGCAGCACTGCGAGCAGTGCACGCTGCTTCGGCCCGCCGACCCGCACCGGGGCAGCGTTGAGCCGGACCTCGAGAGGTCCGAGGATCCGGAACTCCAGACGACTGCCCACGTCACCCCCCCTTGAAGTTTCCCCCAGTCGCGCGGCCTTGGCCACTTCTGCGCAGGTAGTGGCGTTGAAAGGTTCTTGAAAGGCCTCTGGGCAAGGCTTGCGCTCATGCTGTATGCGGCCAAGTGCTACTGGCCTGGCGTCACCGAAATGGACCTCGAGCAGGTCGCGGAACGCGCCGGCAGAGTCGGCCTAGCCTCGCGCAGCAACCCGGTCACCTACCTCGGCTCGCTGCTCTTCGCCGGCGACGACCTCGTCCTGTGCCTGTTCCAGGGCTCGTCCCGGGCGTCCGTCATCCAGGCCAGCGACCGGCTCGGCATACCTCGCGAACGGCTCATGGACTCGCTATGGCTCGGCCCCGACCATAGCGGGCCGGAAGGAGTACAGAAATGATCAAGCGCCTGGCAGGGTCGATTACGGCTGTCATTTCGCGCGGGCGATGGTCTCGCTGCGCCGGATCGGTGGTACCGCCGCCCACCGTGCTGATTCGCGTCAGCCTGGTCATCACCGCATCCGTCGCATTGGCCGTTGCCGCATTCCCAGGCCCGGCCCAAGCCACACCCCCCAAGCCCGGTGGCCGGATCGACGGCGTGCTCAGGACTACAGCGGCTGCATCCGGATCCGGGTGGTCGGTCACGGCGAGCCCGAACCCTCGCGCCGGGAACGGATCGTTCGGCGCGGCGGAGGGGCCCGCGGTTTCCTGTCCCACGACTTCGGTATGTACGGCTGTTGGCTTGCATGTCACGAAGTCGGGGCTGGGGGTGACGCTGGCCGAGCGGCGCAGCGGCGGCAGGTGGACCGTCCAGTCGACCCAAGACCCCCCCAGGGCGGCGGCCAGTGCCCTCAACGGCGTGTCATGTCCTTCCGGCTCGACGTGCACAGCGGTCGGGCAGTTCGTCGTCAACTCGGGCGTGCAGCGGACGCTCGCCGAGCGGTGGAACGGCACCCGCTGGCGCATCCAGCCCACCCCCAACCCGAAGGGGTCCCCGTCGAGCAGGCTGTTCGCCGTGGCCTGCCCGGCGGCTGACGCCTGCACCGCGGTCGGCGTCTCGAACTCGAAGGTCCTGGTGGAACGGTGGGGCGGTGCCAGGTGGCGCATCCAGCCGGTTCCGGTGCCGCCCGGGGCGCAGTTCAGCGAGCTGAACGCGGTCAGCTGCACGGCGGCGACGTCGTGCGTCGCGGTCGGCGACTACGTGAACAGCTCGGACCTCGACGTGACCTTGGCCGAGCGGTGGAACGGCGGCAGGTGGACGATCCAGCCAACCCCCGATCCCTCCGGCGCGCAGTTCTTCAGTGCCCTCTCCGGTGTCTTCTGCGCCACTCCGGGCGCCTGTGAGGCCTCCGGCACGTCGGACGCGGGCCCGTTCGCCGAACGGTGGAACGGCACGAGCTGGCGCGTGCAGACTGTCCCGGCCCCTGCCGGGGCGCAGTTCGCTCAGTTGTTCGGCATCTCCTGCGCCGCGTCCTCGTGCGAGGCGGTGGGCGGGTACTTCAACAGTTCCGGGGCGTTCGTGCCACTGGGCGAACGGTGGAACGGGACGGCCTGGCACGCCCAGCCGGTCCCCAACCCGGCCCGGGCGAGCACCAACATCCTCTTCGGCGTGTCCTGCCCCTCGCCGTCTGATTGCACCGCGGTTGGCCAGGGCAACGGTGACGGGACGCCCTTCGCGCTGGGCGAGCGACGGCGGGGCGGCCGCTGGAGCATCGAAGCCGTGCCAAGCCCGGTCGGGGCGGCCGAAAACCAGCTCACAGGGATCGCTTGCCCGGCCACCGACCGGTGCATGGCGGTCGGCACCGTCGGCCCGACTCGCGGCGTCCTGTCCACCGAGGCTCTTCGGTGGAACGGCGCCCGCTGGAGCAATCAGCCCATACCCACGGTGCCGGGAGCATTTCTCAACGCCGTGTCTTGCATGTCAGCCTCGGCGTGCCTGGCCGTCGGCGGGTCGGATTCGGGCACCCTGGCCGAGCGGTGGACCGGCACCAGCTGGCGCATCCAGCCCATCCGGACCCCCGCGGGGGCGGTCAGCAGTGCCCTGAACGGCATCTCGTGCCTGTCGCCGTCATTCTGCATGGCCGCCGGCGCCTACTCCGGCAGCTCCTCCCCGAACGGCCCGGTGAAGCCGCTGGCCGAGCGGTGGAACGGGAGACGGTGGGCCATCGTGCGCACCCCCCGCCCCCGGGGGGCGGTGCAGACCTTCCTGGGCCAGGTGTCGTGCACCTCACCGTCGGCGTGCACCACCACCGGTGAACAGCACTCCGCCACCGGGATCGTGCGCACCGTGGCCGAACGGTGGAACGGCACCAGCTGGCGCATCCAACCCACCCCGAACCCGACGAAGGTCCCGTTCGCCTCTCTGTCGGGAGCGGCCTGCACCGGCCCGTCGGCCTGCCTGGCCGTGGGGTTCTCCATGAGCAGCGCGGGCACCCCGCAGAACCTGGCCGAACGGTGGAACGGCACCCGCTGGCGCATCCAGCCCACCCCCAACCCCTCCGGCGGCGGCCAGCTGGGCATGGTCGACTGCCCCACCGCCGCGGCCTGCACCGCGGTCGGGTTGACCTTCACCAGCTCCGGCGGGATGCTCCTCGCTCTGCGGTGGAACGGCACCAGGTGGCGGATCCAGCCCACGCCGCTGCTTCCCGCGGCCCGCGACATCGGCCTGCCCGCCGTAGCCTGCCCGGCCCGCACCGCCTGCACCGCCGTCGGCGGCTTCGAGAACGACGGCCCCGGCTCGGTAAGCCTGGCCGAACAATGGCGGTCAAGCGGGGCATCCACTGCCGGAACCCCACAAGCCCCCGCCTCGCTCCCTGCCTACCGCGGCATCGCGGGCTGCATCCACCCAGCCATCGCACAAGGCTTCGCGATCGGAGCGGCGGTAACGCATATCGGGCCGACGATCAAAGACCCGATGCCGCAACGATCGCAACCCGCGTCGGGGATCGGACGGATCACCTCCCTCTGCAGCGCAGCCTGACCGAACAGGAGGTCCCGGCCGCAGGAAAGGCGGTATTCGTATTCGCGTCACGTTGTCTCACGCCCAGCGGGCGCTCATCGGATCCGCTGCTCCACCATGTGCCACTTCTCCATCCACCCCGTTTCTGCGAGGCCGCTCAGGCGGCGCGCCAACAGGTGAAACACTCTGCCGGGAGCGGATAGGCCGACGTGAAGACTCGCGAACGGCGTCGGGGAGTGGAGTTCCCGAGATTCAAACCAAATCACGATTAACTGTCTCTTCGAAGTTACCCGGGACCGCGCTGCCGTGTGAGCACAGGACGTAACCGCCAGGGCGATGGAGCCCGCAGTGAATCCTGCGATCAGGCCGGCGATGCCTTCGAGGGTCATCTGACGCCCGCGATGCCCATGCTGGCTGCGTCGCCATGTGGCTATCAGGCATGTCCACGAAGAGGCGCTGGCTACTGCGCGAGATTTGCTCGATCGGAACGCCAGCTCCAGAGGGCGGGACGAAGCTGCACTGCAGTTCGCGCGAGTCCGCTCATCTGGGTCCGGCGCTTTCTGGGTTCAGCGCTGCGGGGCTGGCCGGGTTATCCGGGCTGCCCTGCGGGCCTCTGCAGGGCGCTGGCCTGCGGCGTTGCGGCCAGAGTCCGGCTGCCGGATCTCGCTTACGTTGCGCAAGTACTATCACTCTGCTAGTATAGTAATAGACCGATAGCCTTGGAGGCGGGCATGTTCCGTGTTGATGCCGGGTCCGGTGTGCCGATCTACCGGCAGCTGGTCCAGCAGGTGCGCCGGGATGTCATGCTGGGCCGGCTGCAGCCAGGTGACCAGCTGCCCAGCGTGAAAGAGGTTGTCGACTCGCTGTCGGTCAATCCGAACACGGTGGTGAAGGCGTTCGGCGAGCTGGAGCATCAGGGTCTGGTGGTACGCCGACAGGGGGTAGGAACCTTCGTGGCGGCTGCACCGCCGGTGACGTCGCAGCCGGTGGCGCCGAAGCTGCTGGGCTCGCTGGCGCGGTGGGTGGACCGGGCGAGGCAGGACGGGTTGTCGTCCGAGCAGATCCGGATGCTCCTGGAGGTTGCCCTCGATGAGCCGGCCGTCAGTCTGGGTGAGCGCCGCGCGGCCGGCGGTGCGGGATGAGCGCGGCTCTGCGGTGCGCAGGCCTGGGGCACCGCTACGGGCGCGAGATCTGGGGCCTGCGTGACTGCAGCCTGGACGTGCCAGCCGGGCGCGTGGTGGCACTGGTCGGCCCGAACGGCTCGGGCAAGACCACGCTGATGAGCATGGCGGCGGGCCTGCTTCCGGCCAGCACGGGAGGTGTCGAGGCCGCTGGCGGCGCCCCGGCGCAGCGCTTGGACAGGATCGGGTTCGTCGCGCAGGACGCGCCGCTGTGGCCTCGCCTGCGCGTGGCCGATGTCCTGGAGATAGGCCGGTGCATGAACCGCGGTTTCGATGCGGCGATGGCATCCCAGCGGATCCGGCGGCTGGGTATCCGGCCCCGGGCGCGAATCAGCGCCCTGTCCGGTGGCGAGCGCGCCCAGGTGGCTCTCACCCTGGTGCTGGCCAAGAAGCCGGAGTTGTTCTTGCTCGATGAGCCGACGGCCAACCTTGATCCGCTGGCCCGGCGAGAATTCCTTGGGTCGATGTTCGAGGCCTGCAGCGAGACGGGCGCTACCGTGCTGTACTCCTCCCACGCCGTGGCGGAGCTGGAGCGCATCTGCGACTACCTGATCGTGCTTCACGCCGGGCACCTGCGGCTCGCCGGCGACATTGACGAGCTGCGCCACCAGCACCGGGTCATCTGCGGGCCGGACGGCTGGCCCGGCGGCGCAGGCTGGCAGGTGATCAGCCAGCGCAGCACGGCCGGACGGACCACGGCGCTGGTACGCCGCGACGGCGCCCGCCTCCCTGGCCCGGGCCTGGAGGACGCGGCACCCACCTTCGACGAGCTCGTGCTCGGCTACCTCGAAGGCGATGCCGCCACGCTCCCCGAGGGGGCCCTGACATGATCTGCCTCATCTGGCGACAGCACCGCGGCCAGGCGCTGTGGACCGTCATCACCGTCACGGCCCTGTGCGCACTCATGGTCGGCTTCGGGCTCAGCGCCGGGCACTGGCTGGCGGGCTACCACACCTGGCTCCGCCAGCTGGCAGCCGCCGGATGCCCGCCGCCCACCGCTCACAGCGGCACCTTCCACGTCCCGTCGGCCGCAGCCTGCCACGCCCTTAAAGATCGCTATCCGGGTGGCCTGCAAGCCGCCTTCACGTCCCGCTACAACTTCGCGATCCTCTTCTCCCAGGACGGCCTGCCCGCCGCGTTCGCGATCATCGGCGCCATGATCGGCGCCCCGCTGGTCGCCAGGGAGATCGAGCAGCGCACCCATCTGGTGTCCTGGACCCAGTCAGTATCACGACGCCGCTGGTACACCACCAAGATCGCTGCTCTCGCCGCCGCCCTGGCCGTGGCCGGCCTGGCCGCCGGGGCAGCCAACGCCTGGCTGGCGCACCAGCTCGCCGCCGGTGACACCACAAGCTCGCACTGGTCATGGTTTGTCTCCATCAACCTGGCCCTGGCCGGCGAGGCCGCACTCGCTTTCGCGCTGGGAGTAGCTTTCGGCGCCTTGCTCCGGCGCACGCTTCCCGCGATCGGCGCGGCCATGGCCGGATTTGCCGTCCTGCTCCTTGCCGCCCGGTGGATAGTGCAGGCTCTGACGCCGGCCACTAGCACGACCGGGCCGCGCTTTGCCGCGCCGCCCGGCAGCTGGGTCCTCGGCTCAGGTACCGGTGTCCCGGTGCCCTACCACCCAGCCAGCCAGTACTGGCCACTGCAGCTCATCCTGCTCACCGTCCTGCTGGCGGCCGCTGCAGCCGCGCTGGCATCGGGCTGGCGTGCCACCCGGACGCGCGCCGTCTGAGCAATTCCCCATGACCTACAGCCGGCAGCGCCAGCCCGGTAGGTCCTAGGCTGGCGGACCCGCCGGGAACAGAACCAGACGGCGGCCGGTAAGGGCACCAGCGTGGCGCAGTGATCAAGACGCCCGCGGCTTCTTAAGATCATGGATCTTGCTTAAGGACACCATGACCCAGAAAGCCGCGGGCACTTGGCCGGGGATATCGCTTCCGCACTGTTGGGTGTCGATGGCCTGCGGGTCGTCAAGGCCGAGACCGAGGCCGATGGCACGCTGACGGTGTGGGCAGTCACTGGCCATCCGGGCGCGGCAGTGTGCCCGGGCTGCTCCCGCTGGGGAGGACAAGATCACCTGCGCGGTGCTGACCGGGGTGAGCAACGCCAGGTCCGAAGCCCTGAACCGTATCGCCAAGCTTGAAGCCCGCCAGGCATACGCCTTCCGCAACCCCGCGAATCAGCGGCGGCGGGTCCGCACCGCCTGCACCCGTGACAACCGCCGCGCACAGGACGCAGTGCTCAGGCGATCATGACTGGTGACCAGCCGAAACACGATCCCGGCTAACTTCGAAGAGCCGATTAACTCACCCGGCCGTCCGACTGACTCGTGGCGGGGAAGGGGTAGGTGGCATGGTGCGGGAGCGGCGCTAGGCGGTCAGGCCTTGGCCGGGAATTGCCTGCCGGCTGCGGCGTTGCTCGGCCCGGTGCAGGCCTTCGGCGAAGTAGGTGGTGTCGAACCAGGTCGGGAACGCCCGGGCGAGTCGGCTTGGGCCGAGCATGCGGGCGTGGCCGTTGGCGATCAGGTTACGGAACGGGACGAGGCCGACCAGCCAGCGCTGCATCTGCCCGGTGTCGGACATGATCGCCAGGTCGACGTCATGGCCGGGGTCGTCGGTGCACACAGTGACCGCGCCGCGCTGGATGTCGAGCCAGCCCTCGGCGGCACCCGCGCCGGTCAGTGTTAGATGCAAGACGGTACGCTGCCGGGGGAGCTTGGCCGGGTTCGCGTGCTGGTGCAGGCGCCACATGAGCGACCGGCCGTCGCAGTCCTCCTCAGCGGGATCCCCGAAGGTCCACTCGGCGGCCCAGTGCCCAATGGCCCAGACGATCGGGGTCATCGATTCTCCCGCCGGGGTCAGCGTGTACCGTCCGGGCCGGCCGCGGGCGCCAGGCTCACGGCGGACCAGCCCGCGGCGTTCGAGCAGCCGGAGCCGCTGGGCGAGCAGGGTCCTGCTGATCCGCGGGATCCCCCGGTGGATCTCGTTGAAGCCGCTGGCGCCGACCATGAGCTCGCGGATGACCAGCGGTGTCCACCGGTCGCCCAGCACCTCGACCCCGACCGCGATCGGGCAGTAGTCCGCATAGCGTGCCATGTGCCCATGATGCCGGGCCGGCCGGGCCTTTGGTAGTACGGATTCTGTACCCCCGTCCGGCCTGTCTGCGCAGCATGCGTGGGTACTGCCAGCCGCTTCATGCCAATTTGCTGGGTCACTGCCCGGCCTTCGGTGGTACGAGACCGTCACTCGTCCGGGGCATTGCCGACCCCGCAAGCTCTTGACCGGAGCGCCCCATACCGGGGCCCGAGAAGTGGAGTCGTTATGACTACGACAACGGCGCGTACGGACCTGTCGGTGATCAAGGCGCGCCAGCAGAAAACCTGGACCAGCGGCGACTACGCCGTCATCGCCTCCCGGATCGTGCTGGCCAGCGAGCTGCTCGCCGATGCGGCCGACCTGCAGGCGGGGTGGGAGGTGCTGGACGTCGCGTGCGGCAACGGCAACGCCGCCTTGGCCGCGGCTCGGTCCGGCACCCACGCCACCGGCATCGATTACGTTCCCGAGCTGCTCGAGGGCGGACGTGCGCGCGCGGTGGCCGAGGGCCTCGACGTGGAGTTCCGGCTCGGAGACACCGAAGATCTTCCCGTGGCGGACGGGTATTTCGACGCGGTGCTTTCCGTGTTCGGGGTGATGTTCGCCCCCGATCATCAGCGGGCCGCGAACGAGATCATCCGGGCCTCCCGCCCGGGCGGCACCGTCGGCCTGGCCTCGTGGACCCCGGACGGCTTCATCGGCCAGATGTTCGGTGTCATTACCCGGCATGTGCCCGGGCCGCCCGCCGTCGCGTCGCCGCTGCTGTGGGGTACCGAACAGCACCTGTCCGGCCTGTTCGGCGCGTCGGCCGCCGATGCCCGGTCCGTGCGGCGCACCTGCACCTGGCGGTTCACCTCCCCCGAGGAGTTCGTCTGGTTCTTCCGCCGCTGGTACGGGCCGGCCCTGAAGGCATTTGAAGTACTGGAACAAGACGGCCGCGCCGCGCTGGCCCACGACCTGGCCCAGCTGGCCCGGCACTGGGACCGAAACCACGGCGGCAGCATCGCCATCCCAGCGACCTACCTGGAAACCATCCTCACCCTCCGCTGATTCACCTCGCCGGCCCGGTGAGGATCACCGGGTATCACCACGACCGGCCGTCCGCGTGCCAGGCAGCACAGCAGGCGTCCAGCCGGCGGGCTCCCGCCCAGACCGGCCCGGATCCAGCGTCTTGACATCGCCCGCAGGCACGCCGTGCGCTGATCACTTTGCACCGGAGACCACCATGAATCACCTCCATCCCCGCCAGGGCCGCAGCGGCGGGCTCGCCGGCGCCCGTTCCGGGATCACCAGGCAGGACCAGCGATGCTGACCGCCACGGAGATCGCGGGCTTTGCCGGTGCCGGGCTGGCCGGGGCGGCCTACGTGCCGCAGATTTCACACCTGGTCAGGGCCCGCTGTTCGGCTGGCATCAGCCGA
>Ga0207692_10000570_pt1 | contig 13144 bp, 8 predicted proteins | sample LARL52metaG_FD_184345 | JGI IMG/M metagenome (GOLD analysis project Ga0207692, IMG submission 184345) | Corn, switchgrass and miscanthus rhizosphere microbial communities from Kellogg Biological Station, Michigan, USA - LAR L5-2 metaG... | ecosystem: Host-associated > Plants > Roots >...
GGCCGCTCGACTCGCTGCAACTGCTCCGGACGGGCCGGCCGGGCCGAACGCCACCGCCGCCCCGGCCCAGCTAACTATCTGGATACCTGGCCCCAGCTGGTCAGATAGGCCTGCCACGGGTGAATAGGCCAACAAATCGAGCCGATCTATACTTGCTGGATGCTGGACGTGACCAGGCTCCGGGTGCTGGTCGCGGTGGCCCGGCACGGTTCGGTGACCGCTGCGGCGCGGGCGCTCAACTACGCCCAGCCCTCGGTCAGCCATCACCTGTCCCGCCTGGAGGCCGAGACCGGGGCGCTGCTCACCCAGCGGGCCGGGCGCGGGGTCCGGCTCACCGACGCCGGCCGGCTGCTGGCCGAACGGGCCGAGGAGATCCTCGGCCGGCTCGACGCCGCCGAGAACGAGCTGGCCGCGCACGTCGGGCTGCGGGCCGGCCGTATCCGGCTGGCTGCCTTCCCCTCCGCGCTCAGCACGATCGTGCCCGCGGCCGCGGCCCGGCTGGAGTCCGAGAACCCGGGCATGGACCTCACGCTGGCCGAGGCCGAGCCGCCGGAGGCGCTGCGCATGCTCCGCGCGGGCTACGTGGACGTGGCCCTGGTGTTCCGGCACTACCAGGACGGCGCGACGGTGAACCAGCCCGCTGACCCGGACGGCGGCAGCCGGGAGCGGCTGCTGCTGGACGATCCGATTCACCTGGTCACCCGGGCGGTGACCGGCACGGGCGAGACTCCGCTGCCCGAGCGGCCGGACCTGGCCGACTATGCGGAGCAGCGGTGGATCGGCGGCTGCGAGCGGTGCCGCAGTTACCTGGTGTGGCAGTGTGAGCTGGCCGGCTTCACTCCCAAGATCGCGTTCACCACTGACGATTTCGTGGCCGTGCAGGCCCTGGTGGCGGCCGGGCTGGGCATCACCACCCTGCCCGGGCTGGCGCTGCGCGCGGCCCGGCACCCCGGCATCCAGGCCACCCCGCTGCCCGGCTCGCACCGGCACGTGCTGGCCGTGACGTACGGCGAGGGACCCGAGCCCCCGGCGGTCGCCCGGCTGCTCGACGTGCTCAGCCTGACCGCGGGCGCCGACCGCCACCCACCGGACCCGGACAGCTAGCCATGCGGCCCGCGCACCAGCCGCCCGGCGTGCCCTGGTTCTTGATCACCAGTTCCCAACGCGTCCCATCCCTTTGTGCGGTAATCCTCTCCGGCTAACGGAGTATTTCCTGAACCTGACAGAGGTCTTAACCGTGTAACGGGGTATAAACCGGACGGGGGAAAACCGCTGCTGGACCATTCAGGGTCTGCCGAGCCAAGACAGTTCTACCGGGTTAACGGCGTGTGTCTGCCTGACCGTGCGTAACTGACAGCCGGTTCGGCCGGAGGCGGTGTCTCGTTGGCGAGGTGGGGTCGACCGAGATGACCGGGGGGGCTCGACTGCGGGCCGCGTCGGCGGGTGAGCGGATGTCATCGCCCGCTCGGCCGGCCCAGGGGTTGAGCCGGACAGTGAGCCGGGCACCACAGCTGCGTGCCCGGCTGACCGAGCGTGACAAATGGCTGCCCGGCAGCCTGGCGGCCGGGTCGGCCCGTGACGTCCGGCCGTGGATGGTCCCCATCGGGGTCGTTCTCATCATCGGCGGGGTAGGTGGCAGCGCGTTCGGCCAGGGACCGCCGGCTGGCCCGACGCTGGTCTTCACGATCAGCGTGCTGATCCTGGCCGCTGCCTGCTGGGCAATCGCGCTGTCACCGCGCTTCGGCGACCTGCGCGTGGTGATACCGGCCCTCATCGGGCTGGGGCTGTGCGGCGCCGCACTGGACTGGCCGCAGTCCGACGGTCCTGGCTTCGTGGCCGGATACATGGCACTGGCCGGACTGGCCTTGCGGGTGCCCCGGGGGACCGCACTGCTGTCCAGTGTGCCCATCGTGGCCGCGATCGCGGCGTCCGAGGCGCACGAGGCAGAGAAGCCAGCCAGCACCGTACTGGCCGTGGCACTGGGCTGTGGCTTCCTGTTCGTCACCTCCGCGCTGGCCGCGCTCAGCCAGGACGCGCACCATCGCGCCGAGGCTCTGCTGGCGCAGGAAAGTGCCATCCAGGAGGCCCGGGAGCAGATGGCGAGGCTGGCCGAGCGGGCGCGCCTGGCCCGGGAGCTGCACGACGTCCTGGCACACTCCTTGTCCAGCCTGTCGCTGCAGCTCGAGGGCGCGCGGCTGCGGGCCAGCCAAACCGGTGCCGATCCCGTGCTGCTCGAGCAGATCAGCTACGCCCGTCAGGTGGCAGGTGACGGCATGGTCAGTGCTCAGCGCGCGCTGCAGGCGCTGCGCGCGAACGGAGATGAGGTTCCGGGACTGGGTGGGCTGCCCGGCCTGGTTTCCGGCACGGCCGTCGCGGTGGGCATCCCGATCGATTTCCACGTGGAGGGGACACCCCGGCCGCTGCGGCCCGAGGCGGAGCTGACGGCATACCGCACGGTGCAGGAAGCGCTGACCAACGTGGCTAAGCACGCCGGCCGTGGCGCACGAGCCCAGGTGCTGCTGAGGTGGGCCCCGGACAGCCTCGACATCTCGGTCGCCGACAGCGGCGGGGATGGCGTGGGCGCAGGGCTGGTGTCCAGCGGACTTGGCCTGGCCAGCATGGCCGAGCGGGCTGCGCTGCACGGCGGGCAGCTCGCCGCGGGCCCATCAGCAAACGGATTTACCGTCCAGCTGCGGATCCCACTCGGCCCTCGGCCGCGCATGGTCCGGTCATGACGCAGCCGCCCGGGACGCCTGTGAAGGTGCTCATCGCCGACGACCAGAAGGTGGTCCGCGACGGCTTGTCCGCTCTGCTGGGACTGCTGCCTGGCATTCAGGTGGTGGGCACGGCAGGCGACGGCGCGGAGGCGGTGCGCCAGGCCCGGGCGCTGCGGCCGGATGTCGTCCTGATGGATCTCAGGATGCCGAACTGCGACGGAGTGGAAGCCACCCGGCGGCTGGCGCACGCCGAGCCGTCCATTCCGGTCGTGGTGCTGACGACCTATTCCGACGACGATTCCATCTGGATGGCACTGCGCGCCGGGGCACGCGGCTTCCTCACCAAGAACGCCAGCGCGGAGGAGATCCTGGACGCGATATCACTCGTGCTCGCGGGCCAGGCCCAGCTCGAGCCGCTGGTTCAGCGCCGGCTGCTGGACGCGATCGCCCACGGCGAGGAGTTCGGCGGGCCGGGCTCGGCGGCACCCGCAGGCAGCCGGGGCGGCGCAGCGAAGCTGACGCCGGCCGCCACTACCGGCCTGCGGCTCAGCGGCCTGACGGAGCGCGAAGCCCAGGTGCTCACCGAGATCGCCGCCGGCCTGTCCAACGCCGAAATCGCCGGCAAGCTGTTCATCTCCGATACCACAGTGAAGACGCACATCAACCACCTGCTCGCCAAGACCGGCGTCCGCGACCGGGCCCAGCTGGTCGTCTACGCGTTCCGGCTCGGGCTGGCCCAGTAACGCCCGGGTCAGCCGCGGTGCGCAACAGCCGGCTGGGTGACCCGGTAGACCTTGGTGATGCGGTAGGCGCGCCGGTCCATGGCCAGGGCGGCGGCCCGCACTCGGGCCAGCTCCGCGGACCCAAGATGACGCACCCTCGTGAGGCTGAGGAATTCCTGCGAGTCCCCGCTCCGGGCTCCCACCCGGACCAGGCCCACGCCCGGCGCGTAGGACTTGATCTGATGGCCGGCCTCGCCTGGGCTCCGCTCGTCAATCACCAGGACATGCCGGAAACACCGGAATGGCACGCAGGTGGCCTGATCAGTGTGGATAACCCGGGAGATGTCGTAGAACTGGATCGCCCGGACGCGTCCCTCTACGTACTGACTGCCGCTATCTGGGTGGGCCGGCATGTGGATACCGCCGTAGGCACCGCCCGCTCCCCTGATCCAGGTACTCGGAGCCCCGGTGAGCTTGCCGTTCTCATACTCCTCCGGGTACTCACCGAAGTTCCACAGGTTGCCCCGGTCGTCCTGGGCGAACAGGGCGAGTTCCTGCTCCTGCAGCTTGCCCTCCAGGAAGTCACGGTCCCACGCGACCACGGTCGGCACGCCGCCGACGATCTTGGTCAAGCCGGTGACGGTGAACACCACGCTGTGCGCCTTGGACTCGCCGCCTTCCACGATCTTCCCGCGGTAGACGTACTGGGTACCCGGCGTCAGGGGGAACATCCGGTTGTTCACCCGCAGCGGTGCCGAGAACCGGGCGGCCGCGGCCGTCCCCGGCGGGCCTGGTGCCGATGCCTGCCCGGCCGTCGCGCTGGAGCCGGATGACGTCCCGCAGGCGGCCAGCAGGGCCGCGGCCAGGCTGGTGGGGAGAAGAAGCGCCCAGGTGGGCCGGGAAACGGGCATCACGCCCTCCTCTCGCGGCGGCTGCGGCCGAATCGCAGGTACAGCGATGGCAGCACGAACAGGTTGAGCAGGGTGGACGTGACCAGACCGCCAACGACGACCACGGCCAGCGGGTGCTCGATCTCATGCCCGGGCCGCTCGCCCAGGACGATGAGCGGCACCAGCGCGAGACCGGTGGCCAGCGAGGTCATCAGGATGGGCGACAGGCGCTCCCGGGCCCCGCGGAGCACCAGCGCCGGCCCGAACTCCATCCCCTCGTCGTGCTCGAGATGCTGCCAGTGGTTGACCAGCAGGATGCCGTTGCGGGCGGCGATGCCGAACACGGTGAAGAACCCGACCAGGGCGCCCAGGGAGATGACCCCACCGCCGATCCAGGCGGCGAGCACGCCGCCGACCAGCGCCATCGGCAGGGTAATGAAGGTGAGCACGGCCAGCCGCCACCTGCGGAACGATGCCTGCAGCAGGAGCAGGATCAGCACCCCGGCGATGACAGAGGACTGCAGCAGCCGGCTCTGGGCCGCCTGCCGCTCCCGGAACTCACCGAGCAGTTCGGTGTGGTAGCCGCGGTCCAGGTGGACCGAGGCCAGCTTCTGCTTGATATCCCTGACTACCGCCCCGAGGTCACGCCCGGACACGTCCGCGCCCACGTCCAGGTAGCGCGAATCGCCCTGGCGCTCGATGGCGTTGGGGTTGGGCTGCAGTGACACGCTGGCGACCGTGCCGAGCCGGACAGGCCGCCCGGACGGCGTGTCGATGGGCAGATTCCCCAGGTCGGTGAAGCTCTGCCGGACCGAGTCGCGACTCCAGACGACCGTGTCGTAGGCCTTGCCGTCCCGGAAGATGTCCCCGACTTCCTCGCCGGCCACCAGGGTGGCGGCGTCCCGGCGCACGTCTCCTGGCTTGAGGTCGTACCGTTCCGCCGCGGCCAGGTTGACCTTCACGTTCACCTGCGGGACGTCGCTGGAGATGTCCCGGTGCGCGCCGGCCACGCCTTTGACGGATTCCACCAGGGCCAGGATCTGGTCGGACTTTGCCCGCAAGACGCGCAGGTCATCACCGTACGTGCGGACGATGATGGGCTCCTTGCCGCCGGTCAGTACCTCCTGGATGCGTTCGTCGAGGTAGGTCTGCACCTCACGGAACAGACCGGGATAGCCATTGGTGACGGACTGGATCCGGTCCAGCGTCGCCGTGTAGTTGGCGCTGGGCGACAGGCTGATCCAGATCTCCCCGAGGTTGACGCCGGCCACCTCTTCGCCGAGGAAAGCCTGGCCGATGTGCGCGCCCGCACTGCGCACCCCCGGGATGGCCAGCAGTTCCCGGCTGACCTTGGTCGTAGAGCGTTCCATCTCGGCCGGGGAGGTGCCGGGCGCGGCGACCCAGTGGATGAGGAAGTCGCGTTCCTGGAATCCGGGGAACAGGGACTGGCCGAGGTGCGGGTATACGGCTACCCCGGCGACCGTCACCACAGCGAAGGTCAGGTACGCGGCGACCGGGCGGATGATGATGCGCGACAGGCCAGCCGTGTAGACCCGCTGCAGCCAGCGCACCAGGGGGGAACTGCGGCGCTCGATCGGGGCCCGGCGCAGCAGGAGCAACGCCAGCGCCGGGGTCAGGGTCAGCGCCACCACCATCGAGGCGACGATCGCCAGCGTGTAGGACAGCGCCAGTGGCCGGAAGAACGCCCCGGTCAGCCCGGTCAGCAGGAAGATCGGGACGGAGGCGGCCACGATGATGAGCGTGGCGTAGACGATCGGGCTGCGCACCTCCAGGCAGGCCCGCAGCACGACCGTGGCCGTGCTCTGCCCACCGCCGCTGAGCCGTTCCTCCCGCAGTCGCCTGGTGATGTTCTCCACGTCGATGATCGCGTCGTCGACCACCGCCCCCAGCGCGATCACCAGGCCGGCCAGGGTCATCGTGTTGATGGTGGCGCCGCGCCAGTACAGCACGAGCAACGTGGCCACCAGTGACAGCGGGATCGTCAGCAGGCTGATCAGCGCCACCCGCCACTCGAACAGGAACAGCCCGAGGATGACCACGACCAGGATGAAGCCGAGCACGAGCGCCTGGGTCAAGTTGGAAATGGCCAGCTTGACGAAGTCGGCCTGCTGGAACACCCTCGTGTCGAACTTGATCCCGGGCAGGCCGGGCTGGAGATCTTTCAGGGCCTTGTCCACACCCGCCGTCATCTGCAGGCTGTTGGCCCACGGGAGCTTCTCGACCACCAGCAGCAGGCCAGGCCTGCCGTCGATGATCGCGTCGCCGATCAGCGGCTGGTACCGCTGGGCGACCGTGGCCACATCCCCCAGCCGCACGGCCCGGCCACCCTTCGAGGTGATCGGCACCTTCGCGAGATCGGCTGGGGTGACCACGGGCAGCACATTGCGGACGCCGATCCGCTGGTTGGGGGTCTCGACGGTGCCGCCGGTGCCGATCACGGCACCGGTGGAGAACCGGAGCAGGCCGGAGTCCACCGCGTCGGAGGTGGTCTGCATGACCTGGTCCAGCGACACCCCGCGGGCCAGCATGCGGGACGGCTCGGCCTGCACTGCCATCAGGTGCAGCCGCTCATTCCAGATGGCCACGTTGGCCACGCCGGGCACCCGGAGCAGCCGGGCCCGGATGGTCCAGTACGCCGTCATCGACATGTCGATGAGCGAGCGGGTGCTCGACGTCATGCCGATCTGCATGGCCCGCCCGGTCGCCGATACCGGAGCCAGCATCACCGGTGGTGCCGCCCAGGTCGGCAGGCTCGGGCTTACCGTGGCCAGCCGTTCCTGCACGAGCTGGCGCGCCCGGAGCAGGTCCGTACCGGGCTTGAAGAGCAGCTCAATCGACGACAGCTGGGGCACTGATTTCGAGCGCATATCGTCCAGGCCCTGAATCCCGTTCAGCGATGCCTCCAGCGGCACCGTGACGAGCTGCTCGACGTCGGAGGTGGACAGCCCGACGCACGCCGTCTGGATGACTACCCGCGGCGGCGCGAACTCCGGGAATACATCGACGTGCATCCGGGGCAGGAGGGTGATGCCGAGCACCATCATGGCCACGGCCGCGGCCACGACCAGGTAGCGGAACCTCAGGCTGGAGCTGATGATCCAGCGCATCAGGGTCCGGGGCTCGGCGGAGTTCATTCCTCACCGCTGATGTCATACTCGGTGCCCAGCAGTTCTGGCGCCCCCACCGTCACTACCTGGGCACCGACGGCGGGTCCCGTGGTCAGGATGGCCGTGCGGCCGTGGATGGCGGCGATCGAGACGCGGTTGCGCACGAAGGCCCGTTCCGCGGCTGCCACATAGGTCCAGGTGGAGCCGTCGGTGTCGTACACGACCGCCGAGTACGGGATCTCGGTCCGGTGGCCGACCCGGCCAGAACCCGGGCCCGCCGCCACCCGCACCGGCTGGGTCAGGATGCCGAGCCGGTGGATGGCTGGCGCGGACAGCTGGACCTGCGCCACCCGTGAGCCTGCGATCGGCTTGACGGTGGCCGGGGCCTGTTCCGCCTGGCCGCTCGCACTGCCGCACGCGGCGACGAGGAGCCCGGCGGCGGCCGCGAGACCCAGGGCCGCAAGGTTCTTGGCTGACATCGGTGGATCTCCTCTCGGGACGCGGACGTTCTGGTCAGCCGGGCACGGATTCAGCGGCCGGCCGGCTTTGCCGCGCGGGTGTGTGGCCGGGCGCGGTCGCCAGCAGGGCCGGCAGCACGTATCCCTGCACCACGAGCAGGCTGACCAGCCCGCCGAGCATGGTGACCGCCAGCGGATGGAGGAACTCCAGGCCCGCGCGGCTGCCCAGCACCGCGGCTGGCAGCAGCACCGCCGCGGTCGGCAGCACCGTCTGCAGCAGCGGCACGCCGCGTTCCCGGGCGGCTTCCAGCACCGCAGCCCGGCCCGTCACCCGGCCGGCCTGCTCCGTGTCACCGATCAGCCGCCCGAGCAGGATCGCGCTGCGGATCCCGAGCGCGAACACGGCGAGCAGCCCGGCCAGTGAGCCGGTGCTCCATATCCCGCCCGCCAGTGGCGCCAGCAGCACACCGCCCACCACTGACAGGGGCAGCGACACCAGCAGCAGGACCGCCCGCCGCCAGCTGGCCACCGCGGCCTGTAGCAGCAGGAAGATGCCAACCAGGGCCACGCCGCCCAGGGCCAGGGTGCGCAGCAGGTCAGCGCGCTCGACAGTGGCGTTCCCGAACACCTCGGCGTGGTACTCGTAGGGCATCGGCAGCGCCGCGATGCGCGACCGCACCGCGGCTACCACCGAACTGGGATCCCCGGTGACCTTCGCGGTCACTGCGACGTCACGCAGGACGTCGTCGTGGGTGATCGCCGCCGGCTCGGCGTGCACCCGCACCGCGGCCACGCTCTTGAGCGCCACCTGCTGGCCGGACGGGGTGTCGATGAGCAGGTTCCCGAGCTGGGTCAGATCGCCGCGGGTGCGCTGCGCGCCCCAGACCACCACGTCGAAGATCTTGGACCGTTCATACAGGTTGCCAACGATGAGGCCGGAGGTGAGCGTGGTCGCCTCGCGGCGGACGTCCCCTGGGCGCAGTCCGTAGCGCTGCGCCGCGGCCAGGTTGACCTGGATGTCCGCCGTGGGCTGCATGGGGACCGGCTGGACCGCTGGGCGGGCCACGCCGTTCACCCGCGTCAGCATGGCCCGGACCTGCTGCGCCTTGTGCTGCAGCGTGGCCAGGTCGGCCCCGTAGACGCGGACGACCAGGTCCGCATCCTGGCCGGAGACCACCTGGGCCACCCGGCCAGCCGGGTAGTTGCCCAGGCTGGACTTGACGCCCGGGTAGCCGTGCATGACGTCCCGGATCGCTGCCGTGGTGCGGCCGTAGTCGGCCGACCCGTCCAGGGTGACCCACATCTCGGCCGAGTTGACGTTGACGAGCTGATCGGAGCTGACCGCGCGCCCGGCGTGCGCGCCCACGCTGGCCACCCCGGGCACGGTCCGGACCTCCTGGCTGGCGGCGGCGACGATCCGGTTCATCTCCGGCAGCGAGGTGCCCGGGATCGTCTGCACCTGGACCAGCAGGTTGCGGTCCTGCAGGGTGGGCAGCAGCGACCGGCCGCCGATCTGGGGCACTATGGCCAGTGCGGCCACGGCCAGCACGGCGGCCGCCGCCCACGCGCCGCGCGGTCTGGTGATCAGCGGAGCCAGCCGGTGATCGAAGCCCCGCTTGACCAGCCGGGCGAACGACCCCTCCTGGCCCGCCGCGGCCCCGCGCATCAGCACGGTGGCCAGCGCGGGCGTGAGCGTGAACGCCACCAGCATCGATGCCAGCACGGCCAGGCCGTAGGCCAGCACGAGCGGCCGGCTGAAGGACGTGGCCAAGGGGTCCAGGAACAGGAACGGCAGCAGCACCAGCAGGACGGCCAGCGTGGCGAAGACCAGCGGCCCGCGCGAAGCCGAGAACGCGGCCAGCAGCGTGGCGCGGGCTGATTCCCGCTCGCCGCCACTGCCCGCGAGCCGGCGGCGGACCGCATCGATGTCGGCCACCACGTCGTCGATCACCAGGCCCACGGCCGCGGCCAGCCCGAGCAGGGTAATGCTGGTGAACGTGGTGCCCTGCAGATACAGCACCAGCGCCGCCAGCGTCAGCGATACCGGCAGCACGACCAGGGTGACGGCCACCGCCCGCCAGGAAGCCTGAACCAGCAGCACCACGGCCACCAGCAGCGCCAGGCCGATGAGGGTGATCACGCCTACGTTCCTCAGCGTCGCGTCGAGGTAGCTGACCGGCCGGAAGATGTCCGGGTGCATCGTGATCCCGGTGAGCCCGGGGGCCATGCCGGCCAGCGCCGCATCGATCCCCCGGGTGACCTCGCGGGTGTTGGCACCAGGGAACTTGTCGATCGCCAGCAGCAGGCTCGGGGACCGGGACACCGAGTCGCCGATCAGTGGCTGGTGGTTCTCCACGACGGAGGAGACCTCGCCCAGCCGGAGCGCATGGGCACCGGTGCCCCTGATCGGCACCTCGGCCAGCTGCTGCGGGGTCGAGATCGGCGAAATGTGCTGGACCTGCAGCCGCTGGTTGGGGGTATCCACGAAGCCGCCCGTGCCCGGCGTGGAGGCCTCGACGAACGTCAGGGGTGACACCCACAGGGCATTGCCCGTGGTCTCGATCACCCGGGTAAGGGACACCCCATGGGCGTGCAGGCGTCTCGGATCGACCTGGACCTGGAGCTGCCGGTCGCGCTGACCGTAGATGGAGACGTTGGCCACACCCGGCACGCCCATCAGCCGGGGGCGGATCTTCCAGCGGGCCAGGACGGACATGTCGACCGCGGACACGCTGCGCGATGACAAGCCGATCATGGCGACCCGGCTGGCCGAGGCCAGCGGCTGGATCATGACCGGCGGACTGCCCACATTGGGCAGCGCGTGCGCCTGGGTCATCCGCTCCTGGACCATCTGCCGGGCGGCGTAGAGGTTTGTGCCCGGCTGGAACGTGAGATCGATGGCAGACAGGCCGGGCATCGACGAGGAGTGGATGCGGTCCAGCCACGGCACCCCGTTGAGCAGGTCCTGTTCCAGCGGCACCGTGATGAGCTGCTCGACCTCAGCGGCGGACAGGCCGAGCGCCTCGGCCTGGATCTCCACCGCCGGAGGTGTGAACTCCGGATAGACGTCAACCGGGGCCGATCGCAGCTGGGCGATCCCGAACACCACCACCCCGATAGCCAGCGCGATTATCAGCCGCGAGAACCGGAGGCTTGAACCCAACACCCAGCGCATCCCCCGCCACCTCCCCCACCAGACGGTGACGCCAGTCATTCGAACGGTAGGCGCACGGAGACAAAGCGCCATCGTCGTACGGGTGGATTTGCGGGAAACCGTCGTTCTCCTCCCACAGGTGGAGGTCCACGGCTTCCGCTGCAGGTCAGCAGCGCGACGGCCGACCCGCTGTGCAGTTAGATGGACCGGCCCGCGGCCTGCCAGTATGGCTCGCGGAGGCGGCGCTTGAGCAGCTTCCCGCTCGGATCGCGGGGCAGCTCGCCGGTGAAGTCGATGACCGCAGGCCACTTCAGCCGGGCCAGCTTGCCGTCCAGTGACGCCAGGATGTCCTCGGCCAGCTCCGGGCCGGGCCGCTCGCCCGCGGCGGGCTGCACCACGGCCAGCACCCGCTCGCCCCAGTCGTCGTCCGGGACGCCGAACACCGCCACGTCGGCTACCCGGGGATGCATGATGATCTCCGCCTCGACCTCGGCCGGGTAGATGTTCACCCCGCCGGAGATGATCAGGTCAGCCTTGCGGTCGCACAGGAACAGGAAGCCGTCCGCGTCCAGGTAGCCGATGTCACCCACGGTGAAGAAGCCACGCAGCCGGTTGGCCTCGGTCTTGGCCGGGTCACCTTTGTACACGAAGTCGGGCAGGGTCATCTTCATGTAGACCGTGCCGGGCTGGCCGGGCGGGCACTCGCGGCCGTCCTCGTCCGCGATCATGATCTCGCTGACCGGCCACGGCTTGCCGACGGTGCCCGGCCGGGCCAGCCAGTCCTCCGGGGTGGCGATCGTGCCGCCCCCCTCGGTGGCCGCGTAATACTCGTAGACCCGCGGCCCCCACCAGTCCAGCATCGCCCGCTTGAGCGGCACCGGGCACGGGGCGGCGGCGTGCAGCATCCAGCGCATGGAGGACACGTCGTAGCGCTGCCGGGTCTCCGGCGGCAGCGACAGCATCCGCTTGAAGTGCGTGGGCACCATGTGCGTGCTGGTCACCTGGTACCGCTCGACGCAGGCCAGCGCGTGCTCCGCGTCCCAGCTGTCCATGTAGGCCAGCGTGTGACCCAGGTGGATCGCGGCGCCGCCGAACACGGTCACCGCGGTGTGGTAGTTCGGCGAGGTGACCAGGTGGACGTTGGGCTGGCCGGGTGGCACGCCGAAGAACTGGAGCAGCGCGGTGTTCAGCTCGGCCGCCTCGTCCGGGTCCAGCCCGGACATCGGGCGGCGCACGCCCTTGGGCCGGCCCGTGGTCCCCGACGTGTAGTGCATGCTGGAGCCCGCCGTCCGCCCGGCGGGCAGGGTGCTGGGCTGGCCGGCCAGCAGGCGATCGAGCGGGGTGCACCCGGCGACGGCGCCGAAGCTGATCCGGCCCCGGGCGGGCAGGCCAGCCTGCTCGGCCGCGGGCGCCCCGGCCGCCGCGTACCGTTCGTGCGCGAAGAACGCCTTCGCCCCGGAGTCGGCCACGATGTAGGCCACCTCCGGCGCGGTGAAGTGCCAGTTGATCGGGGTGTAATACCAGCCGCCCTGCAGCGCCGCCAGGTAGACCTGCAGCGCGGCGCTGCCGTTCGGCAGCAGCCCGGCGATGCCGTCCCCCGGCCGCAGCCCGAGCGCCTGCAGCGCATGGGTCAGCTGGTTGACCCGGGCCAGCAGCTGGCCCGCGGTCCAGGTGGTGCCGTCCGGCTCGATCAGCGCGGTCCAGCTGGGATCGTCCAGCGCGCGGCGCCAGAACGCGAGGGCCATGGTCACCTCCTCGGGAACCTACTCATGAGTAGATCACGCAGGGCCCCGCCCGCCCATGCCCGCGGCAACATTTGCCGCGATCACCGGGATACCGTGCTTGTCCGCCACCGCCGTACGGTACAAGGGAGCGTCGGATGGACGACGCTGGAGGCGAGGCAGGCATGCAGCGGATGGTCGCACGCAGCGGCCGGGCGGTAGCCGCCGTTACCGCCGCGGCCATCCTGGCCGGCTGCCATTTCGCGGTCGTCCCGCCCAAGAAGCACCCGCCCCGGCCGATGCGCGATCCGTACGGCGCGCGGATGGCGGACGCGCCCGCTCTGCTCACCGAGT
>Ga0207692_10000572_pt1 | contig 13101 bp, 15 predicted proteins | sample LARL52metaG_FD_184345 | JGI IMG/M metagenome (GOLD analysis project Ga0207692, IMG submission 184345) | Corn, switchgrass and miscanthus rhizosphere microbial communities from Kellogg Biological Station, Michigan, USA - LAR L5-2 metaG... | ecosystem: Host-associated > Plants > Roots >...
ACAGCCTGCTGCGGCAGTACACGGCCGAACTCGGCATCAATCTTCCCGATGGGCAGCATTTGGCACTCGGATCGCCTTATCTCGACGTGTTCCCGCCGTCACTGCAGGATTTGACGTTTCTCGCGGACGTGGAGCGGATTCCGATGCGGCCGGTCCCGTTCGCGGAACCCGGCGAATTGCCCGGTTGGGTGATCGAGCACGAACGGCCGCTGTTGTACCTGACGTTCGGCACCGCGTTCGCCAATCCGGACCTCCTGCGGACCGCGGTCGCCGGACTGTCCGGAGTGGACGCCGAGGTGCTCGTCGCGACCGGACCGCAGGTCGACCCGTCCGCGCTGGCCGACGTGCCGGACCACGTGCACGTGCTGCCGTGGGTGCCCCAGGCGGATCTGCTCGCGCACGCGGATCTCGTGCTGCACCACGGCGGCGCCGGCACCACGGTGGCCTCGATGTCCGCCGGTGTGCCGCAGCTCGTGCTGCCCCAGGGCGCCGACCAGTTCCGCAACGCCGAGATCGTGGCGAACGCCGGCCTCGGCGCCCAGCTCGTCGGTGAGCGGTTCACGTCCGACGCCGTGCACGAGACCGTGCGAAAGCTGTTGCAGGACGGCGACATCCGGCAGGCGGTGGACGCCGTCGCCGCCGAGATCGCCGGAATGCCGCACCCGGACGAGATCGTGCCGAAGCTCGTCGAACTCGCCGGCTGAACGCGGGGAACCGGTGCCTACTCGCTGGGCACCGGTTTCAGGGCGGACAACGCCTCCTCGACCGAGTCGTGCAACGCCAGCACGTCGGCGACTCCGGTGACCTGCAACGGCCTCTTCACCGCGCGATGCGGAGCGACCACGTGGAGGTCCGCGCAGTGCTCGTCGGCGAGCTCGTGCGCGGTGATCAACGTCGAGATGCCCGTCGAACCGAAGAAGCTGACCTCGGTGAGGTCCGCGACGACCGCGGGCCCGCCGGAGGTCAGGCCGAGCCGCAACGCGTCCAGCACGACGTCGGCCGTGTCGACGTCGATCTCGCCTTCCACCGCGACGACGACCACCCCGGCGACGTCCTCGGCACGTACTGTGAGCAGTGGTGATTCCCTGAACTGATCTCCGTTCACCAGCACTCCCCGGTGGCCGAAGCACGTAGATACCGGTCCGAGCACCCTGCTGAACCCGGCTTGAGGCTCCGACGTTACGGCTGTTGCTCCCACATCACAACCTGCCCAACCGCCGAACGGCGGCCACCAGCTCGGTATTGCGAACGCCTTTTGCCACGTAGTCGGTGACACCCGCACGCCGCATCTCGTCCACGGCGCCCGCGTCGGTGTAGGCGGAGAACGCGAGGATGCGCGCATCCGGTGCGCGTCGCAGGATCTCCTTCGCCGCGTGCGCGCCGCCGCCCCGTGGCATCCGCACGTCGAGCACGATCACGGCCGGGGCGTGGCGTTCGGCGAGCTCGACGGCCTCACGGGCGTCCGACGCGACCGCGACGACCTCCATGTCCGGCTCGTCGTCGAGCACGTCGCGCAGGACGTCCCTGATCAGGGGATCGTCGTCGGCGATCAGCACGCGCAGGATCACGGCCGCACGTCCGGCAGCCAGAACTCGACCACCGTGCCACCTTCCGGTACGGCCGTCACCGTGCACCAACCGCCCGCGACCTCCGCGCGTTCCCTCATCTCTATCAGACCGAAGTGGCTGGAGCCCTGGTCGAGGTCGGGCAGGCCGACGCCGTCGTCGGCCACCCGCACCAGGAACCCGCGATCCACTGTGGACAGTTCGACGGCAACCGAAGAGGCCCGCGCGTGCTTGCGGACGTTGGTCAGCGCCTCCTGGCAGATGCGGAAGATCGTGATGGCCGCGTCGTCGCCGGGCACGCGTTCGAGCGTGCTGCGGATCTCGCCCGCCATGGCGGTGTCGGCGAGGTACCCGGCCAGCGCGTCGCGCAGCCCCTGCCGCTCGATGCCCGGCGGCCGGACGCGGAACACCAGGTTGCGCAGCCTGCTGATGGCGGACCGGACCGCGCCGTCGAGGTGTTCCACGGTGCCGCGGTGCTCCTCCGGCAGCCTGCGGGCGAGCAGCTGCAGCCGCATGTCGACGGCGACCATGGCCTGGATCGTGTCGTCGTGGACGTCCCACGCGATGCGCTGCCGTTCCCGCTCCTGCGCCTCGACGAGGTGGGCGAGCAGCCGGCGCCGGTCGGTGAGCTGCTGCTCGGCGCGCCGCCGTTCGGTCATGTCGCGGGTGACCTTGCCGAACCCGCGCAGCTCGCCGGTGTCGTCGTAGAGGGCGGTGATGATCACGTTCGACCAGAACCGGGTGCCGTCCTTGCGCACCCGCCAGCCCTCGTCCTCCAGTGCGCCCTCGGCCTTCGCGACCCGCAGCTCCCAGTCGGGCTTGCCGGAGCGGACGTCCTCCGGCGGGTAGAACGTCGAGAAGTGCCGTCCGATGATCTCCTCGGCGGCATAGCCGTTGATGCGCTCGGCACCGGCGTTCCAGCTCACTACGTGTCCGCCGGGATCGAGCATGAAGATCCCGCAGTCCCGGACGCCCTGCACGAGCAGCCGGAAGAGCTCGGACTCGTCGCGCTGCACGGCGTCATCATGACCGCTACGCCGTCAGCTCACACCAGACGACCTTCTGACCTGCGCGTTCGGTGACACCCCAGCTCGCGCCGAGCGTTGCGACGAGCTGCAGCCCCCAGCCGTTCGACCGCAGCTCCGGACGGGCGGCGGCGTCGTCGGTGACCTCGACCAGCACCAGGTCCCTGCCGCCCACGATGCGCACGACCGGGCAACCCCCGCCGTGGCAGACGGCGTTGGTGGCGAGCTCGTTGACGACCAGCACGACGTCGTCGTGGTTGCCGCGGAACTCACAGGTGCGGACGGTCCGGCGGGCGAACGAGCGAGCGAGTGCCACGCCACCGCGCCGATCGTCCTCCGGGAGGGAGAACACGGCTTCGGTGAGCGAACTCGTGGTCACCAAAGCACAGTGCACCAAACAAGACCTGCTCTGCAGACGCAGTCGAACCAACTCGTCTGGTGCGGCTGCATCAGTCGAGCAGGCCCTCGCGGCGGGCGATCGACACCGCCTCCAGCTTCGATCGTGCGCCGAGCTTGTCGAGGACGCGCTGCACGTGGTTGCGCGCGGTGTTGCGGGCCACGCCGAGCCGCGTCGAGATCTGGTCGGTGCCCGCACCGTCCGCGAGCAGCAGCAACGTCTCGTGCTCGCGTGCGGTGAGCGTGGCTCCCGCGGCCTTCACCCGGCCGGTCAGCCGGTCCAGCACGCCCGCGAGCAGCTTCGAGTCGAACACCACCTCGCCGCCTGCGACCCTGCGGACCGCGTCGACCAGCTCGTCCAGCCGTGCCGACTTGAGCATCAACCCGGCTCCGCCCGCCTCGGCGACGCGGGCGGCGACCGACGCGGTGGCCTCCCCGGTCAGCACCAGCACCTTGGCGCCGTCCTTCACGAGCTCGGGGATGAGCGCGGTGCCGTCGCCGTCGGGGAGCCTGCGGTCGAGGAGGACGACGTCGGGTTCGCCGCGACGGGTCTCCGCGAGCGTCGCCGCGACGGTGGACGTGCGGGCGATCACCTCGATCCCGGCCCGTTCCAGCGCGAGCCCGATCGCCTCGGCGACCATGTCGTGGTCCTCCACGAGAACCACTCGGGTCATACCGCTCAGCCTACGGCGTACCGGAAGTTCCGCGCGGTGCCGACCACGAACGGTCGCACCTCGGCGAACACCTCCGCGTGCAGCTTCTCCACCCCCAGTCGCGGCGAGATCAGCTTGAGCACGTGGGTGGCCTCGCCGCCGAGCGCGCCGCCCAGCACCATGATGCCGAGGAAGATCGGCACCTCCGCACCGGCCACCTTCTCGCGGACCCGGTGCAACGCGTCCAGCGGCAGGTCGTTCAGCAGAACGTTGTCGCCCTGGTAGGTGTGCGGCGGCAGCGGGGCGCCGGCGGCTTCCGCGTACGGCTTCGTGCCGAAGTCCTCGATCAGCACCGGGGCCACGCGCAGGTGGTCGATCTCGAACGGTTTCGTGCTCGCGAAGGTGAGGCGGACGACGTCACGGCCCCGCAGCGGCGCGGGGAACACCGGGATGTCGGGGAACGAGATGGTGGTCAGCGTCGGCGTGACGTGGCCGGGCACGTCCCACTTGTGGAAGGCCTCGAAGACCGCCTCCGCGTGGCTCGCGTCGAAGTACATCTCGCCCGCGTGGACCTGGGCGATGTCGAGCAGCTCGAACTCCAGCGCGGTGACGACGTCGCCGACCTTCTCGGTGGCGCGGACGCGGTCGCTCGCGAAGCCGAACTCGCGGGCGAGCACGCTGTAGCCGCCGCCGAGCGTGTAGCCGACGACGCCGACGTCGCTCGCGTCACCGCTGAGCGGCGCGAGACCGTGGGGTGCGGCCTGCTCGATCACCTGCTGCCAGACCGCGCCCGCCTCGACCCTCGCGATCCTGCGCTTCGGGTCGACCTCGACGGAGTTCATGCGCTTGGTGGAGATCAGGACGCCGGTGGTCGTGGTGGTGAGGCCGTGACCGGTGGTCTGCACGGCGTACTCCAGGCCGTGAGACTCGGCGTACCGGACCGCTTCCTCGACGTCCTGGGCGTTCTCCACGGCGAAGATCACCTGCGGTTCGTGCTTCAGGCCGGTCTGGAAGCCGCTGCGTTCGTCGTCGTAGCCGGTGTCGCCGGGGTAGTAGATCTGCATGTCTCCAAGCATGCTTGGCCTGTGCTTATATGTCCAAGATCTAGTTGTGCTCGTGTCTATAATCGTTGGTTATGGAGCTTCGGCAGCTGGAGTACTTCGTCGCGGTCGTGGAGGAGGCCTCGTTCACGCGGGCCGCGGAACGGGTGCACGTCGCGCAGCCGGGGGTGAGCGCGCAGATCCGGCGACTGGAGCGGGAGCTCGGGCACGACCTGCTGGACCGGTCGGGACGCACCGTGACGCCGACCGACATCGGGGCGGCCGTGCTGCCGTTGGCGCGGGCGGCGTTGCGGTCGGTGGAGTCGGCGCGGCGGACCGTCGAGGAGATGGCCGGGCTGGTGCGCGGTGCCGTACGGGTCGGCATGGTCGTGTCGTGCGGGATCATGGACCTGCCGGAGCTGCTGTCGTCGTTCCACGAGCTGCACCCCGGCGTGGAGATCACGTTGGCGGAGGCCAACTCCGACGCGCTGATAGCGTCCCTTTTGGACGGTCAGCTGGACTTCGCGCTCGTCGGGTACGCCGGAGCCGCGCCGGACGGGTTGTCGGTGCGCGTGCTGGCCGACGAACCGCTCGTGGCGGCGGTGTCGGCGGCGGATCCCTGGTACGGCAGGGAGTCCGTGCCGCTGGACGAGCTGCTGGAGCGCGGCTTGATCTGCCTGCCACCGGGAACCGGGTTGCGCGGGGCGCTGGACGCGGCCTGCGGCGGCAGGCAGCCGCGCATCGCGCTGGAGGCCTCCGCGCCACCGATGGTGATCACGCTGGCGCAGCGCGGGCTCGGTCCGGCGATCCTCGCGGAGTCGATGGCGGCGGACCTGCACGCCGTGCGGATCACCGATCCGACGCCGTGGAGCCGGCTGTCGTTCGCCTGGCGCACCGAAGGGCCGCACAGCCCCGCCGCACGGGCGTTGATCCGGCTCGCGGAAAACCGAGTGACAGCCGATCTCTAGCGGTGTCATGATCGGCTCATGTTCCTGACGGCTGAGCACAACACGTTCGCAGGTGTTCCTGCGGGCGCGCTCGCCGTTGCCTCGGCACAGCCGGCCGGCGCCCGAATCTGACCCTTCTCCAGTCCTCTTCCTTCAGGACCGCTGGAGGAGGGTCGTAGCGGTCCACGGTTCTGAGACCTGCCAGCCACGAGGACACAGGAAATGAAGCAGGAGTTCGTGCGGGCCAAGCCGCACCTCAACATCGGCACCATGGGGCACGTCGACCACGGCAAGACCACGCTGACGGCGGCCATCACCAAGGTTCTGTCCGAAATGGACCCGTCGGGCACCACCTTCACCGCGTTCGACCGCATCGACCGCGCGCCGGAGGAGCTCGCCCGCGGCATCACGATCAACATCGCGCACGTCGAGTACGAGACGCCCACGCGTCACTACGCGCACGTCGACATGCCCGGCCACGCCGACTACGTGAAGAACATGATCACGGGTGCGGCGCAGCTGGACGGCGCGATCCTCGTGGTGTCCGCGGAGGACGGCACGATGCCGCAGACGCGTGAGCACGTGGTGCTGGCGCGGCGGGTGGGCGTGCCGTACGTGGTGGTGGCGCTGAATAAGGCGGACGCGGTGCACGACCCGGAGCTGCTCGACCTGGTGGAGCTGGAGATCCGCGACCTGCTGTCCAGGTACGGCTTCGACGGCGACGCCACGCCGGTGGTCCGCGTGTCCGGTCTGCGCGCGCTCCAGGGCGACCCGGAGTGGACGCAGTCGGTCGTGCGGCTGCTGGAGGCCGTGGACGAGCACGTGCCGGTGCCGCAACGCGACCTGACCGGTCCGTTCCTGATGCCGATCGAGAACGTCATGACCATCACCGGTCGCGGCACCGTCGTGACCGGGGCGGTGGAGCGCGGTGTGCTCGGCGTCGGCGACGCGGTCGAGGTGGTCGGTCTCGGCGCGGCCACGTCGAGCGTCGCCACGGGCATCGAGACGTTCGGCAAGCCGATGCGGCAGGCCCAGGCGGGAGACAACGCCGCGGTGCTGCTGCGCGGGGTGAAGCGCGGCGAGGTCCGGCGCGGCCAGGTGCTGGCCCTGCCGGGCAGCGTGGCGCCGCACACCAGGTTCCGCGCGTCGGTGTACCTGCTGTCGGCCGCGGAGGGTGGCCGGCACACCGGGATCGCCTCGAACTACCGGCCGCAGTTCCACTTCCGCACCGGCGACGTCGTCGGCGTGGTCGAGCTCGACAGGACAGTGGCGCTGCCGGGAGACACCGTCGAGGTTGTGGTGGAGCTGGGCAAGCCGGTGGCGATGGACACCGGGCTGGGGTTCGCGATTCGCGAGGGTGGCAGGACCGTGGGCGCCGGCACGGTCGGCGAGATCCTCGCGTAAGGCGGCGGTGACGACCCGAGAAGGTGGTCGCGCTGCCTGAACGGCGTCTGCAAGTACCCCCTGTTGGCGGTCGATGAAGGGAACATTCATCCACCTGAGGTCGAGGAAGGTTCCCTTCATCGACAACGAGGGTACTTGCAGACGCCTCCAAAACTCAGCCGGACTTGTCGCTCACCGAGTGCGCGGCGCCGACCGGCTTCGACTCGGGCGACCCGCGCTGGCGCAGGTAGACGCTGAGGATCGCCATCGACGCGATCGCCAGGAACTCGTACTGCCAGTTCTGCAGCGAGCGGTTCCAGAAGTCGGAGCTGAGGAAGTACCCGAAGAGCCCCGTCTTCTCGGCGAGCGGGTCGACGTTGTTGGCGTACCAGCCGGCGATCCACTGGATCGACCATGAGAAGAGGACAGCACCAGCATCGCGAGGCCGAGCGACTTCGAGAACACCGCGGTGCGCCAGCCTCCGGCGCGCGCCCACTTCGGGGTGACGACTCGTCCGCGTACCGGCCGATCTTCTGCTCCTCGTCGCTCTCGTAACCCGACTTGCCCGCCGGTTTCGACTCCGGCGAACCCTTCTGGATCAGCCAGACGGTGGCGGTGACGTACAGGAAGAACTGCAGGTACTCGGACTGCCAGTTCTCCGCGACGTCGGCGACGAAGTCAGCGGAGAACAGGTACTGCCCGAGGGACAGCAACGGTTGCCCCAGCGCAGCCTGACGCTCGTTGTAGTCGGCGTGACCGGCGAAGAACTGACCGACCAGCGCCGCGAGGAACAGTCCTCCGAACCCGAGCGTCAGGCTGTTCTCGCGCAGGAACCTCCTCATAGGACCGGATGCCCTGCGCGAGGGGCGCTAAACCTCCAGCAGCGGAACGACTTCCTTGGCCCAGAACTCGAAGAACTCCCGCTGGTTCGGCCCGATCTGCTGCACGTACAGCTCGTCGAACCCGGCGTCGGCGAACTCCTTCACCTTGGCCGCGTAGCGCTCGGGATCGGGGCCGCACGGGATCGCCGACCCGATCATCTCCGGCGTCACGAGCTCCGAGGCCTGCTCGAAGTGCTTCGGCGTGGGCAGCACCTGGGCCAGCTCGCCGGGCAGTCCGTCGTTGGGCCACAACCGGTGCGCGGTCTTCACGGCGTCCTCTTCGGACTCGCCGTAGCAGACCTTGAGGCCGCTCTGCGCCGGACCGCGGCCGCCCTCGGCGCGGTACTGCTGCACGAGATCACCGGACGGGCCGACGCACATGTAGCCGTCACCGCAGCGGGCCGCGACCTTGACCGCCTTGGGGCCGAACGCGGAGACGTAGATCGGCACCGGGCGTTCCGGCACGGTGTAGACGCGGGCGTTCTCGACGGTGTAGTGCTTGCCGTGGTGGGTGACCTCGTCGCCCTGGTGCAGCGTGCGGATGAGGCCGATCGCCTCCTCCAGCATCTCCAGCCGCACGTCGGCGGACGGCCAATGATCGCCCAGGACGTGCTCGTTCAGCGCCTCGCCGCTGCCCACGCCCAGCACGAACCGGCCCTCGCACTGCACCGCCGCCGTGGCCGCGGCCTGGGCGATGACCGCCGGGTGGATGCGGACGATCGGGCACGTCACGGCCGTGGTGATGGGCAGCGACACGGTCTCCGACAACGCGCCGATCGTGCCCCACACGAACGGCGACTGGCCCTGCTGGTCGTTCCACGGGTGGTAGTGGTCGGAGATCCACAGCGCTTCGAAGCCGTGTTCGTCGGCCAGGCGCGCGTGCCGGACCAGGTCGCGCGGGCCGTGTTCTTCTGAGGACAGGAAGTAGCCGAGTTTCACGGGAGGAGCTCCTGGATCTTGGTCTGCAGGCCGCGGCGCAGCACGTCCCACGCGTCGGGGTCACCGCGCAGCACCGCTTCGGTCATGTCCTTGATCTGGTCGAACGTCGCGTGGGGCGGGATCGGCGGCACGTTCGGGTCGCAGCGCACGTCGAGCACGACGGTGCCGTCAGACGCCAGCGCGGTCTCCCAGGCGGGGCCGAGCTGGTCCGGGGAGTCGACCTCGATGCCCTGCAGGCCGATCGAGCGCGCGTAGGCCGCGTACGACACGTCCGGAAGCGTTTGCGACTCCTCGAACTTGGGCGCGCCGCCCATCGCGCGCAGCTCCCACGTGACCTGGTTGAGGTCGTTGTTGTGGAACACGCACACGACGCATCGGATGCCGTAACGCTTGAGCGTCAACAACTCCGCCATGCCGTTCATCTGCATCGCGCCGTCACCGACCAGCGCGATCAACGGTCGTTGCGGCTGGGCGAAAGCGGCGCCCAGCGCGTACGGGACCGCGCAGCCCATCGTCGCGAGCGTTCCGGACAGCGACGACCGCACGTTGCCGTGGATCTTCAGCAGCCGGGCGTACCAGTTCGTGGCGGAACCGGAGTCCGCGGTGACGATCGCGTTGGCGGGCAGGCGTTTCGACAGCTCCGACACGACCCGCATCGGGTTGACCGGGTCGGCGGGCACCTCCGCCTGCCGCTGCACGACCTCCCACCAGCGTTCGACGTTCTGCTCGATCGTGTGCCGCCACGAGCGGTCGGTCTTGCGTTCCAGCAACGGGATCAGCGACCGCAGCGTCTCTCGCGCGTCACCGACGAGGTTGACCTCGGTCGGGTACCGCATGCCGATCGCGCGGCCGTCGACGTCGATCTGCACGCCGCGCGCCTTGCCGTACTGCGGCAGGAACTGCGAGTACGGGAAGTTGGAGCCGACGATCAGCAATCGGTCGCAGTCGCGCATCAGCTCGTACGACGGCCGGGTGCCGAGCAGTCCGATCGACCCCGTCACGAACGGCAGGTCGTCGGGCAGCACGTCCTTGCCCAGCAACGCCTTCGCGACACCGGCACCCAGGAGGTCAGCGACCTCGCGCACCTCCGCGGCCGCACCGCGAGCGCCCTGGCCGATGAGGATCGCGACCTTCTCGCCGCTGTTGAGCACCTCGGCCGCGCGCCGCACCTCGTCGTTGGCCGGCACGACGCAGGACGACGGCCGGGACGGCGGGCTCGACGGGATGTACTTGAACTCGTGCTTCGGCGGCTCGTAGTCCTGCTCCTGCACGTCGTTCGGGATGATCACCACGGCCGGCGCGCGGTCGGCCTGGGCCGTGCGCATCGCCCGGTCCAGCGCGTTCGGCAGCTGCTCCGGCACGGTGACGTCGACCAGGTACGAGGCCACGTCGCGGAACAGCGAGTGCAGGTCGACCTCCTGCTGGTAGCTGCCGCCCTGCGCGCTGCGGGCGGTCTGGCCGACGATGGCGACGACCGGGACGTGGTCGAGCTTCGCGTCGTACAGGCCGTTGAGCAGGTGGATGGCGCCGGGGCCGGACGTCGCGAGGCACACGCCGACGTCGTCGCTGAACTTCGCGTAGCCGACCGCGGCGAACGCGGCCATCTCCTCGTGCCGGGTCTGGATGAACGCCGGGTCGTTGTCCGCCTTGCCGAACGCGGCCACGATCCCGTTGATCCCGTCACCGGGATACGCGAACACCTGCTGCACACCCCAGTCGCGCAGGCGTTGGACGATGAAGTCGCCGACGGTCATGAGGAGTTCCCTTCCAGCACGTAGACCGTGTAGGCGGAGCGGATGATCGGCTGCGCGACGTTGCGGACCCGCACCCCGCCCGGTGTCATGCCCTGCTCGGTGCCGAAGTGCGCGTGGCCGTGCACGGCGAGTTGCGTGCCGGTGGCGTCGATCGCCTCGCCGAGCAGGTACGAGCCGAGGAACGGGTAGATCTCCGGCGGCTCGCCGCGCAACGTGTCCGGTACCGGCGCGTAGTGGGTGAGCGCGACCTTGATGTCGGTGTCCAGTTCGGACAGTGCGCCCTTCAGGGTCTCCGCGATGTCGCAGGTGTGCTGGATGAACGCCTTCATCTCGCGCTCGCCGAACGCGCTCCCGCACTTGCCGGCGAACCCGCCGCCGAACCCCTTGACCCCGGCGACGCCGATCGAGCACCCGTTCGCCCGATGGGTGAACGTCGTGCCCTCCAGCACGTGAACGCCCTTGTCCTCCAACGTCTTCGCGACTTCGAGCGGCTTGTCGTCGTGGTGGTCGTGGTTGCCGAGCACGGCGACCACGGGCACCGGCAGGTCGGCGAACTCGTCGGCGACGACGGCGGCTTCCTCGACCGTGCCGTGCCGGGTCAGGTCTCCGGCCAGCAGCAGGACGTCCGCGTGCTCACCGACCTTCTCCAGCGCGGGACGGAGGTGGCCGCGCATGTCCTCGCCGAGGTGGATGTCCCCGACGGCGGCGACGCGGATCATCGCAGGTCCTCCTCACCTTCCGGCTCGCCCGCGGGCGTCACCCGCACGTCGTTGAGGATCTTCAGCTCGGGTGCCGCCTCGTGCAGGACCTCTTCCACCAGCGCACGCCGTTCCTCGCACGCCACGTCACCGGAGAGCATCACGTGACCGCCGCGCACGGTGATCCGCACGCCGAGCTCGGCCGTTCTGGGGTCCTCCGCCACCGCCCTACGCAGGTTTGCCGCGAGGTACTGCTCGGATTCCATTGCCCCTCCCGATGATCTCCAGGCGTTCGATGAGCACCAGGAACGCTTCGGCGTACGGCGAGTGCTTGGTGTCCTCGCGCACGTGTTCCCAGTCGATCTGCTCTCTGAGCGCCCGCGCGAACGGCAGCAGCTCGCTGAAGTCGCAGCGGTGCCCGTCCAGCACCAGCAGCTTGCTGGTCAGCACGAACGTCGCCGGCATCACCGGCAGCAGCACCGACCCGACCGGCATCTCCTCCGCCATGGCCAGCATCTCGTCGGTGACCGGGCGTTCGTTGGGCCGGAACAGCAGGTCCACCAGCGAGTCGCCGTCGTAGACCTTCAGCAGCCAGTCCTCCGGCGGCTCCGCGGCTCTCAGCCCGCGCCGCACCAGCACCCGCACGGCCTCCGTCGCGTCCTGCTCGCGGACCAGGAGGTCGACGTCGTGTTCACTCGCCGGTCCGCCGCGCGCATAGCCCGCACACCCGCCCGTCAACGCGAAGGGGATCTCCGCGCTGCGCAGGGCGTTGGCCACTTTGGTCAACGTCCGCAGCAGCTCGTCCTGCACGTCGCTCATGCCGTGCCGGTTACCCACCCGAGCGCAACGAGAACCACCGGCGGTGCGTCAAAGAGTCAACAGACCCCGGGAGTGCAGATGCTGATCCTCTTCGGCTGGCGGACGACGATCGAACAGCTGCGCATGCTGTCGCTGGTGTGCGGGCACTGCCACAACCAGGCGGCGCACCACCTGTTCCGCCGCCGCACCAAGCCCACGATCTTCTTCATCCCGCTGTTCACGATCAGCAGCCGGTACGGGCTGCAGTGCACGTTCTGCGGGGTCTCCTACGACATCGGCAAGGCGGAGGCGCTTCAGCTCGGCGCGCACGTCTGACAGCCGCGTGCGTGCTCGTCGGTCGTGACGCGCCCGCAGTCGGGGCAGACCAGTTCGAGCAGGCAGGCCGGTTCAGCCTCAGGCCTCTCGTCACCATCAGCCATCCTCCAAGCCTACGCCGTCATCCGACAAATTTTTCTGTCTTGACGAATAGAGTTGTCGGGATGAGGATGGGAGCATCCACGCGAGCCAGGAGGAGAGCTGATGGGTCACGCGTTCGAGAGCACCGACGAGATCGAGGTGCCGGCGTCCGTCGAGGACGTCTGGACGGCCATCGCCACCGGGCCGGGCATCGACTCGTGGTTCATGGGCCGCAACGAGGTCGCGGACGGCAAGGTCAAGATGGCCTTCGGCGGGTACGCGCCGACGAGCGAGATCACCGCGTCGGAGCCCGGCCACCGCTTCGCCTACGACAGCGGCAAGGCGCCCGACGGCCGGTTCATCGCCTACGAGTTCCTCGTGGAGGGCCGCGAGCACGGCAGCACCGTGCTGCGGATGGTCACGAGCGGTTTCCTGCCCGGCGACGACTGGGCCGACGAGTTCGAGGCGATGCGGCTCGGCGGCGCGCTGTTCGTCAGCACGCTCAGGGAGTACCTCACGCACTTCGCCGGCCGCGCGGCCCGGCCGATCACGGTCTTCGGACCGATGATCAGCGACTGGGACGCGGCGTGGCAGAAGATCGACGA
>Ga0207692_10000575_pt1 | contig 13078 bp, 9 predicted proteins | sample LARL52metaG_FD_184345 | JGI IMG/M metagenome (GOLD analysis project Ga0207692, IMG submission 184345) | Corn, switchgrass and miscanthus rhizosphere microbial communities from Kellogg Biological Station, Michigan, USA - LAR L5-2 metaG... | ecosystem: Host-associated > Plants > Roots >...
GCGCGACCGGGTGCGCCGAACCACGAGCCTCGCGCAGCAGCTCCGGCGACGCCCGGGTGTCGTGCAGGTAGAAGGCGCTGTCGCGGATCTCCACGACGCGGCGGTGCAGACGTTCCCACGAACGTCCGAACGTCAGAAGGTCCTGCCGGCGCGACGGCGGCGGCTCCAGCGCCAGCAGTTCGGTGGCGTCCCGCAGCCTGCGCCACAGGCCGTAGAGCCGCACCCGGCGGTAGTAGAAGAGCGCGGCTTGCCGGACAGGTTCCATCGCAGCGATGCAGAAGCCGAGCGGCACCAGGATGAAACGAACGATGCCCATCACGAACGCGGCGTCCAGCAGCCACTGCGGGATGCCGGGGACAAGCCGCTGCCAGGTGCGGATCAGCATGAACGGCACCTGCGTCGAGTGGCCGACCGCGACCATCAGCAGGCCCGCGAACAGGGTCCGGCCACGGATCTGCGGGAGGTGGCGAAACAGCAGCCAGGCGGCGAAACCGGCCGCGGTCACCATGTAGACCAGCGCGAGCAGTGAGTAGACGGTGAACGAGGTGAAGCCCACCGGGGGCTTGAACCGCTGGGCGGCAGGCGTCAACGCGAAAGTGACCGACATGCCCGCCGCGACGGCCACCGCCGCGCCGACCCGGAGCCTCCAGCGCCTGATTCCCACCAGGTACGCGACGAACTCCAGCACGGTGGCGACGTTCAGAATGCCGGAGAGGCCCTGCACGAGGTTGTTGAACTGCGCTACGCCGGTGACCTCGTTGACCCAGCGGCCGAACCACGACTGGATCGTGACCGCCCCCAACGCGAAGACCACCAGCGCCAGCCACAGCCTGCGCTGCCCGCGGTCCCGCAGCATCGCGGGCGTGCGCAGCACCAGCACGATCCAGACGACGGTCAGGACGACCGTCCGGGAGATCTCCTCGAACATCAGACCGCGCCGAACACCCTGCTGGCCCGCCGTTCGACCTCGCTCATGGCGCCCGGTCGCCGCCCGACCATCCTGAGCACTCGCGACGCGAACATCTCCGCGACCTCCTCCTGTCTGGTGTCGAACCGGTTGCGGGCGGCGTTCTCCACCAGGTCCTCGAAGGTGAAGGTGCGCATGGTGTTGTGTCGCGCCAGCATGTGGCAGATTTCGTGCAGGACGACGTGGTCGCGGTGATAGCCCTGGACGCCGGACCGGTGCAGGACGTGGTCGCGTTCGCCGTCGTCGTACCAGAGCCCGAACGGCAGAGCCGGCAGGTCGATCGAGTGCAGCAGCAACGGACGGTCGCGGTGCACGGCCAGCCGGTCACACAGGACGGACACGTCCCACGGATCGGGTAGCGGTGGAAGTAGCGCGATCAACCCCTCGATCACGCCGTCCGACTGCCTCCAGCCCACGACATGCTCCCGTCCACCCGAATCCGGGCAGCGTCGAGTCACTTCCGACCCCCAGATCAGCGATGTTCACTTGTCCCTGGTGACGATCTCGATGGCCTGCTTGATGGCCGCCACCTGCCTCGCGTCGAGCGTCGCGAACCGCGCGGCGAGCGCCTGCACCGTCTCGTCGTCATCGCGCGGCGGGTGAAACGCGGTGACCGGCTTGCCGAAGAACGTGGCCAGCAGCGCTCTCGTCTGGTCGGTCAGGTTGTCGGCCTCGCCGGAGAGGATGTTGTGGACGTGGCCGTGCGAGATCGTCTGACCGCCACACGCTGCCTTGATGTCCGCGGAGATACGTCGAACGCCCGGCACGCGTCCACCGTACTTCTCGTCGAGGAGACGCCGGATCGTGACGGCCAGCCACTCACCCATCTCAGACCCCCGTCCATCGCCCATCCACTTTACTGGACGTCATGACCCGAACACTGCTCGCCGTGCACGCACATCCCGACGACGAGTCGACGTCCACCGGCGGCATCCTGGCCCACTACGCCTCGCTCGGCACCCGAATCGTGCTCGTGACCTGCACGAACGGCGAACTCGGCGATGCACCGGACGGCGCCAAGCCGTTCACGCCCACCCATGATCCCGCACGGGTCGCATCGCACCGGCTCGGCGAGCTGCAGGCGGCATGCCGCGTCCTCGGCGTGACCGACATCGAGCTGCTCGGGTACCACGACTCAGGCATCGCGGCGTGGGAGAAGCCTCGCGGCGCCTTCGTGGACGCGCCGGTGCCCGCGGCCGCCGACCGGGTGGCACGACTGATCGAGCACTACGAGCCGCAGGTCGTGGTGACCTACGACGCCGAGAACACCGCGCAGCACCGGGACCACCTGCACGCCGCACGAGTGGCTTCGGCGGCGTTCGACCTGTCCGGAGTGGCGGCCAAGCTCTACTACAAGGCACACGGCCGGGCGTACTGGGAACGCCTGATCCGGGTGGCCGCCTCGGTCGGAATCCACCGGGCCGTGCCCACCGGACTCGATGACGTCGACCATCGCATCACCACGACCATCGACACCCGCGCCGTCGTCGACCGCAAGCGCGCCGCACTGCACTGCCACGCCTCCCAGCTCGACTCGTCGATCGCGGGCAAGCTGCCACCGGCCGAGTTCGCCGAGGTGTTCGGCGTCGAGGACTTCGTCCGGGCACGGGACACCACGGGATCGCCCGTCCCGGAAACCGACCTCTTCGCCGGTCTCGGGGTTCGCTGAAAATCGTCGCCGTGCGGCGAACCCCGCAAGCGTGCTGACCGACGCGCTCACCCGTCGCCGCGGCGGAGCGGATCCCGTTCAGCGCACTGCTGAAACCGGTCAAATTTCGGGCAGCAACGCACCCGATGCAGCAGAAGGAGAAAGTAGCGCCGCCCCAGTCCACGCGACGTGGCAGAGCTCGCGTTCCGGCTGACCGGCGGACTGCGTGCTCGACCTGAAGGAGGATGACACCGTCCACATCGGAGGGTGCTGGCCCTCCGGAACGCGGACCGCGCCAAGCAGTGCGAACTGCTGCCGATCGCGATCGAGGACTTCGGAAACCTGCGACAAGCGGCCCGTCCGCCCAGGCTCCTCCCCTTCCCCGACATGACCTCGCCTCCATCCGGAGCACCTGACCCCGGCAACGGAAACGGGCAACAACAGGGCGCAACCGCACCTGATTTCGGGCATGCGTTTGGGTCGGAAGCATGCGTAAGTTGAGTAGTACCGATCGCACCGCACAGAGATCGGACGTCGTCGCCGAGGTCGCGGATCCAGCGGCAACTCCGTGGTCTGGAGGAATGTCTGGCGAAAGATCTGGTTGATGAAGTCGGTTCGCCTTGCGCCGGAACGGTCGAAGGTATCGCCGCAGTCATCCAAGACTCTCGTTCACCGCGGAGCGGCCGAAGGTCGCGTGTTCGAACTTTCCGTGCGAGGACCCACGGGCTCACGACACCGAGATGGCAGTAAATGTGACATTCGACCACGCAATCCGACAGGAAGAAAAGAATCGGTCAAGAAATGTCAATCAATCCCGCCGGCGCCCACTGCCCCAACGTCACCCGCTCGCCGGCAGCGCCAACTTTCCTCCATGATCCACTGCGTAAGATCGACCTCAACCTGCTCATTCCTCTGCAGGCCCTCCTCGTCGAGGTGAACGTCACGCGCGCAGCGGAGCGGACGGGGGTCACCCAGCCGGCGATGAGCGGTTCTCTGGCCAGGCTGCGACGCCATTTCGGCGATCCGCTGCTGACGCGGAACGGGCGCGGCATGAAGCTGACACCGTTCGGCGCCGCACTGGCGGAGCCGGTCGGCCACGCCGTCGACTCCATGTGTTCGGTGTTGAGCAGTCGCAGCAAGGCGAAGTTCCACCCGACCACCCGCACGTTCACCGTCGTGGCCAGTGACCATGCCTCGATCGTTCTCCTCAAACCACTCATTCGATCGCTCTGGAACTCCGATCTGAACGTGTCGCTGAAGATCGTCCCGCTCAGCGACGACACGCTTTCGGCATTGGAAGGTGACGAATGCGATCTCCTCATAGCACCGAGGTCCGCGTGGCCACAAGGTGAGCGGAGTTACGAAAGCTGTCACCTGTTCACCGACAGGTTCGTCGCGGTTGCGGACGCGGGCAACACAGATCTTGGCGACAGCATTGCGTTCGACGACATCGCCAAGCTGCTCCACGTCGACATCCAGCGAGGCGTGAAGATGCCGCGCATCGACGGAGATCCTGCCCCGACCGTCGTCGCGGGAAGCTTCAGCACGGGGATGCACCTGGTAGTGGGCACGCCGATGATAGCGCTCGTCCAGTCGCGACTTTACGAGCTGTTCGGACGGGAGATCGGCTTGCGTGCGATCCCGCTCGAGAGTGAGATACCTCTGTATGAAACCATGTACTGGCGTCCCGAACACGCCGCCGACCCGGAACACATCTGGCTCCGCGAAAAGCTGAGAGACGTCGCACGGTCCCTCCGATGACGGAGCTGTCGACGAAGCCGGCTCATGACGCTGACATCCGCATTGAGACACATCGCATGGTTTACACCACCCAAAACATAATCCTCGACTATGCGACACATCAATCTCCGTGATGGTTGGGTTTTCCCTTGCGCGAGTCGATTCCGGTGATATGGTCACTGACGTGCACGCCTCAACCGTCTTCCTGCAGCAATTCATCCGCACCATTTCTTCGCATCGCCTTTCCGGCCACTGCCGCGCTCATGTGCACTCTTGACCAGCGGAAACCACTGCGACAGGTCGCTGGATCACGAAACGTGCGCGTCCAGGAAGCCGAATATCCCCGGCATCGAGGAGCACGATTTGCCCGTCTTCAGGCGCTTGATCTCACCCGAGGGACACACCTGGGAGAACGATGAAATCGCGGTCCGCACAGTCGCCGCCACCGAACTTCTCGCCCGCCGCGGCATCGAGCCCGGCTCACGGGTGCTACTGAGCGGAGCCAATTCTCCGGAATGGGTCGTCCATCTTCTCGCGCTCATCCACCTCGACGCGTCGGTGGTGCTGGCCGATCATCGATCCACCCCGTCGCAACGAGCACGAATCCGCACCCGGGCACGCACGGTGCTCGAAATCGACGACGTCACGGATGATTTCGCGATACCGCACCCCGCGGCGAATCCGGTGACCGTACCCGATTTCACGGCCTGGACACGGCGCCAGGACGCCGCGATCTCGTGGTCGTCGGGTACGACGGGGATCCCCAAGGGCATCGTCCGTTCCGGTCACTCGATCCTGCACAACCTCACGCTCAGCGCGGAACGAATGGGCTACCGGCCGGACGACGTCTTCCTGCCCGTCCTGCCGTACTCCCACCAATACGGTCTTTCGCTGGTGCTCTGCTGGTGGCTGAACGGGGGCACGCTGGTGGTCTACGGCCCGGCCACGCGCCTGGACCATGCGCTCGAGACAGCCGTGGACCACGGCCTCTCGATCGTGGACGGAGCCCCGTCGACCTACTACAGCCTGCTCAACCTGCTCGACCGTCGTCCCGCTCTCGCGGACGCGCTACAGGCGGTTCGGGCCTGGTGCGTGGGAGGAGCGCCGCTGGGGCGCAACCTGGCGGCCCGGTTCCACGCCCGTACGGGCCGGCACCTGCTCGACGGCTACGGAGCGACCGAGGTGGGCAACATCGCGCTGGCGCCGCCTGACGATCCGGTCGGGTGCGGTCTGCCGCTGCCCGGCGTGGTCGTCGAAGTCCACGACGAGCACGGCCGGCCGCTTCCCTCCGGCCGGCTCGGCGAACTCGTCGTGCGCACCGACGGCCTGATGACCGGTTATCTGGGCGAAGACGGGGAGATCGTTCCCGTTTCGGGTCCCGTTCACCGCACCGGCGACATCGGCCTGCTCGACCACGCCGGCCGCGTCTTCCCGATCGGGCGCAAGCACGCCGTGCACCGCAACGGCCACACCCTCTACCCCGACCACCTCGCCGAGCAGGCCGAGTCGGGTGGCGCGCGCACAGAAGTCGTCGCCATCCCCGACGAGCGGCTGGGCACCCGTCTGGTGTTCGTGATCGCGGACCCCGACGAGCACGAGCCCGCGCATTGGAAACGGGTGCTGCGCTCGGTGCTCGCCCACCACGAGCAGCCCGATCACATCGTCGTGCTTCCCGCGTTGCCCCTCACGCACACGGGAAAGCCCGACCTGACCGTTCTGGAAAAGATTGCCGTGACCTCGTTACCCGCGTCACTCAGCACCACCGCCTCCGGCTCGGCGGTCGGCGCGACCGGATACCGCATCCCCTTCGCCGACCGTGTCGACGCGCTGCGCGCGGTGCGCCGGTACGTGGCTGACCACGACGGGGCGGTGCTGGAAATCCTCCGTGAGATCTCACCCCACCACACCGCCAGTGCGGAGATTCGCTCGTTCCTGGCCACTCTCGACGGGGCGGAGGAGGAGATGCACCGGTCCCGGCCCGGCCAGGTGCCCCGCGCAGCGGTGTTCATGCCCTCCAACATCCCGCTCTACTCCTACGCGCTTCACCTGCTGGTGACTTCCCTGTACACCGACAGCATCGTCTTCCGGCCGTCCGCTCAGATCAAAAGCCAGCTGGAACGCCTGCACGCGCTGCTGGCACCGGTACACGGCCTGCCCATCGACCTTTCCGAGGTCAGCCAGCGCAAGTTCGTGACCGGGCCGGTGCGCGAGGCGGACCTCATCGCCTTCACCGGCGACTACGCCAACGCCGAGACCATCCGTGAAGGGTTGTCCGAAGACCAGCTCTTCCTCTTCTTCGGCAACGGCATCAACCCCTTCGTGATCGCTCCCGACGCCGATCTCACGCGCGCGGCACGCGACGTCGCGAGGATCCGGCTGTACAACTCGGGCCAGGACTGCTTCGGTCCCGACGTCGTGTTCGTGCCCCAGGGACGCGCTGACGAATTCGTCGACCTGCTGTCCACCAGGCTGAGCTCGCTGCGTTTCGGGCAGAACAGCGACCCCTCCGCCGACTACGGCCCGATCCACTACGACTCGGCACTGGTGAACTGCTCGGACTACCTGGTGCGGCAGATGAGTCGCATCCGGCACGGCGGGCGCATCGACCTGCGGTCCCGCCACGTCGAGCCGACCGTGCTGCTGTGGCGCTTCGACGACAAGATCCCGCTGGACGAGATGTTCGCTCCGATCTTCAACGTGGTGTCCTATCCCAGCGCGAAACGGTTGCGCGAACGGCTTTCGAGCTCCTACTTCAGCGAGCGCGCGCTGGGAGCGATGGTCTACGGCAACGATCCGGAGACCGTGAAGGTCCTGTCCAAGCACCACCAGACCTGTGTCAACCACACGCTGCTCGAAGCCGAGGACGGCAACCGCCCGTTCGGCGGATTCGGGATGAGGGCGAACTACGTCTCGTACGGCGGTGAGCGACGCGCCGAACCACTGCTCATGTCGCAGGCCGCGGCGCGGAATCTCCCCGTGGCCGTCCCGATCGCGGCGGGTGCGAAGTGACCGGGGTGGGCAAGCGGTACGCCGGTGCGTGGTCCGCGATCGTCGACCTGCTGGTGCGCAACGGTGTCGACACCTGCTTCGGGCTGCCCGGCGACGACCTGGAACTGCTGCGCGCACTCGACGCCGCGGGACTGGATGTCGTGCCGTGCCGTGACCAGCGCAACGCGATGTACATGGCGACCGGCTATGCGCTCCAGTCAGGCCGGCTCGCCGTGTGCGCACTGGGCAAGGGCCCGGCTGTCACGCATGCGGCCACGGGGTTGCTCGAGGCACGCGAGTCCGGCGCGCCGGTCCTCGTCCTCGCGGCCGGCGTGCCCGAACGGCGCCGGGGCAGCGGTGGATTCCAGGAGCTCGACCAGGTCGCCGTGACCGCGCCCCTCGTGCGGTGGGCGCACCGGGTGGGGCACCCCGACCGGGTCGTTCCCGCGACGGTGACGGCGCTGACCAGGGCAGCGGGACCGCCGGCCGGACCCGTGTACCTGGAAATACCCGATGACGTCCGCACCGCCGAGATCCTGCTCACCGCAGCGCCGCCGACCCGGCCGGAATCACTGGTCCTCGAACCCGTTCCGGTGACGCCGGGACCGGCACTGGCGGCGATCCGCGCCGCCCGGCGTCCGGTGGTGCTGGTCGGCGGCGGCATGCGGCACCGCAACGACGACGGTGTGGTCGAGCGCTTCGCCGAACGCCTCGGCGCGGCGCTGTTCACCACCGCGTCCGGCCGCGGCACCGTCGACGAGCGCCACCCACTGTTCTGCGGCGTGGCGGGCCTCTACGCCGCGTCCGCCGCACGCGCGCTGTGGTCGGCTTGCGACCTGGTGGTCTCGCTTGCCGGGCGGCTGGAGGAGACGGTGACCGAAGGCGGCACGCCGTGGCCCCCGGTCACGGTGGTCCAGGTCAACGTCGCCGCGGAAGGCCTGTCGGCCGAGTTCCCGGGCCCGCGCGTGCTCGGCGACGCCCGGCACGCGGTGCTCGGCTGGTCGCGAGCGCTGGAGGGCGAGCAGGCGGAGCCGACGAACGAGTGGGCGAACGAGATCGCCGTCGCCCGCAAGGCCATGGCCGTCGAGGTCGAGGCGGAACTGGCCCACGCGGCGACCCTGCCGGGTATCCGCATCGCCGAACTGCTCGCCGTGCTCGACGCCACCGGCGGCGAGCGCCGCGTGCTGGTCCAGGAGAACGGGCTGCAGGACATGTGGTCCTACTGCTTCCCCTTCCACGTCGGTGGCGAAGCGGTCGTCCCGTCGGAGCAGACGCCCTTGGGCTTCGGTGCGGCCGCGGCCGTCGGGGTCAAGCTGGCCGCGCCGGACCACGAGGTCACCGCATTCGTCGGAGACGGAGCTTTCGTCGCGGCCCGCGCGGACATCGCCGCCGCCGCACCGGCCCACGGCGGCGTCCTGTACGTGGTGCTGTGCAACGGCGGCTACGGCTGGCTGGATGCCCAGCGCGCCCGTCTCGGCCTCGACGCCGAACGTCATCCCTTCGCCCGCCCCGGTGCGCCGCCACCGGTGGTCGACGGTACGGACATCCACTACCGGGTGCTGCGCGACAAGGCCGCGCTGACCGAGGAAGTCCTCGCCGCACGTCGGCTCTGCGCCCAGGGAGTCACAACCGTGCTCATGGTGCCGGTCGATCCCGCCGACATCGCCCCGCCCATCCGCGACGCCGAGGTGGTACCCCAGTGACAGACGCACGACAGCGACGTGACGCCGGGCGGCGGGTGATGGTCACCGGGTACGGGGCGGTGACGCCGCTGGGCCACAGCGTCAGCGAGACCTGGGCGGCGATGCTGGCCGGCCGCAGCGGCATCGACACCGTGGAAGCGATCGACGTGACCGATCTCGGCGTCCGGATCGGCGGGCAGGTCCGCGGCTTCACACCCGACCGCTACATGCCAGCGAAGGTGAGCCGTCGCGCCGATCCGTACGCCCAGTTCGCTCTCGCCGCGGCGCTGGAGGCCTGCGAGCACGCCGGACTCACCGTCGACGACCGCGTGGCGCCGAGGGTCGCCGTGATCATCGGCAGCGGCTACGGCCCGGTGGGGTCGATCTACCGCGCCGCGGACAGGCTGCGCGACAAGGGTCCACGGGCCATCGGGCCGTTCACCCAGATCACGACCGCCATGGACAGCGCCGCCGGCGAAATCAGCATGCGTCTCGGCACCCAGGGGCCCAGCCGGGCCCAGAGCACGGCGTGCGCCAGCGGCGCCGACGCGGTGGGCGCGGCGATGCGCATGATCGGCAACGGGGAGGCCGACATCGTCCTCGCCGGCGGCGCCGACGCCTGCGTCACCACCATCGACCTCGCGGGCAGCGGCAACGCCCGCGCGCTGTCCAAGCGCAACGACGACCCGGCCGGGGCGTGCCGGCCCTTCGACGCGCACCGCGACGGGTTCGTGATGAGCGAGGGAGCCGCCGTGGTGGTGCTGGAGGCCGCCGAGGTGGCCGAACGGCGCGGGGCGAGGGCCCTGGCCGAACTCGCCGGCTACGGGGCGAGTTCCGACGCCCATCACTGGACCGCCCCGCACCCGGAGGGCCGGGGCGCCCGCCTCGCCGTCGACGCAGCGCTGCGCGACGCGGGAATCACCGGGGCGGACGTGGACTACGTCAACGCGCACGGCACCGGAACGGTGCTCAACGACGCCACCGAGACGGCCGTCCTGCGCAGCGTGCTGGGTGCCAGGGTCACGCAGATCCCGGTGAGTTCCACCAAGTCGATGACCGGGCACATGATCGGCGCCGCCGGGGCGGTCGAGCTCGTGGCTTCGATCCAGGCGCTGCGCACGGGTGACGTCCCGCCGACGATCAACTGCGACGAACCGATCGACCCGGACATCAACTTCGTGCCGCACCGGGCGCAGCACCACGAGGGGATGCGAATCGCGCTCAGCAACTCGTTCGGCTTCGGCGGGCACAACGCCGCCCTCGTGGTCCGGGCGGTGTGAGGGTCCCGTGCCCCGCCTTCCGGAAGCGCCCCCGAGACCGGCGACCGTCATCCGCAGCGGACCGCTGAACTGGGTCCAGCAGTGGCATTGGTTCGAACGCACCATCCCCGCGCCACGGCGGGTGAACCCGACGCCGCTCGCCGACCACTGCCACATCCCGCCCCCGGCGACCGTCGCCGACGTCCACGAGGCACTCGCCTCGCTCACCGCACGCCACGAGGCGCTGCGCAGCACCATCGACCCGCTCCGCCCGGTGCAGCACGTCCACCGCGCGGACTGGGCCCCGCTGCCGGTCGACTGCGTCGACGTGCCCACCGTCGACGCCGGCACCCTGGAGGCGGCGACCGCGGCGCTGGCCGCCCTCCCGATCGACCCCGAGCGGAATCCGCCGTGGCTCGCGAGGGTGCTGCTCGAGGCGGGAAAGCCGTGTGCGGTCCTGATGACCGCCCACCACGTCCTGATCGACGGCTGGGGGCTGGGGGTGCTGATCGACCAGCTGCACGATCACCTGCGGGGTGCCGGCGGCCCGGCGGAGACGTCCGTGCACCCGCTCGACACGCTCGCCGACCAGCACCTCGAACGCGCCCGCGCGGCGGAACGCGAGTGGCTCACGCGGCTCACGAGCAACCCGACAGGGGTGCTGGCCCCGTTCGGCGGGCATGACGGCGGCACCGGACGCCACCGCCTCCAGTACCGCTCGGCGCAGGCGTGTGCCGACCTCGAAGCGGTCGTCCGGCGTTATCGGGCCAGCCACGAGGTCGTCGTGCTCGCGGCGCTGGCTCACGACGTCGCCGCGCACACCGGCGAACACCGGTTCCTCGCCTCGGTGGTGGTCTCCAACCGGGCCAGGGCCGCGCTGCGCACCGGCGTCGGCGTCTGGGCGCTGACGGTGCCGGTGCAGATCGATCTTCGGCCAGGCGCGGCGTTCGGAGAGGTGGTCGCCTCGGTAGCCGCTGCCTCCGCGGCGGCCTACCGGCACGGCCGGTACCGCCCGGCGGAGCTGGTCGCCGCTCAGGCCCGGATGGACCGTCGCCGCGGCGTCGTGACCGCACCCACCATCGAGTACAACTGCTACTCGTGGCCACGCGACTACCTGGCCCCCGTGGCGAACACTCCGCCGGACGGGACGGCCACCTGGATCAGCAGCGCGCCTGACGACCCCTGCGAGACGCTCTACGTCGATTTCAGCCGCGACGCGGGAGTCGTCACCCTCGATGTCACCGTCGGCGACCACCTGCTCGACGCCGGGCAGGCGATGGCGTTGCCCGCTCGGTTGTGCGGCCTCCTGCGGCTGCTCGCCGACGGTGCCGAGTGCCCGATCCCGGCACGCTCGCGCGCACCGGCTGCCGCCGGGTGGTGGCGCGCACCGCGGGGATGGGTGTGCCCGGCCGACGTCGAAGCCGTGATCCGTGGCCATCCCGGAGTGCTCGACGTGACGGTGGCGCCCAGTGAGCACACCGCGGGGGACGACGTCGAACCGCACCTCGTCGCGCACGCCCGCGTCGGCCACGAGGTCACCGCCGGGGACCTGCACCGCCACGTCCTCGACCACCTCGGCGAGGTGCCCGGTCTCCTGGCCCCGGACCGCTACGTCCTGTCCCCCGCCGGTCCCGCAGCCGGCACCCCGCGGATTGCGTTCCGCCCGCCCGCGACGGCCGCCGAACGAGCGCTGGCCGCCGCCGTGGCCGCGGTGAGACCCGGTAACGGCGCCGTGGACATGAACCGCTGCCTCGCCGACCACGGAGTGACCCTGATCGCCGTCCCGCGGGTGCTGATGCTGCTGCGCCTGTCCGGCTTCACCGGGATCGCGCCCGACGAGCTGGCCGGAACGGCCTCGCTCGGCCACCTCGCCGCAACCCTCGAACCCGCACCGACCCGCACCGATCGTGGAGGAGAAACCTCGCCATGACCACGTCCCCCAGTGCCGCACCGTCCGTGGACCGCCTGGCCCCCTGGGGCTTCGCCGAGTTCGTCGAGGCGAACACCCACGACACGGCCTATCGGCCGCCGGTGGTGGACGGGCCGGTCGGGCCGACCATCTTCCGCAACGGCCGCGAGCTGGTGAACTTCGCCAGCATCAGCTTTCTCGAGCTGGAGCGCCACGTCTCGGTCCAGCGCCACTTCGCCGAGGGGGCGCTCGCCCACGGCCTGAGCACCAGCGGTTCCCGGATGACCCAGGGGATCTGCCGCCCGCACCAGGTGCTGGAGGAGACGATCGCCCGCCACACGGGCAAGGAGCGGGCCATCAGCTTCGCCACCGGGCTGCTGGCCAACATCGGGTTCGTCCACGCCATGAGCAGTTCCGCGCGCTTCGACGCCGGGATCGAGGTGCGCAATCGTGACACCGTCTTCGTCGTCGACCGCGACGTCCACTGGAGCATCTGGAAGGGGCTCGAGGGACTCGGCTACGGCCGCAGCGTCCACGCCTTCCGGCACAACGACGTCTCCGACCTGGCCGGCATCCTCGACCGCGTGGGGAGCCGCAAGACCGTGGTGATCGCCGAGAGCATCTATTCGGCCGACGGCACCATGGGGCCGATCGTGGAGATTCTCGACGAATGCGACCGGCACGGCGCCATCAGCATGATCGACGACGCGAACGGGTTCATGGTCTACGGACCCGAGAATCGTCCGTACGCCAGGGAGGCGGCCGCGATCCGGGAGCGGGCCGACTTCGTCATGGTGTCCCTGTCGAAAGCCATCGGCCTCGAAGGCGGCGCCATCGCCGGGCCGGCGGCGGCCATCGACGCGTTCGAACTGCTCTCCGGTACCT
>Ga0207692_10000586_pt1 | contig 12907 bp, 9 predicted proteins | sample LARL52metaG_FD_184345 | JGI IMG/M metagenome (GOLD analysis project Ga0207692, IMG submission 184345) | Corn, switchgrass and miscanthus rhizosphere microbial communities from Kellogg Biological Station, Michigan, USA - LAR L5-2 metaG... | ecosystem: Host-associated > Plants > Roots >...
AATGGTGCTGTGCCCCAAGTTGGTTCGGTAGAAGGGTCCTGGACGTCGGCAATGAACGCTGGATCCTCAAACCTGGGTACGGTTTGTATAGGCATTAGTGAGCCTTTACTACCTCATCGGTTGAGACTTTCCCATTCTTGCTCGTGTCTGAAGCATTCAGTACGGCATCGATGAAGTCTAGCAGATTTCGGTCCACCAAGCCCCACTGCATTGCTTCAACCTTTGCCTTGAGATGGGCATAGTCTGCATCCTCTAGCTCGAGAACATCGGTGCTGGCATCTAACTTATCGAAGATGCGGATACCTTTGCGCATCTCTTCGATGTTGACTCCTTTGTCTTTCTCCAATGGCTGGCGGATAACAGTACGGATCACTTCGTCGTATGAAAGTGGCTGACCATCAGGCACTTCGATTGTGCGAAGAGGGATATATTTCATGCCAAACCCACTATGCGCATAACAAACGTGAGATCGATGGCATCCAGCGCCGAATCCAAACTGCTAACTGCGGCCTTCAATGCATCCTCCTGATCGCCAGTGAAATTGTACGGTGAAACCTTCAAATCGGTAGCAGCACAGAACCGTGCATCTTGATCTATTGCGACCTTCGCCGCAAGGAAATCACTGAGGTGTTTACCAATAACTGCATTGACCTCGTCTGGACTACGTGGGTTTCCACCTACTGTTGTTGGTGATTGCCCAGGAGGAGTGGGAAACGTTGGGTAAGTTGGGAAAGTCATACGTTTAGTTTCTCCTCTAGTTCTTCAACACGTGCATTGAGTGTTCGTACAGCGTCCCACAAGATAGGTACCAGTGCACCATAGTTGATACCCACCGGCTCATTTGTGTCTGGATCCAGACCAACAACCTCAGGAACAACCTCGACCATTTCCTCAGCAATAAAGCCAACCGATGGTCGGGCAAATATTTGTTTCTGACGTCTGTCGTTGATAGTATAACGCACAGGGCGCACGCGCTCATCAGCAATCAACGACATTCCATCGCGGAGCGTCTTGATGTTTGACTTGTTCTTTAGTGTCGATGGATTGTGGAAACCAGCCAGATCTACATAACCCATGCTCGTACCGTCCCAAGCACGGTGCCATTGACACCAGGCGTCGTAGACGTAGATCTTCATCTGATTTGTGCTCGCGGGGCGGAAGATACGCACGTTGTCATCAATGAACCGAAGGCCGCTCGACTGATTGCGGATAATGCCGACATCACAGCTCATCTCATTGACCGCCCAAGCGCGTGGCTGGATGTTGACCCAGGTGCCGTCCCAGTACAACCCGACGGCCGAGTTGTTCGCCATCCAAAGATAGCTACCAGAGGTGCCAATGCCGGTCACCCCGTAAGCTCGCATCCAGGTGCCGTCGTAGCCCCAATACACACCACCGTTGTTACTGAAGCCGATGTTCGCACCGTTCATCATGATGCTATGTGAGGTGTGAATCCACGTACCGTCCCAGGACCCAATGAAAATCCCCGCGTTGGCACTGAAGTAGTAGCTACCCCAGGACATGACGTTCATATTCACAGCCTGGAACATGTTCACGTTGTCGAATTGGATATAGTAGCTGCCGTTGTGCCTGAAATAGAGCGGACCGGCACCGATGTCACCACCCTCACACACGAAATACGACGCATTGACCTGCCCCACAGTAATCGCGCCGTTGCTCGTGTATCCGTCACCAAGAATCAGTCGATAAGCCGCCGCGCCCATACTCCAGCCACCAACACGGAACACGTTGTCGGTGTCGAGGCCAAAATAAGCTGCATACGATCCAGGTCGGTGGAACGCCATGAAAGCACCACCACCGCCAGAAGAACCACCACCAGCCTGGACCATCAATGTCTGGACACTGCCTCCGGCTGTCGCGATACCGTTGGCCTGTGTCGAGATAAAGTTCGCGTTCACATTCACACTCAGCGTAGACGTACTGAGTGACATGCGCGAGATCCAACCGACAAAAAACTCAAGACCGTACTGATTACCGCCAGCGGTGCGCTTGGAGCCAATGCCCTCGCCAGTCGCCGTCGGGCCACCACCGAAGTAGAGCGCTGGCGTGGTCATGCCCGACACTGGCCCGTCCCACGTGCCGCCCGAGTCGAGCCAGATGCCGCCACTGGTTACGATTGATGGCGCAATGCCGCTGTATATCTGCATCAAACCAGCAGTATTTAGACTCCACAACCACTGGAATCCAGTTACTGGGTTGGCGTGAGCGGGTGCATACGCGATCGAAGCGCCACTACTACTCAGGTTGAGATAGGTGGTTGGGTTCGCTATGTTATAGGCCTGAAAGTTGGTGCCATCCCAATAGGCGTTCATTGATGCCCAGACGCCCGCGCCGTACGACCCCACGGCCGTAGGTAAGAAGTTGATCGACCCCGTCGGGCTGGCTACGAGATCGCGCGCCAGGTAGAGATCACGGATGCGCTGCGAGCTCGTGCCGATATCCTTAGTATTATCAGTAGATGGCAGGAAGTTGCTACCGCTCATCGAAAAGTACGGCGTACTGCCAGAACCGAAGATCATCGAGCCAAAGTTGCTGCCGACGAAGTACGCGCCACTAGCGGATGTCTGGCCAATCGTCGTCAGGCTAGAACCGGAGTTGGCTACTACTGACGTACCCGCGTACACCGTGCGAGGCCTGTTTGCTCCAGATGCGCCGATGTCTACAGTATTATCGGGTTGAAACCGCAGACCACCCGTCATAGTTTTAGTACCATCTTGACGGACGTACATGGTATCTGCCATTCCATCTGTCAGATAAATACCACCAGGACCACCAGACACAATGGCATAACGCGCATCACCCTCTGCTGTTGTCAAATACTGAGGGTGTGGGTCAACGTTGGCTACATGGGATGCATCACCAGTAGTTGCCGCACCCAACACATCATATCGCGCATCTGCCAAGATCTGTGTTAGAAGTGGACTCTCTGCACCACTGGTATCCTTCAAATACAGCTTATGGTCGCTCTTACCATACAGCCGCAAGAAACCAGTGTTGGGAGTCACTGGTGATGCGATCTCTGCAAACTGCCCAAAGGTACCAATGTTGACGTTCTGGTCTACTGTCAGTTGTGCACCAGACAGACGTAACCTGCCAGGCATCTCTTTATACAGAGTTTCCCCATCACCTTCAGGCGTCCATCTATATGTGTTGGCAACTATGCCATCAGCAGTGATCTTTCCAGATGCTGTAATGTTCTGGACAGAAAGACCAGCATTGATTGACAATGCACCACTGAGTATTCCACCAGTAAGCCGCAAGTACCGTGCATCACTCTGGGCCTGAGACATGCCACTAATGACTATCTCGTTACCAGCAGAATCCAACTGGTAAAACTTTCCATCCGATTTTGGATATAGTCTCAGGCTACCCGCTGGTGGATTAGTTGGCGTAGCGATCTGCTGCTGCTCAAAGTAGGTAGGCGCAAGGAGTGCACCAGGCAACGTCAGAGGTGTAGCAAGCTCTGTACCATCCCAAGGGAAATCCTTAAGCATACCATTGGCGACTTGTTGCTTCGTCATGGCATATTCACTGGATTGAATTGGACAGTTGAGTCTCTATATGCTACGTAGTCCACGTTTTCCTCGCCTTCCTCCACCACTAGTTCAAATTCCGCTTGGTCCCATAATACCATAGGATAGTTGCCTGCCCTAGTAAAAGTAGATCCGTTCCAGAGAACTAGTGCTGTGTTGGTCGGTATAACTGACGCCGTAGCTCTTCCATTTGCATTACCAACTATAGCCCTCGTTCTTAGGATCGTTACACCACTAGTTACAGCTACACCATCGGATGAGCCAAGCAGCGGTCTCTTTCTGAGTAATGCCGTAACAGAAACTACAGCAATTCCATCAGAAGAAGCTACAAGACTACGGTAGCGCCGTATGACAGCACTAGCGCTAGCGCTACCCACTGCTCTAGACGGTATCAGCGTTATCTCACGGCTTATTACACCCGTTGTTACCGCTATACCAGCACTAATAGCAACAAGAGGTCTCTTACGCCCTATAAGACCACTAACGCTAGCAACACCAGAAGCAATACCTATTAGTGATGCTTTGGTATTAGAAATTATTCCTGATGCTGTCGAACTACCAGAGGAAGATGCTTCAAGTGACCGTTCTGCAGTTATAGTCCCTGATACTGTCGACCCACCAGAAGAAACTACTAAAAGTGATCTTCCGGCAGATATATCCCCCGATGCTGTCGCTTCACCAGAGGAAGAAACTACAAGTAATCGCTTAGCAGAAATCTCCCCAAGTGTTGTCGCACTACCAGACGAAGATACTGCAAACAGTCGGTTAGCGGAAATTGTGCCAACTGCTGTGGACTTACCAGAGGACGATACTACAAGTGACCGTCTTGCAGATATCGTCCCAACATCTGTGGCTACACCTACAGATAAGACAGTTAGTGCACGTTTCCCTGTAAGCTGCCCTACATCAGTAGCAGTACCAGCAGATGTTCCTGTAAGAGCTCGCCTACTTGTGACTGTAGCTGTTGTCGCACCAATACCATTAGCAACACCAGTTAGATCACGCGGACCACCAAGAACAGGAAACGGAGATCCTGGGGTAATTACCCCAGGCGTGCTGAACGGTGTACCGAGTATCCCTGTAGATGGTAAGGGCACGCCACTATCTCAGGTTGACAGTTTCTAGAACATTCCCACAATGCGAGAAATGAATGTCAAGTCAACTGTCTGGAGTGAAGTGTTGAGTTGCGCAATCGCTGTCTTGATCTCTGTCTCCTGATCTGGTGTAAACCCGTATGGTGCAGCCTTCAGGTCAGTCGCAGCCATAAAGTTCTGGTCTTGCTCGATAGTTGCTTTCGCAGCTAAGAACCCCTTGAGGTGTGTACCAACCAGACCATTTACCTCATCAGCATTCCGAGGATTGGTGCCTATCGTGGTAGGAGCCGGAGGTATCGTCATGCTTTCTTCTCCAATTCTTTTACTTGTGTTTCCAATTCCAAGATGCGAGTATCTGCTGTCGTGACATATTCCTTGAACGCCTGGAGTAGAATCGCCGTAACTTGTTGATAGTCCATGCTACGCGGTAACCCATCTGCATCATGATCGACTACGTCTGGTGCAATGCGCTCCCACGGCTCAGCAATCAACCCGTACTTCGGCACATCTTTCTCCACTTGCTGTGGTGGATTGTAGAGGAAATGCGTTCCCTCCACTTCTGGATCCATCACCATAGCTAGCGCATCAGTAATCTTGGTAATGTTCTTCTTGTAACGTCGGGATGAGTTGGTGGTGATCCCATTGCACAAAATGCCTGTAAACCCGAAGACGTTGAAATTAGGGTAGCTCTGTTGAACACCAACAGTGAAATTGGGGTGCATGTACAGATGTGACGCACCACCACCCAGAACAAGATCACCATTACCAGAGTTCGCGATAACTGCCTGTTGTCCACCTACAGCAGTGGCTGTAAGAACCGCACCACTGATAGAAATGGGACCACAAGTAATTTGAGTGGCAGTCCCTCCGGCATTTTGAACGACCAGTCCGTTTGCTGAACGAAGGTAGAAGTATCCGCTCGACGTTACTAGATAGGTGTTGGCATCAGGCAAATAGATGTAATTGCCAGTAACCGTAAGCGAACCATCTATGAGTAGATTGTTTATATAGAAACGGTACTGACTGCCATCATAACCGACGTAATGGTTACTGTCGCCCAGAAATACGTAGCCTGTGACAGGGTTGCCACCGCGGCTTACATTGAGATCACCTGCAATCGGCCAACCACCCCCAAATGATGGACCAGTAGAGAAGCTAGCCGCATGGACGCTGGCACCGAAGTTTCCATTACCAACAGAGTCCACGGTCAGCATATTTGTCCACCCAGAAATTGGATTAGCTCCGGACGGAACAGCATAGATGGCAAATGTAGTGTTGGTTACACCGCCAAAGTTGATGTGCATCGCTCCGTTTGCGGTGGTGAACCGTTGCCAGTTGGTGCCATCATAGTAGGCGTTACTTCCGATCAGTACCGAGTTCTTTCCTTGAAGTTGAGCATATCCGTCTGCACTCTCGATACTAATCGAAGCCGAGGAGTTGACAGAGTTGCGAATGGTTTGGTTAAGACTGCCAATGTATACCTGCTGCCCGAAGAAACTATTGCCCAGGTTGTAGAGACTATAGTTGGCACTGCTCGCACCAGAAGTGGCCTGAAGGTAGATTCCGTATGCGTTCGTCTTTCCAGTGCCACCCTGGTTCACAACGTTGATGCCGCGCACATTGGTTATCGTCGTACCAGTACCAGGGATAGGACCGTCGACATAGAACCCCGTCACAAGAGGAGCGGTATAGCTGCCATTGGCCGTGCCGACCTGCACTGCCACACCGATGATCTGCGCCGTGCCCGTGGCATCACCGTTGACCCTGAAGTACATGCCGTTCTGGGTCGCTGAACCAGTCAGGTTACCACCGACGTTGAGCATGGTGGCCGAGTTGGGACCAACACCCATGCCGTTGTCGAGGGACATGGTGCCGTTGAAGATCGAGACGACACCACTGATAGCAACGTAGCGGGTATTGTCCACCCACGGGTCGTTATTGATACCAACCCTACCAGTCAGGCGCGTAGTACCTTCGTTGCGCAGACCAATGTTAGTGGTCGTAGCGCCGGATTGCGCCGCGATGTACACGCCATAGGCGTTGGTCACGCCCGACTTGCCCTGGTTGGCAGCGTAGTACCCGAACATACTGGTGACCGTTACGCCCGAGCCAAGTGTCGGTGAGTCGGCGTAGAAACTAGCTCCTGATGCTACGGTGCGCGTGCTAGCAGCAAATGTCGGAAGCGTGTAGAAGACGAAGTTATTGCCCGTTCCAGTGGTACTGAATGTCAGTGGGGCATACAGCGCGAACTGATTCGCTCCTGACATGGTGGGCTGGAAGATCAGGCCGGAGTATGTGACCGGAGCCACACCAATACCTAGCGTGCCGCTGATCTGGCTAGTGCCACCGATGATCTCGTTGCGGCCCAGATAGAAATCACGCGGCCTGTTCGCGCCAGACGCCCCAATGTCATAGGCATTATCGGTCAGCGTCATGAAGTGGCCCGCAGTAGAGATCTGCCACTGCGAAGCAAACGCCGTTCCAAAAGAAAGGGATCCGGACGCTGACTGGAACAACGGGGTGTAGATCCCGGTGGCTGTCTGGAAGAAGCCAGCAGCGTAGATGTTTCTGGGTCTCAGGGTTGTAGAAGTTGCGCCAATGTCGTAGGTATTATCCGGAGAGAACGTCAGGTTCTGGGCCAACGGCAGGGTGATCCCACCACTTCCAGGCGTGATCCAGGTCAAGGCGTAATCCGAGTTACTCGACTTCGAGAGGACCTGGCCTGTGGTGCCGCCGGTAGGCACTGAGCCAGGACCAATGAAGCTCGTCGCCGCGTAGATCGTCCGGGGCCGGTTTGCTGCACTGGCCCCAATATCGTAAGTGTTGTCGGCACCAGCGAGCAGGGCAGTGTTGGAGATCTGCCAACGCGTCACGTTATTGGTACGAAAGTTCAGGACATTATTCGTCGTTGGGCCGACGGTCAAAGCAACGCCCTGAGAGTCAATGGATGGCGTAACCACACTAGACGCTGCGTAGATACTGCGCGGGCGATTAGCTGCCACTGCTCCAATGTCGTACGTGTTGTCTGGGCTAAACGTCAGGTTTTGACTTAGTGGAAACGTGGTACCCGCAGCATTCTTCAGGCTATTCTGTGTGATAACTGCTGAGATGCTAGTACCAGTAGACCAAGCACGTGCAGTTTGATCACCATTGTATGGCTCTACCGCACGTGTAACAGTCAAAGTATCTGTGCCTTGCCCACCTGTGACGTATACCAATTCGTAAGGGCCATTGGAGGGATCTTGACAAATTACAGCACGGTATTCACCACCTGTAGGCCACTTGGTCGCATCAGCAGTGACAATGCGCAACGTTGTAGCGCCAGATGTGAGATCAGCAGCAAGGCTACTACGAAGACCATTGCCAGGTAGAATCTCTGCCATCAGTCTTCAGTTATTGTCAAAGCCCCAGGAGCAAACCGAGGGATGTCACCGACACTCATTGCCGTGCTAGGGCAATCACCCCAATACAGTTGGTTACCACCGCTGGCGGCGTCGCAGATAGCCCAGCCGACGACCGTGTAAGGTGCGGCTGTAACAGCAGCGAATGCCACTTCCGCAGCGTTTGTCACGGTATTGGATCCTGGTGTATGTGTCCATCCAGCAGCAGCAACCGCTTGTCGAACATAAGAAGAACCAACTACCTCAGTACCAGCCGTAGTATCACTAGGCACCGCCGTGTAGAGGGCGACGTATACCGTTGACAATGCAGTCAAGGCAGGTGTCGCACCACCTTTGAACAGATGGTCGATTAACCTGGATTCAAATGCATCTGTTTTTGAACCAGCCATTAGTTCTCCTTACGATGGTGGTGGTGGACCGCCCGGATCTAGTTTTGCCATGATGACCTTGAGATAATCACGCAGTTCTGCATCTACCGCTGGACCTTGTGCTGTTGCTGCCTGTGGTGGCGGTACTCCACCTGGATCTAGTATCGACATCAAGTTCTGTACGTAAATACGCAATTGTGTGTCGGCACCAACCATCGTAGCGGCACCATATGAGATTATAACACGTTCGGTACCATTGAATGGCTCACTGAAAGTTACTGTGTTGCCACCGTCCGTCAGCATATAGTTGCCATCGACAATTGACTGAACCACGCCGCCTCTGGCCACAAACAGCAAGACGATAGCTGGCATACTAAGATGAACAACAGTATCACCAGCAAGTGGAACAAATTCCTCGTGAGCACCAGTCGATGTTGCCCCTGGCGTACCCATTACGCCTTGTGGTCCTGGATCCCCCTTAGGTCCAGGATTCCCCTGTGGTCCAGTGGGTCCAGTAGCACCAGGCTGTCCCTGTGGCCCGGTCTTCCCATCGAACCCTTGTGGACCCATCAAGCCCTGTGGACCTCTAGGTCCTTCTGGGCCTTCGTTACCCCTGGGGCCTAGATCACCCTTGGGTCCAGTAGCGCCAGCAGGACCAGCTAGGCCAGTTGGTCCAGGATTACCTTGCGGGCCAGCAGGTCCCGCAGGTCCAGGCACGGTGCTGTCTTTTCCGGGAGGGCCAGAAGTACCGGGAGGGCCTGCGGGACCTGCGGGTCCGGGAGGTCCGACTATAACGTCGTCGGCTATTTCCGAATTGTTAACATAAACATTATCACCGTTGACGTTAGTAGTACCGCCACTAACATTAGTGATACCACCAACCAGATTAATCGTGACTTTTCCAGTTACAGGATCCTCTATAACTTCCAGACCAGCAAACTCACCACCAGCTCTGTCGTTGTTCAGGCCAAACCGAGCACGATATATCTGGTCTGCACTGGTACGGGTCTTGAACAGGATAACCCAACGCCTCTTGGACAGAGGGGCCATAACAACCGTGTCGCCAGTTGTTATGAACAGATCCTCTGGTATAAGCAAGTCACCCTTGGAATGGTCAAAGATCATCGGGCCACCCATGGAAGACTCACCATCCATGGATATCGTGATCTCTGGCAAAGCAGTGAGGACAACACCAGTTCTGAGGACAAGCCCTGTGCCCGTAAGGGCATTCATCTTGTCCTCTTGATCTGCAATGTTACGCAGAAGGTTTAGAAACTTCTGCGGCCCATCTATCGTGGTCATTAGTTGGGAATCCTATTGAGCACGGTCTGTTTCCACGCAGGCCACTGCGGACCAGGACACTCTGTTGAATAAGCATCCTTGTGGCCTTCTACAGTAAGCTTCCTACCAATCTTCTTCTGGCAGTAGCCGATAGCATTAGCCATACCTGTCATCTGCTCGTCATTAGGTGCTACGTCACCAGCATAACAGATACCGACATAGGTCTGGTTCCTACCGCTAGCCGCACTGTGCCAACACGCTACATTGAGGTCCCATGCCATAGACGTCTTACCATCTTGCTCGACAAAGAACGTGTATGCCAGACCTGGGAACGGAGTGTTGTTACCAGTTTGTCCCCTGGCTGCTTCAGAAGTCTGATACTGAGCCACTTGGTAGGCTGTCTGGCTAGCAGGACCAGCAGTGTAGTGGAGCGTCACACCAGTAATGGCACTAATATCTCGCTGGGAGTAATTGGCTTCGTGGTTCGTGGGTAGCTGGCCTATGACGTTGACCGGCTGCCAATCTGGGGAAGTCTTCTGTGCACCAGAACCTACGATAGCACGCACATACTCCACTTTGGCATTGTACTCACCCTGTGGTGTACCACCACCTGCTCCATTCCAGTTGGGATAGACGTGCCACTGGCGGAATCCTGCTTCACCACCACCAGCACCCTTCCAGATACCATAAGCTGCTCTGGCATTTGTAGCTGGAGCTGCCAGGACGTCTGGCCCACCATACGTCGGCCAATGTACCTCGTTGATCTGCCACAACCCTGTATCATGCCCATTGACGGGATAGGTCATGTCGCAGTTGCCGCATTCGTACAAGCTAATGGCGACCATCTTGATTGCATCGTCATTAGTCTGTACAGGCGAGAAACCAGCCGCCACAGCCAGTTGGTATCTGTCAAGGACGCTAACCGAGCCAGACATCTTGGTCCACTCACGGCCAGACGGTACAGCAGTCTGCCCGCCACTACCAGCCACGGCTGGACCAAGCAGATCGCTACCAGCAGAGCTAGCCTTCGTCTGTGCTCTAGCTGCGTAGGCTTCAGGCAGTGCATCTTCAATGTTCACCGTAAGAGACATTGAAGCTTCTTGGTCTGATACTGTGTGGGTACCCGACTTTACGTAGTATTTACCAACCAGACCAGTAATCTCATCACGGATATGTACAGGGTCGCCAGCCCGCACCGTGTTGATATTGAAGGTGGTGATAGTACCTGTGTTCTCAAACTTCACCAACTTCTTATACAGCTTCATGCCCTGCTGTTCTGCATTAGCTCTGTCGTTACCCAGATCGAGTGCTACCTCGCCAGGTGCTTGCAGATCTACAGACTCTGAGAACATACCGTACTTGTTGACTTCTTTATCGTTTCCAGCCTCAATAACATCCTGGGCAGGCCACTGGAAGATCAGACTTGGTCCACCACCACTACCACCCTCCAGCAGATCATTAGCAGTGCTGCCTCCAGAACTACCCTTGTAGACCCTGATGACGTTTGAGTAGTTCTCCATGCTAAAGTTGTTCTGTGAGGAGAAGATATTTCCAGGGTTGTTGTTCCAAGAGTCTGGCCCAGGCTCGAACATACCACGATTGAAGTTCCAGATGCCACTTGGTGGAGTACGCGCCACAAGCTCTACCTTGCCAGCATTCTCCTGCAACAGGAACCGTGCATCAGCATTGATGTCTCTGGTATAGGACAACGCAGAGACCCACATGTCCCAGATGGTACGGTTCATGAACGGCTCACGCTCTAGCTGCACACCAGTGTCCATGATAGTGCCCAACGGTATACCGTAGTATGCAGCCGTGCGCGTGATGAACTGGCTAGCCGTCTCGCTCTCAAGCATAATAGAGTCTTTATTACGCATGATGTACCACATGACGTTGTAGCCAGTAGCTTGGAGAGTGCCACCCTCTTCACTACTCAAAGTGGTCTTGGAGATAAATGCCCTCTTGAGCAGGTCCCAAGTCATCTCAAGGTTACTACCTACCGGACGTACACCGTACCCATAGATCTTAATCCTGTCACCAGGCTTGACAAGATTAGCAATGTTCTGCGTGTGGGCAAAAGTGACGGTATAATGCTCAGCAGGTTGGTCAAGATCATAATCCCACTGAATAGAGGTTACGATCTCAGTAAAGTCCTGGCTAGTGCCAAGGTCAGCACTAACTACTACGACCTTGTATTCACTTATCTTGAGGTCGTTGATGTTTGGGGTTTGCGTACTAAGTAGTGGCATTAGAATTTGGGCGGCATGCCCTTCCTTGGTGTCTCAGAAGGTGTATTCTTCGGCATACCAATTGTGTTGTCGGTACCAGCAGAGCCAGTAGTTGTCGGACCAAGTTGTGCACCAGCCCCAACAGGACCAGTAGACAATCCAGCCCCTACAGCTCCAGTTCCAGCAGCAGCGGCTCCAGCTACTGCTGTCGCAGCACCTTCCACAGCAGTAACGGCTTGATCGATAACAGTCGGCTTGGCTGCGGATACTGGCTGTTCGCTGTAGTACCTCACACCGCTACCAACCTTGAGGGGACTAGTGTAGGGATCATAATGGTTGTCTAAAACCCACTGGTTTAGAGCCAGAAGGGTAGACATGTCATTTGGTCCCTTACTGTTCACCCTACCCATTACCTGAGAAAGTGTTTCGCCAGGATGCCTATATTCGTCAGGCAAATTGGGGTCATTGGGATCTATGTAGCCGATGTTTGGATCTACATGCTGGAGGTTTAGAGGCTCTTCCACAACCAGCGTAGTCTCAATATGAATAAGAGAATCTCTACCGCCAGTGTGGTCAGTTGGTGGGGTAGTGGGAGTATCCGGTACCACTGGTACTTCAGCAGGGTTTGGATCAGTGTTGTCTGGAATCTCAACAGCAACACCCGAATCCGTGGTAGCACCAGGCTTTCGCGGATCCTTAGGCCACCTGTCCTTTTCAGAATCTGGGTTAGGCGACGTGGTGACAATCGGCGCACGGTACCTCTTCATGGAGATCGTGTAGTAAATATCGAAGATCTCACCAGCTTTGTGTCTGTAGTTGAAGTTGGTGATTACTACCTGATCATTCCATATGCCGCCACCTACTACCAGCATACAGTTCATCTTGAACCGCATTGTCCAGATTAGTCTGGACGTTAGCGACCTGGGATCCTCTAACTCAGTTGGTGTGATGAACATGTAGTCTGAATCGTAGTGGCTCGGG
>Ga0207692_10000587_pt1 | contig 12889 bp, 16 predicted proteins | sample LARL52metaG_FD_184345 | JGI IMG/M metagenome (GOLD analysis project Ga0207692, IMG submission 184345) | Corn, switchgrass and miscanthus rhizosphere microbial communities from Kellogg Biological Station, Michigan, USA - LAR L5-2 metaG... | ecosystem: Host-associated > Plants > Roots >...
GGTCTTGCTTAACCTGGTTTTGAACGCGGCTGAGGCAATGGGCTCGGTCGAGGCGGGGACGCGAGAGCTGCTGATCAGCACCACGCTGGACCACCTCGGCGTCCTCGTCGCCGTCCGCGATTCCGGGCCGGGCATCAATCCCACGCATCGGGAGCGCGTTTTCGAGCCATTCTACACCACGAAGTCCACCGGAACCGGGATGGGGCTGTCGATCTGCCGGTCGATCATCGAAGCCCATGGGGGTCGGCTGTGGGCAGATGCGAACGAGCCGCGCGGCGCCGCGTTCCAGTTCACTCTGCCCGGCGCCTAGTATGCCTGACTTAATGCACACAGAGCAAGCGGCCGAGCGAAACGCCATCGTCCTCGTGAACCTGCCTGCTGGCCAAGCAGCGCGTCAAAGTGCGTTCGCCACCGCCCTTGTGCTCCTGGCTTCCGCCGCCATTATAGCCCCGTTCGCAAGTGTGCAACTGCCAGAAATTCCCGCGTTCGTTCCAATCTCACAGACAATCATTTTCGTAAATGATCTTATTACATCGATGCTTCTGATTTGCCAGTTTGTGATTGTCGGCTCGCGCGCGCTCCTTGTCCTGGCGATCGGCTACCTCTTCACTGCTCTGCTTGACATTGCGCAGCTCCTTACCTTTCCGGGCGCGTTTACGCCGACAGGCTTCCTTGGTGCTGGTTTGCAGACCACCGGGTGGCTTTACGAATTCTGGCATTCCGGCTTCCCTATCGCGGTCATCTACTACGTGGTGTTGAAGGATCAAGCGCCTGAGGCCAGCGTGTCACACAGCTCGATGCGAAAAGTCATCGCGACGAGTGTCGCCGTAACGATCGTTCTCGCCCTCGGATTGACCTGGATCGCCACCGCTGGCGAGCAGCATCTACCAAAGCTCTTCCTGGATAGAACCCGACAGACTCCCGTCGCAGCGTATGTCAGTGGGCTCGTGTTGCTGCTGAGCACTATCGCCCTCCTCATGCTGTGGTTTCGGAAACGATCGGTTCTCGATTTATGGCTCATGGTCGCAATGTGTGCTTGGTCGCTGGACATCCTTATCCAGACCCTTGCTGGCGGCAGATTTACTCTCGGTTTCTATGCGAGCCGTGTGTACGCGGTTGTCACGGCGACGTCCGTTCTTATTGTCTTGCTCTCGGAAACAATGACTTTGTACATCCGCTTGGCTGTCGCGGTTTTAGAGTCGGATTTCGCTCATATGAATCGCGTGAGCATGATGGGAGAGTTGGCTGCCTCGCTGTCTCACGAAATCACGCAACCGATCGCCAGCGCCCGCAACAACGCGCGTGCAGCTCTGAATTTTCTCGAAAGGCAACCGCCTGAGTTAGGTGAGGCCAGGGAGGCGCTCGACTGCGTCGTGGGCGATGCCGATCGAGCCGGAGACATCGTCGGCCGAATCCGTGATCAGATAAAGAAGGCGCCGCTACGAAAGGATCACTTTGATCTCAACGGGGCGATCAATGAGGTCCTTGTGTTGGCACGAAGTGCAATCAACAAGAAGGGCGTTTCGGTTCAGACCAAGCTTGCGGACGGACTGTCTCCCGTTCACGGTGATCGCGTCCAATTGCAACAGGTCGTCCTGAACCTGATCCTGAACGCGGTTGAAGCAATGGGCTCGGTTGAACCGGGGACGCGCGAGCTATTGATCAGCACCGGGCAAGATCACACAGGCGTCCTCGTTGCCGTGCACGATTCCGGGCCAGGCATTGACCCGGCGAATCTGGAGCGCGTTTTCGAGGCGTTCTACACCACGAAGTCCAGCGGAACCGGGATGGGGCTGTCGATCTGCCGATCGATCATCGAAGCCCATGGCGGCCGGCTGGGGGCGGAGGCGAACGAGCCTCGCGGCGCTGTGTTTCAGTTCACCTTGCCCGGCGCGGAAGTGAGTTCATGAACCTTCCTCACGCGTTCCTCAGGGCGTGAGAGCTGCACGAAGACACCGTGTCAGTTCCTGTTCATCGACCGGTTTGCGCAGGTAGCACACGACCCCATCGTTTAATGCGCGGGCCCGATCGATCTCGTTGGGGAAGCCGGTCACGAGGATTGTCGGAATCGCCTGACCAATATCGACGAGCCGCCGGTGAAGTTCGTATCCGGTCATGGCAGGCATATGGACGTCGGTGATCAGGCAGGCGGTTTCGGCAAACCGCGGGGAGGCGAGAAAATCGGCTGCAGACGCGAAAATGTCGGCGGTGTAGCCCAGCGATCTCATCAGCCTGCACATGGACTCACGAAAGAACCGGTCATCATCGACGATCGAAACCAGTAACTTTTTCATCATGCCGCCTGTGGCCATTCGCTGGACCCGTCGCGCGGGCAGCCTGCGCCGACGCTCTGCTGGAATTGCACGTTATGAGGGAGAATGCCACCGCTGCGATGCCGGTGCCCCGTAAACTTTGGCTTATGTCGAATCGCCGCTTCCTCGCCGAGGCGGCATGTCTCGGCTTTGAGCACGACAAAAACGCAGGCAATGCATCATCGCCCAACGATCCCTGGCACCACGTGGCGGGCGCGATAAGCCTTCGTATCATCTCCATGCGCCCTTTCGACGCCCGACGTCAACCTGCGCTTAATTGAGCCGATGATTGCGATCGTCTTAGCTGCATGCATCGAAAGTCCCCACGTTCATAACGTGAGCAACAAGCAGCAAGAGGAGGCAACAATGCCCCACAGCTCCGAAAGTCCTGGCAAGACTGCGCGATGCGCGGTTTGCGACGGCAAATTTGGCCTGGTCCGGCACTACTCATGGCGGACCCCGCTTTGTTCCAGGAAGTGCGTTAATCGCTTAAGGGCTCGCCGCCAGAGTGACCGCAATTGGTTGAATTGGCTCCAAATCCCCGTCGATCAGCTGCCAGAGAACCACGCGAGGGCGTCATGACCTTTCAGATCTCGCAACGAGGCAAGCAGTATTTGAAGACGGCGCAGACTTTGTTCTCTACCGCCCAAACCATGACCGACCGGGCGATTGCGGGTCAGCTCAAGGCGCTTGCAGACGACTACGAGCGGCGAGCCGAGAAGGCTTCGCGCGATGATGCAGCCAAAGCCTTGACACGATCGGTAGCTGAGGCTGAACGCGAGTTGAGTGCCTGAGCTGATGGCAAGCGTCACTTGTCGCTGTCGGGCAGGCCATGATGGAACTTCAGCCACCAGTCGACCAACCCGTCTGATTGGGGGCCAGCGGTGCCAGCGTGCGTAAACTTTGGTGTACCCCCGTACCCAACCCAGGGGGCTATTCAGGTTCCAGGATTAAGAATAGAAATGCATCGTCTTGCTAAGCCTGCAAACTAGGATACAGGCTGATTTTCGCAATCTCTCCCGAGTAGCAACGATGTCGGACGCAACCCCCATCGTGATGGTCATCGACGACGATCCGGACATCCGCGCGTCGGTTGGACGCCTGCTGCGATCGCTTGGCATCAATGTTCAGCTATTTGCGTCCATTTCCGAGTTTCTCAAGTCCGATCCGCCGGATTGCCCCACCTGCCTGGTGCTCGACATCAGGATGCCCGGCCAAAGCGGCCTCGATCTTCAGCACGAACTCGCTGCGTCAAACAAGGAAATCCCGATCATCTTCATCACAGGACACGGCGACATACCGATGTCCGTGCAGGCGATGAAAAGGGGCGCGATCGAGTTCCTGACCAAGCCGTTCCGCGATCAGGACCTGCTCGACGCCATCCAACTCGGCCTCTCTCGCGATCTTGCACGGCGGGAAAATGACAGGGATCTGGCCGCTCTTAAGGCGCGCTTCGGGTCACTAAGCCCCAGGGAGCGCGAGATCGTGATTCAGGTCGCCTGCGGGCGCCTGAGCAAACAAATAGCCCACGATATCGGGATCGCCGAGGCTACGGTGAAGGTGCATCGCAGCAGGGCGATGCAGAAGATGCAGGCCGGTTCGCTCCCTGAGCTCGGCCGAATGGCCGTCAGGCTCAAGCTCGTACCCGACGCGCCGCAGCGTTCCTAAATACGTCACGCGCACGGCTGGAGCGGGCCGGGCCGTTGAGCCCCTGGTCCCGGCAAGGCACCGCGATCTGTAAATTTAGGTTTAGCTAACGCAGCCAAATCTGACCTTGAGCGCCACCCGCGTGCAATAGCCGGTGAGACCCCAAACCATCAAATTGCGCCTTACGAGCATCTTTGCGGGAATTACCCCAGAGCACGCGAGGTCATAATGCGCGCATCAGGATCGACTGCAGCCTTCGGGCGCTTAGCGCAATTCCGCCCTGAACCGGGAGTTGACGCGAGACTTCCCATTCAAGGTCCCAATGCAGATAGGCAGTTCTCCGAGAAGGGGACTGGATCGGCTCCAACCAAAGTTTCGTTCGGACCGTTCTGCCTGCTTCCGACGCAATTTCTCCTGCGAGAAGGCGACAGGCCTGTGCCTCTCGGAAGCCGGGCGCTGGAAATCTTGATCGCTTTGATTGAACGCCGAGGCGAGTTAGTCAGCAAGCGGGATTTGATGGCCCGCGTCTGGCCCAATGTTTTCGTCGAGCCAGCCAACCTCACGGTCCATATGTCCGCGCTGCGTCGCGCGCTGCGTGACGGCCGGGACGGGCATCGGTTCATCGTTAACATCCCCGGACGTGGATACTGCTTCGTCGCCGCCATCGATGTGTCGGGACACGAGAACTAAGCCCGAGCACGAGTGGCAATGCATCTGCAATTTGGTAAGGGACTCAACGTGCTTGCAACAACAGCAAGGCAGCCAATCACTGTAGCGAAGATTCCTGTCGCTTCATGGAGCTTCGCTATTCGCATTTGGCTGGCCACGGTGCTGGCGCTATTCATTAGCTTCTGGTTGCAGCTTGAATCTCCGACGACGGCGGCGCTTACCGTCGGGGTTCTTGCCGAACCCACCCGCGGTCAGGCGCTGGACAAGGCGGGATTTCGATTGCTTGCCACAGTTGTGGGCGTAGCAGCATCAATCGCGATCACCGGTTTCTTCTCCCAGACGAGAGATCTCGTGTTGGCGGCGTTCGCTGTGTGGCTCGGCATTTGCGTCTTTGCGGCGAAGCTCCTGGACGGCTACCAGGCCTATGCAGCGGTGCTGTCCGGCTACACGGTGGCACTGATTGCGACACAGCAGATCGACAACCCACAGCGTGTTTTTGAATTCGGTATGGCGCGCGGCGCCGCTATTACGGTCGGCATACTGTCGATGGCAGTGGTCAATAGCTTGATGTTTGCTCCCGACCGCCAACCGCGGCTGCTCGTACAGCTGACGGCGATTCATCGCCGCGTTCGGGAGTATGCAGGAGCACGCTCCCGCGGCGAACCGGGCAAGCTGACATTCTTGACGTTACTGCGGGAAACTGTGGGGCTCCGATCAGAGATTTCAAGCCTGGCCTCGGAGTCGAGCAGTGGCTCCGCCAGGAGCGCTGCCGCCCGCAGCGCTGCGGTCGCGCTGGTCGCGGAGCTGCAGGCTGTACGGACCAAGAGTGATTCCACGGGTGAAGCTTCGTCATGGGCAGCCAGAGAATTGCAGCGCCGGGATGAAGTGGTTCGCGAGGATCTGTCAGCCCTGAGGTCGGCGAGATGGCCACTGCGGAGCTGGCGAGCGCCCTTGTATCGATCCTGGAGAACGGCGGCCCAAAGTGGTGTCCGTGCCGCCGTATGGCTTGCAGTCGCCTCGACGTTCTATATTTGGGCCGGGTGGCCTGCGGCGAGTACTTCGCTGTCTTTCGTGGCGCTGATCGCCGCATTGGGGGCGACAACTCCGAATCCGCGGGGCTTCACCGTTCTGGCGCTTGTCGCCGCGCCGATCACAACTGTCCTGACCGGCGTACTCGAGTTCGTTATCCTCGACGGCGCTGACGCCTTTCCTCTGCTGGCCATCGGTCTTGGTCCTGTTGTGGTCGGCTCCGCACTTCTGATCACCTCCAAAAATCCTCTTTGGTCAGGGCTGGGCCGCGCCAATCTGAGTTTTTCCATGCTCATGCTGGCGCCGAGTAACCCGCAGACCTACAATCCGCAGGCTTTTCTCTTCACCTCTGTCTTCATCATCGCGGGAGCGGCACTCCTCCTGGCGGCCCAGACGCTAATTCCGCCCGTCTCCGACGACAAACGCAGGATGCGGCTGGTGGCGGAGGCTCGCAGCGAGTTGCAGGAACCTGGCTCCTCGAATCGAGAAGCGCCGGAGGAAGCAATTTTCAGGCACGCATCGCAAATCGAGCAATTTCTTGCTGCTGGCGGGGCGCAGGATAGTCGCGCTCTCGCGGAGATGCTCTCCTGCTTCGACCAATCGGCAATGCTGCGGCTTTGCAGCGCGGAGCTGATGCAGTTTGCCGATGGGCCACTTGCGTCATTGGCGGACGAAGCACGCACGGCGATCGTCAAGCGAGACGTGGCCAGCTTGCGCGCGATTGCACCTCGGTTTCGCGATCAGGCGCCACGGAAAGACTCGGCCGAGGCAGATATTGCCGCGCGCCTTCTCCTGACCAGTAACATTCTTGAACAGGGCAGCAGCGTTGTTTGTCCCCGAAAGGCAGCCTGATGGCACACACTTTTCCAGAGTTGGTGATCGGAGGCGTTCTGTTCGCGCCGTTTGTGATCTATTTGGTGGTGACCCTTGTCATCATCATCGTCCTGCGGCCACTTCTGCTGCTCGTTGGCTTTGCCAAGATGTTCAGCCACGCCTCAATTGCGGAGCTGAGTCTCGGCGTGACTATTCTCGGCTTATTGATGCTGTTGTTCTAGAGGAGGTGACCATGGATGCGGCCGTTCATAATGAGGCTGTTCAACAAGACAGGATGCAGGCAACGGTGACGCGCTCGTCGCCAAGTTTCGATGACGCATCGGCTCGCCAGGCCGGCGAGGTCGACGACGTTGCGCGGAGACCGCCGGAAAGCGACTCGGGCGACCGGCCGATCGTCCCGTCCTCGCTCAAGCCCAGGGTACTGCGGCGAGGCGGCGCCCTGCGAACCGCGCGATTTGTACTGCGCAGGGTGGCGACGGCCGGAATCGCAGTCGTTGCGGTGGCGGTCGCGCTCGTGACCTGGGACCAGTACAACGCCGGGCCCTGGACGCGGAATGGACGCGTGCGAGTGCATGTTGCAAGTGTGGCGCCGCAGATTTCCGGTCAAATCACTGAGTTGCGCGTTGTCGACAACCAGGTCGTCCACAAGGGCGACGTCTTGTACGTGATCGATCGCTTCGATTTCGAGGTGGCGCTCCGTGCGCACAAGGCGGCCCTGCAGCAAAAGATCGCCGATCTGAACGTAAAGGAATTGCAGGCCGAGCGACGGAACCGCTTGTCCGAGTTGTCGACTTCCGTTGAACAGAAGCAACTTTATGAGGGTAATGCGCTGCAGGCGAAAGCGGCCGTTGAGGCGGCGCAAGAGCAGGTGGCACAGGCGGAGATCAACCTGCGGCGCACCGAGGTGCGCAGTCCGGTAAATGGAATCGTCACCAATCTCTTGCTGCGCGAGGGAGATTACGCACATCAAGGCGCCACCAACGTCTCGATCATCGACGCGGACAGCTATTGGATCGACGGTTACTTCGAGGAAACCAAACTGGCACGGCTGTGCGAGGGTGATCGCGCCGAGGCGAAATTGATGGGCTACTCGGCGCCGATCACGGGCCATATCGCCACGGTGACGCGGGGAATCAGCGTGTCCAACGCAGCCGCCTCCACGCAAGGGCTGCCCAACGTCGATCCCGTCTACACCTGGGTGCGCCTGGCGCAGCGTGTGCCGGTGCGGATTGCAATCGACAAGGTGCCGCCCGGCGTCCCGCTGGTATCCGGTTTGACCGCGACGATCACCATAGGGGATGACAAGGAGAAACCGTTCTTGCACCGGGTCCGGGCCGAATTGAAGACGAGCTTCTTCGGCTTGATCGGCGAAGCCTCGGCACGGCCGGGCTGCATTCCCAGCCCATTATCCACGTCGCCGTAGCCGCACGCGAGAACCGCAACAAATCCTGTCTAAGCCAAGGTTTATGATCCGATAACCACAGCCGCACTCGGAACGACTCGCGTGCAATAGAAGGGCGGCCCGCGGGAGCGTAACTCTCCTCACAACGATCCGATCTGTGGAGTTCGATCATGAGGAGAAGACTCATTCTCGTTGCGTTGGCCGCTATCAACGTTTCCACGGTTCCTGCGGCCGGAGTGGAATGCACGTCGATCAAGGACATCGATGCTTCTCGCTTACGCTGGGAGCTGTTGCGCAGCCAGGCAGCCAAGGCAGCCGACAGGGAAAAGATTTGCAGCGCCTACGCCGAGTCGTTCTATGAGTCGGTGACGCTTCGGCAGGCCGTAGCAAATTGCGCTGCGGGCGGAAGAAATCTGACCGTGCTCGACTCCGAAATCAACGCTTTCAACGACCTGTTGGCGACGAAGTGCGGCGGTTAGGCCGCTCGGCGGTCCGGCAAGATGACAATCACGATGTCAGCAGATGATCCTCTTACCTTTCATGGCAACCTGGATGTGGTTGCAGATCCTCGCGGCGTCCCCGCTTCCGGTGAGCCATCCGCCTAAACGACAACGTCCGCGTCGCTGACGCAAGCCGTCAATCGTTCCATTCGAAGGAGATTGAAGATGACCCAGGTGTTTTTCCACTGCTCGAACACAAGGAAGGTTTTCCTGGATCACCACGGCGCCGTGGTAAACGATATCGCCGAGGCGCGCGAACATGCGACCCGCCTGGTGCAATCCTTCACCAACGAGCGCACCCTTGAGGATTGGCGAGACTGGATCATGCATGTCAACGACGACCAGGGTGATGAGCTCTTCGTCGTACCCTTCACCTTCGTGCTTGGAAAGTCGCATTGATGAGGGTGTCGGTCGACATCAGCTACTTCGCCTGCTGCTGGGTTGCTCACAGGCAATCTCGCTTAGCGAATGTGCTCGATGTGCTGGGATACGCATTAGCCACGATTTGCCGGGATTTGGACTACTTCACTCGCCCCGGCGTTCCTTGTCGGGTACCAGTTTGCCTCACGGAGGCAGACAGCTTTGCAAGCTCGGCGCCCGGCGCTTGGTCCCTTCGCCGTGGCTCCCTGCGGCCGGTCCCTTTCCCCTCCCGGGGACCGGCCGCCCACTCCTCAGGGCTGTGGGGCGAGAGCCAGCAAAGACGCGATGGTCTATGATCATCTTGCAACTCGGAGCCAGGTCATGGAGACGATGAGCCTCACCAATAAAATCTCGAGCCGGGAAGCCGACGCGGCAGAAAGACGTAATTTATGGTCTTCCTTGAAGCGTGGGTTTCGCGGCCGCTGCCCGCGCTGCGGCGAAGGCAAGTTATTCCGCACCTTTTTGAAGGTTGACGATCGTTGCTCCATGTGCGGGCTCGATTTTACGCCGCATCGCGCTGACGATCTGCCGGCCTACCTCGTGATCGCCATCGTCGGGCATATCGTGGTCCCCGCCGCGCTTCTGATCGAAACCGACTACTCGCCGCCAGTGTGGCTGCAACTTGCGATTTATTTGCCGTTGACGGCGCTGATGTCGCTGGCCCTCCTGCAACCAGTGAAGGGCGCGGTCGTGGGGCTGCAATGGTCGCTTCGCATGCACGGCTTCGACGACAATGCAGCTCAGGGTATTCCGCCGGCCGGAGAGTTACTCCATGATCTATGACCATTTCTTTTCCACTGCTCTTGCTCGCCTACACGCCGAACGGCGCTACCGCGTGTTTGCCGATCTAGAGCGCATCGCCGGGCGTTTCCCGCACGCAGTATGGCATTCTCCGGACGGCCCGCAGCCGGTCGTGATCTGGTGCTCGAACGACTATCTCGGCATGGGCCAGCATCCGAAGGTGATCGGCGCCATGGTCGAGACCGCGACCCGCATGGGCGCCGGTGCGGGCGGCACCCGCAACATTTCCGGCACCAACCATCCACTGATCGAATTGGAGCGCGAACTCGCCGACCTGCACGGCAAGGCAGCCGCGCTGGTCTTCACCTCGGGGTACGTGTCCAACGAGGCTGGCATCGCGACCATCGCCAAGCTGCTGCCGAACTGCGTGATCCTCTCTGACGCCTGGAACCACAATTCGATGATCGAGGGCGTGCGGCGCGCTGGTGTGGAAAGGAAGATCTGGCGCCATAATGACATCGGTCATCTCGAAGAGTTGCTGGCGGCGGAGGCACCCGAGAGGCCGAAGCTGATCGTATTCGAGGCTCTCTACTCGATGGACGGCGACATCGCGCCTGTGAACCGCATCTGCGACCTCGCGGAACGCTACGGCGCCATGACCTACATCGACGAGGTCCATTCGGCCGGAATGTACGGCCGGCGCGGCGCCGGCATCGCCGCCCGGGAAGGTGCGTTGCACCGCATCGACGTCGTCGAGGGCACCTTGGCGAAGGCATTCGGCTGCCTAGGCGGCTACATCGCGGCAAACGCCCATATCATCGATGCGGTGCGCTCGTACGCGCCGGGATTCATCTTCACCACCGCGCTACCGCCGGCGGTCTGCGCCGCCGCTACCGCGGCGATCCGCCATCTCAAGTCTTCGCAATGGGAGCGCGACCGCCATCAGGAGCGCGCGGCGCGGGTAAAGTCTGTGCTCCATGCAGCAGGCCTGCCGGTAATGCCCAGCGAGACGCATATTGTCCCAGTCATGGTGGGTAATCCGGAGAAGTGCAAGGAAGCGAGCGATCTCCTGCTCGCCGAGCACGGCATCTATGTCCAGCCGATCAACTATCCGACCGTCCCGCACGGCACCGAGCGGCTGCGCATCACGCCGACGCCCTATCACGATGACAAACTGATAGACGCACTCGCCGAAGCGCTGGTCGATGTATGGGGCCGGGTCGGATTGCCGCTGCGACGCCACGCGCTCGCGGCAGAGTGATTGGCAACGCGTGCCGCGCCAGGAATAGATCGCATAACCAACCGCAGTGCCAACGCCGAGCCCTGCTTCATTGAGTCCCGCGATTTCCAAGGCGAGTTGTTTATGAAGATAGTACACAGCGTCAAACAATTGAGATTCCGGCTCCGTCAACTCGCGCATAAAGCTCCAGCGACGACCTGCGCTGAGCATAGTCTTTCCGCATACCGCCACGGGCTCACAGGTTGTGAAAAATAAATGGTGCTTTTCCTTTGGTTGTCTGAGCTGTTGATTTTTATGGCATCGTAAGTGCAAGAAGCCACGTAGTTTTTCTGCGGTACGATCGAGTTACCTCGTCACCGCTTAAAGCTCAGGCCCAAAATATCGAGCTCGCGAGAAAAAAATCCCTGAGTGGAAGTGAGGCCGGTCCGCGGGCGAGAACTCGCCAAGAATCGACCTACCCCCCGTCTCAGGGGAGCAAGTCTGCTTCAAATCCAGGAGCGGACTTCAATCGACGACCTCGGAACGACAGCAATGGGCCCAGGCCGTGTGAAAACTCAAAATCCCAGCCCTCGACCATCGCCCGCCCCGCTCATTCACGGGGCGGGCTGTCGCCAGGCTTCGACGCCCGTGCCGCATGGCGGAACAATGCGAAGTCGACGGGCAGCAGCCGTTTGAGGTCTAGCGTCGACCGCTGGCCGATCGCTGGGCGATTCTCGGCGAGCCAGGTATCGGCGGCCGCGCTGCCGAGGCCGAACAGGTAATCGATGAAGGCCCGGCTGTTGTTCATTTTGCTCGAGGCGCCGAGCGCCGCGAGGATGTGACCGGCGTCGATGCCGTGGAAACGGATGGCCGGGACACGCGCGGCGTCGATCAACCCCTCGTCCACCATGTCGATGATCACCGCGATCGCGGTCAGCTCCAGCCAGAACGTCGAGTTGAAGCTGATCTCGTTGACACGGTTGATGATGTCGCGGGCGTGGCGCGGCGTTTCGTCGCGCACGAGCGGGTTGATGCCGATGATGATCAGGTCGTTGACACAGCCCTCGCGCAGGAACGGGGCGATCGCGGGATTGCCGGTATAGCCGCCATCCCAATAGGGCTCGCCGTCGATCTCGACGGCGGGAAAGACGAATGGAAGGCACGCTGAGGCGAGCACGGCGTCGAGCGAAACGTCCCTGGTATCGAAGATGCGACGCCGGCCGGTGCGCACATTGGTCGCGCACAGCATGACGCGGACGCGGTCCTGCGCCCGCAGGCGCTCGAAGTCGACCTGTTCCGCGAGCAGGCCGCGCAGTGGATGATAGCCGAGCGGATTGAGATCGTAGGGCGACCAGATGCGGCTCATCATGTCGAAGAAGATGTAGGCCGGCGAATTGTCGAGATGCCAGACCTCGCCGAAACTGCCGGCCGCCGGCGCGAAGAACGTTGCTAGCCCCGGGATGCTCGCAACCGACTCCCAGAAAAGCCGCAGCGCCTTGCGCGCCTCCGCGGCGCCGCCACGCGCGACGCCGTCGGCCAGCACTACCGCGTTCATTGCGCCGGCACTCGTGCCCGTAACGCTGTCGACGGCGAAGGCGGGCTCCTGAAGCAACCGGTCGAGGGCGCCCCAGGTGAACGCGCCGTGCGAGCCGCCGCCTTGCAGGGCGACACCGACGTTGCGGAGCCTCGGTGCTGGAGCTGATCGTTCTTGATCCATTGACGGAATCCTTCCCGCGTTTCGTCGGCGCAACGGTGCCCGGCAGTGACCGTGCGGCATTATCGCGCGTTCATGGGGATGTTGCGGCCCTGAATCCATCCGGCCCCGAGCGGCCAAGCAGCTGCCGCGCCGCCGAGCAGCATGATTTCGCGTCGTTTCAAATGATGGAATTGCATCCGATCCCTCACCTGGCTGACTGGTATGATCGCACGGAGCAGGATATCAAATTCGCGGGGGTCGGTCAGCGTGCATCGGAAACGAGTTTGCAACCGCGCTAGTGCGACATCAAGTCCCAGCACGGCGGGTCTCCAACAACAGTATGGCGCCAAACGGCTCCGGTTGAGTTTTCCCACCCGTCGCTATTCGTGCCGAACGCGGAGGCCGGCAGTCAACAACTTT
>Ga0207692_10000593_pt1 | contig 12843 bp, 10 predicted proteins | sample LARL52metaG_FD_184345 | JGI IMG/M metagenome (GOLD analysis project Ga0207692, IMG submission 184345) | Corn, switchgrass and miscanthus rhizosphere microbial communities from Kellogg Biological Station, Michigan, USA - LAR L5-2 metaG... | ecosystem: Host-associated > Plants > Roots >...
TCCTGGCCGCACTGGCCGCTCCACGGCGGTCCTGACAGCTCAGTCGATGTGCACCTGGACCGCGTGACGAACGTCCCGCGGGCATGCGAAGACGTTCAGGTTGCCTTCCTTGCCGAAGATCCACTCGACGTCGTCCCCGGACGGTTCGTACGTGCCGAGCGACAGGATCTGGCGTTGCACCGCCGAACACCGCGGGCACTCGAACGTCAGCGGACCGGAGGCGTGCCACGCGGTCCAGCCGCCGATCTTCGTGCCGTCCGAGGTCGGCGGCAGGTCCCGCAGCTCCTCGGGACGCTCGGACGCGTGCGGGTACTCGACGTACCGGATCGGTTCGAGGACGTTGAGCGTGGGAACGTAGAGCTCCTCCTGCTCGGAGGGCTGAGGCTCCTCCTCGATCAGCTCGACCACCGACGACGAGTCACGCCACACGAGCCGCACGTCAGGGCCGGGCACGTCGTGGTCGAGCGTGCAGAGGAACACCTGCAGCAGGTCGGTACCCTCGGGGAACGGCAGCTCGGGGAAGTCCCGCGCGTACAGCTGCACGGCGCCGACGAACGGCTGGCCGTCGGCATCGCACCACGGCCACGGGTCGTCGATCGGCCACAGCATCGGCCCGCCGATGTGGCTGTCGGCGTCCGTCGGGTCGCCTTCCAGCGGGTTCAGCAGGACCGCGGGCCTCGCCCAGTTCTCCTTGCCCATGGCGTAAGAGCTAGCAGAACGCGGCGAGCGGTCGCTCCCGGCCCCTCGGAAGGGGGACCGGGAGCGATCCGGATCAGTCCGTTCCCGACTCGATCGCGGCCGAGTCGAGCAGCTCGTCGGCGGCGGAGACCTCTCCGCGCGAGGCGATGGCCTCGGCGCCGCCGTCGGGTACCTCGCCGATCAGCTTCGTCGGTTCCGGCTGGGCCGAGATGAGCGCCGACTGCCGGGTGCCGACCATGCCGAGGCCCGCGAAGAGCTCCAGCTTGGCGCGCGAGTCCGCGATGTCGAGGTTGCGCATGGTCAGCTGACCGATGCGGTCGACCGGGCCGAACGCCGAGTCCTCGGTGCGCTCCATCGACAGCTTGTCCGGGTGATAGCTGAACGCCGGGCCGGACGTGTCGAGGATCGAGTAGTCGTCACCACGACGCAGCCGCAGCGTCACCTCGCCGGTGACCGCGGCACCGACCCAGCGCTGCAGCGACTCGCGCAGCATCAGCGACTGCGGGTCGAGCCAGCGGCCCTCGTACAGCAGCCGGCCGAGCTTGCGGCCCTCGTTGTGGTACGCGGCGACGGTGTCCTCGTTGTGGATCGCGTTCACCAGCCGGTCGTAGGCGATGTAGAGCAACGCCATGCCGGGCGCCTCGTAGATGCCGCGGCTCTTGGCCTCGATGATGCGGTTCTCGATCTGGTCGGACATGCCCAGACCGTGACGGCCGCCGATGGCGTTGGCCTCCAGCACGAGATCGACGGCGCTGCCGAACTCCTTGCCGTTGATCGTGACGGGACGGCCCTGGTCGAAGCCGACGGTCACGTCCTCGGTGGCGATCTCCACCGACGGGTCCCAGAACTTGACGCCCATGATCGGCTCGACGATCTCGATGCCCTCGTTGAGCAGTTCGAGCGACTTGGCCTCGTGCGTCGCGCCCCAGATGTTCGCGTCGGTCGAGTAGGCCTTCTCGGTGGACGCGCGGTAGGGCAGGCCGCGCTCCAGCAGCCACTCGGACATCTCCTTGCGGCCGCCGAGCTCGGTCACGAACGCCGAGTCGAGCCACGGCTTGTAGATGCGCAGCGACGGGTTGGCGAGCAGGCCGTAGCGGTAGAACCGCTCGATGTCGTTGCCCTTGTAGGTGGAGCCGTCGCCCCAGATCTGCACGTCGTCGTCGAGCATGGCGCGCACGAGCATGGTGCCCGTGACCGCGCGCCCGAGCGGGGTGGTGTTGAAGTACGCGCGGCCACCGGAGCGGATGTGGAACGCGCCGCACGCCAGCGCCGCGAGCCCCTCCTCGACGAGCGCCGACCGGCAGTCCACCAGGCGCGCGATCTCGGCACCGTACGTGCCGGCGCGGCCGGGGACCGTGTCGATCTCAGGCTCGTCGTACTGACCGATGTCCGCGGTGTACGTGCACGGCACCGCGCCCTTCTCACGCATCCACGCGACCGCGACGGAGGTGTCGAGACCACCGGAGAAGGCGATGCCGACGCGTTCGCCGGCGGGAAGTGAAGTGAGCACCTTGGACACGTTGAGAATTATGCACGACGATGTATGAGCATGCACATCGGGGGGCTGTTAGCTGCACCTCAACGCACGGAGGGCCACGTTCGTCCAGGTGAACGTTCGCAGACCACACGCGACCTCACCACCGCAGAACTTCCCGGTTCGGCGAAGATTTGGCCAACTGCCTGGACGCGAACGCCGTTCATGTACCACCTTCTGCCTCGCAAGCCTCTCCGCTCCCTGCTCAACCGGAAACGAGGCACTGTTGAGGAAGAAGCTCCTACCCGCGCTGGCCGGCGCACTCCTGCTCACCGCGCTGGTCCCCGGCGTCGCGCTCGCCGACCCGCCGCAGGCCATCCCCGCCAACTTCACGGCGGACGACGGCAAGTGGCAGCCGGCGTTCGACTACGACGGTGACGGCTGCTACCCCACCCCGGCGATCTCGCCGACCGGTCAGGTGGCGACGGGACTGAAGAACTCGGGCGCGCTGAACGGCCAATGCCACGACAAGTCCGACCTGGACAACACCAACTCCTACAGCCGGTCCAAGTGCAACAACGGCTGGTGCGCCTACCTGTACGACCTGTACTTCGAGAAGGACCAGGCCGTGCCGCTCATCGACTGCTGCGGCCACCGGCACGACATCGAGCACGTGGTGATCTGGGTGCAGAACGACGTGGCCCAGTACGTGTCGACGTCGGCGCACGGCAAGTTCCACACCTACTCACGTGACAAGGCCGACTGGGAAGGCACCCACGCGAAGATCATCTACCACAAGGACGGCGCGAGCACGCACTGCTTCCGCCTCGCGGGCTTCAACGAGCCGGCCGAGAACCACTACGGCGTCTACCAGTACCCCGCCCTGGTGAGCTGGGACCGCTTCCCTGCCGGGGTGCGCGACATCCTGGTGAACGCCGACTTCGGCCACGCGTCACTGGCGATCAAGGACAGCGCGTTCAGCTCCAACCTGGCCAACGCCAAGCCGGCCGGGATCCCGTTCGACCCGAACGCCTGACCATCTGGCCGCCTGATCGTCACTTGGCCACGCGGTCGAGCCACTCGGCCAGGAGGGCCCGTTCCGCCGGAGACAGCATCAGGGGCGGGTCCTCCTCCAGCGCCACCCTCAGCGCGATCGCCCGGCTGGGGATGTCGGTCGGCTCGTCCGGTGTGACGTCGGTCGTGATCGCCCTGATCACCTGCTCGCGCGAGAACGTGATCAGCTCCAGGTCGCGTTCGGCCTCCGGCGTCGCGATCAACGACAGCACGACCCCCGTGCCCGCCGCGTGCACGAACTCGGCGGCCTGTCCGACCGGGACCGTCAACCGGCCCACCGCCGCGATGCGGCTGATGATCTCGCGGAGCATCGCGTCCGCTTCCATCCGCGACGGCCGCTTGCGCGGCTCGCCGTACATCAGCAGGTAGAACGCGGGCCGCGCCAGGCCGAACCCGATGTGCATCTCCCAGCCGCGGCGCAGGTCGTCGACGGGGTTGTCGCTCGCACCCATCGCGTGCTTGGTCGCGAGGTAGTCGGCGAAACCGTAGGCCGCGACGGCGTCGAGCAGGCCGTTCTTGTCCCCGAACAGCCGGTACAGCGTCGGTGCCTGCACCCCGGCCGCCGACGCCACCGCCCGCGTCGAGACGGCCTCCCTGCCGCCTTCGATCAGCAGCTCGGCCGCGGCCTTGACCAACCGCTCTCTCGCGTCCATGTAACGACGATAACACATCGGGAGTAGCAGTGATTCGATATCAGTGCCAAGTTGATTGCGCTATCAGCGGAAACGCCAGTTGGGAACACTGACATGACCCGCGTTGCCATCGTCACCGGCGGATCCAGGGGCATCGGGCGGGCGGCGTGGACGTCGTCGTGAACTCCGCGGGAATGCCGTTGGGCACCGGCGCTGACGCTCATCCTCGCCCGCGAGCGGCAAGGCCGTGACATCACCGTCGACGCCGTCGCCCCCGGCCCCACCGCCACGGCCCTGTTCCTGACGGTCAGGTCGTGCGGGCGAACGGAGGCACCATCTGATGGACAGGGCCGTCGTCACGGGAGCGTCCAGCGGGTTCGGCGCGGAGGCGCGCCACCGTGGTCAAGCCGGATCACGGACAACGGGTGCGACTTTGTCCCACGACGTACGCGATGCTGCCGTCCTCCACTTTCACGTAGGCGTCCGACTGCCCTCGTCGGTCGTAGGACGCACTCCAGGACTTGCCCCACCAGTTGACGAACTGGACCCGGTAGCACCATCCGGCGTCCACCCTCAGCGCGTCCCAGTCCTCACCATCCGGCGTGTGGCTGCCCGGCGTGCTCCCGAGCAGCCGCAGACCTCCTGCCACGCACTCGCCGGTGGTGTCGACCGTCCCCGTAGAGCCCTCGCAGGTCCAGTCGTGGACGGCGAACGCGGTCAGCCCGCTCCAGTTCTCGACTTCGGAGCATCCGAACAGCGCGCTGCAGTCGGGGTCCGCGACGGCCGTGCCGGCGCCCGGTAGCGCGATCAGAACCGCTGCTGCTCCCAGTGTGGCGGCACCGCTACCGATCCTCCTTCGCCACCTTTTCACCTTCGCGCTCCTCCGTCGCACTCGTCAGTCCCGACTGAGAAATCGCCATTCTGATCATCGGTGTTTCGTGGCGTTGCACCGCGAGGCGAACTCTCACCGCGGGCGGCGCAGTGGCACCCCTACCACGCTGCGGCTTTCCTCCTCGTGATCAGCGCCGGCCGGGCGCCACGGCGACGTCCGTTTCCGACAGCGTCACCACCCGGTCGAACCTGCCGTCGAGCTCCTCGTCGCCGTGGTGCACCACGAGGAGCCCGCGACCGCGGGTCCGCGTCTCCAGCGCGTCGCGCACCAGCCGGCGCCCGCTCGCGTCGAGGTTGGCGAACGGCTCGTCGACGAGGTAACCGTCCGCGTCCTCGCACAGCAGCGCGGCGACACCGACCCGCTGCCGCTGGCCCGACGACAACTCCGACGGCAGGTGTTCGACCAGGCCCTCCAGGCCCAGCGCCGCGCGCAGCTCCTCGTCGCCGACCAGCGTGCCCACCGGCAGGGGCGGCAGCTCGACCGGGGCGGTCAGGCAGGCGATCCTGGGTGGCGTGGTGACCAGTCCCGCGTCCGGGGCGACCAGACCGGAGATGACGTGCAGGAGCGTCGTCTTGCCGCAGCCGTTCGGACCGCGCAGCAGCACGCGCTCCGCCGTGCCCAGCTCGAAGCGGTCGATCGAGACGGGGGCGCTGTTCACGTACGCGACCCGGATCCCGTGCACCGCCACCCGGTCGCCCTGACGGTGGTACGGCGCCGGGCGGCTTTCCCGCAGCCCTCGGATCCGGCGGAGCACCGCGCCGCTGCGGCGCAGCTGCGGCACCAGGTCGATGAGGCTCACCATCCCGGTGACGGCCCGCCACAACGAGTTGACGAAGGCGAGGAAGCTGCCGAACGACATCCGGCCGGCGAACACGAGGAGGGCCCCGGTGATCAGGGAGGCGGTGTCGCACAGGTTCATCACCAGGTCGCTGACCGTGCGTTGCTTCACGCGCAGCCGGTCGTTGGCGAACGTGATCTCCAGAAACCCGCGCAGGGCCTGCGCGTTGACCGACTCGGTGCCGGGGCGCAGCAACGGCATGCCGCGCAGCGCGCGGAACGCCTCCAGGGTGCGGGTCAGGGTGTTGCGGTACCGCGCGTCGGCTTCCCGCTCCGGTTCGGTGTTCTCCGCGATCCTCCTGGCGATGCGGTTGCTGACCATGACCATGGGCGGAACGACCAGCAGGAGCACGAGACTGGCCTGCCACGACAGGTAGAGCAGCACACCGACGAAGGCCACCGAGGCGAGCGCCTGCTTGGCGACCTGGACGGTCAGGTCGATGGCCGGCAGCACGCCCTCCCGGACGTCGTCGTGGATGCGGCTGACGTAGGAGGCGTTCCCGGCCGCCGAGATCTGCCGGCCGTCCAGGTCCAGCGCGCGGCCGAGCAGCTCCATCTCCAGGTCCAGCACCACCGCGTTCTCGAACCTCCGGCGCCACCAGGAGATCCAGTAGGAACCGAGGTTGAGCATGAGCCCGAGAACCAGGTAGGCGAGGCCGAGGGCCAGGAACCTGCCGAAGTCGGCGGTCAGGATCGCCTGGTCGAACAACGCCTTGACCAGCAACGGGTGGACGAGGGCCTCGGTGCCGCTCACGGCGGCCTCCAGGGCGACGATCGTGGTGAAGCGGAGCCGGTGCCCGTGCAGGACGCGCCACAGTTCGGTCATCCGCACACCTCGTCGAGCAGGAAGTCCGCACCGCCGCCGGCGGTTACCCGGTGGAACACCCGCAGCACGCCCGCCGATCCGGTCAGGAGGTCGCAGCTGCAGCGCAGCAGGCCTTCGCCCGGCATGGCCAACGGCCGGACACCGTTCACCCGCGGGACACCGAACCGCTCGGGCGGCTCGAACAGGAACACCTTCCGGACGTACTCCAGCTGACGCAGGGCCGTGTCGCGGTACGCGGGCTCGCCGAGGATCTCGGCGGCGTCCAGCATCGCGTCGGCGATCCCGGACGTGCCGAACGCGTAGGCGGGCATGGCGGTGTGCTCGACGGCCATCCCGCGCAGCAGGGTGCGGGCCGTGTCCACGTCGCCGTAGCGGAGCAGAACCTTCGCCACGCCGGCCGCCCCCACCTCGACGTACGGCACGCGCGTGCCCTCGTGCTCGAAAGTGACCGAGTCGACGTCCCACGGCACGGCGTTGTCCATCTCCCCCGTGAGCGCCTGCCGTCCGAGCGCGAGGTAGTGCTCTTCGCCGGTGACCTGGTACATCCGCAGGAGGAACAGCGCCACACCGGACTGGCCGAACCCGAGTCCGGTGAACGGCTTCTCGGTGGCGAAGGCGTTCATCCAGTAGACCCGCCGTCCGTCGCGCTGGGCGGTGTCGGCCAGCACCTCGGCGCACCGCCTGGCCGCGGCCAGGTCGTCGGCGGTCCGATGACGCAGGTGGAAGTGCAGGTTGGTCATGCCCAGCCCGGCCAGGCCGTAGTAGAAGGTGTAGTCGTCCTCGTGCGGCACGCGCAGGTTGGCCTTGGCGAGCAGCTCCCGCGCAGGGTGGTGCAGCCCCAGATCGTCACTCGCCCAGGCGATGCCGGCCAGCCCGCTCATCAGCCCGGCCGGGTACTCCGCCTCGTCGAGGTTCGCGAGCCGTTCGCCCAGCCACTGCCGCCACTCGGCCTCGACCTGGATGCCCGAGGCGTTGAGCGCCCACAGCACACCGGTCGCGCCGAAGCCGAGGCTCAACGGGTTGGTGAGGTGCGCGAAGGGATCCACCGGGAACAACGTCGCGCGGTCCAGGTCGGCCGTGGCCGTGACGAACCCGGCGAGGCCGGCGGCCACCTCGGTGCAGCGGGCCGCCGGAGGAGCCGCGGCCGGATGCGGCGGAAGCTCGACCTGGCCGACCAGGTCCTCCTCGTGTCGCAGCGCGTCGAGGACGTCGGCGAGCGAGATCCGGGCCTGCGCCAGACCCGTGATCAACTCGTGGATCCGCACCGGCCAGCCGAGCCGGTCGAGGTAGACCCGGTACAGATCGAAGACGTCGTCGCGCAGATACGACATCGCGGCGATCGGGAAGATCAAGTACGCCATGATCGTCGCCACGCTGTACAGGTCACCCTCCGGCGTGGACGCGCCGCCGACGCGCCGCGAGTGGCTGAAGCCCATCGTGTACAGCTCGACGCTGGTCTGAAGGTGCGGCTCCGACGCGGCGGACTCCGCCAGCCGGCAGGCTTCCAGGTCGATGACCCTGACCGCGAAGGTGTCCGGGTCTATCAGCAGGTTCGTCGCCGTGAGGTCACCCAGGACGACCTCCCGCCGGTGCGCGTCGGCGATCGCCTGGGCCAGGCCGCGGAAGACCGCGAGGAAGACGCGCAGGAAGTGTCGCGACTGCGCGGCGTCGAACCGCGGCTGCAGGAGCGGGTTGTGGTCCAGCAGGACGACCCGGATGTCGGTGCCGTCGATGTGCTCCTCTGCGATGAAGTGGTGTTCCCACTCCTGGAACGTGGCGATGGGCGCGGGAAAACGACCGGTGTCCGCGAGGCGGCGCAGGAAGGCCCACTCGCGGGCCAGGACGTCGACAGCGTCGTAGTCCAGGTCGAGGTTGGGATTGGTGTGCGGACGCGCCTCCTTGAGCACGACGACGCGATCACCGTCCGCGACGTCCTCCGCGAGGTACACGCCACCGGTGTTGGAGAACTGGAGGGCGTCGGTGACCCGGAACCGCCCACCCAGCAGACCGGGATCGTCCTGGTCGGCGTCGGGCTTCCAGTCGTCGAACGGCCAAGGCACCCACGCGGGCTGCACGAACGCCGGTTGCCGCTCGTCGGAAACCGGCCCGTCCGGACCCGCGATGAAAGGAACGTTCCGCCCCATGGCGTCGACGGTGTGGGTGTCGAGCAACTGGCCGTACCGGAAGTACAGGGCCTTGCTGTCGCGGTAGCGCAGGTCCGAGAGCACGTAGGCGCCCTCCGCGTCACCGAGGACGTCCGCCAGCTCGGCGATGACGGTCCGGAAATCGTCCTCGTCGGTCGGGTAGACCGTGATGAACTTCCCGCTGCCGCCCCGGGACATGGCCTTGGAGTTGAACAGCTCGAAGACGTTGGCGTCGAGCGCGATCTTGAAGTCGGTGCCACGCATGAGGAGGTGGTCCATGACCACGGCGGCGACGTGACGCACGTTGCGCCGGGTGGCGGACACGTGGATCTTCCAGCCCTGCGACGGCAGTGCGGAGTTGTGCCGGTAGCCCCACCACAGCCCGAACCGGACGAACCGGGCCCGCACCTCCTCGTCCAGCGTGGCGAGGAAGTGGTCCTTCCTCGGCTGGTAGCAGATCTCGAGCGGGTCGTAGGACAGCGTGTCGTTCCACGCGAAGAAGAAGCGGTCGATCCATCGTTCGTTGCGCATCGTCAGGCACTCCGGTCATGGCTCGGGAGATCCGCGGTAGGTGGTACGCGCCGCTGACGCGTCCGGGCAGGGGCAGTCGCCCGATCCCCCGCCCGGACACGCCGTCACCGATCTGGTTTGCAGCAGGTGAAGAAGCTGCTGGTGCAGGAGTCGGCATAGGCGCCAACAGCGCGGGCGCGCGGTTCAAGGGATTGCAGGCTCAAGATGTTCATCCGGTTCGCCTCCGGAGTGCGGTCCGGGTGGGGGACGGGTCTCGTCCCCCACCCGGGCGATATCAGTTCGCCGAGCCGTTGCAGCACTTGCTCGTGCTGCTGGTGCAGCTGTTGCCCAGAATGCCGACGGCCGGGGCCTGCGGCTTGAGGTTCTGGAGGCTGAGAATGTTCATGCGGTGTCACCCCCTCTCGGTTCGCCGCCAGCGTCGCCCGGCGCCGGCGCGAGCACCGCGATTCCGAACGAATCCGAATGCCCCGGCCCTCTGTTGGCACGCCCCGGCCTGCTGCCGAACGGCCGATCGTGGCCGAATGTCCCGGCCAACGTCGCGCCGCGCGCGTTAACTGGGAACAGGCGTTGCTGGGGAGGGAATGCCTGGAGGGGTGATGTGCGCATCGCGGAGTGGCGAGGGGTTCGCCCTGCCGCCGGATCCCGGCAGTGCCGGCACGCTGGACGAGCTGGTCGAGAGGCTGCGGTTGCTGAAGGTGTGGGCGGGAGGCCCGTCCTTCGACACGATCACCGACCGCATCAACACGGCCTGGCGGACAGCCGGCCGGCCCGCGAGCGAGCTGGCGAGGAGGACCACGGTCGTGGACTGCTTCCGCAACGGCCGGCGGCGGCTGAACACCGACCTCGTCGTGGCGGTGGTGGCGGCGATGCACCCGGACGCGGGGTACGTGACGCTGTGGCGCCAGGCGCTGCGAGTCGTCGCCGGGGAGACCGAGGCGGCGGCGCAGGTCCGGGTCCAGGACCGGCTGCCACCTGATCTGGCGGGGTTCACCGGCCGGTCGGCCGAACTGGACCGGCTCCGGCAGGCGCTGCGCCGCGGTGGCCAGGACGGTGGCGCGGTGGTGATCTCCGGGATGGCGGGGGTCGGCAAGACCAAGCTGGCCGTCCACACCGCACACGGGCTCGCCGGGGAGAAGCTGTTCGACCGGGTGCTGTTCGTCAACCTGCGCGGGTTCCACCCCGACGCGGCCCAGCCGCCGGCCGACCCGGCCGCCGTGCTCGAGGGCTTCCTGCGGCTGCTCGGGATGCCGGGCCAGCAGATCCCCCACGACCTGCCGGGTCGTGCCGAGGCCTACCGCGGCCTGCTGGCCGGTACCCGCACGCTGGTCCTGCTGGACAACGCCGCCGACGCCGACCAGGTGGGGCCTCTGCTGGCCGCCACCCGAGGCTGTCCGGTGCTGGTCACCAGCAGGCACAGCCTCACCGCACTCCACTCCGCCGCACACCTGGAGCTGGACGTGTTCACCTCCGGCGAGGCGCTGCGCTTCCTCACCGGCATCGCACCCGGCGTTCCCACCGGCGCGGACCCGCACGCGGCGGCCCGCATCGCCGGACGCTGCGGACACCTCCCCCTCGCGCTCGGGCTGGTCGCCGCACACATCCGCGAGACCGCCGGCTGGACCCTGACCGACCACGCCGACCGGCTCGACGAACGCCACGACTCCCACCACCTGGACACCGGTGTCCAGCTCGCGCTCGACGTGTCCTACCGGCAGCTACCCGCCGGCCAGCGGCGGCTGCTGCGGATGGCCGCGCTGCACCCCGGCCAGGACCTCGACGCCTACGCGGCCGCCGCCCTGACCGGCACCGACCTGCGCACAGCCCGCACGCACCTGGATCGCCTGTACCGCGACCACCTGGTGCAACAGGCCAGCGCCAGCCGGTACGCGTTGCACGACCTCGTCCGCGCCCACGCCGCCGGGCGCGCCGGCGACGAGGATCCGCCTCCGGCGCGCCGCGCCGCCCTGACCCGCCTGTTCGACTACTACCTGGCCGCTGCCGCCGGTGCGATGGACACCGTCCACCCAGGGGAAACCCACCGCCGGCCGCACATCCCTCCGCCCGGTACGCCCGTCCCGGCCCTGGACGGCGTGGACGCCGCCCGTGCCTGGCTGGACACCGAGCGGCCCACCCTCGTCGCCGTCGCGTCCTACACCGCGGCCCACGGCTGGCCCACCCACGCCATCCAGCTGTCCTCCACCCTGTTCCGCTACCTCGCCGGCGGCTACCACTCCGACTCCCTGGCCATCCACGCCCACGCGCACCAGGCCGCCCACCACACCGGCGACCAGACCGCACGAGCTCACGCACTGGTCAACCTCGGCGTCACCCACAGCCGGCTGGGTCAGCACGAGCGCGCCGTCGACCACCTCCGGCAGGCCCTGCACCTGTTCCGGCAGGCCGGCGACCCGGTCGACCTGGCCCGCGCGCACGGCAACCTCGGCATCGTCGCGGAGGCGATGGGCCGCTACCGGCGCGCCGCCGGCCACTACGAGCAGGCGCTGGCACTGTTCCGGCAGGCCCAGGACCTGGCGGGCATGGCCAGGGCGCTGACCAACTTCGGCATCGTCGAACGGCGGCTCGGCCGCTGCCACCCCGCCGCCGAGCACCACGAGCAGGCGCTGGCGCTGTTCCGGCAGATCGGCGACCAGGCAGGCGTCGCCCTGGCGCTGAGCGACATCGGCGAGGTCGAGGTGCGCCTGGGCCGGTACGAGCAGGCCGCGGACCACCTCCACCAGGCCCTGGCGCTGTTCCAGCAGATCGGCGACCAGGCCAGTGAGGCCAACGTGCTGGACGGCCTGGGCACCCTGCACGTCCACCTCGGTCAGCCCGTCCAGGCCGGCCGGCACTACCTGCGAGCTCTGGCCATCGTCCGGGAGATCGGTGAACGACCGCACGAGGCCTGGGTGCTCAACGGTCTCGGTGAGGCCGCTCGCAGCGGGGGACGACCCGGCGACGCCCTCGCCCACCACGCGGCCGCCCTCACCGTCGCCACCGACATCGGCGACCTCGACCAGCAGGCCCGCGCCCACACCGGCCTCGCCCACGCTCACCACGTCCTCGGTGACCTCGCCCCGACCCAGGCCCACTACCAGCTCGCGCTGGCCCTCTACACCGACCTCGGCACGCCGGAGGCCGATCACCTCAAAGCCCTGCTCACCGTCTTCGACGACCAGCCCCCGAACCGCGGTGCCGGGGACCGGGCGACGAGCGGTGCGACACTCAACGCCACGTAGTCAGGTGGCTGGGCCGCTTGACCCAGGTTCGCAGCGCCTCGGGGTGGATCCCGAGCTGCTCGGCGATCCGCTTGATCGCACCGGTCGCGGACACCGGATCCCGGCGGGCCTCCACGGCCATCCGGATCGCCCGTTCACGCAGCTCATCGGGGTACTTCTTCGGTGGGGCCATTACTCCTCATCCGTCCAGGCTTGATGGTCTCCATCAAGCCCGGTGCGGAACAGGGCAACGAATGGCCCCTTGTATTCGGCAGGTGCTCCAGGTGCAGACTGGGCCGAGCACGAACCTCTGGACCTGGCTTGATGATCTTTTCTCCGTGCCGCCGGCAGCGACACCGGGCGCGTTCCGCTGTCGAATTCTTCAAGACTTCCGGCTTGCGTGGACCATTGCAGCCAGTCGCCCTGCGGGGATCTATAACCCGAATCCGATCGGTGGCACTGTTGCGCCAACGGCGAAAAGCCGCCTTTCTCTTGCCAGAGGATGACATCCGGAAGATA
>Ga0207692_10000596_pt1 | contig 12816 bp, 8 predicted proteins | sample LARL52metaG_FD_184345 | JGI IMG/M metagenome (GOLD analysis project Ga0207692, IMG submission 184345) | Corn, switchgrass and miscanthus rhizosphere microbial communities from Kellogg Biological Station, Michigan, USA - LAR L5-2 metaG... | ecosystem: Host-associated > Plants > Roots >...
CCCGGAGCTGACGTTCTGTACGCGGTGCAGAACAACGCCGAAGGCACTTTGTGGTGGTACCGGTGGTCGGACAGCGCCGGCACGTGGAGCGACGCACGCAACATCGGCTGGGGATGGGGCGCCGACTGGCAGATCGGCGCAATGACGAACTCCTGCGCGCTCAGCGGACTCCCCGCCCCGGTGCGGCCGTCACCACGACCAGTGCAAGGCCTGGCCAGATCCGAGTTGATCGAAGGACAAAGCGGGCTCGTCCAGGCCTTCTACGTCGACCCGTACGGCACGGTGAAGAGCGTCACGCAGCGGCCAGGCTCGGCGATCGACTTCCTCGACACGGCCCCGATCGGCTCGCCGTCGGCGTTGAGCACGACCCCCAGCGCGATCATGACCAAAGACGGCCAGCCGAACGTGTACGCGCTCGCCACGAACACGGACACCCTTGAGGCCACACGAGGCGCGAACGGCATCACCTGGCCGGCCCTGTCGTCGTTCGGTGGCTGGACCATCGGCCCGACCAAGGCCGCGAAATACCCCGACGGCCGGAGACAGTTCTTCGCGATCGACGCGGACGGCCACCTGATGGCCCGCAACCAGAACGAGGTCGACGGACCTGTGTGGTCGTGGCAGCCGATCGGCTTCTCGGAACTCGTCGGCGAGGTGACCGCTCTGCCCGCCGGCAACGACCTCGAAGTGCTCGTGACCTACGCCTCGGGCTACGTCGTGACCACGAGGTACGTGAACCGCGAACTCACGAACGTGCGCATGGTCATGGCCGGCACGGTCACCGGCAGACCTGCCGGTGTGGTCAAGTCCGACGGCAAGGTGCAGATCTTCGCGCGCCGGGCCGACGGCAAGATCTACACGGTGCGCGACACCGCGTCCGGCCTCGAGACGGCGTGGACGCCCATCGACGGCGTGACGGCTGACGGATCTCCTTCCGCAGTGATCAGCAACGGGCGGATCACCCTCGCCGTTCGCTCCACCGACGGCTTCATCTACACCAACAAACAGACGAGCCAGGACGGCCCCTTCGCCGGCTGGACCAAGCTGACCGACTCCCGCACCGGCAACGCGTGGCCGTCGGACACCGAACCGTCGATGGTCGCGCTGAGCACCGGAAAGATCGTCGTGATGTACCGCAGCGCCGACGAGGTGACCTACGCCTTCGAGTCCACCCCCACCACGGCGGCCATGACCGCCAGATCAGCATCGGCCACAGAGAGGTTCATCGGCGGTCCGTCACCCAAACCCAAACGCTGAAGCGTTCGCGGTCGGGGCGTCTCCATCAAGCCCCGACCGCGATGCTCAATCCTGTATGGCCGCCACGACCGCTTCGCGGGACCTCGGTTCGTGCCGTGCCGCTTTCCGGGGCTGGGTGATCACCACCAGTCCACTCGGCATCTGGAAACTGCCACAAGACGAAACTGACCTGCACAACCAAGCACCCGCCCCTGAAACCGCCGGTCAGCACTGTTCCCATCCTTTGGCGCTCCCGCCCGAGGTCCGGCCAGGGCTGCGGCACGTGCCACGATCACCGACCGCCGGAAGGCAATCCGGCCGCCACTGGCCTCCGAATACGGCCTCGACCTCCGTTGGACAGCGCGGCAAATGCATCTAACGAGCTGCGCTCTTCGTCCGGTCGGATCCGGAGAACCGACGGGGTTCGACCGAGGCAGGCCATGAGACGGCCGATCGTGCGCACCGACACGGTCATGCCGCTGCCGGCGAGTTCCAGCCGTTGATCTCCTCAGGGGAAAACGTTCTGGTCGTACATAGGCTCGCTCTCACAGCACGAGCACCCGGCAGGAGACGGCTCTGCACCAGCGAAACCCCTTATGTGCGCTCGCGCGGCCCGTCAGGTGCTGTCGGTGGATGAAAGCCATGGACTCCGCTGCGTCCGCCACGCACTCTTGCGTCAGTTCGAGTCCGTCGAACCAACGTCAGCTATGGAAAGTCCAAGGGTTCCCGCTCCGCCCCGGGGGCCACAGGTGAGGGGAAGGCCGGAAGGCTGCACGCCGTATTCCAGGTTGCATGGCGCGATCTCGGCGTGACGGCCGTGGTCTGGGCCGATGAAGTCGTCATGATGGTGGATCCGGCGCGGACCGCCTGATCCTGGGAGGGATCGCGCGGCACTTTCGCGCCGGGACGCCGTGGCGCGACCTGCCCGAGGAATTCGGGCCCTGGCGGACGTGGAGATTCCACCCATGGACTGGCTTCGGTAACGTGGATGACCGTAAACCGTTGCTCCACCGGAAAAGGGCGACGCGGGTGATGAGATGTCCGTGGTGGGTGCGGGTCGTCGGCGTGTGGATCGCGGTGTCCCTGGCGACCGTCACGGACACCGCCGAAGCGTCGGCGTGTCCGGCGCAGCGACTCGCGGTTCCCGCCTACTGGGGAACGGACGCCGCCGGGGCGGCACTGTGGTCGCGGCTGGCGAGCGCGACGCCGACGGTGGGAACGGCGGTAGTGGGCATCACGGCGTCCGGCCCTGGCCCGGTCCCGCTGCCGGAGATCAGCCGGGTCGTCCGCCGCGCCAGGTCGGCAGGAGTGACCCTGCTGTCCTATGTGGATACCGGATATGCCGGTCGCGATCCGGCCGAGGTCATGGCCGACATAGCGAACGCGTTCAGGTGGTACGGAACCGACGGGATCTTCCTCGACCAGGTGTCGAACACCTGCGACGAACTCGGCTACTACCAGGCGCTGCACGACTACGTGAAGAACCTGAAACCCAAGGCGCTGGTGGTGCTCAACCCGGGAACCAACACGGACGAGTGCTACGTGCGAGCCGCCGACACCCTGCTCACCTTCGAGGGCAGGTACCAGGACTACGTGCGCTGGTCGCCCACGGGTTGGGAATACCGCTACCCGGCGAACCGGTTCTGGCACCTGGTGTTCGACGCGTCCGACGCGAAGCAGATGCGGGACGCGGTCACCAGGTCCAGGCGGCGGCACGCCGGCCAGGTTTACGTGACCGATCACAGCATGCCCAATCCGTGGGACGCCCTGCCGACCTACTGGTGCGCGGAACGGATGGCGGTGGCGGTGGGTCGATGACCGGCCCGGCGCCTGCTCCCGCAGGGTGTTCGCGCAGGAGAGGATGCCAAGCGGGCCCGCCACCGCAGCGGTGACGGGCCCGTTCAGGGTTGCGGGATCAGCAGTTGCCGAGCAGCCCCCAGTAGATCCACACGCCCGCGCGCCCGCCGACGATGTTGCCGTGAGCCCAAGTCAGGTCCGGGCCCCCGGACTCGAACACGTCGAAACGCTGACCGCGGTGCACCTGCCCCAAAGGCGTGCCTTCCGGCGTCTTGCGATAGATGACGTTGTTGTCCTGCACGCAAACAACTGACTGCGCGGACACCGGTGCCGCCGAGGCGGTGGACGCGCCGACTGTGATCAGGGCGGCGCTCGCGACGCCCACAGCGGCCATTGCGGTGAACTTCATGCGTATAGCTCCCCAGTTCAAGAAGTTGACCTACGTCTCCGTTCTAGCGGTTTGGAGGCGTTCTGCATTGCGAATGTGACCCACGTCGCCTTCGGGCACCCGCCCTGCTGACGGCTCGGTTTCCGGTTCCAGGTGCTGCGATGTGTTCCGGAGTCGGCCATCACTCCCAGAAGCGCTTCATGACGTCTGCGAACCTCTCCACCAGGTATGCGCGGTGCACCGGGTCGTTGAGGTCCGGACGCACCTTCGGGTACCGGTGCTCGACGTAGTACTGCGTGGAGAACCGGCGCAGCTCCTCGTTCGTGAACCGAGCGAGCGAGATGCGCCGGACCGACTTACCGCGCGCCGCCGCCCGTGAGATGATCTCCGCCGGGACGACGAACTGCTGCGGTGCGATCAGCAGCACCGATTCCTTCGCGTATTCCAGGGCGGTGACGAGCATGATTTCCCACCACCTGTTCCAGTCCAGGTACAGCCCGTAGGTGTCGGCGAGGCGCTCACGCAGCAGCTCCTCGTTCTCGACGATCTCCACGGACGGCACCCTGGAATAGAGCGAGTCGCCCAGCCGGTCGCGGATCTGGTCCAGCGTGTCCGCCCAGCCCTGGAAGTTCAGCCGGGCGTAGACGTCGTAGGCCCACACCTTGATCGGCTCACCGAGCGCGTTCTTCAGGTCGGGTTGAGTGGTCAGCTTTCTGCCCAGGTGCCAGTCGACGACCTTGGTCTCGGTCGCGGTGCCGGAATAGGTGCAGCTGAGCTCGCACTGCTCGTCGCCCAGGTCGACCGAGTCGTAGCGGGCGGAGAGCCACATCACCGGTTCCGCGTAGTCGATCACCGGCCTGCGCACGGTGCGGGACCGGCGGACGTAGAGCTTGGGCTCCTTCTTGTAGTAGCTGCGCAACGTGCGCCGGAAGTCCAGGCCGTCGTGCATCGAACCCTGGAACTCGATGCTCTTGACCTCGTTGTCCCCGACCGTCTTCGCGAGGTCGAAAGCCTTGCCGCGCATGCGGTCCATGAACTCGTCGGCGGGTGGCCAGGTGGAGCGCTCCCATCCCTGGGGGGTGGGGTTCGGCAGCCTGACCTGCCACCGCGACGGCGGGCTCTCGACCTCGATGACCTCCCCGATCGGCAGGTCGGGTGCGAAGTCCGGCGAACCGTCGTGCGACGCGGTGGGGACGCCGACGATCTCGAAGTAGTGCTCGAGCTGGGCGCAGTTGCGGGCCACCCAGACCACGCCGCCCCGTGCGCGCGGTTTCGTGACGCCCACCTCGAACAGCGAGTCGCGCGTGCCCTTGATGCGCCCGATCCGTTCCACCTTCACCTGGTCGAAGTAGCCGAGCAGGTCCCGGAAGACGCGTTCGCCGAACAGGTTGCCGAAGCAGCCGCGGCAGGCGGTCAGCACCGTCTCGAACTGCGGCGAGATCCGCTTCTCCGCTTCCAGCAGCTTGGTCAGCACCTGCGAGAACACCTGGTAGTGCCGCACCGACAACCGGAGGTCCGTCGCCTCCACGCTCAGCTTGTGGATGAGCCACAGCAGGGCGGTGCTCTTGTCGAACTCGTGTGCCGTGCCCGCCGCCCGATGTTCCTCGTACCGCTGGACCAGGCGCGGGATGTAGTCGAGGTAGCGCAGCAGGATGTGCAGCGCCGGCTCGTGGATCTCGTACTTCATCTTCGGCAACGCGGGCCGCACGTCGTCGGTGAACAGCTCGGGCTGGCGCAACAACCGCTGGATCGCCGGCACGTGCGTCGCGCTGCACACGAACAACACGCGCCGGTACCGCAGATGCATGCGCCGCAGCTGGGCCGCCATGTGCAGCTCGCGCCAGGTGTCGACCGGCTCGAACCGCGACGGCGGGTGGGCGAGGCGCTCGGCCACGAGATCGAGGTACCACTGGGCGCCGTGCTGCAACGCCAGGCCGTCGTCCGGCCAGTCCTCGTCGGCCATGCAGAAGCGGTCGACCAGGTGTCCCGGTGCGATCTCCTGGTCCACGAACCGCAGCGGGATGGCGCGATCGGTGGCGATCCGGACCGCCTCGGTCATGCCGTCGGCGGGGGTCACGGGGAAGACTTCGCGCTGGTCGCCGTCGCTCACCCAGGAGATCACCAGCGACACGCGCGGCAGCTTGCCGACGGCCTTGAGCATCGGCGCGTGCACGGACTCGGGCAAGCCGACGGCGATGACGTCCTGCTCGTCGAGTTGCAACTCGCGCACCGTCCGCTGCACCTGGACGGCGAAGTTGAGGTGATGGCGCAGCACGGGAACGATGTAGACGTTGCCCTGCCTCAGGTACGGGGAGCTCATGTTCAGCTTCTGCGGCCGACGACGAACGACGCGACCTGGTCGAAGATCTTCGTCTTCTGCCCGCCCACGTGCTGTTCGTAGTTCATCGCGTAGTTCATCAGCGCGACCGCCTGCCGGACGGAGATGTCCTGCCGCTCCTGCTCGTAGTACCAGTCCGTGAAGGCCACGAGGAAGTCCGGCGAGGGGCTCAGCGAGGTCCGGATGATCTCGTGCACGTCCTCGAACGGCGGGTGGTCGATCTCGATCACCGGCAACGTCCGCTGCTCGATGTACTCGGGCAGCACGTGCCCTTCGCTGCTGAGCGACGGGTTGAGCGCGCAGCAGAACCGGAACCGCTTCCTCGCGGCGCTGTCCCTCGGGCCGATGTTCATGCCGGTCATCGCGGAGTAGATGTACTGCCGCCCGTCGAGCACGGACGCGAGCGGGCTCAGCGCGCGGTCGGGAACGCGGTTGATCTCGTCGAAGAAGCACAGCCCGCCCTCGTACAGCGCCGTCGCCAGCGGACTCGCCCGCAGCGTCAGCGGTGGAACCTCGCCGTACACCGCCTCCGGATCGGGCGTCAGCAGCAGGGCGAGGTCCTCCGGCGTGAACTCCTCGTGCCCCTGGACGATGTAGAGCGGCATGTCGAGCCTGCGGGCGATCTCGTACACGATCTCGTTCTTGCCCAGCCCCGGCGCGCCCTCCAGCCGGAAGTTGAGCGGCGGGGCGCTGCTGTCGACGAGCTCGGTGCCGTCGCTGCTGATCCCCCACGCGACGCGGCACATCTGCAGTTCCCTGTCACGTCCGACGAACAGGCGAGGCGGCACCTCGACCGGTTCCGCCAGCGCCACGCGCACATCGTCGATCTCCACATAGCGGGCCATGCGCCTATCCCCTCGTCTCGACGCGGTCCTGGACAGAACGGCAACTCACCCGGAAACCCAGCCGGTGGTAGCGCACGAACGGGTCGAACCACCCGCCGATCACGGACCAGACGGCGTTGTTCGCCTCCGCCGTGTCCCCGCCCTTCACCACCATCGACGCGCCCCTTCCGGTTTCCCTGACAGCGGACAGGTCCTGCAGGTGCTGCTCGGTCGCCGACATGACCGACATCGACGTGTTGCACCACTGCCAGACGGTGCCGAAGAGGTCGTGCGCGCCAAGCCGGTTCGGTGGGCGCACCCCGACGGGAGCGCCGAGCTCGTGGGGCTGCGACTGCACGTGCTGCTCGATCTCCGAGGCCACCTTCTCGATGATCGCGATCGACTCGGCGGCGTCGATCCAGCGCGGTGGCGGGACGGCGGGAATCCCGTTGCGCCCGAAGAACTGCCTGATGCTCCTGGCGATCGACGACCTGCCGCGGCGTGAGCCGGCCGGTACGTGGTTGCCCCGCGCGATGGCCAGCGCCCGCTCGAAGATCTGGTACTGGCCGTGCGCCGCCCAGTCCCACTCGACCGCGGACGGCAACCGGAAGGCCCGGCCGGGGTGCCTGCTCGTGAGCCACGCGCAGTACGCGCTCGCCTCGAAGAAGCTCACCCCGGTGACCGGCTGGTTGGGCAGGTTGAACCGGCTGTTCAGCCAGTACCGGGGAAACCGGAGCTTGTGTTCGTTGATCCAGCGCCAGCCCGCTTGGTCCCACCACTCGCGTTCGGTGTAGCCGCCGTGCGTGACGAACTCGGCGAACTCCATGTTGGTGACGGGATAGCGGCCGATCAGGAACGTGTCCATCAGCTCGGACCGGGGCGCCTCGACCAGGTTCTGCGCCGGCGCGTCCACCACGATCCGGGGGTCGAGCCGGCCGAGGGTTCGCGCGAGTCGCGTGCGCGTGCGCGGATCGTCGGTCTCGTCCATCCGGCGCAGGAGCGCGCTCGACGTCAGCTCACCCGCCCGGCCGCCGCGGTCGCCCAGCTCCAGCACGCAGCCGTGCGCGAGCTCGAGGTCGCCGCGCTGGGCGAGCACCTCCGTCAGGCGCACCGCACCGGCGTCGTCCAGCAGAGCGATCAGCATCCGCAGAACGTCGTCCCAGCCGCCGTTTCCGGAGAGGTAGCGGCGGACGACGGCGTCGACGTTCGATGTGGCCGCCAGTCTCGCCAGCTCGCGTGCGGCGAAGTAGTCGCGCAGCGCCTCGAACCTGAACTCCAGGACGGCAGGATCATCGCTTTGCCGCAGCAGGCCCAGCACCCGTCCGGTGGCGATCAGGTCCTGGGCCGCCGGCTCGCCGAAGGTCCGACGCCGGGCTCCCACCGCCTTCAGCTCGAGCGCCGCCTCGCCCAGCCAGTCCTCCAGCACGCGCCGGTCGACCCCACCCCACTCGCCCCAGCGCGCGACGTAGAGCTCCAGGATCGAGGCCAGGCTGGCACCGTCGAGGTCCTTGCTCGTCAGCTCCAGATCGCACAGCAGGCTCAGCAGGCGCGGGTTGCTCAGGTGGCGGGAGACCGAGGTGCCGTTGCCCAGCAGCAGGTCGAGCAGCGACGGGTGCCCTCGCCGTTCTCTGACCAGCGCCCTGATCTGCGGCTCGCTCAACTCGCGGACCGCCACGTCGCTGATTCGCAGCAGGCGTGCGGTGCGCTCGTCCCGGCACGCGAGCAGAGCGCCCATCCTGGGGTCGTCGGCGCGCAACCTCTCCAGATCGGCGTTCAGCCTGTTCTGCGCGGCCGCGGACAGCTCGTCGACGTCGTCGAGCAACAGGTACAGCGGAGAACCGAACAACCGGCGCAACGCCCGCACCGAACCGAGGCGGCGCACCAGGGCATGACACGGCAACGTGAACCGCGCGCCGCCCTCGCCGAACGAAGCGAACGCGTCCTCGGCGATGTGCGCCTCGACCCGGCTGGTCAGGTCGACGTGCTCGTCCTGGGCCAACGGGAGGTAGAGAGGCAGGTAGTGCTGCACGCGGAGGCCGGTCTCGCCCCGGTACGGCAGCGACCACGCGTGCTCGATGCCCAGCAACGAGGTGGTTTTGCCCGCGCCCGTTCCGCCGGAGACCGTGCCGAACGGCACCATCGCCGGCAGGTCGTCAGTGGCCTCGACGAAACCGATGACCACGTCCTCGCCACGCGCCTCGGTGTTCTTGCGGATGTCCGCCGCGAGCTCGACGAGACCGCGCTGCCGGGCCGCCGTCCGGCAGCGTGCTTCCAGCCGGAACGCGATCTCGTGGAAGCCCAGCTCGGTGAGCCGTCGCGCGATCTCCAGCGCGATCTCCACCTCTTCCGCGCCCGCGATCGGCGAGTCCACCAGGGACGGCCGCGCCGGGAGGGTTCGCAGGACCTCCGCGACCGCGTGCGGCAGCGTGGCGCTGTTCGCGCTGAGCAACGGGAACAACGTGGTGCGGAAAGGGAGTCTGCCACCGAGAAGCCGCTCGCAGTCCTCCGCGCGATGCCGGTACCGCTCCCCGAACAGGGGTGCCGCGGTGAGCACCTGGGCACGTCTGCCGAGCCGTTCGACATCTTGCGGTGCCAGCACGAACCGCGGCAGCCCCGCGACGATCCGGCGGTCGTTCACACCGGCCCAGGTCAGCAGTGCGTCGAGGCGCGTCGTGAGGTCGCTCGTGAACGCCTGCTCCGGCAGCACGCCCGAGAAGTCGGCGACGACGAGCGCCTCCGGTGCCAGGTCCGATCCGTCGACCTGGTGCGGCAGCTCCTCTCCGGCGAGCCAGACGGCCTGCTCGCCGTCGGACCTCGCGAGCAGGGCCTGCGGCACGTCGGCCGCGAAGTCCGTGATCAGCACCAGCGACCGCTCGTCGTCCGCAACCTCGTCCCCCAGGAACACCACCGGCGGCGAGTCCACGAACGCGGGCACGGGTTTCGACCGCGGTCCTCTTCGGCGACCGCCGCTGCCGAGCACGGGTGCCGGTCCCAGCGGCGGCTCGGTCTCCGCCGGCTGGCTGAGCAGCAGGCGCAGCAACGGTTTCATGCCCGCCAGCGACATGTCCCGCACCTGGTACACGGTGGTCGAGTTCGGCGCGAGGAAGTCCGGTATGCCGTCCACGGACTGGCCCGGCAGCACGACGGGGAGGAACCGGTCCAGCGCACGCTGATCGAGGTAGAAGGCGTCGCGGATGAGCCGTGCCTCCCACTGCACGCCACGTCCCTCGTCCGGTCCGCTGCGCGCCTCCGCTCGGCGGCGGTACGCGGCGGAGGCGATCACGAGCACGTGGTCGGCCAGGCGAACCTGCTCGCCCATCCACACCGGCCAGTCCTGCCGTCGTTCCGCGGCCAGCAGGTCGAGTTTCGCGTCGACGCCGTTGTCGCGCAGGAAGTAGTAGAGGTCGCGGACGAGTTCGATGTGTTCGGCCGACTCGTGGGCGTACGAAATGAACACCCGGCACGGTCTGTAGGCGCCGCCAGCCGCCATCGGCATCACCTCACACCTTGGATCGCGCGAGGCACGCGGTTCGTTCCTGCGTCACGCAGAACAAACGCCGGCAATGCTGAAAATGTGCGGGTTGTCCAGGAAATGACCACCAACTGGCATGAAGTGGGCCAGAAGGGAGTGGGGCGGAAGCAGGGACGTGATTTCGGCGTGCCTGCTTCCGCGCCTTTCCTCCTGCTCGTCCGCTAACCGAGCAGCTGCACCCAGAACTGGTCGCCGTCGAGGATGCGGTCCCAGCCGTACCAGTTGCTCAGCTGGATCCCGCCCTCCCGGTTGACCTTGGCGTTGATCAGCCGGCCGGACACCGGGCCGCCGCTCGTACCGCCCTGGTTGGTCGACGCGAACGGGTACTCGTCACAGTTGATCTTCTTGCCGTTCCACCCGTTCGGCGCAGCCGCCTTGCACTGCTCCTTGGGCTTCTTGCGGTTGTCGATGATCTTCTGCGCGTTCCGGTTGCGGGTCAGCGGCGCGGTGACCGGCTTGCCGTTGGCGAACTTGCCCGGCGCGCCGAGGGTGTCCTGCGCGTACCGGATGTGGTCGATCACCTCGCCGACCGGGAACGCCGTGTCCGCGCGGTCGTAGGTCAGGTACGGCGAGACGTTGTTGAAGATGCAGGCGTTCGACGTGCGCAGCTTCGTCGAGTCGCACCGGCTGCGAACCGGGTCGCTGATGTTGTTCACGCCGTCGGACGGGTGCTCGGTGCCGCCGTTGCCGACCCACCACGAGAAGACGTTCATGCTGGCCACCGCGTCGCCGGTCAGCCCGTACGTCTCCTTGCTGATGTCGGTGATCGTCGTCTTGAACTCGCGGTAGCCGTCGCGGAGTTCGTCGAGCGTCGCGCCGATGCTCGGTTCCTGCTTGCTGCGGCAGGCCGACTTGCCGACCTCACCGGTGCAGTCGGCGAACGCCGCGAGCCGTGCGTCGTCGTCGTAGTCGCCGAACTCGATGACGGGATCCTTGGACAGGATGCCCCAGACCACGAACCGCCGGTTGCGCGGATCCGCGTAGCCGAGCCACAGCGTGCCTTCGCGCAGCCTGCCGGTGACCTTCTTCTGGCCGTTCTCGATGACGTACTTCTCCCACACCATGGTGTTGGCCTGGCACCAGTGGTAGTGGTCCTTCGTCCAGCCTTGGTTGCTCTGCGCGTACTTCGCGTTCTTCGGGTCCTGGCACTCCTGCGCGAACGACGGTTCCGGGTGGTCGGCCGGCACCTCCGGCAGCGGTGCCGCCTTCTTCTGCGTGGTCATCTCACCGGGCTCGGGCGTGCCGAAGTCGGCGATCTTCTGCTCGTAGTACGGGAACGGGTTGTCCGCCAACGGCTTCAGGTCTGACGTCAGCGCATAGACCCGGCTGTACTCCTTGGTGCCGCTGGGCTCCGCCGTCGCGGGCGAGGACGAGGCGGCCAGCGCGACGGCCACCGTCAGCAGGATCAGCTTGTTCATGCCACCAGGTCCATTCCGCTCCACGTGGTGCCGAGGGTGATCGGCGCGCGGAACGTGTTGTCGCCGTCGTAGCCGCCGGCGTTCGGGTAGAAGATCAGGTCGCCGCCGCGCTTCGCGATGATGTCCGGGAAGCCGTCGAGGTTCAGGTCCGTCATGGTCACCGGCTGCACGGACTGGTAGCCCTTGCCGACCTGCACCGGACCGACGTAGGTCTTCGTCCCGTCGTAGAACTGCTGGTGCGGGTAGAGCTGCAACGTGCCGTCACTCGCCTTGCGCGCCACCAGATCCGGCTTCTCGTCGTCGGACGTCGCCTCATTGGAGCCGACCCAGTTGTAGACGTTCCAGCCGGTGCCCACCAGCTCTTTCGGCCCCCACGTGTTGGTGCCGTCGAAGACACCGGTCGAAGGCCACACGAACAGCTCACCGGTGGTGCTCCACACGCCGCTGATGTCAGCGTAACCGTCCCCGGTGACGTCGGACAGCTGCAGCTGGTTCACGATGCCCCACCCGGAGCCCACGACGATCGGGGCCTCGAACGTGTCCAGCCCGTTCAGGCCCCCTACGCCGGGATAGGTGACCATGGTGCCGTCGTCGAGTCGCGCCACGAGGTCGGCGATCGAGTCGCCGGTGACGTCGTTGACGCCCATCCACGTGAAGTTCTGCGCGCCCTGCAGGACCAGAATCTTCTGGTCGAACGTCAGCGTGCCGTTCACCCTGCCGCTGTGCCGGAATACGTAGACATTTCCGGTGCTTTGCTCCCTGGCCACGAGGTCAGATTTTCCGTCGCCGGTGAAGTCGTGCCACTCCAGCGGGAGCTCACCCGGCGGAGTAACGGCCTGCGCCATCTCGTTTCCGGTCGCGCTACCCGCGCTGACCAGCAACGACATCGCCAGTCCGGTTATCAGTGCGCATGCTGAATAAGCACGCCGGGATCGGCGCGCGAAAGAAGAGGTCACCCCAGTAGACCTTCCGCCCCAGTAGATTCGCCTCCCTCCCCCATGAAGGAAGGCAAACCCAGCATCTTTTGCGGAGCAGGCCTGAGCAATACGACGTTCGTGTGAAACGGAACACACGGATATCATCAACCGGGGCTGTTCCGCGAGGGCATGAGGAGGCAGTATGCGGCCGCTGATCGCAGCGCTGGTGGTGGCGGCGGCGGTGGTGACGCTGACCGTGCTGGCAGTGCGGTTCGGGGGCTCCTCGGGTGGGCCGCAGACGCCGGAGACGTTCAACCGGGTGTCCGTGAGGCCCCTCGAAACCACGATCGAGCTGACGCGGTGACG
>Ga0207692_10000598_pt1 | contig 12794 bp, 23 predicted proteins | sample LARL52metaG_FD_184345 | JGI IMG/M metagenome (GOLD analysis project Ga0207692, IMG submission 184345) | Corn, switchgrass and miscanthus rhizosphere microbial communities from Kellogg Biological Station, Michigan, USA - LAR L5-2 metaG... | ecosystem: Host-associated > Plants > Roots >...
CGCCGCCGAACCGAGGTGGTTAACGAACCAGTTGTGAGTATATGGGCTGGCTGGAAAACCGAAGCTAGTTGGACTTCCGCTAGTTGATGAAACCCACGCACAAGTTTTGGCCCAAATGCTAAAAGTATACTGCGCAGCTGGCAAATTAAATGGAACCTCGCCAAAAACAGACTTGATATCACCCTGTTCCGTGCCAGCATTGGTAAGCAATGCCATGGCATCGTTCCAGATTGGCATAGACAGTGCCACATTGGATGACGTGCTAGCCGAAGCACCAGTGTTGATGTACAGCCACAGTTGAAATCCAAGATTCGACGGTGGAATGCTGAACGTAACAACCGTTCCAGTTGGATAAGTCCCGTTGTTATTGACGTACTGGAAAGTTCCGGAGACGGTCGCTATTCCATTTCCACCAGGCCAGTTGCTACCTGGCGTGACCGAATCCAGCATAGTTAAAGCAAGAGCTGTGGTCCACGATGTACTAGATGTCAACGTGCGATTTACTACGATACCTTTTCGCGCGTTAGCGCTAGAGCTCATATATGGCACCAAAACTGGGGCGGTGGCCCCGTTTGGATATGATACTCGGTACATGGTTTTGCTGGTAGTGTTATAGATTAGCTGGCCATCTGAGTATGAGGCAAGGTTTGGATATCCAGCAACTTCTAGGGCGTTAACATTATTGTCGAGAATCGTCGCGTTCGCATTAACCGTGCCGTTAACGTCCACCACATCGTTATCACCAGGAACCCAAAGTGCAAAGCGGGAGGTTTTGTTCACTGGATATACCCCCTCAGAAAAGAGTCAACGCCACGGAATGAACCGTTAGCGGAGTACGTCACTCCCCCACCAGTTACAACCTGAGCCGTGACTCCGATATGGAACGTTGAGCCAATGGTAAATGTACTGGATGGCATGGGCACGCAGAAATCAACCCCACCGGAATCAGATCCCGAGGTGCGATATGAAGAAGCCGTCTGGTAAAGCAAAGTCGAACCTGTGGTAATGGCGCCGGCACCATATCTAATTCGCCAAATGATCCTAGGCGTAGCAATCGAGGTTGCCGTAAAGGCTGGACCCAAAGCAACCAGCTTCCCACGCAATAGCATTGAACCGTGGGAAACGAACGTTGAATCAGACATGACAGCTTCAGTGCCAGCGCTAGGGATTGCGGTGGTTAAGCCATTCCATGGCGATGTACTTGAGTCAAAGTTTAGATCTAATTGACCGCTGACATATGCGGAAAAATAGTTATCCGATGGAACGCTGTCGTGATAACTCAGTTGGGTAGTATCAGTTCGCAGATTAAGCTGACCATCCGTTTGCCCAGTCGGCGCCCCAGCTGAAATGGTTGCGCCAACGACGCCATCTAGGATATTAAAGTTAGCTGTTATCGCTTTCGGGCCCGCGCCCGGAGCATCAGGGTCAATAAGCTCTGAAATATCAGGTAGGTTCAAACTCCAACGCGGAGTGTGTGTGTTCACGAAGCCCCGCCAACATGTTCGCAGTGAATAAAAGTTTCACCGTTAGCTGAGCCACCGGCATATACGCGATAATTGAAGGTTCCCCCACCAAAAGCGGTGGCCTGAAGTGATATCGTATAGTTCGCTGTATTCACCGTGGTGTTTCTGGCTATGACTTCACCGGACATCGTTACGTACCAAACGTTAGCGCCACCGTAAATGCCCTGGTCATAAACGAAAGCATCGTGCATTTGTAATGGTGCGGTGGCTACTGTTGCGTTATTTGAATCTGTGACTTTAAAAGTCCACTGCATATTGCCCGAAGAGTCGAAATCGGCTAGCCAAAATCGAACTGTTATCTGTACTCGAATTCGATAGGTGCTTTTCGCACCGAGTGCGGTAACGATTGAGATTGGCGTATACGAGGAACCAGAGGATTCCAACGGACCGCTTGGCGAAATTCCGGAGAAACTGTCATTTGAATACTGTTGTCCTAGCGGAATTGGTCTACCCACCGGACCGGCACCAAATGTTGTGCCATCAGTTGAAACATATACCGCTGGGCCAGCATCAATGCCATTTACGGTAGTGCCAGTTTTAACGCCAAGCTGACCGGTATAAGTTGCAGCGCCTGATCGCGTTGGCATGCCAATTTCAGCGTCTAGTATCTGAAGGTTCGGGTCATAGTAGACACCGTGGTCCCCCATATCACTAGCCGCTGGAACTGCCATCTTCAATCGAGTAGTGAGCGTCATTTAATCTTCACCTCCCTTAAGCAATTCACCTTGCAAAACTCCGCCCGTGGTTTGAATATCATTCGCGATAGCCTGAAGCAGCTTAGGATCGTGAACGTGCTTTTGCACGGATTCAATAACCTGAACCAAAGCCTGCTGCACATTGATTGCCTGCTGCTGACCCTGGGTATGGCGCCCGGTTATTTCATAGAAAAGCTTCATAGCCGAAACATCACCTTGGGTGGCAGCTTCAATTAGCGCTAGGTGCACCATGCCAATCGAATTGCCGAGGAGCTTTTCGGTTTGCTCTCGAATATAATTGGCGTAGGTTGGGTCCTTGCACCAGTTGGCATATGTAGCGGGCGAGATACCGAAGTCTTCAAGCTTCTTTTTGTTGCTGCGGCGATCTGCCATATTGCACATGGAATTGGCCACAGCGATTTGCTCAGGGGAAAGGTAAGTCCTAGTAAGGATGCCATATCCCTTAGCCTGTAACTTGAGCAACGCGATTTTCAACGAGGCTTTAATTGCAGCTTCGCTCATTTGCTGGAACTCAGTTTTCAGTCGCTCCATAGACGGAGCTCTATTCATCTGGTTCCAATAGTATTCTATAAATGCATTGAACTCCGCGGTTAGCTTATCCTTTTCATCTTGGGTAGCTGGCCGCCTTTGTGGTATCCCGAGCAGTTCCGCGATATTGTCGCTCATCTGTGGGACTTTTTTACGGGGCGCCACTAAGCCGCTCTCCGTTCTGGAATGGCTCGCGATGTACTCTGATTCTTCTTGATGACATATGCAAAGAACCTAGCCCCATCTTCGGAAAAAATCCTAGCTTCAATCAATGCAGTCAGGACTTCTTTAGGTACGCTGGCCTGAGTTCCGTTTTCAATCGCATATACACTCGCCGGATGCACGCAGAAAGCCTTGCACCAACCAATTTGAGACAGGTTCGGCCAATTGTGCAAACGCCACCGGCGGAAAGTATATGGGTCTAGTGGTTTCTCTGCCATTCCGGTAATGGGTCGGGGAGCCGACATCCGAGTTAATTTGCGAAAATTGGCATATCCCGCCTCCCAAGCCTGCGGCAATCCGAGCTTGCTAGTGTAATGCTTCACAATTGGATCCGGTGGCGCACTGAAAAGCCCCTGCTCCACCCGCAAAATGTACAACGGCGACACGTTGATTTCGCGACCCAATTGCGCCTGCGTCTTATTGGCCAAAATCCTTGCCTGCAAGAACGGGTTCAAGCTAGGCATCGTCTTATCCGGCGGCTGCTCCGACCAATTCTCGGGGTCGTTGTCGTCTTGCATTTCATATCCAATCATTTTCCGGGCCACAGCCTCTGACCTGGGGTTTTGCATCTTTCCCACTTTGATGCGAATGTTCCCATGCCTCTGACCTGGCGTTCTTTCTTTCTGTCGCAAGTTTTGCTAAACTAGTCTCAGGTTTTTTCGGATTTCGGTTTTGTTTTTGGCTTTCAGTTCGCGGCTTGTTTTTGGTTTTCGGTTTCGGTTTGTCTGGTTCCATTTTCCCCAGTCGGTCAATTGCTCCTCCAGGGGGAATCGTTTCATTTACTTTATGGTATAGTGCATTATTTGGGAATGGGAATTTGGTGGTGGTAGGGAAAATCAAAGTCCGCGTGGAAGACTTCACAAGATCGATTGCCCCTGATTTCGCATTTGCAGTCGCAGGCACTAGGATGTGCAGTGCACAACCAAATCAGCGGACATCGAAAGGGCGGACTAAAGAAATGACCACCACGAAGCGGGATATCCTCAAGGCCATTGCGAATCGCACCCACGCAATTGCATATGCCGCCACGAACCGAAGCATCGAATTCATCGATGGCATATGGCGTCAGATATTCGAACTCGAAAATGACATTGCATGGTGTGATGAGCAAATCGCATATGTCGATTCCGAGTTCGCCCATGGGCGTTTGGATTGGACTACCTATGACGAATACGTCACGGGATATGAGAATGACATTTCGCGCAACGTCGGTATTCGCTTCGTGTTGTCTAAGTCCATTCAGTTCGCCGCCTGATATCCACATCGGGAAATCATGTGCTCGGATATCGAGTGTGTGAAATGAGAACGGCCCTCATCCACATCACATAGGGAGCCAACCATGTTTCACCTTATCCTAGGCGTCATATTGTTGACGCTTGTCACGTTCGGACCCATCGTCATCGGCGCAGCATTGGCCATTGTCATTCGCGATTGGATTGTCAGCGGTGGCATTCGTGACATTCGTGCAATGCGACGGCCCGCTATGATGAGGATTGGGGACATCGCGAACCTGTTTCACGCGCCATATCATGACGACAGTGCAATGATGGTGGCGGATGCCAAGGTGGACATTTGGTGGGACTGATTGCCGCGCCACCCAATCGGCTGATCAATTGAACTTGCATTGCGTGCATGGAACGCGCGACATTTGCGTTGACAATTCACATGTGCGCTTTGCTAGGGCAATTGCCCAAATCCAAAAACACACAGAGGGGCGGAACATCAAATGAACATCACCTATCGCATAAGCGCCAAAGAGCGCGCAAAGCTTGAGGTCATTTTGGCCATGCACATCCGCAATCGGGATTGCATTGGCCAGACGGCATATGGGGTCGAGTACTACACCAATAAGGTGAATGAAGTCGCTACCATTCTCGTCTCGGGTAAGCGCACGGTGCCATGCAACATGCCGTCCGCCGCTTTCATGGCGCGCATTGCAGAGGGGGAATAGCAATGGCCACGAAGAAATACATAGTCAAGCTTGCACGTCGGAACATGCGTCGTGAATTGATCGAAGACGTGGACTACACAGAGCAAAACCTACAATGGGCGCGAGAGCTCATGATGATTGGCGAAATCTCCGTAGCAGACTTTCGCAATCGCAGAAACATCGCCCAAGGCAACGTCGCGAATATGTGGCGTGAGATTGCGGAGATATCCAAGCGACTTATTAGCGGCTGATCGCTGAATGTCATGCGCGGTTGAACTGCATGGAACAACCGCGCTTGGCATTGAACAATCGGCCCACATACTCAAACCACACGAAAGGCAAATCACAATGGCCACCACCGCAGAAATCCTTCACGCCAAGGTGATGCAGGAACTCACTAATTCAGTTGAATACTTTCACCTCAAGCGCGAACTGAACGAGCTTTCCCATTCTGAGACTATCGCAATTGGCGTTGAACTTGAAAACGCCTTCCGTGCGATCATCATGAATGAGTACTCAATTGCCCGTGGCTTTATCAATCGCGCCGAAGTCATCATGCACTGACATAGTGAATGTCACTCCCGGTACATCGCGAATGCTTTGCCCCGGGAATGGCATTGACCTAGTCAGGTCAAATCCAAATCACAATCCGCAAAGGAGTAGACCCAAATGACCAATCCGATTGACCGCGCTTTCGGGACATGGGGAATTGAGCGCGAGGTTTCCGACGCTGACAGTCTCTTCTTTGGTCTCGGCGATGATTGGCGTTCCCAGCTTGTCAGCGATGACGCTGTGGATATGACGCTCTGGGCCCGTACTCACACGATCGACATTCCCGCGCCGACTTCCAACGGCGATGGCCTTTGGGGCCCGTCCATTCACGTTGGCCCGGCTAATGTCTAAGGCTAAGCGGAAGCATATCCAACGTGCGCAATCCGCATATGCCAAGTCCACCGTTGCTAGTGGTTCGGCAATGCGCGACCAGGCGAACGATATGGTTCGCATTGCCACTCACTTCGCAATGGCCCCGGTCGCTCGCGAAATGGGATTCACCATTCAAGGCCTACTCACATTGTGTGCCACTGTCGAAAGTGGATGGGTGAGGATTGGTACATCGCGAACCACCGGTGAGAATGTCTATGCTATGCGGCCATCCTTTGCCCGTGTAGCCGACGAGTTCGGTCGCATGGAAATTCACGGTTCGCTGCAATTCAGCATCGGCAATCGTGGTGTGGTGTTTTCAAAGGATGCCATCGCAATTCGAAATGCGCGTCGGGAATTGGCTGATCAGATTGTGGCCAATCTTCAGTCACAACGGGGCGATGATATGTCTCGTCTGGCCAAGGCCATTGCCAAACGGCATATGGTGTCGGAGGTGGCCATATCAGATGACCAGCCCTCAGGGCCTGTTGTGACGGTCGTTCCGCACCTAGGCCCACGTGGACCGGAAGCCTAAAGGATCTTGTTCTAGGGGCTGCCAGGGACCTTCTAGGGGGTCCCTGGTTCCGGGCCTAGCCCCAGGTCAGACCATGATCACAAACCACCCGTTGGATATGGGTCAGGGGGCTTGCATATGCAGCCGCAACGTGCTTGACTGTGTACCGCACCCTCCGATATGCACACACAACCCGAAAGGAAGGCACATCAAATGGCTAGCAGCAACAAGCGAGGGAAGAACAGCAACAACAGCAACAGTACCGACGTCACACCTGTGACGGAGGATTTCGATGAGGTCGCTCTGCCGGGCGAGGAAGATGAGGAAACTGAAATGACCGACGACACCACTACCACCGTGGCGGACAGCAACACTGAGGACATCGCGACTGATGTTGCCAGCGCTGAGACGGTGGCCCAGACTGATATCACTTCCGACGCGGCGGTTGATATGGTCGAGTCCGAGGTTAAGGACTTGGACGCTGAGGCCGCTTCGCTGTTGGATGGCGAGAACGCGCGCATTGCAAATGACGCCACCGTTTCGACTGTGGTTATGCGCGACGTGAATGATCTGCCCAAGGACGCGCGCATCATCAAGATGCAGCTTGAAATCCTCAGCGAATATGAGGGCGACTATGAAGCCCTTGTTGAGGAACTGCGCGTCGGTTCGTCCGGCAAGGATGAGAAGGTCGCGCACTACATCAAGGGCATTGACGAGGAGAAGGATGCTCCTGGATATGCTCTCGTCACTAAGGCCACTTCGCTTGCAAAGCAGATTGAAGAACTCCAGAAGCTCAAGGATGAGGCTGACACTGAGCTGACAACTCATGTTGAGGCTGTGCTTATCGCGACCGGCAATGGCGATATCCTCACCGAGGAGCAGATTGCCGCGAAGAAGGAACTCATCAAAGCAAAGTATGGCGAATACAAGGACCAGTTCGCCGCTGCTAAGCAGGCACTCGACAATTACCGGACGCACAAGAATCCGGATGCCGGTGAAATCCACGAGTACATCACGCACATTCCGTCGCCCACTGGTAAGAAGGTGAACGCGGCTGCCACTGGCAATGCAGCTGATAAGGGTGGCTCTCGCGCGGTGTTCGTTTCCGAGGCGCGGTACATGAACGCTAATGGCGAGTGGGTTCGTGCATTCCGCACTAAGGACGACAAGGAATTCAGCAACCCGACTGAGCTTGCTGCCGCTATTGCGCGGACTTACGACACGATGCTCAAGCCCGTCCCGCTCAAGGATGAGATGATTGCCCAGTGGTATATCCACATGGGGACGTCGGTTGAGAACGTGGACCGCGCTAAGGTGTCCGCTGCGGTGGCTGAATTCCCGTTCAACTTCCAGTTGGCAAATGGCGAGTACACTTCGGTTCCCGTCCGGCTGATTCCGCGCGACTTCAACGCGACGCGGTAATTCGCTAGCTGCAAATGCCCCTGTCCTTATTGGACAGGGGCTTTGTGTTGCCTGCATTTGCGGTGCAATATCACATGCTATCCATGGCTCCGTCGGCAACAGGTCGACGGGGCTTTGCCGTGGCCTGTGATCGACCCGGGGCGATGGCTGAGTGGAATAACTCACGCGCGAAATGGGGACCAAATGCAACTGACGCTGTTCAATTTCATGTCGCCGCCAGACGGAGAGGGTTTCATCGTATCGCTTGATGGACTAATGATTGAGTCCGAAGTGGAGCTGACTCTATATCATGTCCATCCGCTAGATTCGGAAACCAATAAGCGAGAGAAGTGCGCACTCGCTAAGCTTGGCTGTGTTCTCACTCAGGATATGGTGACTGAACTCAGGATGGCGCATTTGGAAGAAGACGCAAAGGAAACACCAGCATTGCAAGGTAACGTTCAGCCGTTGCTACTGGACTATCTCGCTGGCGTTTTGACGCCAGTTGAATATGACATTTACGGTAGCGACGGATTCAGTCACGGCGATGGTAACTTCATGAAGATATTGCGTCGCAACCTCAAGGCAACGCTTAGCAGCACAATGGAAGTTCTTAACGAACCCGAACGCACGGATGAAATCGGTTATGGCTTCGTGACTGTGGTCAATCAACTTCCCGATATGACGGCCGACCCTGCATCAAATGATGATTTCCGTCATGCGCTGTTGCATATGGTTTCAATGCTAAACCCAACCAATCAAGGCGTACGCGCCACCCATGACATTAAAATGGAGCTATTTTCACCAGTGCAATTCATCTTGACGGCGGTAGGTAAATGAGCAGTCCCGAACAGCATCAGCACTGGCAAAGGACAATCGGAATTGGAGCGTTTCGAGTTGACCTGAGAACACTCGCCACTCGCCTTGAAATGGAACTCGAAACTGAATTCCCAGGGCGACATTGGGCTGTGCAACTTGATATGAGGTGGGTTGTCGGGGACCAAATGAGTTGGCGAATTGATGTGCCACTTGGGTACGTGGCCGAACATGCATATCTATCTGAAGTGCTAGCCAGTAACGTGACACCTGTCTATCAAGCCCTGTTCGATTCAATCGAGCCACCACCGGAAGGATGCGACCCTGGACGGGAATTCATAGTGCGAGCGTGGGGGACGAACGATAAGGTGCGCCTTAATGGCAGTAAGGACTGAGTATATGGTAGGCGTCGAATACCTTCCCGAACTTGAATACCCGATGCGTTACTATGTGACGCCATCAACGCTTATGAATCCACGACTGTTGGATACGATCGACGTTGTGGATTTGGAGAATGGCACTACTGTAGTGCTGGTCTTTTCTGGCAACATGGAACTGAGGTCAGTTGACTATCAAGCCGTTAGCGAAACTCATCCAAACCTCATGGCAATTGTCCTTAAGCAGAGGAGCATTGCGCGTGCATCTGCCCGATTCGAATTGCACGACATTATGGAATGGGGTCTTGACACTCAAACCAAAGCGGACCGATATGCCCTGATGCATAAGGTGCGACCCAACAAAGAACACTGGCAACAGCTAGCAACTGAGCTGTGTCATAAGGTCGATCAGTTCTTCGCTGCCCCGGATCGAGTGGAAAACAGTTCCGCTTGAATATGGTATGCCTAGGCATATCCAAGGTTTCATGATCACGTGGAACCATTCTCTCCATTTCGTCACCCCCTCCTACCCCCTAAAGGGGGTAGGAGGGGTATGAATCTGTAGGACAAAGCCGAAACGCTTTGCACGCAGTTTCGCAGTCGAAAACAGGGCCGTTGATCTGGGCTTTTGCAGTTCGTTGCAAATGATAAGAGTCAGTTTCCCAGTGTTTTACGCGATCTTGGACAGTTTTTTCCGGAGTTTTCCAAGGTCAACTTCCCCTCTGACCTGGGGGTTTGTCACGGACCCCGGAATCATGCTAATCTGTGTAACATGCTACACAGTTTGTTACCGGGATTCGCAGGGGGGAAACGGCTTCGGATAAGGTTTGATAAGATAAGCTAGCCGCTCGATATACTGTGGAAAGGGGAATTCCACCAAACGAAATGAGGAATGATATGGAAGACTTGAATCCAACCGAGAGGGCAATCTTTCAGTGCTTTAGTACTGGCACCAAAGACGCCGGTACTATCATTGCGGAATTGGAATTCAGTCAAAGCATCGTCTATCGCGCGCTTGCTAAGCTTGTGAAGCTTGGATATATCGAACTTGATGCGCGTGCAACTGCTGGTGCGAACAAGAAGTTTTATCAGGCAAAGCGACTGCCCAACTCTGGCATCACCTTTATGCTGCCGAATGGGCAAACGGTAAGCTTTAACATGTTCCTTAAGGGCATGGCAATGTCTCCGAATCCGCCTAAGATTTCTGAAGCCTGGTCGGATTTGCCAAAGGCTTTTGCTATGCTTGCGTTTTGTGCGGCCGCTGAAATGGTGAACCCTGGTTCCATTTCAGAGGTTGAATTGCTGGAAGCTAAGGTGCTGGTTCAGGAATATGGCCAGGTACTCCAGTCGCAATATGCTATCGTTGCGCAAATGCTTCAGGATGAGCAGCTATGGCATCCCGAAAAGCTTGTTGATGGTACATTGCGTAAGACAGACTTCTTCCAGACGCCTAGTGATATCCAGGCTTTGGGTAAGCTCCTACTCGACCGGTTCGTGAACGTCACAAACAACAACGCAAACAACAACGAAGATGAAATCGAAGGGACGGACTAAAATGGCTGTTAACATCACGCGTGATATGGTGACGGACAAGGATTGCACGGAGTGTGAGAATGACACGGCAACGTACGTGAATAAGGACTTCCCCGAGATCCTGCTTTGTGGCGACGACTATAGCGTTCTCGCGGACCGGGACAAGAAGGACTACACTAAGATTTCGGAGTTGCCGTTTCCCGAGCGGGATATGGACAAGGAGATCTTCGGCGACGTTGTTGAGGACAGTGACGAGGATGAGTGATTTCCATATGGAATCACCCCAGGAGGTTTGGCCTATCCTGACTCCGTTGCAGTCGTGTCCGTTGCGTGAGTCATCGTGTCATGACGTCTGGCCAATGGCGGTTCCCGTTGATCGTGGGATTCCATATGAGGTCAGCGCGCCAAGTGTTAACGAAGTAATCGCCACAAATCAGGATGCCTGGCTGGTTAACGTTGTCATAGTGTGCAGTAACCACAATCAGCCAGTAACGTTTCAGGTTCTGTATGATGAGCTTGCGGCATATGAGGATGGTAAGGGTCTTATCCAGGACGCTATGCCAAGCCTGGATGCGGGATATCGTGAGATGTTCATGACCGGCATTTGCCCGGACTGCTTCAGTAAGATTACGCCGCCGGAGGAGGATTAAAGACGATGGCAACCGAAGCGGAGCAAATTGAACAGCTTAAGGATGAGATCTTCAGCATTCGAGAGCATGGCTATTGCACGCTGGCAAATGGTGAGGATAAGTTCTTCTCCACTGTTGGGTCAGCGCGTGAAGCTATCAAGGCGCGTCAGCGGAAGTTGGATAAGCTAGAGGATCCTTTTTCTGGGGTCATGTCTTCGAGTAATTGCTAATGGCAAAGGACGAAGGGTCATATAAGGCCCAGCGTGCAAAGCTTATGCGCGAACCTGATAATCCTGGGACTGGTCATCATCTCTGGTTTGGTGATCGACCGCGTAATCAGTGGGTATTTCCGATTGCACGACACTGTGGTTGGAGTAAGGGGATGGGAGTCAATGCGAAACAGTGAAATGACGGATGACCAAATCATCGCCCAGATTGAACGAGCTCGCGCTAAGCAAATGAAAACCCCAACGGAATGGGGACGATTGGTTGACCACGCTAAGGAATTGGCTGGTCGGCATAATATCCCCACTAATGGGCGGTGGAAGGATCTCCGGGATAAGCTTATCGGCGCAGGGCTCATCGCTAAGTATGTGAAGTATACGCACTGATGATCGGTTGGATGCTAACATACATATTGGCTGGCACCATATTCGAATGCGTCATCATCTGGAGATTTGCATTTGACGATGACGCACCATGGCCCGGTTGGCCAAAGATGATAAAAGGATGCCTTAGCGTTGTCACCATTTGGCCATACTATTGTTTCCGTGCTTTGCTGCGAAAGGAGTCAGATGCCAAACCTTGAAAGGATAGCAGAGCTCCAAAAGAAAATAACGGAACTCAATAACAGCTCGCACAACAGAACTCACGCTAGCCTGTCAACAAATGAAAAGGTTAGGCTGCATCGTGAGTGGCGTGAATTGCTCATAGACTACTGTCGCGCTGCTGATATTAAACCGCCAGAGGATGCATCAAATGCAACCATGGCGCGGATACTCGAAGAATCTGGTTACGTCGTCTAAGCGACGTTAAATAGCCCCTAAGCTTAGAGCGTCCCAATCCTCTTGTCTGGCGGCAAGGGGATTGGGGGCGGTGAAATGACATCCCCAGTAATTGTCAGCCCCTCGGAAGGCGTGACAGTATTTCACCGATGCGGCGCCCACGAAATCGAAGTAGTGGGCGCCGTTTAATATTGGAGGTAATATGGAGCGCCTGATTGAAATCTACTTTGGCATTGCCCTGATAATGATCGGTTGGCATATGCTCAAGTGGTTCGTTCTGACTGATGAGCGTGAGAAGTATAACGTTAACAGGGAAACACGGCAAAGTTGTTACGGGTTGGGAATGGTGCCAGTTCTTATTATTACGGATCTCTTTTGGCCGGGCATTACCATCCTGTGGATTAAAGCTACCTTCAAGAAGGGTTAATGAAAATGGACCGCGCCATTCGAGGCACTGAAGATGGCAACTACACGCTTGAGGAAATCGTGAACAATTGGGTTAGAATGCTGGGCGGTGTCGCTCTTCGTGATAGTTGGATTAAGCGTGATGGCAATATCGTCAAGGTGAAGTCCGAGGCGCATAAGGAATCCATTTCAGAGGCAGTTCATTTCCATGCTGAGTCGGATGCTGAAGCCTTTGAGGATTGGGTCTTGGGTAAGCTCCGACTAGAAAACGTGGA
>Ga0207692_10000605_pt1 | contig 12648 bp, 10 predicted proteins | sample LARL52metaG_FD_184345 | JGI IMG/M metagenome (GOLD analysis project Ga0207692, IMG submission 184345) | Corn, switchgrass and miscanthus rhizosphere microbial communities from Kellogg Biological Station, Michigan, USA - LAR L5-2 metaG... | ecosystem: Host-associated > Plants > Roots >...
TCGACCCGCACGTCACGCGGCAGCGACACGATGACCATGCGCTTCCGGTCCGCGGGGATGTGCGCGAGCATGATCACGTCCGACCGCGCGCCACCCTCCTCGGCCTGGGTGCCGACGTTGTCCTGCGGCTTCGCACCGGCCCGGGTGTCCGAGCCGACGAGCAGGAAGTTCTCGTCACCGAGCTGCTTCTCGGCCTGCTGCACGGCCTGCGAGTTGCCGCCGAGCGCGTCGATCTTCTGGATCTTGGAGTCGGCCCACTGCATGGCGGCCCAGCCGATGCCGGTCGACGCGAACACCACGGCCGCGGCGGCGATCGCCCCGACCTTGGCGCCGCGCATCAACCTGCGCTGCTGCGGCGTGCGGCCGGCGATCCTCAGCTCGCCGTCCTCGTCGCCCTCGCCGAGCGCGACCGGGTCGGCGAACTGGGTCGCCTCCTCCAGGTCGTCCTCGTCCTTCACCCACGGCATGAGCTTGGCGCGCCGCTCCTTGCGCAGGCGTTCCTGCTCCAGGAGCTCGTCGTGGACCGCCGAGAACCGCGCGAGCGTGTGGTCGACCTCGCGGCGCTTCTTGACGTCCTCGCCGATGGCCTCCATCTCGGTGGTGAGGCAGGTCGGGTCCATCTCCTCGCGGGTCTCGACCTTGGCCACACCGGCCGCCGAGGCGATCTGGGTCGCTTCGGGTCCCGGGTCGTCCGCCTTGGGCTCCTCCGGTGCGGGAGGCGCGGGCGGAACGGGAGCACCGGGGCCACCGGGCGCGGCTCCGAGACGGTTCGCGATGGCGGGCCGGGGTCCGCTCGACTCCGCCCTCGGGGGCATCGGCCGAGGACCGCTGGACTCCGCGCGGGACGGCATCGGCTGCCTGCCGGTCAGGTCCCCGTTCGGCGGCATGGGCGCGGGAGGACGCGGAACACCGTTCGACGACGGCGCGTCACCCGGCAGCAGGCGGCGGGGTGCACCGGCGTCCGGGCCCTCCGGAGCCTTCGGACCGGGAGCGGGCGGCCGCTGGATGGCGCTGGACGACGGCGCGTCGCCGGGCGCGAGCCTGCGCGGCGGCGCCCCGTTCACGTCGGGTGCCGGACGGCGCAGGGTGCCGCTGGGCATGCCGTTCGCCTCGGGCACGCCGGGACGCCGCGGGACGCCGTTCGACGACGGCACGTCACCGGGAGGCATCCGCCGCGGGTCGGCGGGCGCCTGTGGGCGCGGCATGCCGTTGGAGGTCACGTCCCCGGGTGCCGGGGGCCGCTGGATGCCGTTGGACGACGGTGCGTCGCCGGGCGCGGGCCTGCGCGGGTCCGCGGGTGCGGGACGTCGCGGGCCCTGCTCGGCAGGCGGAACCGGCCGGCGCTGCATCCCGCCCGCGTCCGGACGCGGGCGCGTGCCGGTCTGCTCACCGGGAGGCGGGTAGGCGCCGTTCGGAGCGGGCCTGGGCCTGGTCCCGGTGTTCTCGGCGGGCGCGTCGGGGAGACGGCGCCTGCCGGTCTGCTCACCGGTGAAGTTCTGCGGAGGAGCCTGGCCCGCCATCGGCGGCCGCGGGCGCGCACCCGTCTGCTCACCAGGCCGGTGGGCGACGGGCGGCTGCTGCCGCGGTTGCTGTGGCTGGGGCGCCGGCGGGTCCGGCAGAGCACGTCTGCCGGTGGTGGGCGCGTCGGGCAGGGCACGCCTGCCTGTCGTGGGAGCGTCGGGCGAGCCAGGCGGGACGGGTCGGGGGATGTTCGTCCTGCTGTGCTGCTCGATGAGGTCCGAGACGCTCAGGCCCCCAGAGCCTTCCATCGAGCGACGTCTACGGCCGGTCGGCTGGTCCTGCTGCTGGGGGTCCTGATCACCACGGGAAGAGGGGCCGCCACGTCGGGGGTCGTCGGGCACCCAATCTCCCTTCTGGGTCAGAAGCAAAAGCGGTTCGTCATTACGAGTTGACGACGACCGGGACACAAGGGTTGCATCACCGGCGTGTCAGTTGCGCCCGCGATACTACGGATGTAGCCGAGTTCTGACGACCACTCCAGGTGATAAGGCTGCGAGCTGTACGCGATTACGCGCAGTCCGTCTGCCCCGAACGGGTGAGCCGGCTCACTCAGTAGTAGCCGAGAACACGTGGCTCGGTGATGGCACGCCGACCCGCCGCCGCACCGGCGAGGCGAACCCGTCCGTCCGCACGGTACGCCACCGCGTTGCGTCCCGACTGCTTGGCCGTGTAGAGCAGGCTGTCGGCGCGGAGCAGCTGCTGCTCGGCGCTCACCGCCGGTCGGTCGGGGGCCTCGTGCGCCGGCGGTTCGTAGGCGAGGCCCGCGCTGACCGTGACGCGCAGCCCCGGAGCGATCTCCTGCCACGGGTGACGCTCGACACGTTCCCTGGCCGCCTCGGCGATCTCCACGGCCGTGGCCGCGTCCGCGCGGGGCAGCACGAGCACGAACTCCTCGCCGCCGTAGCGGGCGCAGAAGGCGTCCTCCGGGAGGTCCTGCTGCAGCAGCTCGACCACGCGCTGCAGCACGCGGTCGCCGAGCAGGTGCCCGAAGTTGTCGTTGACCTGCTTGAACCAGTCGAGGTCGATCAACGCGATGGCGAGCCCGTGCCGGCACGCGCCGTGCTCGGCCAGCAGGTCGATCAGCCGCTGGTCGAGGTAGCGGCGGTTGTAGGAGTCGGTGAGGCTGTCGCGCAGGCTCTGCTCGCGTGCCTCGGCGTGCTCCCTGCGCAGCCGGTCGACCTCGCGGCGCAGCTGTTCGGGAACGTGCGGCTGCTCGTCCTGGCCGGCGTGGACGAGGTCGAGAGCGGAACGCAGGTGCTGGTACGCCTGGCGCCACTGACCGCGGGAGGCGAGCAACGCCGCGATGGACTCGTGCAGCCCCACCAGGCCGGGACCCTGCCGGTCGACGTCGGCGTCGTCGGGCGGGGTCTCTGCGATCTCGGGTCGCAGCGCGGTCATCGCGATCACCTCCTTACTTGCCAGGTGTCGTCTCCCAAGAGGTGGCGCTTGAGCTAGAAGGACGCGTGGGGGCGGGATTTCCCCCGTCCGGTTGACCGTGAGCTGCTCCGATCAAGTGAGCTTGGATGATCGACAACCCGCTCAGCCACCGAGGCAGGGCGCGAATCCGTACACCTGGTCGTCGAGCAGCACGACGTGCATCGACCCGATCTGGCTGCCGATCACCGCTTCCTCCTGGCGCAGCGTGACGGTGACCGCCACGACGTACACGTCCCCACGCGGATGAGCCTTCTCACCAGGGGGTTCCCAGTCGGCATCCGTCCGAAGCGTGGACCAGGTCGGTTCCACCTTGATCGTCGCGCCGCGGAGATCGCACGTCTTCTGCCGGAAGTCCGGGTGCTGGGTCTCCTTCAACAGCTTCTGCTGCTGGGAAGCGCCCTCGTCGCCCGCCTTGTTGAGGCGCTCGTAGAACTCCCGGAACTTGCCGCGGTCGCCGTCGCTCAGCCCGACCGCGCGGGGCGAACCCGTGACGGGACCGGCACAGCCCGCGAGCAGCGCGAGCGAGGCGAGCAGGACCGCAGCGCGTTCAGCCACCGGAGTGCATCACGTCCGCACCGGCCGGAACCGTGGCGTCCTCGGGGTCGTCCAGCCACCCCTCCGGCAGCACCACCTTGGCCGCGGACCCCTGCCGCCCGCGCGGCCCCTCCGCGTGCTCGGGGAACGGCACGGTCGGGTCGAGCTGGCCGATCAGGTCGTCCAGCTGCTGCAGGCTCGACACCATCGCGAACGCCCGGCGCGTGTCGCCGCCGACCGGGAAGCCGTGCCAGTACCAGGCCATGTGCTTGCGCAGGTCGCGCAGGCCCTTGTCCTCGCCGTAGTGGGCGGCGAGCAGCTGGGCGTGCGTGCGCAGGACCTCCGCGACCTCGCCGAGGCGCGGCCCCTCCGGAATCGGCTCGCCGCGGAACGCCGCCTGCAGGTCGCGGAACAACCACGGCCTGCCGAGGCAGCCGCGCCCGACGACCACGCCGTCGCACCCGGTCTCGGCGACCATGTCGAGCGCGTCCTGCGCGCTGAAGATGTCGCCGTTGCCCAGCACCGGAATGCCCGTCACGGCCTCCTTGAGCCGCGCGATGGCGGACCAGTCGGCCTGGCCGGAGTAACGCTGCGACGCCGTGCGCGCGTGCAGTGCAACGGCCTGTGCGCCCTCGTCCTGCGCGATACGTCCCGCGTCGAGGTAAGTGAGGTGCTCGTCGTCGATGCCGATGCGGAACTTCACGGTGACCGGCATGTCCCCGGCGTTGCGGACGGCGGCCCGCACGATCTGCCGGAACAGCTCCCGCTTGTACGGCAACGCCGCCCCGCCGCCCTTGCGCGTCACCTTGGGCACCGGGCACCCGAAGTTCATGTCCATGTGGTCGGCGAGGTTCTCGTCCACGATCATCTTCGTGGCCTCGCCGACGTTGCGCGGGTCGACGCCGTAGAGCTGCATCGACCGCGGGTGCTCGTCCTCGTCGAACGTGATCATGTGCATAGTCATCGCGTCGCGCTCGACCAGCGCCCGCGCCGTGATCATCTCGCACACGTACAGCCCGGCCCCGTAGCGGCGGCACAGCTGCCGGAACGCCACGTTGGTGATGCCGGCCATGGGCGCCAGCACAACGGGCGGATCGACGGCGAACGGGCCGATCTTGAGGGTGGCGGGAACGGACACGCCCCTCAGGTTACGGCACTGACCTGCCGCGATCGTCGCCCAGAGCGACTGCTGTGGTGAGCGCCTCGCAGGTCTCCTCGTCGAACGCCACCAGCCGGATCCGGTCGATGATCGGCAACGACCGGACCGCGGCGGCGGCGATCCGCGCCGCCCGTTCGGCGGGGAAGCCGTAGACCCCGGTCGCGATGGCGGGAAACGCGATGCTTTCGGCGCCGAGCTCGGCCGCCAGCCGCAAGGAGCTCAGGTAGCAGCTGGTGAGCACCTCGTCCTCGCCCTGGTCGCCGCCCTCCCAGACCGGACCCACCGTGTGGATCACGTGCTTCACCGGCGCGAGCCCGAACGCGGGCGTCGCGACCGCCCTGCCCGGCTCGCACGGCGCCAGCGCCGCCCCGGCCTCCGCGAGCGCGGGCCCGGCCGCTCGGTGGACCGCCCCGTCCACCCCGCCGCCGCCGAGCAGCGACTCGTTCGCGGCCGTGACGATCACGTCCACCCGTTCGGCGGTGATGTCACCGAGCACAACTTCGATCGTCCCCATGCCCGAAAGCCTCGCACCTGCGCGGTTCTGGTTGAGCGGACTTCACGCAGCGCGAACAGACCCGGTGCCCCGATCGGGTGTCGGGGGCTTCTGCCAACATGCCACTGGAGGTGCCTACGCGTGGGGGCGGTTCAACTGATCAGGTCCGGGTTCGAGCGGTTCTTCGTCGACGGGCCCGTCGGCAAGCCGACCGGCGGTGGCGAACAGCAGGTCGTGGCCGTGCAGCAGGTGGGTGAGCTGGCTCTGCCGACCGGGAGGCTCGTCGCGGCGGACCCGTTCGTGGTGTGGCCGGAGGACGCCGAGGCGTTCACCACCACCGTCGAGCCGGGCACGTACCCGGTGACGGTCTCGCTGGTCTCGTGGGTCGACGGGGACGGCTTCCCGGACCTCCGCCAGGGCTACCGCGTGGCCGCGGTCAAGCTGACCGTGCGCGACGAGCCCGCGTACTCGTGGACGCCCGCCGTGCGGCCGGGCGAGCTCGTGCCGATGCAGGAGGAGTTCGGCTACGACGTGAAGTCGAGCACCGGCGCGTTCTTCGACCTGGCCGCCGCTCCCGCCGTCGACCGGCTGGCGAGCGACGACGAGGTCGGCAACTGCGACCTCATCGACGCGCTCGGCAAGGTGGGCGGCGGCCGCGGCCCGGCCAACGTCACCGATTCGCAGTCGGGACTGAACGTCGTGGCGTTCTCGACCGGCTGGGGCGACGGCGTCTACCCGACCTGGGTCGGCCGCAACACCGCGGGCGACCCGGTCGCGTTCGTCACTGATTTCTTTGTGATCAACCGCGGCTAGTCGTGATCAACCGCTAGAACGGCACGTTCACGCACGCCAGCCGCGGTCCGGCGGTGCCTGCCTCACCGGGCTTGGTGTGCGTGTGTTCGTTGTGCAGCACCACGGACTGCGCATGTCGTTCGGTGAACTGCCAGTCCACAGTGGACGTGGTGAAGGCGAACCCGTGGTCGTCCGTGTGCACGTCGAGCCAGATCTCGTTGCGGGGGTTGGCGTACGCCGGGTCGACCGACGGCTGCACCGGGTCCGCCACGTTCTGGTAGTGCGGTCCCGCCTCCGCCGGCGTCGCCCCGCACTTCTTCACGTGCACGTGCGCCCCGTACGCCCGGTTCGGCAGCAATCCCTTGAGCTTCAACAACACCGTCGTGCCACCATTCACCGTCGGCACGCCCAGCACCATCACCTTCGCACCGTCTGGCACCTTGGCGTCGTACGTGACGGCCGTGGCCGTGGCGCTGAAGCTCTCGAACTTGCCCGACGCGAAGGCCACCTTCGCGGGCGCGGCCTGTGCGGTTCCGGTACCCGCGAACAAGAGCGTGGCGGTGACCGCGGCTGCAAACGTCCTCATGGGTCACTTGCATAGCGGTATCAGCCGTTCTCCGCCATTTTTGCGACCGCATCGGTGTTTCGATCGGCCCTCTTTGGGTAGGTTGCTGACGTGAGCGAAGCCGAGGAGTCGGACCAAAGCCGACTCGCCCGCAACGTGAACGAGCTGCTCCAGGAGCTGCGCGTGGCGCAGGCAGGCGTGCAGATCCTGTTCGGTTTCCTGCTCTCCATCGCCTTCACCGACAAGTACGCCTCCACCGGCACCTACATCCGGGTGACGCACCTGGCCACGGTCCTCTGCGCCGCGATCGCCGTGGCCTTCCTGACGGCCCCTGCCGCCTGGCACCGCGTGCTGTTCCGCCAGGGCCGCCGCGAGGACGTGGTCGCCGCGGGCAACAGGTTCGCCCTGGTCGGCCTCGCCTTCCTGGCCCTGGCCATGACCGGCACAGTCCTGCTGCTGGCAGAGGTCGTCCTCGGCAAGTGGCCGTCGGTGGTCGTCGGCGTGGCGGCGTTCGTCATCTTCTCGGGCCTCTGGTTCGCCGTGCCGTTCGCGTCGTCCAAACGTGCTCGCGAACGCAAGCGCCTCTAGACCGGCCCGTTCGGAAACCTCAGAGCGCGACCTCGCGGTCACTCTCAGTCGCCAATGAGATTTCTTCGCCGTCGTGTCGATTGCGGCCCTCGCCGTTCGACGTGTTGTCAGACGGACGAGGCGAAATTCGGATGAGGCAGAGGCAGCGATGAGGAAGACTCGGATGTTCCGATGAGTTCTTCCAGAACTGCCGGTCTCTACCGGTGTCACGAAGACGTCGACGCCGGCGGCCTTGGCCGCGACACGACTGTGCCAGCAACCGAACGAGGTCCTGACATGCCTGCTGCGATCCAAGACCGACCCACCGCGCAAGCGGCGCGAACACCGCTGGTGGTGCGCCTGCTGGTGCTGGCCACGTTCGTGGTGATCCTCAACGAGACCCTCATGATCAACGCGATCCCGCGCCTCATGGAGTCGATGCACGTCACCGAGCAGGCGGCGCAGTGGGTGTCCACCGCGTTCATGCTCACCATGGCCGCCGTGATCCCCGTCACGGGCTGGTTCCTGCAGCGCGTCACCACCCGCCAGGGCTACGCGATCGCCATGGGCGTCTTCCTCACCGGAACGGCCCTGTCGGCGGCCGCGCCGTCGTTCGCGATCCTGCTGCTGGGCCGCATCGTGCAGGCCGCAGGCACGGCCGTGATGATGCCGCTGCTGATGACCACGCTGATGACCGTCGTGCCCGAACAGGACCGGGGCCGCGTGATGGGCAACGTGACGCTGGCCATCTCCGTGGCCCCCGCGCTCGGCCCGGCCGTCTCCGGCCTGATCCTGCAACTGGGCTCCTGGCGCCTGCTGTTCGTGACCGTGCTGCCGATCGCGGGCGCGGTGACCTACTTCGGCCTCCGCCAGATGACCAACATCGGCGAGCCCCAGACCGGTTCCATCGACTGGCTGAGCGCGGCCCTGGCCGCCCTCGGCTTCGGCGGCCTCGTCTACGGCCTGAGCCTCTTCGGTGAAGGCAACGCCCAACTGGGCCCGAGCATCGGCATCGTCCTCGCCGGCGCCGCCACGATCGCGATCTTCGTGCTCCGCCAGCTCAAGCTCCAGCGCACCGACGCACCCCTCATGGACCTGCGCACCCTGACCCACCGCACGTTCGCGCTGTCGTTGACGCTCATGTGCATCGCGTTCCTGGCGATGATGGGTTCGATGATCCTGCTGCCCCTCTACCTGCAGAACCTGCGCGGCCTGAGCCCGTTGGAGACGGGCCTGCTCGTCATGCCGGGCGGCCTCGCCATGGGCCTGCTGGGCCCGACCGTCGGCAAGCTGTACGACCGCCTCGGCAGCCGCCCGCTGGTCCTGCCCGGCTCGATCGGCATGGTGGCCGCCCTCGCCGGCTTCACCCAGGTCTCCGCGACGATGCCGTTCTGGCAGATCCTGGGCCTGCACACGGTGCTGATGCTGAGCCTGGCGGCGATGTTCACCCCGATCTTCACCCTCGGCATGGGCGCACTCCCGCCGAACATGTACCCGCACGGCAGCTCGATCCTCGGCACCCTGCAGCAGGTGGCAGCAGCCCTCGGCACCGCCCTGGTGGTGACCGTGATGTCCGCCCGCACCGGCCACCTGGTCGCCGACGGCGCCACCACCGCCACGGCCCAGCTGAGCGGCATGAAACTGGCCTTCCTGGTCGCCACCGCACTGGCCGTGATCACGATCGTGGTCGCCGCCGTCCTGCCGAGGCGCACCACCGAAACCGCGCACTGATCCGCGCAGTCCTGCCGTCCACCAGGGCGGCAGGACCGGCGTACGTTCCAGCCATGATCAAGGCCGCCCCGGACCTCCTGGACATAGCCTCCGCCCTGCTGCCCGGCATCCGCCTGGACCACGCCTTCACCGCAACCGAAGGCAACATCCACGACGTGCTGCTGATCCCAGGCGTAGCAGCCGTCCGAGTCAGCAAACGCCCCCTGGCCGCGGCCTCGATGCCCCGCCGCACCGAGGTGCTGCGCCACCTGGCGTCGGCAGGCCTGCCGTTCCAAGTGCCAACACCACTCACCCCCGTGACCACCTTCGACGACCGCGCCGCCGTAGCCGTGTCGTGGGTCGACGGCATCCCCCTGCCCAAGGGCGAAGGCGACCCGCAGCAGATAGCCGAAGTCCTGACAGCCGTGAGCTCCGTACCACTGGACGCCCCGCTGCTCGCCGTGCTGGACGACCGCGACCAAGGCCCGTCGTGGTCGACGATCATCGTTGAGGAAATCCTCCCCCGCCTACCCGCCCGCTGGCAGCCCGAAGGCCAACGCCGCCTGGACGCCGTCCTGGCCCTCGACCCGGTCCCCGACACCCTCGTGCACGGCGACCTGAGCGGCTCCAACGTGCACTGGTCCACCGACGGCAAACTGCTGGGCATCCTCGACTGGGACATGGCCATGCCCGCCGACCCCGCAATCGACGCCGCCCAGATGTCCTGGCACGGCTGGCACAACGTCCGCCGAGCCGTCCCAGCCGCCACCTACCACCGCGCCCGCACCTGGGACGCCCTGTTCGGCATCGGCCACCTGGTCGCCACGATGAACGGCCGCCCCATGACCAACCCCGACGGCTTCATCACCGCGATCGTCCCGTGGCTGGAGGAGGCCGCAGACGAAGCCGGAGAAGCCTAAACGCCTCAGGTCGTGGACCTGAGGGGTTGATGGGCCGTACGGGTCGCGCAGCGCCCCAGGCGGTCGGGAGCCCCAGGGGTCGTCTCCCGGAAGAAATGACGGGCTCCGGCGAAGTCGACCGAAGGTCGACGAGTGCCAGAGCCCGCCTCGTGGGCCGCCAGGGACTCGAACCCTGAACCTGAAGAGTAAGAGCCTTCGCTTGGCGTTGTTCGTCGATCTTCCCCGACAGTGCTCACTATCTGCGCAGATGCAGTCTTGATCTGAGCACTGTGAACAGTCGCTTCTCGACGTTCACCGACGTTTTACGAGACTAAAGCGCATCATGATCTTGGTCCCTCTGGATCGCCCAGACCTCTGCCGTCATCCCGACACTGAGCCTTGAACGCGGCTGGTGGTGCTGGGTCAAGGTACTCGTTCCAGCCTTGACGCGGCGCTGCCGGCCGTTGTCATGCTGATGCGGCGGAGAGGACTGGTCCGGGTCCTGTGGGGACTACTCAGGGCACCGGTCGTGTGCCTCGCGCGCGGGCCTCCCGCCTACCGCCTCTTACGCCCACTGGTTCGGCCGAAGCCGGGCGCCCCGGAGCACCTGGGTCGGGATGTCCGAAGCATGCCTGCGGCGCCTCTCACGATCAACCGTCATTGCAGCCCGCCTTGGAGGTCGCCCGTTGCTGGGGCCTCAATCGGTGGCAAGGCGGCGTAGCCGTCGCGGCAGTCGAGCGCCGTGCACAGCCAGCCTGTGGTGACTGCGCTGGCGCTCGTCGGGAGTCGGGGACGAATCAGGCTCGGGTCGGGTGCGCCGTCAGCTGGTGTCTGAGATCCGGCGCGCTGCGCCGCCCGGCCGACCGGCGCAGCGAAGCGGATGCCGGGAGTGCCGGGATGGATGTTGGTGCAGCGCCAGACCGCACGCGCCGCCAGCGGCGGCGTCTTGATCCTGTAGAGCCAAATTCGGCAACTGGAATAGGTGTAGAAGACGGTACTCCCTAATTATCCGCGATCAAGTCATCGACGCTAACCAGCGGTGCTCGGCGAAGCTTGTCACGCAGTTGTGTGCCAACAAGGCGTTGCTTGGATCCTCGTGTTCCGGTCAATCGTGCGACCCAGGATCCAGATTCAAGATCAAGGATCTCAAGGCTTCGCCTCAGGCGGACATCGGCAAACTCGCTGAGAGCAAGCATGTAAGCCTCATACTTCTTCCCGGCTTTTCTTTGATCTGACAGCGTCGCCTGAATTAGATGGGTGAACCGCATGTCTACGAGCTGCGCTAGCAGCTCGTATCCGGGACGATCTTTGTCCGCCATGTCTACGCGGAAGTATGCGTATCCTTCACTCTTAACTGTGTTAGAAAGACGTTCCAATGCAATCAGCAGGGCGCCGGAAATGTCGGATGAAACGTCCTGCTCTAGGTCGCGCTTCTTGCTCTGTGATGACTCGCTTGCGGCGCGTGCGACATCTTCACGGCCGATCTCGCGAGCCTTGTTTCGGCCTCGGGCAGCAACAATAGAGGAAGCAAACAGGTTCAGGTAATCCCGAGGAACGCCGCCTGACGCGATTGTAAGTCGACCAAGAGCTTCGGGCTTTGCGATTGATGACAACTGCTTTATTCCGGCGGTAGAAGTATATTTTGACAGCACTGACTCAAGAAAATCTTGGGCCGCTCCAGGGTTCTCTAGAGTCAAGTCCAGATCGATCCTTGATGCGTCGTGAGGGATTTCGAGGCCGATCTTTGTTGATGGCTCGAATGGTCGAGTAAGGCGCTCAATGCTAGCGACCTTTATCCATCCGTCAGTGTCTCGCAACATGCTTGACGTGTAGTCGAGTAGTTGTGGCTGAACGCTGACGGGAAGAAGGTAAAAGTCGTCGATAAACAGATTTAGGCGAATGATTCCCGGCTTTAGGATGCTGCGCAGGGCTAGATTCAACTTCGCCATCGCATTGGCTATTGCGATATCGGAGACGGGTCGCTTCTCTAGCAGTTTCTCGAATGACGACTTAGCTTTAGAAAGTCGAGCGAATACCGCAGATTGCGAAGAACCTGCTTGCCTGAGCAGTGCTTCGAGGACGGCATCGGCGATTTCGGCGAACGCCGTTGCGGCGTCAAGCTGTCGCAGGGTTTGGGCGTTGATCCAGGCGGCAACGTGCCCTTCGCGTTCCGCAATACGCTTGGCTTCCAGAAGCAGCGCAGTTTTTCCCACTCCGCGGCGGCCGTAGATCAGGTGGTGTCGCGAGGCTGCAACTGCTGCAAGGCTGGCGCGTGGGTCTTCTACATATGAAAGGCTGGGAAGCGCATCCGAGGTGCGAGAACGGGCTTCAAGAAGCTGAATGAGTTGTGTAATCTCCTTGCGTGCTAGTCTGCTGCCATCGGTCGGCTTCTCTTCCTCTTCGATTGCTACGCGCTGTGGTCGAAAAGTGACAACGTAGGACGCGGTTTCATCGGGAAACTTTTCGTTGAGGGTTCTCTCGATAGAGCCAGCTAGGCTTTGTGCGGCAGTAAGTGCACTCTCTGGGACGTAGGCGATGAGCCAATTCTCGCCTGGAAAGCTGCGAGGCTCCACCTCACCGACTGCTACGTCGGCCGCCGCGAGAACGCCCTTCATTTCGGCAACAGGATCAGGCGTCGACATTAGATGTGTCCGTTCTGGAGAGCGAAGTTTTCAAACGAGCTGACAAACTGAGCTGACGTCGAGGCGAGAGCGCGTGCGTCGGCCTCCCAGTCAGCTTCGTTAGCAGGGTAGATGTCGTAGTCCGCCTTGTTGCGTAGAAGTCTCGCATCGGTCAGCTCGGCTTCGTGCTGTGCGACGTTCTGCATCGCCTGGGGAAGGTGCCGGGGGAGTTCACTGTGCTTCTCGTGGTCATCGCCTTGCTCGACTGCGAACACGACGGCTCTTGCCGCGTGGTACATGGCGTAGTAGTGACGGCTGATGGACGAGCGAAAGCTGCCGCCGAGGATGAG
>Ga0207692_10000609_pt1 | contig 12586 bp, 9 predicted proteins | sample LARL52metaG_FD_184345 | JGI IMG/M metagenome (GOLD analysis project Ga0207692, IMG submission 184345) | Corn, switchgrass and miscanthus rhizosphere microbial communities from Kellogg Biological Station, Michigan, USA - LAR L5-2 metaG... | ecosystem: Host-associated > Plants > Roots >...
CCACGACCCCCCCCGGCCGCGCACAGGTGCAGGTACCACAGCATGTGGCACTGGGCCAGCGACGCGGTGAGCAGCTGCTCGGGATTCCAGCGATCCGGATCGCCCCGGAACGCCGGATCGGAGCTCCCCGCGATCGGCTGGGGGCGGCTGCGTGCGGGAACCATGCGCCGGGTCCGGTGCGGCGGTCACCTCGTGGCTGCGATCGTAGGCTCGGTACCCGCTCGTGCCCTCGCCCCGGTTCCCGGTCCAGGGCACCGAAACACGGTGCTGACGCTCTGCTGGTTCTTACTCCTATATGGGGTTACGATCCGGGTTAGGGGCACAGATGAGCAGCAGGCGGCGTCGGCTCGACCCTGTTGGGCCGTTTGGCAATCCGGACGGGTCACGAGCCGATATCGAGGATGTGATCAGCGAGTTCGTCGACTTCGGCGGCGATCCGGCGTATGGCCATCTCGCAACCCGTGCAAACGATTCCATGGTGCGGGTCATCGTGGGGAAGCTCGGGGCTGGCAAAACGGTTTACCTGCGGCGTCTTCAGGATTACCAGGCACATCAGGACTCCGTCTACGCCGACGTGCCGCAGCAGAGCCTGCCGAAGACCGAAGTTGTGGTGAAGGCGTGCCAGTGGTTCTCAGATCGTGTCCTGGTCGAGAAGTGGATGCAGATCTGGGAGCGCGCGATCATGCGGTCGCTAGCCTCGCACGTGCTGCGCCGTCCCGAGTTGCGGCAGCAGTTGCGCGACGAGCAGGCCGACGAGATCGAGCGGTCGTACGCGCGGCTGCTCGAGGACTTCCGCCGGCCCCGGTCGGTCTATAGCCAGGTGCGCGACATCATCAACCAGCGGCAGACCGGCTATCAGCTGTCTACGTACCTCGACGACCCGCTCTGGGACGACCTTGAAGATCTGCTCGGTGAAGTTGTCGGCCACCTCAAGCCGATCTATTTCTACCTTGACGCCTTGGACGAGGAGTTCAGCCACGCCCCGATGTACTGGCTGAGGTGTCAGGAGGGGTTGTTCTATCAGGTCATGCGGCTGCTCCGTGATCACAGGCTGGGCGGCCGCCTGCACATCGTCGTATGTATCCGCGACATTGTCATGTCGTCGGTGTACCGGTCAGAGCATGCGCCGCGGTACTACAACGAACCGCACATACGGGTCCTGACCTGGGACCGAAGCTCGCTGCTCTATCTGCTTCAGCAAAAGCTGCGGCGGCTGTCGCCGTCACTGCTGATGCGGCGCCCGGACAGCGGCCCCCCGACGATCCGCGATTGGCTCGGGGTCAACGGCGACTGGCCGGGATCCGATGGCGACGGAACCGTCGAGGACTACCTGCTCAGCCACAGCAGGCTGATCCCGCGCGACATCATCTCACTCGGCAATGAGCTGAACGAGGAGATCCTGCGGCAGAAGCAGGCTGGCCACGAGGGCCTGCCAACGGCAGCTCTCCAGGGGGTGGTTCAACGCTGCGCCAAGCGGTTCGGCGACTCCCAGCTCGCCCAGTGCGCCAACCAGATCTCGTCGGACCTGATGCCGAGCAACGCTGCGCTGCAAAACTACTCCGAATTGTTCACCAGCACCAAGGCCTACATGACCGGCATCCAGGAGGACGTTCGCTCATTCGTCCGGATGATCGGCGTCGACCGATTCCCGCGTGCGGATCTCGAGGCACTGCAGGAAATGGCAGCTCAGCACTTCGATGAGACGACGGACCTCGCCTCGGTCCTGTGGCAGAACGGCCTGCTCGGGTACGTCGACGAGATCGGGCGGCGCCGGTTCTACTCCATGGGCGACGTCGAGGAGTTTCACTTCCCGCCGGAAGTGGACACGTACGTGCTGCATCCGTGCCTGGTGGCTACCGTCGGGGGAATCCGGCATATGCCGCCGGATACCGCTGGAGCCAGAGCGGCGCGCCGTACCAGCTCGGCCACAACTCCTCAGCGCAATGGTCCTCCCGAGGCACCGCCCGCCGCGCTGCCCTCAGACCGCAGCCTGCCGCTCCCGGAACCTGACCCAGCGGAGGTGCGATCTTCGGCTGGGGCCAAGGCCGCTGACCACACTGTCGGCGATATCCTCGAGGACCGCTTCGAGATTTTGGACATCCTCGGGCAGGGCGGCTTTTCGAAGGTCTATCGTGTGCACGATCATGTCGAGGGTGAGGAGCGAGCGCTCAAGCTTTTCGACAGCGCCGCCGGGTATGAGGCGGTGCGCCGCGAGATCAGCGCCCTGCGGAGGATCCATCATCCCAACGTCGTGGAGGTCTTCTGGGCCGACAAGACCATGGTCGGCGACTGGTATCTCATCACCGAGTTCATTGACGGGGAGTCACTCGATGAGTTTGTCGCCGGAAAGAAGCACCTTCGCGACCGGGAGGCAGTAGATGTTGTACTCGATCTGCTAGACGCGCTCGTCGCTTTTCATCCTGATTCGGCACGCCTCAATCAGTTGGATGCTAAACGTCGCGAAGGCGACCTGCCGGAAGCCGAGCTTCGCGATTGGATGGAGCTGAAGGACAAGGGGCTGGTCCACCGCGATATCAAGCCGCTCAACGTGATGCTCACTCGCACAGGAACGAAACTGCTTGACTTCAACATCGCATCCCGGATCGGCGACCCCGTGCATACGCAGTCAGGCACGCCGCCGTTTCAGCCACCCGACGCCGGCCTCATTCGTTGGGATGTCTCCACCGACCTGTTCGCTGTCGGCGTACTGCTCTACCAGCTCCTCTGCAACGGCCACCACCCATTCCCGAACGCGATGCCCAAGGTCGACGAATCGGTGACCGACCCGAGAATGTTTCGCTCTGACCTCACCCCTGACCTTGCAGAATTTCTCATCAAGATATGCGCCCCAACCAGCGCTGATCGCTTCTCCACGGCCGCTGACATGCAGCTCGCCTTGCGTAACATCCGCGCTGACCTTTGACCAGGCGATCGCGAGGTGTTGTTGGTTCTCTCATGGCGAGATGCGCGCCCTGGAGTTCATGGCGGTCAACTCCCTTTCCTGACCTCATCGATGTGTGACCACCGCCGATCCCGACCATCTGGCACGAGACGCCTACGAGGCCTACCGCGCTGCCCATCCCACGCCATTTGCCGCCGAGGGAAGAAGTCAGTGAGCAGGAACAGGCGGCCTGGAAGGCGACGGTGTCCGCCATCGCTGGGTAGCGGAAATTCACCCGCGCCGTAGCATCTCAACCCGGCCAATCACCGGCAGCAGCCCCGATTACCTCGCCTGGACCGCGAAGGAGACTGTGCCTTAACAGCAGAGTCAGCGGGCAGGCGGAGCCGTCACGCCGCGGGACTTGACAATCTGGCTACTTAACGTCAACGTGCTCATAAGTAAGGTGTTCTGGTGGGACCTAATGAAGCGTCTCGACGAATTCCCACTCGACCAGGGCGGCAGGGTGGGGCAGGTCGGCGTGGTACTTGCGTGCGCCCGGCTGGCCCCTGTTCGGCTTGGCTGCTGGGACCTGGATTTCGGACGCTGGCCGCCAGGGTCCGGGCGCAAACCGGCCGCTAGTCCGACGGCCCAGCCACGGGGGCGGAGATCATGACGGTATCCACCGGTGACGTTCCGGGCCGGATTTTCATGAGCTACCGCCGCGAAGAGACTGCCTATCCCGCCGGCTGGCTGTTCGACCGGCTCGTCGACCACTTCGGCAGAGAACAGGTCTTCAAGGACATCGACTCGATCGAACTGGGCGACGACTTCGCCGAGGTGATCACCACCGCGGTCGAATCCTGCGAGGTGCTGCTGGCGCTGATCGGCAACCGGTGGCTCACGGCGACCGGCCGGGACGGGCGGCGGCGGCTGGATGACCCCAACGACTTTGTCCGGGTCGAGATCGAAGCTGCCTTGATCCGTGACGTCCGCGTTATCCCGGTCCTGGTGGAAGGGGCCCGGATGCCCCGTGCCGACGAGTTGCCCGCAAGCCTGGCCACGCTGGCCGGCCGCCAGGCACTGGAGCTCAGCCCGAGCCGGTTCGATTTCGATACCCAACGGCTGCTCCATGTGCTGGATCGGACCATCACCCGGCGCAAGGGTGAGGATGCACCCCGGCCGGACATACCGCCAGCGCACAGGCGTTCGGGCCATACCATACCGGACGGCCGCCCCCCGGCGCATGTTCCCTCACAGCAGGTCAAGTCACTGACCGGTCACACCGCGCAGGTCTGGGGTGCGGCATTCAGCCCGGACGGGCGCCTGCTCGCCTCCGCTTCAGACGATAAGACGGTGCGGTTGTGGGAGGTAGCGACCGGGACGCAGGTGCGCACGCTGACCGGCCGCACCGGAGGGGTTAAGGGTGTGGCGTTCAGCCCGGATGGGATCCTGCTCGCCTCCGCCGCAGAGGACAAAACGGTGCGGTTGTGGGAGGTGGCGACCGGGACGAAGGTGCGCAAGCTGACCGGCCACACCGCACAAGTGTGGGGTGTGGCGTTCAGCCCGGACGGGATCCTGCTCGCCTCCGGCGGGGACGATAAAACGGTGCGGTTGTGGGGGGTCGCGACCGGGACGAAGGTGCGCACGCTGACCGGCCGCACCGGAGGGGTTAATGGTGTGGCGTTCAGCCCGGACGGGCGCCTGATCGCCTCCGGCGCGGACGATACGACGGTGCGGTTGTGGGAGGTGGCGAGCGGGACGCATGTGCGCACGCTGACCGGCCACACCGATTCGGTGCGTGGTGTGGCGTTCAGCCCGGATGGGATCCTGCTCGCCTCCGCCGCAGACGACAGAACGGTGCGGTTGTGGGAGGTGGCGAGCGGGACGCAGGTGCGCACGCTCGCCCACGACACCGCAGGGGTCAATGGTGTGGCGTTCAGCCCGGATGGGACCCTGCTCGCCTCCGCTGCAGACGACAAAACGGTGCGGTTGTGGGGCTGAACGTCAGCAGCCCGCGAACCAACTCTCGTTCAGAAATCGTTGCCCAGGCTCCGGTTGGAACGTCCCGGTTCTCCTGCGATGGGCGGAGACTGTGCAAGGCATCAGCTGGCGGGCGAATGTCAAGCATCACCCGGCACAGGACACGCCGCCGGCGCTCGCGGCGCGGTGCGCGCCGGGCTGGCCCGGGGGGCAGGGCCGAATGACAAGAACCCGTCGGCCGCGGGGACGAGCCCGGCCAAACCGGGCCGGGACCGAGAGGCGCTGGGCTGGTCCCGCGGCGGGCTGACCACCAAGGTTCACCTGGTCGCGGACCGGCGGTGCAGCCCGGTCACCGACATCCTCACCCCCGGCCAGCAAGCCCACTGCCCGCAGTTCATCCAGTTCATGGATCAGATCAGCGTCCGGTGGCGCGGCACCGGGCGGCCCCGCACCTGGCCGGGCACATTAGCTGGTTGACACCGGCCCGCTCCTTCAGGGATGTAAAACCATCAGCTTGCCCAATTCGGCTGGCGTGGCCGCGGCTTCAAGCGGGTCAGCGTATGTAGCAGCAGAGTGCAAAGGCGTCTCGCTCGTCGTCGATGGTTCACGGCCTGCATCCTTGCAGTCTTGGTGGACGGCATCCTCCGCCAGCTGTCCGTTGCGTGGCCGCCTGGAGGTTCTGGCAGTCAAGCCTGTTCCTTTGACATCATTGATGCGTGACGAACGGCGATCCCGAACAGCTAGCACGAGACGCCTATGAGGCCTACTGCGCTGCCCATCCCACGCCGTTGCCGCCGTGGGAAGATATCGGTGCGCAGGAACAGGCGGCCTGGAGGGTGGCGGCGTCCGCCGTCGCGGGGCAGCGGAAAGTCACCCGTGCTAAGCCGGTGCCTACCCGGTCCCTGCGCATCAAGACCGCCGACCGCAGCCGCACCTTCGATGCCGAGTTCACCGTGGGCCGGGAAGGCAGCTTCGTCATCGACGACGAATTCGCCTCCGGCCGCCACGCGCGCTTCCGGGTTGCCCGCGGCCTGTGGTATGTCGAAGACCTGGGCTCGACCAACGGCACCTGGCTGAACGGGCGCCGCATCCAGGCAACCCAGTGGCTGAAGAAGGGTGACAAGATCCGAATCGGGCACACGGTCATGACCGTGGAGCCCATATGAACGGGACTCCGGCTTGCCGCAGGCCAGCTTTGGGCACCAGCATGTGCAGGCGTACCGCACATGCGGTCCAGGGCGGTCGGCCAGCCACCAAATGACGATCTGTTACCGGTGAGTTAGTCAGGCGTGGACCGGATCGTGGACCGGGAACCCCATGCGCGCCGTGCACTGAGTGCATTCCGGGGCAGGTGCGCTGCTATCGGCGCTGGTAGCGCGCCCAGGGCGGCGTGCCGGGCTTCTCGTAATGCGTAGGTCATCGGTTCGATTCCGATAGGCGACACGATAGGCGGCTCCAGGGCTGACCAGCGCGAACCATGATATGCCGGTACTCGCTCATGGCTGCCTCGTATCAGTTTTCGTAGCAGAAGAAGTCTCGGTGGCACCTTCGGAAGAGCCTTCGAGCGGCCCGTAGATAGCCCTCACGACACGAATGGAAGCGTCCTCAGCAAGCGCGGCCCGGGGACGTGCGTGTACCCCTCGTGACCCGTATGTCGAGCCGGGACCCGGCAAATTAACCGTATTTCCCGATGGCCCGGCCGTCGGGGCCTTCAAGGGACGCAATGGGTTCTTCCTCCTGCCGGCGATTCGGGCTGCCCGGGGCGTTCGTGACCGCCGGGGCCCTGACGGCGTCGTTTGCTCCGGACGGGAGCCCGAGCTCGCTATCCCTGCGCGGCCATGTTCTGGTGAACGTGTGCGCCGCGCTGAGTTAGCGGACTCCCGGGTGACGTGGGACGCTCGGTTGCGCCTTATCTAGGCTCGCTGCTCGCAGGTGCCCCTGCCGCCTACGGACCAGCTCGAGGAGCGGCGCCAGCAGGATCACCAGGAGGGCAGCCAAGATAAAGACTCCGCCGATGGTGGAGAACGTTGGGCCGATATTCGCGAGAGTTTCATAGCGCTGCCCGGCATACCCGATTGCTGCGGCACCGAATCCAGCCGTCATGCAGCCCAGGAAGACAGGCAGGAGCGGGTGCACAGTACGCTCTCCTCCAGGGCGCCTGTCCTTAGCGGATCTGGCCAGCGCGCGTACCAGCAATGCGCCGATAAATATCGCGCCCACCCCTGCCAGGATTGTCAATAGTGGCAGGGGCTGGTGCCGCGATATGCGCTGAATGTGGCCGATATTTAGCCTATACATCGCATATAGGGCAAGCCAGACAAAGACGAATTCTAGCGCGGTCGTCCAGATTGGAATCTTTGATCGTCCCCGCTCTACCGCGGCGGCGACGCATCCGAGAGCAGCAGCGCAGAGGGCAACCGCCCACCAAGCCTTGCTCGGATGGATGCTGGGATTCAGGAGCTTCATGGCCAGTAGCAGCAGCGGAATGATGAGCACGATAGGGCCGACCACGGGGATAGGTGCCCGCCGCTCGGCCTCCTCGCGGCGCTGGCGCTCGGCCTCCTCGCGGCGCTGGCGCTCGGCCTCCTCGCGGCGCTGGCGCTCGGCCTCCTCGCGGCGCTGGCGCTCGGCCTCCTCGCGGCCCTGAGCGTCGGCCGGCGCAGGCTCGCTCACCATCGCAAGCCGCTGTTGTATGAGGCCAAGCAGCCGACCCGAATCGTATTGATACCGGTCATAGCTCAACTCGAGGGCATTGAGCCGCGCCAGCTTGTGCAGGTCAGCAGGCAGATCCTGCTGCCGTGGCGGTTTGGCGCCATCAATCAGCACCGGAATCACTCGCACACCACGCCTCAGCGCGGTCTTGATCTCGAAGCGCACGTAGTCGCCGGGGTTATCGAGCCGCCGGGCCCCGCTCTCATCGGTCAGCGTCGCCCAATGCTGTCCGATCAAGGCCACCATCACCGCGGACGAGTTCAAGGCATCCTCGATGACCTCGGCGAAGTCCAGGCCCGGCTCGATCGAGTCCAAGTCGATGAAAATGGGTGCGTCCGGGATACGCTGGCTCAGCTGGAGCTGCAGCGAGCGCGCATAGGGTGCAGCGTCCTCCCGCCGGTAGCTGATGAAGATGCCGCCACGCCCCCCGAGTGAGCTCATCACTGTCTCCCCTCACCGACGCTCCGCTACAGGCCGGAAGAACAGTCGGTACTGACCATAAAGAGGGAGCAACCCGGCATCTGATACCTTACCCTTCAATCCGCCTCGGATAGTAGGAAGAGGCCGTCGAGATCGAGCCAGCTCTCCGAGCCCGGAGGCGGCGGTGCTGACGGAAGATCTCGTGATTTACCACGTACGCGATCACCTGGTTGCCAACGGTTGGGAGATCGTTTCGCTGGCCATACTCAACAAATGTGGCACCGATGAGGTCGCAGTCTATGCCGGAATCCGGCTGAAACTCGAGGTAAGGAAGGGGAGCTCTAAGCCGCTTACACGCCGTTACGCGAAAGAACTCAATTCAATCACTTGTGCCGCTGCGAGCGCCGCCGTACCAACGTGAAAATGGCCGGCGGTACCGCCCGTGACGTCGTTTCTTCTCTGATCGCAGCCGAGGCCGTAATTCAGTCTGACGCCGGGCTGGCCGCTACCACGCTATCCCCGACTTCGGCCAAACTAGCTAGTAGGGATCCTCACTCGCCGTCAGCCAGCAATCCGTCGCCCGCGATTATGAATGACGTCAGGGACGTCGTGTGTATCCATAGCACGCCGAACGCCGAATAGGAATTCCTATCCATGGATAGGAATTCGCGGGTGGCGGTGCACAGAACAGCCGCTTCTGGCGTGCCGCGCTCAAGCGGCCATCTCGTATTCCGGGCGGAAAGATTGAATGCCGGACCTTCTGCTCCGTAGTCATGGGCAGCTGGCCCAGGACCGTCCAGCCGTGGCTGCGTACTCGGCCGGTATTCCAGGCCCGTCGCCCGCACCCGGTGTCTAGCCATGGCCTTGGTGCCGCGTTGTTGACTTTGGCGCTCACGCGATCGACCGCTGATACGGTGCGATGTGCCATGCGACGGCGGCGGCGATGGCGGCCATGCCACGGCTCACGCCTTGCCATCCCGTCGGCGCGTGGCTCGATGGCCGATGACGCCGGGTTATTTGAGGACCCCCGTGAGGTGCAGGCCGAGGGTGGCCGCGGCGAGCTGAGCTGGAACCAGCATCAGCCCGATGGCGGTGAATTGCCAGGCGCTGAGTCGCACCTGGTGGTCGCGGGCGATGCGCCGGGTGATCAGCGTTGCCACCGAGCCTGCGATGAGGAGGTCCGGGCCGATGGTGGTGGCGAGGATCGCTGCCCACAGCCCGGGCGTTCCCGCGGGCAGGATCGCTGCGGCGGCGGGCATGTTGTTGACGGCGGCTGCCAGCAGCGCCCCGGTGGTGAGCTGGCGGGGGAAGCTCCCGTGCAGCGCGAGGCCGGTCCCCAGCAGAGCGCGTATCGCGGAGGCGAGCAGGAACATCGGCACCAAGTCGAATACCGCGCGCGCCGATGGGCCAGCGGTGACGGCCGGAGCCGCAGGCGTGGCGCCGGCCGCGGCCCACCAGGCCAGCGGCCCGGCGGTGATCGCGGTGACCAGCAGCCACGGCAGCCAGGAGCCGCCGAGGTAGGCCAGGGTGGCTGTCGGCACGCGGCTGAGGAGAAGCAGGTTGGTGATGTTGGAGGTCGGGAGCAAGAACGAGGCGGCGTTGGCGGTCATGGCGACGGCAACGGCCAGCCGGCCCGCGGACAGGCCGTGACGGCTGGCGACCTGCAGGGCGATGGGCGTGGCGGCCACAACGGCGACGTCGAGGTTGACCAGTCCGCTCAGCAGCGCCGTCAAGACCAGGACGGCAGCCGCGGAAACAACCCGGGAGCCGCGGGCCGGGATGAGCACGCGGGCCAGGGCCCGGAACGCGCCGAGCCGCCCGGCGAGCGCCGAGGCGAGGATAATCGCGGCCAGGGTGGCGAACGGCCGGGTGGTGGCGGCTGCTGCGGCGGCTGTGGCCTGCGGCGCCAGCGTGGCGGCGATGACTGTCAGGAGGAGGCCGCCGGCCCAGATGGCGGCACGGAGAGGATCGTGAGGTGACGTGATTCTGGCAGATTCACTGCTGTTTCTGGATGTGATGAACCGCGTACTACCTCCTTGCTACCGTAAGATTTTAGACCAGACAAGCCAAATAGCCACTGCTAGCCATAGAGTAGATGTTACACGATTATGTCAGATTATGAGATGGGCGGGGATGACAGGCTGCTGGCGATCCCCAGGCTCGCCGAGCGGGTCGGGGTCACCCCGAGGGTGCTGCGCTACTGGGAAGAGCAGGGCCTGATCAGCCCGACCCGCGAGCACGGCAGGCTGCGCTACTCCCCGCGCGATGTTGCCATCGCTCGGCTCATCCGCACGGTCCTGCAAACTGGTACCGGCATCGAGGGGGTGCGGATGCTCAAGCGGCTCGCTGAACGCGACATCCGGGGCCGCGTCGCCGCCGGCGACGAAGCAGCGCTAGCTGAGGAAGCCTTGCGGATCCTCTACCAGCGCAAGGCATTCCGCGAAGAGACCGGCATGGACGAGGAACACTACCCGCAGGGAAACCCGCCGCCGCCACCACCACCGCCGCCGCACCGCGGCCCCCCGCACGGCCCCAAAGGCCCTGAGCGGGCCAGGGGCTAGCCCTGCGCTAGCCCCAGCGGGCATTCCGGCCGATCGCAGCGGCGAGGGCAGGACAGATGTGTACCGGATCTACGTGGACTTGAACCACAGACCTTGATCAGAAGTCGGGGTAAGGCCAAGTACGCAGATCATCCAGATCTGCCCGATCGAGTCGACTGACCTGCCAGCAACTGAGATGCGACAGTACGGCGGTTCGTGATCCCAGTTCGGGTCACGGTCAGTCACGTACCCGAGTTGCTGCCTGGGCTCCGCCTGGCCACTGGATCGGGCCAGGCGGAGTGGGCTGGGGCAGTCGGCTGCTTACCGGGCCGCTCCGGCTTCCTGCGCGGCTGGGCCGGATACTTCCGCTACGGCAACTCGGCCCGCCAATTCGACAAGATCAGCACATTCGCCGTGGCCCGGCTCGCGTTGTTCTTGGCCAAGCGCCACAAACGCAGCCGGGCCTGGGGATGGCGGCTGGTGGCCTACCAGGCACCAGACCGCCTCGGGCTGATCTCCTTCACCGGAACCGTCGCCGCCCCCAGGCCCATCTGGGGATGGCGGGCCCGGCCGAATACCGCCGGTGAAAGACGTCGGTGAGCCGTGTGCGGGAGAACCGCATGCACGGTTCGACGGGAGGCGGCTGGAAACGGAACCCACAGTCACCGCGCCAGCGACCTACCCAACTGCTCCCGATCCTGCCCCAGGTGATGGGGTGGCGCCCCGACAGGTGATGTAGATCATCGGGTGCGGGTCTTCCGCGGTTGGACTACGAGGCCTCAGGGCCGGTTGCGCCACCTCCTCCGTGGGGCCGGGTGGGGTGAGGAGGGCCATGGAGGCTTCGGATTTCGGTTATCACAGCGTGGAGCACTCCGGGGGTCGATGGGCCAGGCCGCCTCGGATGGCGTCGATGGTGATGCCTTCGTTCGCGGCATAGGTGCCGCCGGCCCTGTTGAGGGCCGGCATCCGTGTGCCGCCTGCGTGGTGCAGGCCGATCAGTCGCCATTCGTCGTCGGAAACCGGGCTGCCGGAGCTGCCGCCCTCGGTCGGTGAGCGATAGTGCAGGACGCGGTGGTCGTAGTCGAGCAGGATGTTGTCCTGAAGGGAGAACTGGGGCTGCGCCGATCCGCCTGGATGCCCGATCACGTACGCCCGCCGGTGACGGAGCGGCTTGGGGGGCAATCCCTGCGCAAGCGGAGTGGGAACAACGTCCTGCGGATAGCCGTCCAGTTCGAGGATCGTGGTGTCGAGTCCCCCGTCCGCCGAGGGCTGGTACCACCATTGCCGGGCCACCCGGAAGCGGGCCTGCCGGCCCGGATCGTCATCGAGGCCGTGGAACGCCACGTGCGCGCGGCCGGGATCGAGGTCCTCGGGAACGACGTGACCGTTGGTGACGACCACGAGTGGCGGTAGGTCCGGGTGCAGGTCGGGGCCTGCGGCCAGGAACCCGGTGCCGACACCTTGCTCATCGGCCGTCTGGATGCGAGCCACCGCCCGGCAGCGCTTCAGCCCCGTGCGGTACCAACTCAGCGACAGGTACCGGTCGGCTCCGAGGATCGCCTCCAGGCGTCCGCCTCCGAACTCGTCGGCGAGGCGTGCGGCGCGGAGGTCGCTGGACGCCACCGTGACCCGGCCCCCGTCGACCGCGAGCAGCGCGGAGCGCAGCACAGGGAGCAGGTCGTCACCGGGCGAGGTGGTGGTGTTGAGCTGCCAGACCTTCTGGAGCTGGCGGAGGAACGCCGCGACCGTGAACCCCTCCGGCGTCGTCTCGATGAACGCCTCGGCCCGCTCGACGGCCTCGTCGTACCGGCCGAGTGCGATCGCCGCCTCGCACGCCGTCAGCTCGGTCCACGTGTTCCGCACGGGGGCCGAGTCGACGGTCCGCAGGATGTCGCCGGCCAGTGCGGCCGCCTTCGGCGATCCCGGCGGGAGCTGGATGCCGTCGCGTGCGGCGCGGGCCAGGAGGGAAACGGCGTTGATCCCGGGCCAGGTGTAGATCTCCGTGTCCTCCAGATACGCGGCCAGGTAAGCCTCGAGAGACCGGCTCAGGAAG
>Ga0207692_10000611_pt1 | contig 12565 bp, 7 predicted proteins | sample LARL52metaG_FD_184345 | JGI IMG/M metagenome (GOLD analysis project Ga0207692, IMG submission 184345) | Corn, switchgrass and miscanthus rhizosphere microbial communities from Kellogg Biological Station, Michigan, USA - LAR L5-2 metaG... | ecosystem: Host-associated > Plants > Roots >...
TGGGGAAATTCGTTTCCACGACTACATTAGCGCGGCCCGCAAGGCGGCTATCGTTTACGCTAACGCCAAGTGGGTGGCCGAGCAGATCAATTCGGCTTCGAACGTTATTATCGGTTCTTAATTTTCAACGCGTCTACGCCATGTCGTTAATAGATAGTTCGTATTTCGTTGGGCCTCTCACAATTGCCCAAATCGGTCAACCGGCCGTGAACAATAATCTCAATTTGTTCATCAGCAGGTTGGAGGTTAAGTTTTTGCGGGAGGCCCTCGGATACCAGCTATACTTGGATTTTATCGACGGACTTTCGCAGCCAATTATAGAACAGCGGTGGCTCGATCTTCGCGACGGGGTGGATTTTGAAACCGTTTCCAATTGGCCCAATTGGTGGGCGGGATTTTCGTGGTTCAATAAATTTTATTGGTTGAACTCGAAAAGACTTGTCCATTGGCCAGGGTTCGCTTCGCCTTCAACGGTCATGCAAAACAATCCCAACGGGCAACTATTGGTATTGAAGGCCGGTAGCGGCGCCGGGAATCCCGTTGTAGGTCAAAATTCGTTTACCTTGGCAAGGCTTGCCGGGGCGACGTATACGATCGAACGGCGGGATTTTGGGACAATGATACAAGGGTTGGATTATCAATTGTCGAATAACAACCAGACGATCACGTTATTGGCGCCGGGGGATATCTTCGCCGTTAACGAAGTATTTATTATTCGGTTTTCGATTATTACCCAATCGGGAACGCCCAATCCTACGTATCAAAGTCCTTTAGCCGGGTATGTGTATTACCATTGGCAGAGGGACCAAATAAGCATGTCTACCGGTTCCGGGGTCGTCAAAAGCGATACAGAAAACGCAAGATCGGTTTCCCCCGTCTGGAAGATGACCGACGCTTGGAATCAAATGTCGGAAGACGTCTTTCTTCTTTGGCAATTATTGGAAGCCCGCGGAACGTCGGTTTACCCAAGCTACGACTTGACGAAGATCATGTACGGATCGTTCAGGCCCATAAACACGATGAATATATGATAAACCAAACGGTCCCTGTCTATATCACGGATATCCTTCGATCGATCGTCGCTAAAGTACAGGACGAAGTATTGGCAACAATACAGACGAACGAAACGACGGCCTTGGGGGAAACGGCTATCAACGCGATAGATTATCAATTCGGTCATAAAAGGGAATTAATACAGACCCTAGCGCAAATGGACGCCGACTCAACCTTGCGATTGTATAAATATCCGTTGGTGTATATAGTGCTTGATTTTCGCGAAGCCCGCGGTAAGAAACCCGGCGTTTTCGCTTCGACTCGGTTGAACGTTATAATCGCCCATCACACTGACGCGACGTATAAGATAACCGATCGGATTGAAAAAGTCTTTAAGCCGGTAATAGACCCGATCTATTATAGCTTTATAAGACAATTGGCGAAGGCGCCTCAAACGTTGCAAGGCAACCCGGATATGATAGAACACGATCGTTGGCTTCGATCCTATTGGGGAACCCAAGCCGTTGGCGGCAATTCCGCTATCGCCCTTAACGACTACGTGGACGCTGTTGAAATAACGAACCTTGATCTTGAATTTAATTACGAACCTTGCCTTCCGGTTGTACCGTAGGGCGCAAACAATACAAAAAAAAGTTATGGCAGTCCTTCATCAATTAAATTGCGCGACCAATCGAAAAAATACCGGATACGGCGGTTGCCCGGTAGATTGGAAGCTTATCGCCGGGGCTTTTATTTTCGATAACCCCAAGGTTTTTTCGGCAGCCGAATTGGCAAATTTCCAGGCAACGCTTCAAAATTTAGCTTGGTCGGATACCAAGGCCAACCGTTGTTATCCGATATCGCAATTCGTTAATCCGACGGACGGAACCGAAGACCCGACGATTCAAACGTTCGCCGACGGATCGAAGTCTAAGGTAAAAGACGGCGTGTTTGATTGGAAATTCCAATTCACGGCCGGCGGTTTTTGCCTTTTGCAGGCATTGCGGACCCACAACGCCAACAACGGCGTCTGGGCGTTGTTCTACGACAAGAACAACAAGGTTCTTGGCTATAACAACGGAGGGAATTTTGCGGCTATACCGCTTCAGATTTTCGACGCCGAGCCGTGGAAGATGAATACCGGATCGGCCGTCGCCGTTTACCAGGTTCACTTCGTCTTCGGTACGAATTACGGTGTCGATACGGCCGACTACACGGACGCCGGGTTTGATCTTTCTTCGATCGTGGGTCTTCAGGACATCAAAACGATCGTCAACGGGTTCAACCAAGCTACCGGCATGGCCAACGTGTCGTTTATCACGGAGTGCGGCGGTTCCAACCTTTTCGACCTTTATAGCGCCGACTTTACGCCGGCGATTATCAAGGCGTTGAATCCTTATACGGGCGGGGATATCACGGTTACGGCCGTTGCCCCTATTGCCGGCAATAAGACGTTCAACGTACAATTGAACCACGCCGACCCGGACTGGCCGCCGGACGGCAACGTGCAACTCTACATGGGCGCGCCTTCGGCCCTTGCCGCCGCCGGCCTTCCCGGCTACGAAGCGGAACCCGTGTTCTTGGAAGTAACAAGTTCCTAACCATTCAACCAATAGCGGGGCGGCGCCAAGTCGTCCCGCTTCTTAAAACCTAATGAATAATGACTTTTAATGGCGTGCATTTTAACGAAGATTGGGTTCGTTCTTTTCCGACGGCCGATGATTTCGCACAACATTTCCTAAACTTCGATCGTTGGAAAACGTTATCGCCGGAACAAAACGAAGAACGACACAGAAAATTGTGGCAACTTCTTAATCCAACGAACAATGAGGACAATCGAACAAGCGTTGCAGGCGGCCCAGAAACTCGACTTGCCTTTCCTGATAGAATCGACCCTGATGGACCAATCCCGGCAATACGTGAAGCTTCAGCGGGATCAACTCCGGCACGGCCTGAATTCGGAGGGCAAACGGATAGGGACGTATCTTAATGAACAATACGCCGACATGAAACATGAATTGAATCCCCTCGCCGGCTACGGTAACGTAGACTTGATTCTTGAAGGCGGCTTTTCGGGGGATTTATTTCTTGACGTTCGGCAAACTTCTTTTTTAGTTGAAAGCGGGGACGAAAAGTCGCAATCGTTGCAAGAAAAATACGACGAAAACGGAAAGGTTCTCGGATTGGAAGACGAAAGGAAGGAAGAATTTGTTGAATACGTAAGACCGATATTCGTCGAAGCCGTGGCAAAAGATTTGAGCAAATGAGTAAGCCAACGCCACAGCAATATTGCGATACTTGCGGCGACTCGTATAAAGAAAAGAATCGTTCAAGGGATACGGTAAGACAGGAAGCAAAAAAACTGAGTAATGAAAAAAACATCCCGATCGCTCTATTTGAAACCTCCCCCGGCGTCTGGGATTACGCCGAAGCTTCCTTTGCCTATCAAGCCAACCAAGCGGTACGCGAAATTGTATACAGATTGTAGAATTTCGTTGCACGTCTTCTTGGAATGCCTTTACGATAAAGATTATAGCGGTCTTGTTATTCAAGGTAAGGCGACCGAAGAAGAATTAAAATCGGCTTGGAATAAAATATATCTTCAATCTTGTGAATTATCCGGCGGTGGCGCAAGTCCAATTGTAGAAAAGATCAAGCACGTGCAGTGGCTGACCGGTAAGATAGCCTTTGCAGAAGGGGTGGTTGAAATTTTGAATTATTGCTACGACCCGGAATTGATTGACTTGCTTAAAAAAATAGGAATCCCTTTGGATATTAAACCGGGCGACGATCGTACGAAAGCGTTAAGAATAGCGGTTGGGTATATAAAACGTATAGCCCAGGATCGTACAATAGCAGAAGCGGAATTGGACTTGCTATATAACGAATCGAAAGAAACGGTCGGTCGTGATTATTACGAAGATTGGTTGGATACGCTTTCTCAAATAAGAAAATACGCAGTCTTAGCAATCGATATAACGGTATCTCAATTTTATAAGGCGATTCAAAAAGCAAGAAAAGATTATGGCGGCAATTCAGCGGATAGATAGCGTTTGGGATATTCAATCGATACAAGCCGAATACGAACAATATTTGGGTTTTATATCAGATTCAAAAAAGGCTTTGGTCGACTTGTATAATACGACAAAATCCTTTAAGGATACGTCTATATCTAATCTTGCCGATAATACCCAACAATTATCCGTTGTAATCGGCCAAGCGGCCGCGGCGACCAATAAAGCCGCCGACGCTAACAAAAACTTGACGTCAACTATCGTTGGCGTTTTGAAATCAACTTCGACGCTTAATGATACCTATACCGCTTCTGCAAAAAGCTTGGAAGATAATATCAAGACCCAGATTAGATACAAGTCGGAACTTAACGATCTTAAAGGAAAGCAGGCGGAATTGGCTTCGGCAATTGCCGTTGCGGGGGAGGCGACGGAGGATCAGAAGAATCGCCAGGTCGAATTGATCAAGGCCACGGAATCGGTCAAGCAAGCTTCAACGGAATTGCAGCGTACGATCCGTTTGCAAGTAAAGGAACAAGACGCCGCCAACGGATCGATTGACGAATTGAAGGCCAATTACGATAAGCTGTATCAAATATATCGCAAGCTTTCGGAAGCGGATCAACAATCCGAATTTGGTAAGTCGCTGAACGCAGATCTCGGGGCGCTGAAAAAACATATTAACGACCTTGACATATCAGCAGGTAACTTTTCAGGCAACGTCGGAAACTATTCCGGAGCGTTCAAAGAAGCTTTTGGCGTCTTGCAAACGCAATTGTCCGCGACGAGCAAGCAAATGACCGATCTTGAAGTCAAGGCCCAAAACGTAACCGGACGCGGCCCTATCGGGTTTGATAAAAATCGTTTCAAGGGGGACGTTACCAATTTTGTAAAAACCGGACAAGGCGGCGAAGCGTTGGGGTTGACGTTGGAAGAAGCCAAGGCGTACGATACGGCCGGACAAAAGGCGCAAGTCCTTGGCACCAACGTAGAAAGGCTATCGGTTGGCTTCAAGACCAATCGACAAGAATCCCGCGCATTCGCGGAAGCGGCTTCGCAAGTAGGTCTTGCCTTGGGGTTAGAAAGCGAAGAATTTCAAACGTTCGATAAGGCGATCGGCCATACCCAAAACGCGATCAACGATATAAAGGCGGCGACTAAATTTCAATCTTCGGACGCCAAGTTTATAAAAGGGATTGCCGACGCGGCAACAACGCTTGCCGGGGCTTTCGGCGCCGCGTCAGCCGCTTCGGCTTTATTTGCCGGCGAAGACGAAGACCTTCAAAAGCAAATGGCCAAGTTCCAACAACTTCTTGTCCTAATAAACGGCTTACAAGCCGTCGCCAACGGCCTACAAGCCGAATCCGGCGGAATACAACTTCTCTTGGAAGCTAAGACCAAATTATTGAACGCCGCGAAGGCCGTTCAATTGCTTATAACGACAAGGGCTATTCAAATCGTCAACGCGGAAACGTTGTCTACGGAAGCTAACGTTATTTCCAAAGAAGAAGACGCGGCCGCCGCCGGCGAACAAGTCGTTGCCGAAGAAGCGTCTACCGTTGCCAAGGTTGAAAATACCGAAGCTACGATAGCCAATACGGCCGCAACAACGGCGGCCGCCGGGGCGACCAAAGGTTTGTCTACGGCCTTTATTGCCGGCGGTATTGCGGCTTTGGCGATCGGGGCCGGCGTTGCTTTGGCTTTATTGTCGGCTAAGCTTTTGGGGTACGGGGAACAAATTGGGATAACGGTAAAGCAACAAAAGGAACTTTACGACGCAATGCGTGATCTCAACGACGCCCTTAACGATCAAGCCAAAGTATTCGACGATTTGGACGTATCCCAACGTCGATATTATTCCAACCTTATATCCGACGCCCAAAACGCCGGGGCTTCGCAATACGCCCTTCTTTTGGCCCAAGAACGGTCCGATAAAGCCCAAGCCGATTCGGCCAAAGCGGAAGTCGATCGGTTAGGGGCAACCGACGCGGCATATGCTAAGACCGGCGCCGAATTACAAAAGCTAAAGGATAACCAAGAAGAATACGCCAATATTATCTTGGAATTGAATAAGATTCCGGAAAAAGACCTTACTAAGGCGCAAAAGGCGCAAATAAAAGCCGCCAAGGATAATATTGATTTGAATAAATCTGCGGTTAGCGTCGTCCAAGATTCTTTCGATAGAATGAAGGCAGCCCGCGATGCCCTCCACAATTTTACCCAAAAGGCAAATGAAGACGAAACCAAGTTCAACAAACTATCCGTCGACGAACAATTATCTGTTGTCGAAAAGGCCGAAGAATTGCGGGCGAATCTTGTCAAGGCGCGTAATGCCATCGTTCTGGGTGACGAACGGACGACTCTTCGCCAGAGGGTGGTCGCCCTGAAATCCAACGTCGATCAAGAAAACGCTATCCTTGCCGCCCAACAAGCGCAAATAAAAAATAATCCGTCGAATTATATCAACGGCTTATTGACGCCGGAAGCCCAGCAAAAGATAGACGAATCGAACGAAAAGCGCAAGGAAAATATATTGAATGGCGCCGAAGAAATTCGTAAGGCTACCAAGCAAGTAACCGATCGTCAAAGGGAAGAACGGTTGACGGCCTTCGACGAAGAACAACAAGCCGTTATACGGGAATCGCAACGAACCCAAGCCGGCAAGAACGCCAATTATAGTTTATTGACCGGCGCCGGGACGACAAGCGTTGAAACAAGAAGTAAAGCGATTGCTGACGAAGCCCATGCGCAAAGGAATATATTGGACGCCGCCCGTGCCGAAGAATTGCAAAAAGCGTACGACGACTACGCCGACAACCAAGAAAAGATCAAGGCTATCAACGAAAAGTACGCCAACGATATAGCCAAATTGCAAGAAGACACGCAGCAAAAATATTTTGATCTCGAGGCGGCGGCATTGAAGGAAAGCCTTGCGCAATGGGACAAATACTATTCTCAACGGAAGGCCCAAATCGACGAAAATCAAGCCGAAGAAATAGCCGCGTTGAACGAAAGGAATTTATCCGACCGAAAGTATTCACACGAACGAACGAAGATAGACGATAACGCCGTAACGGCAAGGGCGCAATTGGCGGTTCAAAACGCCGAAATACAGCGTAACGCTACCAAGGAAGGAACAAAGGAAAGGGCCGACGCCGACGCGGCCTTGGCGAAGGCCGGACAAGATTTATCCGATCAATTGAAGAAGAACGGCGACGATCGTACAAAGGCAACGATAGACGATCTTCAAAATATAAAGGAACAATCGGATACCTACGCAACGGCTATTGGCGACGTTTACGATATAGGGTACAATCGGCAGGAAGCGCATTTGGAGAAACTTCAAGCGCAGCAAGAAAAAGGGTACGAAAGAAGCGTGAAGGGAATCCAGGACGAACAGGGATCGGAGGAAGAGAAGGCGGTTCGATTGAAGATATTGGATTCGCAACACGCGGCGCAAGAAGAAGCGATTGCGCGCAAGCGTAGGCAATTGGATATTCAAAAAGCCCAATTCGACAAGGCCAAGGATATCCTTGGTATTATTACCGGTACGGCCCTTGCGGTCGTCAAGGCGTTGCCGGATATCCCGTTGGCTATATCCGTAGGCGTTCTTGGGGGCGCCGAATTATCGGCGGCCGTTGCGACGCCTTTGCCGCATTATAAATTGGGGGCGGGGATTGACGGAAGGCCGACCCATAAAGGCGGTCGGGCCGTTGTAGGCGACGACTACCGATCGGAATGGATCGAACAACCCGGCCAACCCGGCTATTGGTCGCCGAATCGCCCTACGGTTGTCGATTTGGCGCCGTATACGAAGGTTATCCCGCCGGATCGGGTCAACGACTATCTTGGTCGGTCGACCCTATCCGTAGATAGCAACGGAATTCTTAGGCAAGAGTCAATCAAAAAAGATTTGCAAGAAGTTAAGGACGCTATTTATTGGTCTACCGGACGGTTCGAACAAGCAATAAAAAAGAATCGGCCGATTGTCAATAATAAAACCGTCGTCAATACTGCTTGGGGAAATTATATTAATGAAAAAGTTTTTGGTAAAAAGTAATGTCTATACCACGCGCATATTGGAAGTTTTTCTTAGTCGACGCCCCTTCCGGACTTTGTTTTAAAGAAGCCGGTATAGGCAATATTATTAAGCTATCCGTGTCTTCGGGTATCAATTGCGCCTTGACCCATTCCCCGGTTGGGTGGCAAGACATGCAAATTTCTTTTGGCATGCACGCCCACTATTGGGGCCTTGCGCGTACGTTTACCGTGCCCATGAAATTTGTTTTCGACGGCGCCAGGATTATCCGCAAGCAATTGTATTCCGGTCGAGGGATAGAAGCGCCAATTATTTTTATTGCCCTCAAATGGGATTCAGATAAAGACGTATTCCGCCTTTATTATAACGGCCTATTGGATTTATCCAAGGTAGACGATCAGGTTTCGGAGGGGATAACGGTAAACGTCATGGAGGGCGGCGCCGTTGGCATGCTTCGGGCCTACGAAAACACGATAGTGGAATTGCCTTGCGACGGATCGATACCGGAAAACGTCAAGATAAACGCCGACGGAAGGGAATTTTCGGATGTGTTCCATTATCAAATAACCCCCGGAATAACTTCGCCGTTTGTTGGCCCGGTTCCGTTGTCGGCGGTATTTACGTCTAACGAAGGCGATAATATAGGCGTGATCCATCAGGACCCGTTCATGGAGGCCACGGGGCAAACCGGGTATTATCAAAAGTCGGCCAATTTCGTCTTTTCCGCCGAAGAACCAACGACGGTAAAATTAAAGGGATCGATAATCGTCAAATCCGATTGGCGGGTATCAAGCACGGCATTTTACATGTTTACGGCCACGAGCAAGACGCAAAACTTGGGCGGCGGCGATCCGTTGAACGTGCATCAGCATTTGTCTAACGCAATTGGCCTTATAACCCCCAAGGTCAACGCCGACGGGACGTTTGATTCAACGGCAAGTCAAATATTTATCAACGGACAACAACTTTTTTCTTTCAACGCAACAATCAATCTTGACGCAAACGAAAAATTGTTTATTCTTTATTATAACAATTTTACCGATAAACCTATACAAATTGTAGCCGGATCATTTACGCTATCCTTTAATAGTCGATACCGGGCGTCAAGGGTTTGGGGAATACAAGCGTATAACGTTGGTAAATTGCTTGTACAAAAGATAAACGCTTTGTCTTCCAATTTTCTTCAAACGTTCAATTTTGGTTTCGATAGCGAACTATTGAAATCAAAATTGAATTTTGTTATAACGTCGGGGGACGCCGCAAGGGCGTCTACGGACCCAAATTATTATCAATATTCCAATCCGGCAACTATTAACCCTACTAATCCTTCCAACCAAGACTTCAATCAGTTTTCGTCTATAGGCCCAACGATCAAAGCAAGTATTGCCGGTTTATTTGACGGATTGAATCCGGTACTAAACGCCGCCTTAGGGGTTCAAAAATTACCAGGGGAAGAAGAAAGTATTTTCTTTGAAGACAAGCGTTACGTCTTGGACCCTTCGGTTATAACCCTGTCCTTAAAGAAGGTAGCCAATCTACGTATATCTATAGCGTTAGATTATTATTTCAATTGGCTTAAGATAGGGTACGAAAATCAATCGTACGACGAAAAATCAGGCAAATACGAATACAACGATCTTGTCCAATTTCAAGCCCCCGTAAAAACAATCAATAAGGTTTTGGAACTTGTTTCCAAATGGCGTGCCGATACCTACGGATTTGAATTCAAGCGTTGGAACACCCAGGGCGGAAAGTCGACAACCTATAACGACGGGGATAATAGCGTTTTTATAATAAACGTTGATACCAATTCTTCGGTACCGGACTTTTACGAAGCGTCGTTTATATCGGAAATACCCGACGCGTCTTCAAACGTCAATACGGATCAAAAACTGATTGTCAACAAAAACCATCAGCCTATTTATTTGGATTTCCTTGACGGGGATTACTTTACTTCGACGAACGATTTTGCTATTTTTATTTTCAACCAACCTTCCCCGGCAACGGCTGCAACGTCGACGATAGCGTTCCATTTATTATTAAACGGACTGGAAGGGGATAGCGCAACCGTTCGGATGTGGGTAAACGGCTTCCAAGTAAAATCTTGGGCCAAATCAATTAGCGCCGTAAATACGCCTTTCGACGTATCGGATTCTTTCGCGAGGGCTTGGGCTTTTGGGGATTGTATTTATTTTACTATCGATACAATAAGAACTTGTACGGTATCGATAAGCGATTTTTCTATAATAATTGGCGCCGGATATTGGGAAGCCCAAGCGACCGGAACGGAAGAAGTAGCCGCCGGATCAACCCAACAATTAGTTACGTTGCCTATAATTGCGGCAACCAACGTTGTTGTTGGCGGCCAACCTATACCGGTTGTGTCTTACGGATTTCAATACCTAACCTTCTTGTCTTCTATAGGCAACAAGAATTTTGATTGGCAATTTATTTTGTCCGGATATACACAAGGCGGAACGTCTAACCAAACTTCTTTTAGCGTTTGGTATAATGGCGTAATAATTGGAACGATAACCCATAATTCGACGGTCGTAATTACGCAATTTAACCCAACCAACGCAATTGATTTAAGCGGCAATATTACGTTTGGGTTATACGATCGGCTTTGGATAACCGGATCGGCCCAAAACATGTCTTCTTGGGTTTCGTACGTTGACTTTCTTTTCAATTCTACTTCGATAAGGGCGTATAATTTAAATCGTCCAAGCGTTACCGGCAAATCGGACAATTCTGCTTATAGCAATATATCCGGGATACCTAATCCTTCTTCGGCTTTCAATATTCCGGAATTAACCCCAGCGGCAATGCGTATTGCCAACAATAGCTTGTTGGCTTCAACGCTTTTCAATTTGGCGCCAGGCGCCTTGAAGTTCCAAACAGCCGATCGTAATGCGTTTTTGTCAGCCACTCTTAACGGCGTGACAATAACCGAACGGGCCGACGTTGATATACACGATCTTGGCGATCCTTTATTCCTTCCGTTTATATTGGAATTCGATACCGAAGTTCCTATCAACTTTGCCGACCTATTGAATTTGGCGGCAAAAGGACATATAGAAGTTCCGTATAACAATAAGCTATTCTACGGATTCCCTTTGCAAGTAACGTCTAAGCCGGCGTTTAGGGAAAGTCAGACCTGGAAACTGCTTTGTTCACCTAAAACCAACTTGGCCGATCTCCAAGATTTGACGTGGACCGGCCTCGTGCCTCTTAATTTTATGGACGTATCAATCCCAATAGTTTGCCCGATCCATTTCATACCGTTGAATTATAAAAAGGGCGCCGACGGAATCTATCACTTCATGACAATGGACGAAGACTGGTACGTTAACCGGATCAAGAAGTACGTAGATCAGTCTAATTTTTACCAACCGCGCCAAAACAACGAACCGATACCGCTTCAAATACGGACGTTCGGTCTCGATCCCGTGTCGGTTCAGCGTCTGGATTGCAACGGCGTTCCTTCCGGTTCGCCTTTCTTTCTTAGCGTTATTACAACCGACGCAATATCTTCGGACGAAAAACTTTACCAAGGGGAAGTCCCGGTAGACGGATTGCAAGGAATATTCTATTATTTATTCACGCAAGGGGTAGGCGAAGGGCAAGCGGTTTGGATATCCGAACCTATTTTCTTTAAAGACGATTGGGGCGACGAAACAATACGGTTTGATTATTCGAACACGGAAAACATTTTGTCCACGGTATTTACCGGAACGTATCGGCCAAGCCTAAGGGTATTTGGGCAAATAAACGACTACATGCCCAAAAGCAAATACACGACGTTCGTTAATCAACCGCAAGATATAGATATTTTGGACGGTATCCCGTACGATACGTACAAGCTTGTTGTCGGAAGGGGAAGCGGCATGCCGGAGTATATCATGAGGAAGATCAATTTTATCATGTCTAAGCTTGATACGGTCTTTATTGAAGGCAATCAATATACGCGCGAAGTTGGATCGGATTGGGAACCGTTGCGGTTTCCGGGACAACCTAAATTTTTTATGACCCTCGAAATCCGTCGCGCCGAAAATATAGAAGCCGTTACGTTGAATACCGAAGGTCAATTGGATTCGGATATGCTTGGCGGCTATACCCTTGACGCCGGCGCCTTTGGCTTTACCGATCCTGGCGGCGGTCAATATCTTATACAAGTAGGAAATAGTTAAACGTTATAAGAACATGAACTTAAATCTTTGGCAAGAAACCAAGCCGGTTAGCGGATCGAATTCCTTGGTCATGGCTATTTATAAGAATTCGGCGCCGACGGTTGTAGTTGATTTTTTCGCCCTTCCGGGGCCGTATAGCGGGCAAACGCAATTGCATACCTTCGCGGGGTTGGCAAGCGTTGTTTATCAATACAAACTTTTCGAATCCCCCGACGGATCGCCAACCGGCGTTATCCGCAATAGCTTCGAAATTCAACCCAATTCAAACGCTTATAACGTTAGGGACGATTTGGATATAAAGGCCGGAACGTCCCCGTTCCTCCTTGCCTATG
>Ga0207692_10000614_pt1 | contig 12553 bp, 9 predicted proteins | sample LARL52metaG_FD_184345 | JGI IMG/M metagenome (GOLD analysis project Ga0207692, IMG submission 184345) | Corn, switchgrass and miscanthus rhizosphere microbial communities from Kellogg Biological Station, Michigan, USA - LAR L5-2 metaG... | ecosystem: Host-associated > Plants > Roots >...
CTCGTGCGCGGACGGCCCGGCCTCGAGCCGTTTCATGTGCTCAGCAGGGATGGCCACCGTATTCGCCTCCTTGCGCTGCGGGCGTGGTGAGGTACGCGGCACCCTGGGAGTGTACTGATCAGGGTCCTGCCTTATTACATGAACGGCGTCCGGCTCATTTCAGGACAACAGCTCGTGGGTCAGGGCGTAAGCCACGGCGCCGGTGCGGCTGGTTACGTCGAGCTTGGCGAGGATGTGCTCGACATGATGCTCGGCGGTGCGCCGGCTGATGTACAGCGTCTTGCTGATGTCCGGGTTGGAGGCGCCGTCGGCGAGCAGGCGCAATACCTCGAGTTCGCGCGGGCTAAGGGGCGGGCGGACCGGCTCGGCACGGGAACGTCGGCGCTGGTCACCGATCCCGGGCCGGGTGCAGGACCGGAGCGCCGCCAGGCATGCCGGGTCGAGGCCGTCTTCCGCGGTGAGGTCGGGCGGGCCGTGGCGGGCCCGCTCGGCCCAAGCATCGGCGGCGGCGAGCAGCCTGGCGGTGATGGGCATGCGCTGGGCGGCGGGCCCGAGTGGATAGCCCGAACCGTCGAGGCGTTCGTGGTGGGCGCCGACGTCTGTTGCCAGGTCGGCGAGGGGGCGAACCCGGGACAGGATGCGCTGGCCATAGTAGGGGTGCAAGCGGACCGGCTCGGCGAGCGCGGCCGCTCCGCCCTCACGGCTGGCTGCGCTGGTGTCGTCGTCTGCCTTCTGGAGCAGACGGTAGGGGACAGCGATCTTGCCGAGATCGTGGACCAGCCCGGCCCGGCGCAGATGCTCCTGTTCGGCGGTGGCCAGCCCTAGATGCGAGGCGGCCTGACCGGCCAGGCTCGCGACCAAGTGCGAATGAGCACCGCGCCGGACCGACTTGAGATCGGCGAAGTCAGCCAGCGCCTCGCACACGGCCAGGCGCTGGTCGCCCGGCAGGTCATCGACCGGGGTCCCCGGGTCACACGAGAGCACCTCGGTGAGGGGGACCGGGTCGTCATGGGGTGGCCACAGGCCGTCGGCCAGGTCCAGATAGGCCTCGGCCACCTCTGGGTCGAAGTAACTGCCGGTCCGCTGCCGGACCATGGCGGCAGCATTCCCGGCACCGGTCAGCCCCCGTACCAGGTCGGCGGCCAGCGCCAGGTGCAGGATCTGCGCCGGCCGGGGGATCGCTTCTGCGCGCCGGTGGAAGGCTGGGCTGCGGCCGTCGTACCGCTCATGCTGGTAGTGCACGGCGTCCTGCACGTGACGGCCGAACCCCAGCCGGACGGAGAAGTCGGCCGCGATCTCACAGTGTGCCGCCATCGCCTCGTGCGCCACCGAGCCGCACTGGGCGGCGAAGGCGGCCAGCCGGGCAAGCCGGGCAGGCAGGCTGGGATCGAGCCGCAGCCCGCTCATGGCCCAGGCTGCCATGCTGCGGGGGCTTTCCAGGTCGACCAGGCTCAGGCCGAGCGCGGGAGTCCGTTTATCCTCGGCGATGAACGGGGCCAGCACCGCGCCGCAGGCACCGCATCCCACGTCCTTGAGCAGGGCCCCGTAGAAGACCGCCTCCACGCCGTCGGCGCCTAGCCCGAGCGCGCGCGCGAGCTGGCTACCCACGAAGGCCGTGTTGGTGCCGTGTTCCATCCGTTCGGCCGCGGCCAGACCGGAGCCGAAAGACAAGGCGCACAGCAACTCGGCTGTGCGCCAAGTAGGTGGTCGCGGATCCGGCACTGGAGTCGCGGCGGCGGCGCCGCTCATCTGTTCAGCGTAGCCCCGCCGCTAGCCGGGCCACAGGCCCGGATCCCCGCCATTTCCGGGGTGAGGCGAGCAAGCGGCCAGGGAAATGGGGGAACTCCCCCATGCCCGCGGCCCTCGCGCCGTTGCAAGCTTTCATCGGCGGCACTCGGTACACGAGTGCCTGCGCAGCGGCCGGCCGACAAGCTGCCGGCCGCTCACCAACCATGGGCGCGGGTGTCTGGACAGCGGCCACCACGCGGCGAGGAGAAACGATGATAGAGGACTGGCCTTCACTGGTGCGGCCGGCCGGGACGGCGGCACCGGTGGGAGAGGGCAGGGCGGCCGGTGGCATCGGCCGGGAGCGGGCGGCGATCATGATCGTCGGCCGTGATGCCAGCGTCCGGAAGGCGCTGGCGGAGGAACTGGCCGGACGCTACGGCATGGACTACCGGATCGTCGTCTGTGACGAGCCGGCCGTGCTTGAAACAGTGATCAGGGAGTTGCTGGCGGCGGGCACGCCCGTCGCGCTGGTGATCGGCGCGGTGGGTGAGACCGATCCGGATGGGATCGAGGTGCTGGCTGGGGTCCGTGGCATCGATCGGACGGTGTCGAGGGTGGCGGCGGTTCGCTGGGGTGAGTGGGACACCGCGCGGCCGGTCTTCGACGCGGTCACGATGGGCAAGATCGACCACTGGGTGACGCGCCCGGTGCAGAGCCCGGACGAGGAGTTCCACCAGTCGATCACTCAGTTCCTGGGTGAGTGGAGCAGCCGGCACGCAGGCGGCTTCGAGCCGGTGCAGGTGATCGGCGAGCGCTGGTCGGCCCGGTCCCAGGAACTGCGTGACACCTTTACCCGCAATGGGATCCCGATCGGCTTCTATGACGCCGGCTCCGCCGGCGGCCGGCAGCTGCTAGCCGACCTCGGCGCGGAGTCGGCCGAACTGCCGGTGGTCGTGCTCCGCTTCGGCGGCCAGCGGTCGGCCCTGGCCAACCCATCGAACCTGGAGATCGCCGATGCGTTCGGCCTGATGACCCCCATCCCGGACGGCGAGGTGTTCGACGTCGCTGTGGTGGGAGCGGGCCCGGCCGGACTGGCCGCCGCGGTCTATGCCTCCTCCGAGGGCCTGCGGGCCGTGGTTGTCGAGCGGGAGGCGATCGGCGGCCAGGCGGGGGCAAGCTCGATGATCCGTAACTACCCAGGGTTCGCCCAGGGCGTCAGCGGCGCCAGGCTTGCGTTCGCGGCTTACATGCAGGCCTGGTACTTCGGCACCACCTTCCTGTTCATGCGGCAGCCCATCGGCATAGCGCGAGAGGACGGCCATTACCGGCTGCGGCTGTCCGACGGCAACACGCTCACCGCGCGGACCGTGGTGATCGCCACCGGCGCCACCTACCGCCGGCTCGGCGTCCCCGCCCTCGAGGACTTGCAGGGCCGCGGGGTCTTCTACGGTGCCGGGGTCAGCGAGGCACCGGCGATGCGCGGGCGCCGGGTCTTTGTCATCGGCGGCGGCAACTCGGCCGGGCAGGCCGCCCTGCACCTGGCCAAGTGGGCCGCGCACGTCACGCTTCTGGTCCGCTCGCAGTCGCTGACCGACAGCATGTCCGACTACCTCATCCGGGAGATCGGCGCGGCGCCGAACGTGGATGTCACCTACGGCGTGCAGCTGGCCGGCGGCACCGGCACCGATCATCTCGAGTCCCTGGTGCTGGAGGACACAAAGACCCGGATGCGGCGACGAGTCCCCGCTGACGGCTTGTTTGTTCTCATCGGTTCCCAGCCACGCACCGACTGGCTCGGCGACAGCCTGGCGCGGGACCGGTGGGGTTTCATCCTTACCGGGCAGGACGTGCTGGATGACCAGGCCGCCCGCTGGCCCGCCGACCGCCAGCCACTGCCGCACGAGACGAGCTTGCCGGGGGTGTTCGCCGCCGGTGACGTGCGCCGGGGCGCGGTCCAGCGGGTCGCCTCCGCCGTGGGAGAAGGCGCGATCACCATCCCGCTCGTGCACCGCTACCTGGCAGGTAGTGCGGTACCAGAGGCCGCAGCGAGGTAACGCCGGTGAATAACAACACTGTTCGGTATGCCGAACGAGCGGGACAGCCAACGGTGCCGGGCGCGGGCGCTCCCGGAGGGCCCCGCCGGACAGTCACCTTCAGACGGCAGACACCTGGAATGCGCAGGCTGCTGTACACAGCGTCGGTGCTGGTTCTGCTGGCCGGGATCCAGCTGTTCGTGTTCACCGGGCGCACCGACTCATTCTTCGCCTTTACGATCGCCAACCCGCTGGCCGCGGCGTTCCTGGGCGCCGCCTACCTGGCCGCGGTCCCGATAGAGGCACTCGCCGGACGGCAGGCAGCGTGGGCCAACGCGCGGATCGCCGTGCCCGCCGTGCTCGTCTTCACCGTTCTCACGCTAGCGGTCACCCTGACTCACCTGGGCCAGCTCCATCTCGGCGCCAGGTTCGCGGCAGGAACGCAGATCGTGACAGTGGCCTGGATCGCGATCTACGTGCTCGTTCCGGCGCTGATGCTGATCCTGCTGGCCACGCAGGCCCACACCCCAGGGGCGGACCCGCCGCGGCCGGCCGGCCTGCCCGGCTGGCTGTCCGTTGTGCTGGCCGCCCAGGCGATCGTCCTCCTCGGCCTGGGCACGGGGCTTTTCGTGGCGCCCGGGCCAGCGGCGGCGCTATGGCCCTGGAAGCTGACCCCGATGATGGCCCAGGCGACCGGTGCCTGGCTGATCAGCCTGGGAGTGGCGGCCGGGCATGCGGTGCTGGAACGGGACGCGCGCCGCCTGCGGCCCGCCGCCGCCGGGTCCATCCTGCTCGCCGTGCTGCTGTCCATCGCGCTCGCCCGCTATCCGCACCAGTTCGCATGGCGGTCCGCCTCCGGAATCGTCTACCTGATCTTCCTTGCCACGATGCTGCTGACCGGCACGGCGGCCCTAGCCCGGGTGCGCCGCGCGTGGCCGGGCCCATCCGCCCTCGGACCAGCCCCGCCGGGGAGGCCAGGGGACAGGGATCCCGCTTCCTTCGGCTCCCTCAGTAACGCGGGGGACACGATGATGGCGGGCCGGGAACAGCCTGTCCCGGCAGCGTCACCTCAGCTGGTTTCGCTGCCGAATGCTTCGTCGAGCAGGCTCCCGGCGTCGGGCGGCGGGACCGGGCGCGGCTCCCCGCCGGGCGCCCCGGCAGCGGGCCGGGTGACCGCCGTCCTGCCCACCGGCTTCCCCGGCGCCGCCGGTTCGTGTGCCAGCGCGGCGGGTGCGGCGACGAGCCGTTTGACCTGCACGAACGTGACGCCGCCGCGGTAGATGTAGGCGGCCTGCCCGGTGTCGAGCGACCGGATGATGGCCGGATCGGCCACCAGCTCGTCGCGCATGCGGGATGAGCCCTGGTGGCCCCATAACGCGGCCCCGAGCACCCGCCGGGAGGTGTCCGCGGCCGGCCGGCGGCCGGCGAGCCCGGCCGCCGGCTCGGGGTTCGGGGTGCGCAGCAGCCAGATCCCGCCGTCGGCGGTGGCGGCGATCCGGTACCGGTCATCGTCGTGGGGCGCCAGTCCCTGCCAGGACTGCGCGGAGACCTGCAGGGCAAGCCCGAGCGACCGCGCCCGCTCGTACAGCTGCCAGATCGGCAGCCGGCGGGACACGGCGCTGAACTCGTCCACCGCCAGCAGGATCTCCCGTTGACTGCCCTGGCCCTGCGCCGCGTAGCTGGCCAGGATGTCCACCAGCGCCCGGGCCTGCGCCTCGGCGACCGCGATCTCCGACGTCCCCTCCAGGATGCAGTACCAGGCGTCCGCGTCGCCGAAGCCACCGGGCCCGTCCAGGCCCTCGCCGAGCCGCCGGAACAGGGTCCGGAACCGCAGCGCGACGTCGCTGACGTGCGCCGCGGCCGGCCGCAGCAGGGCTGTATGCTGCCCGTCCGGCGAGCCGGCGTAGGCGGCGGCGAGCCAGCCGGCGTCGAGCCGGGAGAGGAAGTCGGCCGCGCTGGCCGGCGGCCCGCCCGGGGCGTCCACGGCGAGGGCGACGACGGCCTCCATCACATCGGCGTAGTAGGCGGCGCCGCCGCTGCCGTGCTCGATCATGTCGACCAGGGTCGTGGTGAGCTGCCGCGGCGGGAGCTCCCACAGCGACAGGCTCGCCTCGTCGGGCCAGATCGCGGTGGACCGGGCGCCCGCCTCGCGCAGCACCCGGCGGGCCCGGTCGCCCACCCGGCGCGAATCGGCCCCGCCCTTGCAGTCCAGCACCACCAGCAGCGGCCGGTACCCGGCCCCGGCCGCGTGCCGCTGCAGGCCCCGGGCGAGGAACCCCGCCCACAGCCGCAACAGCAGCGTGGTCTTGCCGGTCCCGGTAGTGCCGATGACTACCTGGTGGGAGCGCAGCCGCCGATAGGGGATCGCCGCGAGCGGCGACGAGGCGTGGCCGGCCGCGCGGATGACGGCGCCGGCCACGATGGCCCCGTTACGGGACAGCAGCGGCACCGCGCCGGGAGCGGCGATCCGGGCCCGGGCGCTGCGGACCTGGTGCCGCCACTGCCGCCGGTCGAAGGCGGCCGGGGCGCGGGGGGTGAGCCCGCCGGTGCCGGTCTGCATCGCGAGAATCCGCCGCGACCAGGCCAGGGCGCCCACCAGCAGGCCGAGCGGTACCGCCACCGGGGCGATGGTCACCGCGGCCGGCAGGACCGACCCGGCCGCCGCCAGGTGCCACATGGCGAGCCAGGCCCGGTAAGGGGCCGCGGCCACCTGCCACCAGGACTGGGCGGCGGCCGCGGTGGCAACCACCCAGACGGCGACCATCGGCAGGCACCACAGCGCCGCGCGGTAGAGCCGGCGCGGCGGCCAGCCACCCGCCCAGGCCATGGTGACCGCGGCCGCCGCCACCAGGGAGACCGGCGCCGCCGCCACCACGAGCGCCGCCCCGGCCGCCCCGGCGATCGCCAGCCCGAGCAGGCGGCCGGCGGCCAGCACCGGCCGCCGGCCGCGGCCGCGGCGGCTCATGGCTGCGGGCCGGACGGCCCGGCCCGGGGTAAGCCCGCCCGGGGTAAGCCCTCCCGGGATAAGCCGGCCCGCGGCAGGCAGGGCGGGGGCAGATCGGCGCCCGGCGGCAGATCGCGGATCTCGACGCGCGCCCCCAGCGCGCCGATCGTGTTCCGGGCCCGGGCCACGACCGTCCGGGCGGCGGGCGAGCAGAGATACAGCGCCCGCGCGTGACGCGGCGGCTGGCCCGGCACCCGCACTTGCGCCGCCGGGCAGCCGTAGTCCCCGGTCCTGCTGAGGATCTCCCGCATGATGGTTGCCGTCCGGGCGACGGTCTTGCGGGTCAGCTCGGCCTCGACCGCCCAGCATTCCCCGGCCCACCCGGCCTGCGTCCCGTCCGGCCAGTGCACCTCCCCGTCCGGGATGTGCTCGCGTAAGCCGACCCTGCCGCCCACCCGCACGCGCAGCCTCCGCTCGCTGCGCCAGAACGCGCCGGCGGCGCGGTAGCCGGAGGTGGCTTCCAGGGCCAGCCGCACCGCCGCCACCGCGCGCAGGTGCGCCAGCCGGGATAAGGCCGGGGTGGTGGCGGGAAAGGGCAGGCCGCACGCGGCCATCCCGGCCCGGGTCAGCCAGATCCACGGCCCGCCCGGCCCGAGCCGGGCGGACTCGGCGTACCGGGCCCGCCGCCACGACGCGGTCACGGCCCGGGCCCGGGACTCACCGACCCCGAGCACGGCGGCCAGCTGGTCGAGCTGCACGCCGTACATGTCGGCGACGAATAGCAGCCCCGCGATGTCCCGTCCGGCGAGGTGCGCGGGGGCGGCCGCAGCGGCCGGGCGGCCTGAAGCCGTGGTCACCAATCAACTACATCATGCGGCGGCAACTCACGCTAAGGACTGGTGCCGGCCATAGCGGGTAGGGCAGAATACGAACAGAAGGACGAGCGGCACCTGCCGCGTAGGACGCAGGCCGCCCGCGAGCCGAGGTCGTTGGGGAAGACGAACCTCATCCGCTCGCAGGGAGGGTCCTGGTGTCTGTTCGTGGTGTGCTGCAGGTCCATTCGGCGCCCCCGGCGCTGTGCTCACATGTTGAGTGGGCGGTGGCGGGGGTTCTTGGCGTGCCCGTGAGCCTGCCGTGGGTGGGCCAGGCCGCGGCGCCCGGCATGGTCCGGGCCGAACTCGACTGGCAGGGGAGTCCTGGCACCTCCGCGGCCATCACGTCGGCGCTGGCCGGCTGGGGCCGGCTGCGGTTCGAGATCACCGAGGAAGCCAGTCTCGGCTGCGACGCCGTCCGCTACAGCTGCACCCCGGATCTGGGCGTCTTCTCCGCGGTCACGGCGGCCAACGGCGACATCCTCATCCCGGAGAGCCGCCTGCGCGCCGTGATGGCGCTGGCGGCGGCGGCCCCGGTGATGGCGGGCGCCCCGCGGGCCGGCGCGCCGGGCTCACTCCCGGACCGGGTGGGCAGCCTGGAGGACGAGATCGACCGGCTGCTCGGCCAGCCCTGGGACGACGAGCTCGAGCCGTTCCGCTGCGCGGGCGACGGCGCCCCGGTCCGCTGGCTGCACGCCACCGGCTGAACCCGCCGGGCCCACTGCCCAGCCGCGTCCGTCCGGGACCGGCGACCGGCAAGGGGACGGCCAGCCGCCGCCACCGATGCCGCGATATGTAGCGGTCTCGTTACCCGAAGTCTCTAAAGTAGCCGGGGTGATAGCGAACCCTACCGGGGAGGTCGTCGCCAAGATCGAGGCCGACTGGCCGGACTGGCAGATCTGGACGGTTCCCCGCGCGGTCGGGGGAACGTTATGGTGCGCGCGGCGCTGGGACGACGATAAAAAGGTGCTCAACGCGCGCGGCCCGGACGAGCTGGTCGAGCGGCTCAAGGCGGAGGTGGGGCGCTGACGGGCGTGCGCCGGCCTCCCGCCGGCGGCCGGGGCCGCGAGCGGGAGGCCCGCGGCGAACGCCGCCCGCGGATCTGGATAACCTGCCGGGATGAGCGCTCCGCGGCCGGCTCCTGGCTCCACCCGGAAGGTTCTGCTCGACTGCGACCCGGGCATCGACGACGCACTGGCGATCGCGTTCGCCTGCGGCCACCCGGGCCTGGACCTGTGCGGGGTGACGACCGTGGCCGGCAACATCGGCCTCGCCCAGGTCACGGCCAACGCGCTGAGCGTACTGGAATTCGCCGGCCGCCCGGATGTGCCGCTGGCCGCGGGCAGCGCGGCGCCGCTGCTGCGGCCCCATGTGGACGCCCGCGATGTGCACGGTGATTCCGGCCTGGGCCAGGCCCGGCTCCCGCCGGCGCAGGCGCGGCCGGTTGAGGCGGACGCCACCGACCTGATCATCGACACCATCGGCGCGTCGCCGGGGGAGATCACCCTGGTCGCGACCGGCCCGCTGACCAACATCGCGCTGGCCGTGCGGCGGCAGCCCGAGCTGGTCAACCGGGTCGCCGACTTCGTGATCATGGGAGGCTCGGCGACCAGGGGGAACACCACCCCCGCCGCCGAGTTCAACATCGTCACCGATCCCGAGGCCGCGGCGATCGTGTTCGGGGCGGGGTGGCAGGTGACGATGGTCGGCCTCGACGCGACGCTCCAGGCGCGGGCGGATAAGCGGGTCAAGGAACGGCTGGCCGGCCTGGGGCGGCTCGGCAGCGACCTGCTGCTGCCCGCGCTGGGCGGCTACCTGGGAGCCGACGACACCACCCCCCGGCACCTGCTTCCGGCCGTCCTAGCGGCGGGGGCGGGCAGCGGGCCGGCCGTGCATGACGTGTGCGCGCTGGCCCTGGTCGCCGAGCCCGCCCTGTTCGGCTGCCAGCCCGCCCGGGTCGAGGTCGAGACCGCTGGCCGGTGGACGGCGGGCATGACCGTCACCCAGTTCGGGGCCCAGGCCGGGGACCGCAACGCGCTCGTCGCCACCTTCATCGAGGTGCCGGCGTTCTGGGACGCGGTGATCGCCGCGTGGGCCCGCCTCCCGGCCGCGCAGCCGGCTGGCTGACGCCCGCACCCCGGGGGCCCCTCACTGCATCATCCATCTCCCGGCGCGCTCTTAGTAAAGAGATGGTATGGAAGCAGCCCGCCCGGATAGGCCTGGCCGTCGCAGGCCGGCCGCCCGGACGGGCGGGCATGCCGTGGGCATGCAGGCAGACGGGGGAACGTGATGAAGAGATTGATCGCATCATTCGTGGCCATCATGGCCAGCTTCGCCATGGCGGGGACCATGGCGGCGAGCGCGTCCGCGGCGCCGGCCGCTCCGGACCGGCCCTACTGCGGGATCCGGTGGGGGATCCAGCCCAAGGAGGCCGGGTCCATGGTGCAGACCCGGGTGCGCAACGTCCGCGCCGGGCAACATCCCTGCTTTGACCGGCTCGTGATCGACCTGGGCGCCGGCCCGAGCGCCGGCTACTCGGTCAGGTACGTACGGCAGATCGTCCAGGATGCGTCGGGCCAGCCGATCCCGGTGAGGGGCGGCGCGAGGCTGAGCATCGTGCTGCGCGCTCCCGCGCGCAACGGCTTCCCGGTCAACAGCCACAACCTGGTGAACGTGACCGGGTTCGGTACCTTCCGGCAGGTGGTGGCAGCCGGGTCATTCGAGGGGGTCACGTCATTCGGGCTGGGAGTGTCCTACAAGCTGCCCTTCCGCGTCCTCGTCCTGACGGGCGCCGGCGCCTCCCGGGTCGTCATCGACGTCGCGCACAAGTGGCGCGCGTGATGGCGCCGGCGGCCCGCTCACGCTTCACACCCTGCCGTGCGGGCCGCCGGTAGAGGGCGCGCCTACCGCCTAGTCAGGCTGCCCTCGAGCCAGGCCGAGAAGAAGATCCCGGCGTTGGCGGATGCCTGCTGCCAGGCGCCGTCCGCGCCCGCGAACAGCGGGTCGGTGACCTCCCGGCCCGGCGGCGGATCCGCGTTCGCGAGCCAGGACGCGACGATCGGCCGGGTCGCCTCCGGGTGGAACTGGACCGCGGCGTGCGGGCCGACGGTGAACCCCTGCAGGCAGACCTCGTTGACCGCCAGCTCGGCGGCGCCCGCCGGCAGGTCGAACGCGTCGATGTGCCAGGACGGCCACGGCCCCTCCGCCAGGCCCGGGTGCTTGCTGGTGACCCGGACCCAGCCGATCTCCGGCTCGGCCAGCCGGTACAGGCGGGCGCCGAGCACCCGCGCGAGCACCTGGGCGCCGAAACAGATGCCGAGTACCGGCACCTCGCCGGCCAGCAGGCGGTCAACGAAGGCCAGCTCGGCCGCCAGCCAGGGCACGGCGTCGTCGTAGGCGGTCTGCTCCGACCCGAGCACCACCGCGGCGTCGCAGGCATCCGCCGGCGGCAGCGGGTCCCCGGCGTGCAGGCGCACCGTTGCGACCGCGAGGGCGCCGGCCGTGGCCCAGCCGCCCAGCAGGCCGACGGGGGCGTCGGCGTCGTGCTCGACCACCAGCAGGCGCGTCATGGGGGCCCGGGTCACAGCGGGATGTTGCCGTGGACGCCGCGGACCTGCGGTGCCGCGGCGATGGCCGCGGCGATCGCCTCCCGGGTGCGGCTCGGCTCGATGACCTCATCCACCACGCCCAGCGCGCAGGCCCGTTCCAGCCCGCCAGTCTCCTGCAGGTGCCTGGCCGCGAGCTCGGTCTCGACCTCATGCAGCTGCTCGGGCGGGACGCCGGCCAGGGTGCGCCGGTGCAGGATCCGGATGGCGGCCACCGCGCCCATCACCCCGATCTCGGCCCCGGGCCAGGCGAAGACCCTGGTGGCGCCCAGGGCCCGCGAGTTCATGGCGATGTAGGCACCGCCGTAGACCTTGCGCGTCACCAGCGTCACCCGGGGCACGGTCGCCTCGGCGAACGCGTGCAGGAGCTTGGCCCCGCGCCTGACCACCCCGTCCCACTCCTGCCCGACGCCGGGCAGGTACCCAGGCACGTCGACCACCACGACCAGCGGCACGCCGAAGGCGTCGCACATCCGGACGAAGCGGGCCGCCTTCTCGGCCGACGTGGCGTCGAGGCAGCCGCCGAGCCGCAGCGGGTTGTTGGCGATGACCCCGACCGTCCGCCCGGCCAGGCGGCCCAGCGTGGTGACCACGTTCGGGGCCCACCGGGGGTGCAGCTCAATGCCCGGCTCGTCGAGCAGCCTGGCGACCAGCGGCTTGACGTCGTAGGCGCGCCGTGGGGATTCGGGCAGGAACGAGGCCAGGCTGTCCGCGCCGTCCCGCCCACCCGACTCCAGCCGGAGGGTCTCCTGCTGCACCGTGTCGAGCTGGACCTTGCCGAGCTCGACGCCGCCCTGCTGGCCGAGGAGCAGCGCGATCTCCCTGGCCCGGGCCAGCGCCTCGCCGTCGGAGCTGGTGACGATGTGCACCACGCCGGATCGCCGGCTGTGTGGCTCGGGCCCGCCCAGCCTGGCCATGTCCACGTCCTCGCCGGTCACGCTGCGCACGACATCCGGCCCGGTGACGAAGATGCGCCCGTGGTCGGACAGGATCACCACGTCGGTCAGGGCCGGCCCGTAGGCGGCGCCGCCGGCGGCCGGGCCGAGCACGACCGAGATCTGCGGCACCTTCCCGGACGCACGCGTCATGGCGGCGAACACGGTCCCGACCGCGTGCAGGCTCTCCACGCCCTCCCGCAGCCGCGCGCCGCCCGAATGCCACAGGCCGATCACCGGCGCGCCCTGGGCGAGGGCCTCGTCGTAGGCGGCGACGATCGCGGCGCACCCGGCGCCGCCCATCGCGCCCCCCTGGACCTGCGGGTCGCTGGCGAACGCGACCGCCAGCACCTCGCCGATCTTCCCGGAGCCGGCCAGCGCGCCGCTGTCATCGTGCGGGGTGAGCAGCTGCAGGGTGCCCGGGTCGAACAGCGCG
>Ga0207692_10000619_pt1 | contig 12488 bp, 11 predicted proteins | sample LARL52metaG_FD_184345 | JGI IMG/M metagenome (GOLD analysis project Ga0207692, IMG submission 184345) | Corn, switchgrass and miscanthus rhizosphere microbial communities from Kellogg Biological Station, Michigan, USA - LAR L5-2 metaG... | ecosystem: Host-associated > Plants > Roots >...
GCAGGCCTGAAATGTCTGGATGATCCAGGCGATCGTCGCGGTCGGCCCGCCGCTCGGCGGCCTGTTCTTCACGGTCTACATGAAGACCGATTGGGGGATTTCGCTGTTCTTCCTTGTGCCGCTGGCGCTGATCGCGCTGCCGGCCTTGCGGTTGCGCGAGATGGCGCTGTTTCGCATCGTCGTGGTGTGGCTCGTGCTGTCGCTTGCGACACTCGCGGCATCGCCGCAGATTGCCGCGCTCGAAATGACCGCCAATCCAAACGGCGCATCGGGCTATGGCGCGCGCTCGCAGCTCGCCCGCGAGCTGACGCAGGCCTGGCACACGCGGTTCGTGTCGCGCTGGGCCGTCGTCGCCGGCACCACCGAGGTCGGCGAGCCGATGACGTTTTACAGCGGAGATCATCCGGCGCCCTATACGCCGGGCGAACTCTGGTCGTCGGGCCTGACCTCGCTCGAGGAAGCCAAGCGGCTCGGCTTCATCGGCATCTGCGATACGACCGACGGGCGGCTGCCGACCTGCGAGGCTTGGATGAATGACAACGCCAAGAATGCCGAGCAGCTCGTGATGACCACGCAGCGCTTCTTCCATGGCCATGCCGGCCCCGCGATCGCCTGGAAAATCTGGATCGTCCCGCCGGGACAATAATTTGACTGTCGTCCCGGATCGGCGCTCGGCCCCAGGGGGCCTCGCTTGTCCGGGACGACAGGCGTTGTTGACGATGCTACATCGTCTCTTCGTGAAACTTGTCGGCGACCAGCTCGGTGATCGCGGTCAGCGCTGCTTCGGCCTCGGGGCCTTTGGCCGATACCAGGATCTTCGTGCCCGGGCCGGCCGACAGCATCATCAGTCCCATGATCGAGGTGCCGCCGACGGTCTCGCCGCCACGCGTCACCCAGACGTCGGCGTTGAAGCGCTCCACCGTCTGGACGAATTTCGCCGACGCCCGCGCATGCAGGCCGCGCTTGTTGATGATCTGAAGCTCTTTGGAAATCGCGCCTTCAGGCACGCTGGTGCCGGGGTCGTTGGGAGAGGACGCGTCCTCGTCAGTCATTTGCCGGCAAGGACCCGGCTGGCGATGGTGACGTATTTGCGGCCGGCTTCCTGTGCCATCGCGATCGCGTCGGGCAGCGAGCGCTCCTCGCGAACCTTCGCGAGCTTGACCAGCATGGGAAGATTGATGCCCGCGAGCACTTCCACCTTCGGGCGGCTCATGCAGGAGATCGCAAGATTTGACGGCGTGCCGCCGAACATGTCGGTGAGGATGGCGACGCCATCGCCGCTGTCGACGCGGTTCACCGCTTCAATAATGTCGCTTCGACACAGATCAGAGTCGTCTTCGGCTCCAATCGTGACTGCCTCGATTTGCTTTTGAGGACCCATGACGTGTTCGAGCGCCGCCCTGAACTCATCGGCGAGGCGCCCGTGGGTCACCAATACCAGACCAATCATCGAAAACTCCTCGCGGGCGCCCCTTTGGTGCACCGCACGAACGCGCCACTTTGACCATCCAGAGCCCCCGCGCAAGGGGGTCCTGCGCGATTCTCCCGGACTCTAGCACTGGGAGGAGGGGGCTGCCCCGGTCTATTCGGTCGCGATAGTGGGGTGCATATGGTTACCAATTCCCTTCCAACAATGGCCGGTATGGTTACCGGACCATGAACTTTCGGTTGTCGTCAGCGCAGCAATCACCAGTGGAAGTGGTGAAAAGCCTGCTGCGACGGGGATACGCGGTATTACGATACTGTCGATCCGGGCCGAGAGCGAACCCGGTGGGGGCAGACGCGCCGCATCGGGCGCGGAGAGGTCGACGATCAGGCCGACGGGAGCCTCTGATGCATATTCGCAACAACGGATGCCTAATCCGCGAATCTCGATCAGACCGGCCAGCGCGGGGGCGGATCGGACGATCAGTTCGCCGTCCCTGATTTCGAGATGCACACGGTCGTCGCCGACCAGGATCGCCGGCGGAAGCTGCGCCGCGCGGCCGGCCAGGATCAGATCGAAAGCGAGGCGCGACTTGCCCGCGCCCGACGGCCCGCGAATCAGGACCGCCCGAGGCCCGACTTTGACGGCGGAAGCGTGGACGCTCGCCTCACCAGGACCGGTCATTGCGACGGCAGCCTCACCACGAAACGCGCGCCGGCCACGGTCGGCGCGCCGTCGGAGCCCGCGGGACCCGGGCGATTCTCCGCCCAGATGCGCCCGCCATGGGCCTCGATGATCTGTTTTGAGATCGACAGCCCGAGCCCCGAATTCTGCCCGAACCCCTGGTGCGGGCGGTCGGTGTAGAAGCGCTCGAAGATGCGTTGCAGGGCATCCTCGCGAATGCCCGGACCGTCGTCATCGACCACGATCTCGGTCTCCGCGCGCACATGACGGCACACGATGCGCACCTTGCCGCCGGCATCGGAAAACGACTGCGCGTTGGACACCAGGTTGGTGATCACCTGTCCGAGGCGCGAATCATGGCCGGGCACCGAGAACGGATCGCCCGGCGCCTTGGCTTCGAAGCGAACCTCGACCGCGACGTCATGGCCGAGACGCGTTTCATTGGCGACCGAGGTCAATGTCGTCAGCAGCCGCCTTATGTCGACGGGCGCCATGTCCTGCCGCTGCAGCTCTGCGTCGAGCCGGCTCGCATCCGAAATATCCGAGATCAGCCGGTCGAGGCGCCGCACGTCGTGTTCGATGACTTCAAGGAGGCGCGCCCGGCTGCTCTCGGTGCGGGCGAGCGGCAGGGTCTCCACCGCGGAGCGCAGCGAAGTCAGCGGGTTCTTCAGCTCATGGGCGACGTCGGCGGCGAACATCTCGATCGCCTCGATGCGGTTGTAGAGCGCGTCGGTCATGTCGCGGAGGGCGCCGGAGAGATGGCCGATCTCGTCGCGGCGCTGGGTGAAATCGGGGATTTCGACGCGGGTCTTGATGCGGCGGCGAACGCGTTCAGCGCTGGAGGCGAGGCGATGCACCGGGCCGGCAATGGTGCTGGCAAGCAGCAGCGACAGCACGATCATGACGGCGGAGGCCACGCCGCCGACTTTCAGGATCGCGAGCCGTTCGGCGGTCACCATCTGGTCGATGTCGTCGCCCTGGGTCGAGAGCATCAGCGCGCCGTGGATCGCGCGCGAGCGCTGCACGGGGACCGACACCGAGACGATCACCTCGCCGCGCGAATTGACCCGCACCATGCTGCGCTTCTGGCCCTTCAGCGCATCGGTGACCTCTTCATAGCCGTTGCCGTTCTCCGGGCCGAGCTCGCGATAGAGCGGCAGGTCGCCGCGGTTGAGCCAGGTGCGCACCGCGATCATGGCGCGCTCGGCAATCCCGGGCTTGTCCGGCGATGGCGGCGGCAGTTCGAAGCGCAGCACGTTCTCCAGATTGCGGCTGTCGAGGATCAGCCCGCCATTGGGATCGTAGATGCGGGCCCGCGTCTTGGTCGGCGAGATCAGCGTGCGCAGCACGGGAGCAACGCGCTCCGGATTGATCGGGAAGTCGAGCCCGGAGCCGTCGTCGGAGGCGCCGTAGCTCTCGCCGGGCTTGAGATCGAGCAGCCGCTCGGGATCGATGGTGATGGCGTTGGTCTGCACCGTGGCCGAAGCCGCGATCGCGCCCGCAATGATTTCGGCCTGCACCAGCAGGCTCTGCGCCCGCGCATCGATCAGGCCGGCGCGAAACTGCGAGAGGTAAAGGATGCTGGCGACCAGCGCGAGCAGGCCGGCGATGTTCAGCGAGACGATGCGGCGGGTCAGGCTGGAGAAGCTGAGCGCGAACAGAAACTGTCCGGCGCGATGCAGCCAGCCCGGCGGCCGCTGCCAGCTCTCGACTGGCTGGAGCTCCTCGGCAGCGCTGCCCGGAACGACGGACGCGGTGGCGTCCTCAGCGGTCAGGACGGTGTCTGGCTGCGTTCGGTCGAGCAATGTTACGTGCCCCGTCTTCGTCCTACGTCAAAACCCTCCGAGCGGGCAGCGCCGAGCATAGCGCCAAGGCTACCTCTGATCGAGTTGCCTGACGACCCATTTTTGCTCAGGGCCGCCGTCGCATACCTCCCCCAAGGAGGGTCCAAAAACGCGATTACCCCAAATTGCAATCGCGCCCCGCCGTTCATGTTCGAGCATGATCTTGGCCAAAGCCGGGCCCCATCGGATCATGCTCAAGGCGCGCGATGCTGCGCGCCTCTCCCCAAGGCTTACGCTTCCTTGAAGCGGTAGCCGACGCCGTAAAGGGTCTCGATCATCTCGAAATCCTCGTCGACGGCCTTGAACTTCTTGCGCAGCCGCTTGATGTGGCTGTCGATGGTGCGGTCGTCGACATAGACCTGGTCGTCATAGGCCGCATCCATCAGCGCGTTGCGGCTCTTCACGACGCCCGGCCGCGTCGCCAGCGCCTGCAGGATCAGAAACTCGGTGACCGTCAGCGTCACCGGCTCGTTCTTCCAGGTACAGGTGTGCCGTTCCGGGTCCATCCGGAGCAGGCCGCGGTCGAGCGCCTTGGCATCGTTCTCCTTCGGCACGGCCGTCGGATCCTTCGGCTGCGAGCGCCGCAGCACCGCCTTGACGCGTTCGACCAGCAGCCGCTGCGAGAACGGCTTGCGGATGAAATCGTCGGCGCCCATCTTGAGGCCGAACAGCTCGTCGATCTCCTCGTCCTTGGAGGTGAGGAAGATCACCGGCAGATCGGATTTCTGGCGGAGCCGCCGCAGCGTCTCCATACCGTCCATGCGCGGCATCTTGATGTCGAGGATGGCGAGGTCGGGCTGGGTGGTGCGAAAGCCGTCGAGCGCCGACGCACCGTCCGTGTAGGTCATGATACGATAACCTTCCGCCTCCAGAGCGATCGAGACAGAGGTGAGAATGTTGCGGTCGTCGTCGACCAGGGCGATTGTGGGCATGAGCCTGCTTTCACTGACGTCGTGGCTGAAACGGCGAGCTTTCCTTTGATGCGCCGTATTTGGGCTTCGAACACGGCCAACGAGCAATGCAAGCTGGGCTGAAGTGTGACCGAGTTCCGCAAAATGCATCATTTCGCGATGCATTTGTATCCCATTTGACTCGTCGTTTAACCGAAAAAAGCCACTCCGTGCAATAGGATATCGAGGCAATATCGATGCAGCAAAGTGAAGATTTTGATCCTTCGCGCCTTGCGCGTTTATTGCTGCGAAAGAGCCGGCAGGGGGCGCTCGCCACCCTGATGGCCGGTCGCGGCGACCCGTATTGTTCCCTCGTCAACGTCGCCAGCCACCCTGACGGGACGCCGATCGTGCTGATTTCGCGGCTCGCCGTGCACACCAGAAACATTCTCGCCGACAACCGCGCGTCGCTGATGCTCGACGAGCGTGCGGAAGGCGATCCTCTGGAAGGCGCGCGGATCATGCTGCTGGGACGAGCCGAAGATGTTGCATTGGATGACATTGCGATGGTGCGGTGGCGCTATCTTAACGCGCATCCGTCAGCGGAAGCTTTCGTCGATTTCAAGGATTTTTCCTTCTTTCTGATTCGTGCCACCAACATCCATCTGGTGGCGGGCTTCGGCCGCATCGTCGATCTCGCGCCGGAGCAGTTCGTGACGCCCATCGCTGACGCCCATCCATTGCTCGAAGCGGAGCAGGGCGCAATCGCGCACATCAATGCGGATCATCGCGATGCCGTTAACCTTTACGCGACGAAGCTGCTCGGTGCCGAGGGCGCCGACTGGCGTTGCACGGGCTGCGATCCCGCCGGCATCGACCTTGCGGCCGGCCGCCTCACACTGCGGCTCGACTTTCCCGAGCGCGTGACCGGACCCGAGGGCTTGCGTAAGATGCTGGTCGGTCTCGCCGAGGAGGCGCGGGCGAAAGCGTAGGCCGCAACGATTGAACGCGGTCCCTGCTCGCGACATGACGACATCAGGCGCCGCTGAACGCGGCCGTGATGGCCTGACATCGTCAGACGAGCATCGCGTGACCTCGGGCGCTTCGCTGTTCACGCGCGCTGGCGGACGCCGGGCGGCGCGGACCTTCTCATCCGGATCTCGGACCGCCGCCGAACAATCTCGCAACATCTTCCGAGCAGTCAGGATCGCCACGCGGACGGCTCGACGATCGCCTGCTGACCGCGAGCGAAAGTCGCAGGGCTCGAAGCTCGATGCCGGCTGGTCGTGCTGTCTGCCTGCAATACCATAGCGGGCGACAGCCCCGGCGCGGAAGCGCTGTCGGGACTGGCGCGCGTTCGTCCATGGCCGGCGCGCGGGCGCTGCTGGCGACCTCGGGCGATCGCCTGCGAAGCCGCGGCGCGTTTGCGCTGATCGGCTAAGGCGAGGCGCGCTAACATGCTAGTATGATGACGGCGTTGCAGCAAAACGCGGCTGCAAAACGCGGCTGAATGCCGCGCAACTTTATCCCGCTAACACAGGTTAACGGTGGGCCACCGTTTGCAACGGCGCTGCAATAAACCAAGGCCGCGGGATCGGCTTGGCAAGCACGGCGTTGCCAAGTATTAGGTCGGGCGACCGGGCCCGCACGGGCCCTTGGTCACAGTCGCCGCGGCAGGCGTCGGGCATGGCTTTGTCGCCTTCGAAGATACGCGGACTCTCGGGAGGACTTCGTGCAAGAGACGGGTATTCGGAACGGAGCCTTCGGCGCCGACAAATTCGGTTTAAAAAATCTCGAGCGCGTGCACTGGAATCTCGGCGCGCCGCAGCTCTATCAATATTCACTGTCCGCGGGCGAGGCGGTGCTGTCCGCCGATGGCGCGTTGTGCGCCGACACCGGCGAGTTCACCGGCCGCAGCCCGAAGGACAAGTTCACCGTCCGTGATGGCCTCACCGACAAGAAGATGTGGTGGGCCGGCAACCAGTCGATCACGTCGGAGCAGTTCGAGGCGCTGTACCAGGATTTCATCGCGCATGCCGAAGGCAAGACGCTGTTCGCGCAGGACCTCTATGGCGGCGCCGATCCGAGTTTTCGGATCAGGACGCGCGTCTTCACCGAGCTCGCCTGGCACTCGCTGTTCATCCGCACGCTGCTGATCCGTCCCGAGCGCAATGAGCTCGACGCCTTCGTGCCCGAGCTGACCATCATCGACATGCCGAGTTTCCGCGCCGACCCCAAACGCCACGGCGTGCGCTCGGAGAACGTCGTCGCGATCGATTTCGCCCGCAAGATCGTCCTGATCGGCGGGTCGTATTATGCCGGCGAGATGAAGAAGAGCGTGTTCACGACGCTGAACTATTACCTGCCCGAGAAGGGCGTGATGCCGATGCACTGCTCGGCCAATGTCGGCGAGAAGGGCGATACCGCGATCTTCTTCGGCCTCTCCGGCACCGGCAAGACCACGCTGTCGGCCGATCCGAAGCGTACCTTGATCGGCGACGACGAGCACGGCTGGGGCCGCGACGGCGTGTTCAATTTCGAGGGCGGCTGCTACGCCAAGTGCATCAAGCTCTCGAAGGAAGCCGAGCCCGAGATCCATGCCGCGAGCAAGCGTTTTGGCGCGGTGCTGGAAAACTGCGTGCTCGACGAGGACACGCGGGAAGTCGATTTCGACAATGGCTCGAAGACGGAAAACACCCGGTCGGCCTATCCGCTGGAATTCATCCCGAACGCTTCGCGCTCAGGCCGCGCGCCGCATCCGAAGAACGTCGTGATGCTGGCGGCCGACGCCTTCGGCGTGCTGCCGCCGATCGCAAAACTGTCACCGGCGCAGGCGATGTATCACTTCCTCTCCGGCTACACCGCAAAGGTCGCCGGCACCGAGCGTGGCCTCGGCTCCGAGCCGCAGCCGGAATTTTCCACCTGTTTCGGTTCGCCGTTCCTGCCGCTCGATCCCTCGGTCTATGGCAACATGCTGCGCGAGCTGATCGCCGAGCATGATGTCGATTGCTGGCTGGTCAACACCGGCTGGACCGGCGGCAAATACGGCGTCGGCAGCCGCATGCCGATCAAGGTGACGCGCGCGCTGCTCACGGCGGCACTCGATGGGTCGCTGCGATCGGTCGAATTCCGCACCGACAAATATTTCGGCTTTGCGGTCCCGACCGCGCTGCCCGGCGTGCCCTCCGAGATCCTCAACCCGGTCAACACCTGGAAGGACAAGGACGAGTTCGACCGCACCGCGCGTGCGCTGATCGCGATGTTCCAGAAGAACTTTGCCAAGTTCGAGGGCAAGGTCGACGCCGAAATCCGCGCCGCCGCCCCCGAGGTGAAGATGGCTGCGGAGTGATGCGCAGCGGAGCCGTGAATAGAAGGGCGGCCATCCTGGCCGCCCTTTTTGTTGACGAGGCCATGCTGTCTCATCTCGTCATTGCGAGGAGCAAAGCGACGAAGCAATCCAGACTGTCTCCGCGGGGGCAGCCTGGATTGCTTCGCGGAGCCTGTCATCCGGCCGCGCTTCGCGCGGACCGGGTGGCTCGCAATGTCGGAAAACCTACGCCTTGAAATAGACGATCTGGGTCGTGGTCGCGAGCAGGCGGCCGGAGGGCGACCACAGCTCGCCGGCCTGATCGCCAAAACTCTTGTGGAAAATTTTTGCGTCGGCCTGCGCGAGCACACGTGAAACGTCCTCGCGGCCGAGGTCTTCGGCATCGACATGGAAATAGGTGGTCAGCGACACCGTGCCGATCGGCACCAGTTCGCGCCGGGCATGAAAGATCCGGGCGAAGAACGCGTCCGACATCGACATCAACGACAGATGGTCGATTGTCCGCGGTACCCTGTCGGCGATCCAGAGCCTTGAGAACGCGCTTTGCGGCTCGCTCTTCGTGTTGCCGCGAAAATCCGGATGGCCTTCGATGAAGCGGAAGTCGTACTGCTTGACCCAGGAGGCCGCGACCTCGGGATACGATCTTATCTGCTCGAACCGCTTTGCCTCGGGCATCGCCGCCTGCTGGTGCGACCAGGACGGCCGCCGCTCGGCGAACACGGCGGTCGCCAGGGTTGCGACCTCGCCGCCGTTCTGGCTGAGCTCGACCGACCAGTGCTGGGTCGAGCGGTTGGCCTTGACCAGGCGGACATCGAGGTCGAACGGGCCTTCTGCAATCGGCGCGCAATAATTGACGGTGACGGCCAGCGGATCGCCGGCACGCTCCGGGTGCTCCATCATCGCCCGCAGCACCGTGGCGGCCGTGGCGCCGCCGAACGGGCCGACAAAGGCCCAGTAGTCGGGGCTGGTGTGACCCTGCCAGCGGCTGTCGCCGGCCGTCACGCGCGTCGCGTCATCGAACAGGTGGGCGGTTCTGGCGAGCATGTTCTGCGATTCCATTGGGCACCGTCATTGCGAGCCACCCGGTCCGCGAAGCGCGGCCGGATGACAGGCTCCGCGAAGCAATCCAGACTGTCACCGCCGAGACAGTCTGGATTGCTTCGTCGCTTTGCTCCTCGCAATGACGTGGCGGCAGTATTGCCGCGGCGGCGCCAAAAGCAATGACGCCGCAGGTCATGCGTCCTCCGCCGGCAGCAGGGCCGCGACTTCAGCCCGTCACCCCGCGCTGGGCCTTGGTCGCCTCGGGCGAGGTGCCGCTGACCGGCACGTGCCAGATATCCTCGGCATATTCGCGGATGGTGCGGTCGGACGAGAACCAGGCCATCCGCGCCACGTTCAAAATGCTGGCGCGGGTCCAGGCCGGGATCACCTGCCAGCGCGTATCGATGCCGCGCTGCGTTTCGTAGTAGGAATCGAAATCGGCGCTCACCATGTAGTGGTCGAGATAGCGCAGCGCATGCGCGATCGATTCGAACCGGCCGGGCTCGCCGCGCGAGAATTCGCCGGTGCCGATCGCGTTGATGGCCCGCGCCAGCGGCAACGAGCGGCCGATCACGTCGGTGGCGTCCAGCCCCTGCTTGCGGCGCACCATGACGTCGTCGGCCTCCATGCCGAAGATCGCGATGTTGTCCTCCCCGACATGGTCGCGGATCTCGATATTGGCGCCGTCAAGCGTGCCGATGGTCAGCGCGCCGTTCAGCGCGAGCTTCATGTTGCCGGTGCCGGACGCTTCCATGCCGGCGGTCGAGATCTGCTCCGAGAGATCCGCGGCCGGAATGATCGTTTCCGCGAGACTGACATTGTAGTTGTCCATGAACACGATCTTGAGGCGGTCATCGACCGTGGGATCGTTGTTGACGACGTCGGCGACGTCGTTGATCAGCTTGATGATCAGCTTGGCATAGCGGTAGCTCGCCGCCGCCTTGCCGGCAAAGATCTTGACCCGCGGCACCCAGTCGCGGTTCGGCTGGTCCTTGATCGCCTGGTACAGCGCGACCGCTTCGAGCACGTTGAGCAGCTGCCGCTTGTATTCGTGGATGCGCTTGATCTGGACGTCGAACAGCGCGCTCGGATCGATTTTGATGTTCTGGCGCTCGCCGATCAGGCGCGCCAGCGCGATCTTGTTGTGGCGCTTGATGCCGCGGAATTTCTGCTGGAAGGCGCTGTCGCTGGCGTAGCTCTCCAGACTGGCGAGCTCGGAGGGATCGTCGAGCACGGCGTCGCCGCAGGATTCGCGCAGCAGTTCGGTCAGTTTCGGATTGGCCAGCATCAGCCAGCGGCGGAAGGTGATGCCGTTGGTCTTGTTGGTGATGCGGTCGGGATAGAGATGGTTGAGATCGCTGAACACGGTCTCCTTCATCAGCTCGGAATGCATTGCCGACACGCCGTTGATGCGATGCGAGCCGACGAAGGCGAGCTGCCCCATCCGCACCCGGCGCCCGCCCTTCTCGTCGATCAGCGAGACCGCGGCGCGAAAATCGATGTCGCCGGGGCAGCGCGCTTCCGCCTGCACCAGATGCGCGGCGTTGATGCGGTAGATGATCTCGAGATGCCGCGGCAGCAGCCGCTCGAACAGCTCGACCGGCCAGGTCTCCAGCGCCTCGGGCAGCAGCGTGTGGTTGGTGTAGGACAGCGTGGCGACCGTGATCTTCCAGGCCTCGTCCCAGCGGAAATTGTGCAGGTCGACCAGGATGCGCATCAGCTCGGCGACCGCGAGCGAGGGATGGGTATCGTTGAGCTGCAGCGCGGCCTTCTGGGCCAGGCTGCGCAATTGTCCATCGGCCCCGAGGTGCCGCTGCACGAGGTCCTGCAGCGAGGCGGAGACGAAGAAATATTCCTGCCGCAGCCGGAGCTCGCGTCCGGCTGCGCTCTCGTCGTTCGGGTAGAGGAATTTGCAGATCGCCTCGGCGCGCGACTCCTCGGCGCTGGCGCCGAGATAGTCACCGGTGTTGAAGACGTCGAGCTTGAGCGGATCGGGCGAGCGCGCCGACCACAGCCGCAGCGCATTGACGTGCTGGCCGCGCCAGCCGACGATCGGCGTGTCATAGGCGACCGCCTGCACGGTTTCGGCCGGATGCCAAATCGCAACGTCGCGGCCCTTGTCGTCGACATGTTCGACGCTGCCGCCGAAATGGATGTGATGGACCACCTCGGGCCGCTGGAATTCCCAGGGGTTTCCGAAGTTCAGCCAGACGTCGGGATATTCCTGCTGCCAGCCGTCGACGATGACCTGGCGGAACAGGCCGAAATCGTAGCGGATGCCGTAGCCCATCGCGGGGATCGCCAGGGTCGCCATGCTGTCCATGAAGCAGGCCGCGAGCCGCCCGAGGCCGCCATTGCCGAGCGCCGCGTCCGGTTCGCATTTGCGAAGATCCCACAGTCCGACGCCGAGATCGCCGAGCGCGGTCTCGAACACCTTGATCAGGCCCATGTTGTTCAGCGCGTCGGTGAACAGGCGGCCGATCAGGAACTCGAGTGAGAGATAATAGACCCGCTTGCTTCCGGCGTCGTAGCTCTCCTTCTCGGCGGTCAGCCAGCGATGGACGATGCGGTCGCGCAGCGCCAGGGCCGTCGCGTGATACCAGTCCTGGCGGGTGGCCTGACCGGCTTCCTTGCCGATCGCGAGCCGCAGTTTTGCGAGAATGGCACCCTTGATCTCCACGACCGCCAGCTCATCGACGGGCTGGCCGGGCGTGGGCAGATGGAACGATGGATCAGGCAACTTTCAGTCCCCGCGACGTTGACGGTCTTGCGATGATACGCCCCCTGCGTCCCCTCCGGAACCCGCCGGCCTCGTTCCATCAGGCGCAATCTGAGCATTTTTTATGCAAGGATTGGACCGATTCTACCAGTTGGTTCGGTCCCGTAAGACTCCCGTTGCGTGCGTTCGGTGCTAAACTCGCTAATATCGCGAGACACGATGGGGAGACCGCGCCATGAGACTGCTGATCGAGATTATCGCTGCCGTGCTCCTGGTGTGCTGCATCACCGCAACCTCGGCCGCGTTCGCCGCCGAACGCAGCGGCCGCAGCGCGGACGGCCTCAGCTGCACCTACAGCGTGCCGGAAGGCGCCACGCCGGCCGCGCGCTGCGCCGCCATCAAGCGCCAGTGCGGTGGCAAATTCTGGGCAAGCGCCTGCAGCGGCTACCTGCTGTCGTCGGGCTGAGCTGCAAGCGCGGGATTGGTTGAGCGAAGCACGGTAGGGTGGGCAAAGCGAAACGTGCCCACCTTTAAGCAACCCACGTGTGAAGAAATG
>Ga0207692_10000620_pt1 | contig 12475 bp, 11 predicted proteins | sample LARL52metaG_FD_184345 | JGI IMG/M metagenome (GOLD analysis project Ga0207692, IMG submission 184345) | Corn, switchgrass and miscanthus rhizosphere microbial communities from Kellogg Biological Station, Michigan, USA - LAR L5-2 metaG... | ecosystem: Host-associated > Plants > Roots >...
CGGCAGGCCCATGCGCTTGCCAATCTCCTGGATGATCCAGAGATCCTGCCGCGCATCGCCGGGCGGCTTGATCACCTCGCGCGCAAGCTGCACGCGGCGATCGGTGTTGGTGAAGGTGCCGGATTTTTCCGCAAACGCCGAGGCCGGCAGGATGACGTCGGCATGGAACGCGGTCTCGGTGACGAACAGGTCCTGCACCACGAGATGATCGAGTTTTGCGAGTGCCTCGCGCGCATGCTGCAGGTCGGGGTCCGACATCGCGGGATTTTCGCCCTCGACATACATGCCAAAGATCTCGCCGGCATGGATCGCGTTCATGATCTCGACCACGGTGAGGCCGCGGACGGGATCGAGATCCTGGCCCCACAGCTTCTCAAAGGCGCCGCGCAGGTCGTTACGACCGACCGGCTGGTAATCCGGCAGGAACATCGGAATGAGCCCGGCGTCGGAGGCGCCCTGCACGTTGTTCTGGCCGCGCAGCGGATGCAATCCGGTGCCGGGACGGCCGACCTGGCCGGTGATCAGCGCGAGCGCGATCAGGCAGCGCGCGTTGTCGGTACCGTGGACATGCTGGCTGATACCCATGCCCCAGAAGATGATCGAGGATTTGGCACGCGCATACATGCGCGCGACCTCGCGCAGCGTCTCGGCCGGGATGCCGCAGATCGGCGCCATCTTCTCCGGCGAGAACTCCTTGATCTTGGCCTTCAGATCGTCATAGCCCTCGGTGTAGCCCGCGATGTACTGCTCGTCGGTCAGCCCTTCGCTGATGATGGTGTTGATCATCGCGTTCAGCATCGCGACGTCGCTGCCCGGCTTGAAGGCGAGATGCTTTGTTGCATGGCGCGACAGCGCCTGCCGCCGCGGATCCATCACGATCAGCTTGGCGCCGTTCTTGACCGCGTTCTTGATGAAGGTCGCGGCGACCGGATGGTTCACGGTCGGATTGGCGCCGATCACGATGATGACCTCGGCATCCATGGCTGCCGCGAACGGCGCCGAGACCGCGCCCGAGGCGAGCCCTTCGAACAGCGCGGCCACCGAGGAGGCATGGCAGAGCCGCGTGCAGTGGTCGACATTGTTGGAGCCGAAACCAGTGCGCACCAGCTTCTGGAACAGATAGGCCTCTTCGTTGGAGCCCTTGGCCGAGCCAAAACCGGCCAGCGCCTTGACGCCCTTCTCCTCGCGGATCTTCAAAAGCCCCTTCGCCGCGATGTCGAGCGCCTCCTCCCAGGAGGCTTCGCGGAAATGGGTGTAGGGATTGGCCGGGTCGACCTGGTCGTTGGCATCCTTGGGAACGTTCGGCAGCCGCACCAGCGGTTTGGTCAGGCGGTTCGGATGATGGATGTAGTCGAAGCCGAAGCGCCCTTTGACGCAGAGCCGATTGTGATTGGCCGGGCCGTCGCGGCCTTCGGCATAGATCACCTTCTCGTCCTTGACCTGATAGGTGACCTGGCAGCCGACGCCGCAATAGGGACAGAGCGAGTCCACCTTGCGGTCGGGATAGGTGACGCGGGTCTGCTTGTCGTCGAGCATCACGGCCGGCATCAGCGCGCCGGTCGGACAGGCCTGCACGCATTCGCCGCAGGCGACGCAGGTCGATTCCCCCATCGGATCGTCGAAGTCGAACACGATTTTCGAACCGTGACTACGATAAGCCATGCCGATGACGTCATTGACCTGAACCTCGCGGCAGGCGCGCACGCACAGGCCGCACTGGATGCAGGCATCCAGATTGACCCGCATCGCCGGATGGCTGGCGTCGGTGGTCCAGCGCACGGCGGCCGGAAACCGGCTTTCGGTGACGCCGGTTTTCTCGGCCCAATGCCAGAATTTCGAATCCGGATCGTGCGAGGTCTTGCGCTCGGGCTGGTCGGCGACCAGGAGCTCCATCACGATCTTTTGCGCAGCAGTTGCCCGCGCGCTGGCGCTCTTCACCTTCATGCCGACGCTCGGCGTGCGCTTGCAGGAGGCGGCGAGCACGCGCTCGCCTTCGATCTCGACCATGCAGGCGCGGCAGTTGCCGTCGGGACGATAGTCCGGAGCCGGCGAATAGCAGAGATGCGGGATCTCCGTTCCCTGCCGCTTGGCGACCTGCCAGATGGTCTCCCCTGGCCTCGCTTCGACCATCTTGCCGTCGAGTTCGAACTGGATCTTTGTCATTCCGCAGCGTCCTTGAACTCGTCAGGGAAGTACTTGATCACGGAAGTCAGTGGATTTGATGCCGCCTGCCCCAGGCCGCAGATCGACGCGTCGCGCATGGCCTGGCTCAATTCGTCGAGCAGCGCCACGTTCCAGTGCGGCTTCTCCATCAGGACAGCGGCCTTTTCGGTGCCGGCGCGGCACGGCGTGCACTGGCCGCAACTCTCATCCTCGAAGAAACGCATCAGGTTGAGCGCGGCGCCCCTGACGCTGTCCTTGTCGGAGAGGATCACGATCGCGGCCGAACCGATGAAGCAGCCGTATTTTTCCAGCGTGCCGAAATCGAGCGGGATGTCGTCCATCGCGGCCGGCAAGATGCCGCCGGAGGCGCCGCCGGGCAGATAGGCGCGAAAGGTGTGGCCATCGGCCATGCCGCCACAGAACTCGTCGATCAGTTCGCGCACGGTGATGCCGGCCGGCGCGAGCTTCATGCCGGGATTCCTGACGCGGCCCGACACCGAATAGCTGCGCAGACCCTGGCGGCCGTTGCGGCCGTGGCTCTTCCACCACTCGGCGCCCTTCTCGACGATGTCGCGCACCCACCACAGCGTCTCGACATTGTTGATCAGCGTCGGCAGGCCGAACAGCCCGACCTGGAACGGATAAGGCGGCTTGTGCCGCGGCAGGCCGCGCTTGCCCTCGATGCTTTCCAGTAGCGAGGATTCCTCGCCACAAATATAGGCGCCGGCGCCGCGGCGCAGATGCAACACCGGCCCGCCGGCGGGAAGCTTTGCGATCTCCCGCTCCAGGATGTCGCGAGACGCCGGATATTCATCGCGCAGATAGATATAGATATCGGGCGCTTCCACGACATGCGCGCCGATCAGCATGCCTTCGAGAAAGCGGTGCGGATCGGTTTCGAGATAATAGCGGTCCTTGAAGGTGCCCGGCTCGCCCTCATCGCCATTTACCGCCATCAGCCGCGGACCGGGCTCGCCGAGCACGGCGCGCCATTTGCGCCCGGTCGGAAAACCGGCGCCGCCAAGGCCGCGCAGCGAGGCATCGTCGAGCGCCTTCAGGAGTTCGTCCTTGGCGAGCTCGCCCTTGCGCAGCCGCTGCAGCAGCTTGTAGCCGCCGCCGGCAATGTAGGCGTCGTAACCGACATAGTCCGGCAGATGCGCGTGCGTATCGCCGCGCCTGGCGATGTCGAGCACGGAAGCGGCGCTGGCGTGGTCGACGAAGTTATGGCCGACCTCGGCCGCGGGCGCGGTGTCGCAGCGGCCGACGCAGGGCGCGCGCACGACGCGAATGCCGGGGCCAGCCTTGTTCTGCAGCTCCTCCAGCAGCGCCTCGGCGCCGAGCATGGCGCAGGTCAGCGAGTCGCAGACGCGGATGGTGAGCGGCGGGATGGCCGGCTCGCCTTCCTTCACCACGTCGAAATGCGCGTAAAAGGTCGCGGTTTCGAACACCTCGGCAAAGGACAGCTTCATCTCGTCGGCGAGCGCGGCAAGATGAGCGGCGGTGATCTGACGATACTTGTCCTGGATCAGGTGCAGGTGCTCGATCAGCAGGTCGCGCCGCCGCGGCCGGTCGCCGAGCAGAAGTTCGATCTCGTGCGCGGCAGTGGGATCGACCTGGCGGCCCTTCGGGGTTGCCTTCGCGCGCTTCCGCCCGGCCCCCGGGTGTTCGAAGGAGCGAACCTGATGCACATCATGAACCATTCGGAACGTCCCGTTCTGCTCGCCCGCACCCCGAACCTAGCCTCTGGCATGCCAGATGCCAAGAAAAACCTTGTGCTCAAAGCATTGAGGGGCATACAGCCGCCGCCGCATGCCCCTCAACCGCAACTTACTACCAGTCAGCGGCACACGTCGTGCCAATTCCGAAGCCCGCGGGGAACAAGGTGGTATCGGAGCACTAGCTCTTGTTCATGCAATCCGAAATATAGAACCAGCGGTCATCGCCGGTCAGTCCCTTCGCCTTCACGTCCTGGCGACACGCCTTCAGTTTCGGCCTGTTGGCGCTCCACTGGGCTTTCATCTCCTTCAACTTCTGAACCGTCAGCCTGGTCTTCGATCCCTCGGTCTGTGCCGAGGCCGGGTGCAGCGATCCGGCAACAAACAGCATGGCAGCAAGGCAGACACCGATACGATTCATGAATCCCCCCGAACCCAAACGCCTCAATTGAATGGAAGAAAGCAATGAGAAGGAGCTGCAGCAGGGAGCCTGGAACCGGCTCCCTGCCGCCTCATCGGATCAGAAGATTTTGACCGCGCTTTCCAGAGTCTTGTAGACGCCCCAGGCCAGCGGGATGCCGACGAACAGCCAGAACGCCGCCGCCTTGGCATCAAGGCCGCCCCTGCCGATGCCGAACGAGCCGTGCTGGATCCCGGCCTCGCTCTTGGCGCTCGCCGCCTGCAGCTTGGCCACCTCTTCCTCGCTCATGTTCCACTTCGGATTGACCGGCTTGATCAGCAAATTGCAGATCAGGCCGGCGACCAGCATCGCACACAGCACATACATCGTGCTGTTGTAGAGCTGGTCGCGCGGCACACCGGCGGCGAGCTGGAACTCGCGCAGATAGTTGACCACGACCGGTCCGATGATGCCGGCGGTCGACCAGGCCGTCAGCAGGCGGCCGTGGATGGCGCCGACGAACTGGGTCCCGAACATGTCGGCGAGATAGGCCGGCACGGTCGCAAAGCCACCGCCATACATCGACAGGATGATGCCGAAGCCGAGCACGAAGAGCAGTTTTGACCCGATGGCGGCGAAGGTCGGCGCCGACGCATAGAGCGCGATGCCGAGGATGAAGAAGGTGTAATAGGTCCCCTTGCGGCCGATATAGTCCGACAGCGAGGCCCAGAAGAAGCGGCCGCCGATGTTGAACAGCGACAGCAGGCCGGCGAAGCCGGCCGCGATCGCGGCGATCGCCGTCTTCTGCTCGGCCGAGAGCTGGCTGAAGGTGACATCCGGAAGTCCGATCAGCTTGCCGGCAAAGATCTCCTGCAGCATCGGCGAGGCCATGCCGATCACGCCGATGCCCGCCGAGACGTTGAGGCAGAGCACCCACCAGATCAGCCAGAACTGCGGCGTCTTGTGCGCGTCGTCGAGGTGGACGTGATGCTCCGTGATCATCGTCTTCTTTTCGCTCGGCGGCGTCCAGCCGTCGGGCTGCCAGCCGCTCGGCGTCACGCGATAGGCGAACGCGCCGATCATCATGAACACGAAATAGATCACGCCCATGGTCGCAAAAGTCTGCCAGACGCCGACGTCGGTCGGCGTCTTGTAGAAATTGATCAGGATGTTGGCGAGCGGTGCGCCGATCATGGCGCCGCCACCGAAACCCATGATGGCCATGCCGGTGGCCATGCCGCGGCGATCGGGAAACCATTTCACCAGCGTCGACACCGGCGAGATGTAGCCGAGGCCGAGACCGATGCCGCCAACCACGCCGGCGCCGAGCCACATGATCCAGAGCTGATGCACATAGACGCCGAAGGCGCCCATCAACAGACCGCCGCCCCAGCAGCATGCCGCGACTGCACCGGCCTTGCGCGGGCCGGCCCGCTCCAGCCAGCCGCCCCACATCGCCGCCGAGAGGCCGAGCACGACGAAGAACAGCGTGTACATCCAGCCGAGACTCGCGACCTTCCAGTCGCAGGTCGTCGTGAACAGCTCATCCCAGAGCGAGATGTCGGGGCACGCCTTCGGCGCCGACAGACCGATGGAACGCGACAGCGGCAACCAGAACACGCTGAACCCATAGGCCATGCCGATGCACAGATGGATGCAGAGCGCCGCCGGCGGCACCAGCCATCTGTTAAAGCCTGCCTTCGCGACAGTATGTTCGCGATCGAAAATCCCTAGCTCCGCGCCAGGCATGGATCTGCCAGCGCTCTCAACTGTAGCCATACGTCCCTCCCTGCAGCCGCCCGCGCCGGGTGTATCTGCCGCCTACGATCCTATTCCCCAAAAAGTTTCGTATGACCCGGCGACTGCCGTGCATACGAACACCCGGACACGCCGAATAGATGGCACGTCCAAACCGATAACAACTTACTCTGGCCGTTATGCCCATCCTGTCCCGGTACTGCACCGCACAGGTTCTAGCCCACGACGAGCGCGGACCCCTTGAACCTGCAGTTGCACAACCCCGTCCCGCCCTCCCGGGACCAGGGAGGTTGAGTTGTCACGAAAGCACATCCTCTTGTCGATAGACAAAAAGTCGCGGTATTCTTTCGGTAGAATTACGGGAAACGAAAGATTTTACATACCGGGAACTCACTTTTTTCTGTGAGTTCCAGAAAACCGCGCCAGTTCGCCCGATCTATGCCCCTTTTTCCGTTTCCGCCGCCGCCGTTTGATCCTGATTCCCAATCAGGCGATCAGCCTTCTCGATCATGAAGACGATGCGTCGCTCGTCGCGCTCGGTGATCTCGACCCGGTCTCCGGTCTCCCGAACCAGATTCGGAATGTCGATCACCGACAGCGGATCCGTGCAGCACACTTCCAGCACATCGCCAGCCTCCAGCGGCTTCAGCGCCTTGCGGGTCTTGAGTGCAGGAAGCGGGCATTTGAGCCCGGACAGGTCGAGTTTCGTCGTCGTCATGTCCTGAACATGGACAAGTGTTTCCATACCGTCAACCCGCGACCGCTTTCAGCAAAGAATTCTCAAGGCCGGGGGCGAGATTCTCAGATCAGGTTTGCATAGCCCAGGAAGCCGACGGTCTGACCGGGTTCCACCAAGGTGATCGATTCGCCGAGTTCCACCAACCCGTCGGTCTCGACCAGCGAGGACAGCAGGCCCGCGCCCTCGCGTGGGAACTTCACCACTTCGGACATCCCATCGCCAGCCATACGTAGGTTTACCCGAACATATTCGCGGCGGCCGGCTTTCTTCTTGTAGGTGAAGCCGGCGCGGACCGGCATCGCGACCACCGGCTCCGGCGCGGCGCCCGCAAGCGCGAGGACCGTCGGCCGCACGACATGGACGAAGGTCACAAAACTGGCCACCGGGTTTCCGGGCAGGCCGACGAAGGGCGTGCCGTCCACCACCCCCATCGCCACCGGGCGGCCCGGCTTGATCGCCATGCGCCACAGCACCAGCGAGCCGGCGCTTTCGACGGCGGCCTTGACGTGATCCTCCTCGCCGGTGGAGACGCCGCCGGTGGTGAGGATCAGGTCGTGACCAGCCGCGACCTGCTTCAAGGCGCGCGCCAGCGCGATTGGCTCGTCGCGCAGGATGCCGAGATCCGAGACCTCGCAGCCGAGGCGCCTCAGCATCGCCTGCAGCATGAAGCGGTTGGAATCGAACAATTGCGCCGCTGCCCGCGGGCTGCCGGGCGAGGCCAGTTCATTGCCGGTCGAGAACAGCGCGACACGGATCGGCCTGACGACCTCGAGCTCGGTCAGTCCAAAGGCTGCCGCGAGCGCGACGTCCTGCGGCCGCAGGCGCCGGCCGGCCTCCAGCGCGACCGCGCCTTGCGGAATGTCTTCTCCCGCTGGACGCACATTGGCCCCCGCCTTCAGGCCCGCGGGCACCACGACATCGCCCGCTCCGTCGATCCGCACGTCCTCCTGCATGAAGACCGTGTCGGCGCCCGCAGGCATCGGCGCGCCGGTGAAAATCCGTATCGCCTCGCCGGCTGCGAGGGGAGCGTCCGCCGAGCTCCCCGCCTGAACGCGGCCGCGCAGCGGCATGACGCGCTCGCCAGTCTGCGGCAGATCCGAACTGCGCACCGCGTAGCCGTCGACCGCGGAATTGGTGAATGGCGGCAGCGGCAGCGGCGCCGCAAGATCGGCGGCGAGAACGCGCCCGTCGGCGGCCTCGAGTGCGACGGTCTCTGTCTCGCGCACGGCCGTGACCCTGCCGGCGATGATGCGAACGGCTTCATCGACCGACATCATCGGTCCGCCAAAGGCAAAACAATCGTCGGACAATTGCGCCATGGTCTGCTTTGAGTCTCAGCTCTCGATGGTCGCCATTATGGTGAGCTCTTCGATCGCAATCGCCGATCGCCTGACCATCGCGGCAACGCCGGCGATGTCGTCGAGATGGACCGTCGGCAGATCAGTTTCAACCGCAACGTCGCTGACGACGCCGACGATGCCGGCATCGGTGGGGAACAACGGCGGCTTGCCGTTATCGGCACGATGCACCTCGATCTTGCGATGCGGTTCGCTCTTGTAGCCTTCGACGATGACGAGATCGACCCGCGCCAGCTTTGCCAGCAGCTCAGGTAAATGCGGCTCGCGGGCCCCGCGGAGCTCGTGCATCAGCGCCCAGCGGTTCGCCGAGGACACCAGCACCTCCTCGGCGCCGGCCTGCCGGTGCCGCCAGGAATCCTTGCCCGGGACGTCGACATCGAAATGGTGATGGGCATGCTTGATGACGGAAACGGCGAGGCCCTGCTCGCGGAGCAGCGGAATCAGGCGCGTCAGCAGGGTGGTCTTGCCGGCGCCGCTCCATCCGGCGAGCCCGATCACTTTCATCTTACTCTCCAGCGGCCCAGGCGGGACTTATCTCCTCAAGGTGCTTTATATCGGTATGCGGAAAATGTCATGCTAACCTGCGGACCAAGATGAAGATCGAGAAAACCCCTGCTCCTCTCATCCTGCCCAATCCGCAGGACCCAAGGCTGACCGAGCGCGTCGAAGGCATCGACCAGGCCGGCGCCACGGTCGAGATCAACGTGCCGGTGGAACGGCCGCTGACGCTCTATCTCAACGCGCAGGAGATCGTCACCATGATGACGATCGGCGACTACCCGGAATACCTCGCGCTCGGCTACCTGCTCAATCAGAACATGCTGAAATACGACGACCTCGTCACCGAGGTCGACTATGACGACGACCTCGACGTCGTCGTCGTGCGCACCGAGCACCACACCGATTTCGAGCAGAAGCTGAAGAAGCGCACGCAGACCTCGGGCTGCGCGCAGGGCACCGCGTTCGGCGACCTGATGGAGGCGATCGAGACCATCGCGCTGCCGAAGGCGGAGCTTCGTACCTCCTGGCTCTACCAGATGACGCAGGCCATCAACACCACGCCCTCGCTCTATCTCGAGGCCGGCGCCATCCATGGCTGCGTACTGTGCAGGGAAGGTACGCCGCTCTGCTACACCGAGGATGTCGGCCGCCACAACGCGGTCGACAAGATCGCCGGCTGGATCTACTGCCACGACGTCGATCCCGCCGACAAGATTCTCTACACCACGGGACGGCTGACCTCGGAGATGGTGATCAAGACGGTGCGGATGGGCATTCCAATTCTGGTGTCGCGATCGGGCTTCACCGCCTGGGGCGTGGACCTCGCGCGGCAGGTCGGCCTGACGCTGGTCGGCCGCGCCCGCGGCAAACGCTTCATCGCGCTGTCCGGCAAGGACCGCCTCGTCTACGACCAGAGCCTCGACTATGTGGAGGACGAATCCGCAAAGCACCGGCGCAAGGGCGAAGGCCGTGACGACTAGCGAGTTTACGAAGATTCCCGGAGTGCTGCTCGCTGGCGGCCTGGCGCGGCGGATGGGCGGCGGCGACAAGCCGATGCGGACCATCGGCGGCCGCACCATCCTGGAGCGCGTGATCGCGCGGCTTGCGCCGCAATGCGGCGGCTTGATCCTCAACGCCAATGGCGATCCGTCGCGCTTTGCGGCCTTCGGCTTGCCGGTGGTCGCCGACGGCGTCCCCGGCTTTCCAGGACCGCTGGCCGGCATTCTGGCGGGCCTCGACTGGGCGGCTGAACATCGTCCCGACGCGAACTGGATGCTGAGCACGGCCGCGGACTGCCCGTTCCTGCCGCGTGATCTCGTCGCACGCCTCTCAGAGGCCTTGGTCGAGGAGAACGCGCAGCTCGCGGTCGCCGCATCTGACGGACAGTCGCATCCGGTGATCGGGCTGTGGAGCGTCCCGTTGCGCGACGAACTGCGACACGCCCTGACCGTCGAAGATGTTCGAAAAATCGACCGCTGGACCGCGCGCTACCGCCTGGCGACGGTGACCTGGCCGACGACGCCGCTCGATCCGTTCTTCAATGCCAACACGGTCGAGGATATTGCCGCAGCCGAGCGGCTGGCGGCCCTGGACGAAGGCTGACGCGATTGGATGCGCAGGGCACGTCTGCGACGAGCTTGCGCCGCGCGGTGCTGGCGGTCGCGCTCTTGAACCTCGCCTATTTCGGCGTCGAATTCACTGTCGCGCTGGCGATCGGCTCGGTCGCGCTGTTTGCCGACAGTGTCGACTTTCTCGAAGATGCCTCGATCAACATTTTGATCGCGGTTGCGATCGGATGGCGAGCGCGGCGCCGCGCCATGCTCGGCATGGCGCTCGCGGCGATCCTGCTCGCGCCGGCGCTGGCCGGGCTGTGGACCGCCTATCAAAAACTGGTCGCGCCTATCGCGCCCGAGCCGTTCCGCCTCACGCTGACCGGGCTCGGCGCGCTCATCGTCAATCTGTCCTGCGCCCTGATCCTCGCGCGCTTCAGAAACCACAGCGGCAGCCTGACGAAAGCGGCCTTTCTCTCCGCGCGCAACGACGTTCTCGCCAACATCGCGATCATTTTTGCCGGCCTGCTCACTGCCTTTGCTTGGCAATCGGCCTGGCCTGACCTCCTGGTCGGCATCGCCATCGCCATCATGAACGCCGACGCCGCGCGCGAAGTCTTTGAGGCGGCGCGCGACGAGCACGAGGTGGCGCGGCCGTAGCGGGTGGTACCCGCCTCAACTCCCCTTCTTGTCGGCGTCGGGGAAGAACAGCTGCTGGCCGTCGAGCTTGTAGCCTGCGATCGCCTTTTGCCCCTCCGCCGAAATCAGCCAGTCGACGAAGGCCTGGCCGTCGTCCTTCTTCACGGCTGGATGCTTTTCGGGATTCACCAGCATCACGCCGTACTGATTGAACAGCCGCTTGTCGCCTTCGACCAGGATATCGAGATCGCCGCGGTTCTTGAACGAGATCCAGGTGCCGCGGTCGGACAGCACATAGGCTTGAAGTGCGCTCGCCGTGTTGAGTGCAGCCCCCATGCCCTGCCCGATCGCGCGATACCAGGGACCTTTCCCGGCCTCGATGTCAATCCCGGACTGTTTCCAGAGCGCAAGCTCGGCGATGTGCGTGCCGGAGCGGTCACCGCGCGAGATGAACGGCGCCTCCTTGGCCTTGATCGCCGCCAGTGCGGCCTCGATGTCCTTGCCCCGGATGCCGGCTGGATCAGATTTCGGCCCGATCAGCACGAAATCGTTGTACATCACGTCAAAGCGCTTCACGCCAAAACCGTCGGCCAGAAATTTCTCCTCCTGCGCCTTGGCGTGAACGAACACCACGTCGGCATCGCCGCGCCGCCCGGTATCGAGCGCCTGGCCGGTGCCCTGCGCGATCACCTTCACCGCGATGCCGGTTCTTGCCGTGAACAGCGGCAGCAGGTAGCCGAACAATCCGGAATCCTCTGTCGACGTCGTCGATGCCACCACGATCGATCGATCCGCCGAAAACGCCGGTGAAAGGCCGAGCGTGAAGCCGCACAGTGCGATCAGCACGAGGTTTCGCAGACGCGACATCATGACGATATCCTTCTTCAAATGACGAGATCGCCGCGCAAAAAGCTTTGCGCTTCCGGCGTCGACGGATGGTCGAGAAAATCCGCTGCGCTGCCCTGCTCGCGCACGCTGCCGCGCAGCATGAAGACGACGTCGCGGGCGAGACGCCGCACCTGGCCGAGGTCGTGCGAGGCCATCACGATCTTGATGCCGCCTTGCGCGGCGCGCAGCACGATCTCCTCGACGCCGCGGGTCGCCGCCGGATCGAGGCTGGCCGTGGGCTCATCGAGCAGCAGGATTTCCGGATCGCGGGCGAGTGCGCGGGCCAATGCCAGCCGCTGCTGCTCGCCGCCCGACAAACGCCGCGCCGGCCGTTCGCTCAAATCGGCAAGACCGACGCGACCGAGCAGTTCGGACACGCGTGCGGCACGCGCCTTACGTGCGACGCCGGCCTGCGCCAGCGCATAGGCAATATTGGCAGCCGCGCTCCGCCGCAACATGACCGGACGTTGAAACACGATCGCGCGGCGGACCGGGGCAGCGTCGTCGCGTCCGCCCCAGGTGATGGCGCCGGCCGACGGAGACAACAGGCCCATGCAGAGCCGCAGCAGGCTGGTCTTGCCGGCGCCGTTCGGACCGACGATCAGCGTTGGCGCCCCTGCCGTGATCGTGAGCGACAGCCGATCGAGAATTTTGGCTCCTCCCGCATCGAGCGAGACTTGATCGAGAATGAGCGGAAGATCGGTGACCGGCGCGCGCATGGGTCAGCCCGCCTGTCGCTCGGACCACGCGCGCTTCGTCCAGAC
>Ga0207692_10000621_pt1 | contig 12458 bp, 10 predicted proteins | sample LARL52metaG_FD_184345 | JGI IMG/M metagenome (GOLD analysis project Ga0207692, IMG submission 184345) | Corn, switchgrass and miscanthus rhizosphere microbial communities from Kellogg Biological Station, Michigan, USA - LAR L5-2 metaG... | ecosystem: Host-associated > Plants > Roots >...
GTCCGACGAGGAGCTGCTGGCCCTGGAACAGGCGCGGCTGGTGCTGCGCGGGTCGCACGGGCTCGGTGTCGATCGCGGGCGCGTGGTGCGCGAGGCGATCGCGATCGTGCTCGACGACCTGGAGACGCACGGTGACGCGTCGTTGCTGGTACGCAGGTTGCGCGAGCAGTGACAGAAGAAGTTCCCGCTGAGTCTCCGGTCGACGACGGCAAGTTCAAGGTTCGGCTCACGAACTTCGAGGGCCCGTTCGACCTGCTGCTGCAGCTGATCTCCCAGCACACGCTCGACGTGACCGAGGTGGCGTTGCACCAGGTCACCGACGACTTCATCGCGTACATCCGCGCCATGGGCGAGTCCTGGGACCTCGACGAGACCACCGAGTTCCTGGTCATCGCGGCCACGCTGCTCGACCTGAAGGCGGCCAGGCTGCTGCCCGCCGGTGACGTCGAGGACGAGGACGACCTGGCGTTGCTGGAGGCCCGCGACCTGCTGTTCGCCCGGCTCCTGCAGTACCGGGCGTACAAGCAGGTGGCGGCCCTGTTCGCCGAGCTGGAACAGGGCGCGTACCGCCGGTACCCGCGGTCGGTGTCGCTGGAGCCGCGCTTCGAGGGCCTGCTGCCCGAGGTGATGCTCGGCGTGACGCCGGACAAGTTCGCCCTGATCGCCGCGGCGGCGTTCCGGCCCAAGCAGAAGCGCACGCTGTCGGTCGCGCACATCCACCAGCACCGGGTGTCGATCCGCGAGACGGCGGATGTTCTTCGCGCATTGCTGATCGAGCGGGGCACGGCGTCGTTCGCGGAGATCGTCGCGGACTGCACGGAGACCATGGAGATCGTCGCGCGGTTCCTGGCGCTGCTGGAGCTGTACCGGGAGAAGTCGCTCGCGTTCGAGCAGGAGGACCCGCTCGGCCCGCTGCAGGTGACGTGGGTCGGTGGGACGTTGGAGCAGGCGCAGGTGCACGCCGGCGATGAGGACGAGGACTACGGCTGATGAGCGAGCCACTGGTGGGGCCGGACGCGGCAGAGGTCGAGCGGCCGGGGCCGGCGTTCGACGGGGCTGGGGCCGAGCCCGAGGACGTCGTTGTCGATGAAGGGAACCTTCCTGCACCTGAGGTGGATGAAGGTTCCCTTCATCCACCTCAGGATTCGGGCGAAGCGGACGTTGATGCCGCCGAGCTCGAGGCCCAGCTCCTCGCCGCCGCCCCGGAAGAGGCCATCGAGGACAGCGGCCTCCCGGACCTCGGCGACGACGCGGTCTTCGAGGCCGCGCTGGAGTCCGTGCTGCTGGTCGTCGACAGCCCGATCGCGGAAGACCAGCTCAGCAGTGCCCTTGAGCAGCCGGTTAAGCGAATCAAGGAGGCACTCCGTAGACTGTCGAACCGGTACACCGAGTCCGGTAGCGGCATCGACCTGCGCAGGGCGGGGGACGGCTGGCGGTTCTACACGCGGGACCGGTTCGCCCCGTTCGTGGAGAAGCTGCTGCTCGACGGGCAGCGCGCGAAACTCACCCGCGCGGCCCTGGAGACGCTCGCGGTGATCGCCTACCGGCAGCCCGTCACGAGGGCGCGGATCGCGGCGGTCCGCGGTGTCAACGTGGACGGTGTGATCCGGACCCTGGTCGCGCGGGGGCTCATCGAGGAGACGGGCACGGACAGCGACACGGGTGGGATCCTGTACCGCACGACCGAACTGTTCCTGGAGCGGTTGGGGCTGTCGTCACTGAAGGACCTGCCCCCAATCGCGCCGCTGCTGCCCGAAGTGGATGCGATCGACGATGTCTGAGAACGAGGGCGTGCGCCTGCAGAAGGTGCTCGCGCAGGCGGGGATCGCCTCGCGCCGTGCTTCCGAGGAGCTGATCGAGCAGGGCCGTGTCCAGGTCGACGGCAAGGTCGTGCGCGAGCAGGGACGGCGGATCGACCCCCTGACGGCCGTGGTGCACGTGGACGGCGTGCGGGTGCAGATCCGCGAGGACGTCGTCACGATCGCGCTGAACAAGCCGTACGGCATGTTGTCGACGATGGAGGACGACCTGGGGCGGCCGTGCGTCGGCGACCTGGTGCGCAACCGCAAGGAGCGGCTCTTCCACGTCGGCCGTCTCGACGCCGAGACCGAGGGGCTGCTGCTGCTCACCAACGACGGTGAGCTCGCGCACCGGCTGATGCACCCCAGCTACAACGTCATGAAGACCTACCTCGCCGAGGTGCCCGGCCCGGTCGAGAAGGGGCTCGGCAAGAAGCTCAAGGCGGGCGTCGAGCTGGAGGACGGGCCGATCAAGGTCGACTCGTTCAAGCTCATCAGCGCGGTTCCCGGCAAGGCGCTGGTCGAGGTGATCCTGCACGAGGGACGCAAGCACATCGTGCGTCGTCTGCTGGAGCACGTCGGCTACCCGGTGCAGTCGCTGGTGCGGGTCGCGGTCGGGGACGTGTCGCTCGGCAACCAGCGGCCCGGTTCGATGCGCGTGCTCAACCGGCAGGAAGTCGGCGGTCTGTACAAGCTCGTCGGGCTCTGATCCGGCCCTCAGCCGCGCGGCAGCCCGAGATCTCTCGCGTGCACGTCGAGCGGCCGGGGGTCGCCGCGCAGCCGGCCGCGGTACCAGCCGTCGCCGGCCCACGCCTCGACGAAGAACTCGGTGCCGGCCGGGAGGTGCTTCAGCGGCTCGCCCGGCCACGTCACGACGACGCCGCGGCGGAGCTCGCAGACCATCCGGGCGGGTACGACCGAGTCAGTGGTCACATCGCCCGAATCTAGGCACACCACCGTTGTCCACGGTCGCAGCGCCCAGGTTGACAACCAAACCTCCCGGCACGGTTAGGGCGAACGGGTTGTTCACGATCAGGCGTTGGCCGCTGAACGAGGTTCTCTGAACAATGGCGGGATGCCGAGACGGGAACGCCCTCTCGACGAGGGCGAGAGCGGTCTCCTGCAGTTCGCCGCGGATCTGCGCCGGCTGCGGGAACGGGCGGGCAGCCCCACCTACCGGGAGCTGAGCCGGCGGGCGCACTACTCGGCGGCCGCGCTCTCGGAGGCGGCCGGTGGGCGGAAGCTGCCCAGTCTCGCGGTGACCAAGGCGTACGTGAAGGCCTGCGACGCTGACCCGGAGGAGTGGGAACGGCGGTGGCGGGCGGTCGCGGAGAGCAAACCGCAGGCGGCCGGCAGTCCGTACGTGGGGCTCGCGACGTTCCAGCCGGACGACGCGCCGAGGTTCTTCGGGCGTGAGCGGTTGACGGCGGAGCTGCTCGCCACGAAGAACCGGTTCACGGGCGTGTTCGGGCCGTCCGGGGTGGGGAAGTCGTCGTTGCTGCGGGCCGGTCTCATCGCCCGCACCCGCGAACCGGTCCTGCTGTTCACACCCGGCGCGAACCCCGTGGAGGAGTGCGCGGTCGCGCTCGCCCGGCTCACCGGCCAGGACGCGGTCGAGCTGGCCCGAGAGCTCGCAGATCCCGCGGAGCTGCGACGCGAGCATCAGCACCTCGTGGTGGTGGACCAGTTCGAGGAGCTGTTCACGTTGTGCCGCGACGAACAGCTGCGCGTGTGGCTCATCTCGGCGCTCGTGGGCTGCGCGAAGGCGGTCATCGGCGTGCGCGCCGACTACTACGGGCATTGCGCGCGATATCCGGAACTCGTCGCGGCTCTCAACGGCGGTCAGCTCATGGTCGGGGCGATGACGCCGGACGAGTTGCGCCTCGCCATCACCGAACCCGCGGCCTTCGCGGGCGCCAAGGTGGAGACGGCGCTGCTGGCCCGGCTGATGGCCGACGCGGTGGGACAGGCCGCCGTGTTGCCGTTGCTGTCCCACGCCCTCGCGGAGACCTGGCAGCACCGCCGCGGCATGACGTTGACCGTCGCGGGCTACGAGGAGGTCGGCGGCCTCGAACACGCGGTGGTCCGAACCGCGCAGGACGTGCTCGACGGGCTGCCCCCGCACCAGCGGGAGCAGGCCAGGCGGATCCTGCTGCGGCTCGTCACCGAGGACGACACGAAACGCCGGGCCGGCAAGGACGAGCTCGAAGCCGACGAGCAGGTGCTGCAGGTGCTGGCCGCGGCCCGGCTCGTCGTCATCGACCGCGACGGCGTCGAACTGGCGCACGAGGCGTTGATCCGCAGCTGGCCCACGTTCGGTGCGTGGATCGAAGAAGCACGAGAGAACATCAAGGCACAGCGCGAACTGACGCACGCCACCCAGACCTGGGAGTCACTGGACCGCGATCCCGGCGCGTTGTTGCGCGGCCGCCGGTTGGCCGCCGTCCCGGCCGGCCTCGCGCTGAACTCCGCGGAACGCGTGTTCCTCGCGGCCAGCCGCGCCGCCGAGGAAGAGGTCCGCGCGAGCACACGAAGACGCACGCGCCGCCAGCGCCAGCTGCTCGCCGCACTCGCCGCCCTGGTCGTCGTCGCCGCCGGCTCGACGGCCTTCGCCTTGCAGGCCAACAGAACCGCCGCGGAACAACGCACCGCCGCCGTGGTGCTCAACGCCGTCGGTGAGGCCGCCGCCCTGCGCTCCACCAACCCCGGCCTGGCAGAGCAGGTGTCGCTGGCCGCCTATCGGCTCATGCCGCTGACCCGGGCACGCAACGGTCTGCGCCAGGAGAACGTCCCGTCCCAGGTGGTGCGCGAAGCCCCGGCGGAGGTGACGGCGCTGGTGGTCGGACCGACCCAGCAGCAGGTGATCACCGGGCACCGCGACGGCACCGTGGTGCTGACCGACCTCGAAGACCTGCCGTCACCGCGCACCTCCCGCGAGGCCACCAGGCATGCCGGTGCCGTGACGGCTCTGGCCATGGACCCGGCCGGCGGCCTGGTCGCGTCGGCCAGCGAGGACGGCGCCGTCCACGTCGTCGACGTCTCCCTCGGCAAACCCCGCGAACTGGCCGCGCTGCCGACCCGCGCCACCGCGATCGCCTGGCAGGGCACCACCCTCGTCACCGCCGACCACGACGGCGCGCTGAGCTTCTGGACCGACCTGCGGCTCGACCGGCCCAGGCTCCTCACCACCGCGCAGCTGGGCCTGGGTTCGTTGGCGGGCTTGGCCTTCCGCCCGGACGGACAGGTTCTCGCCGCCGTCACCACCGGCCGCGCCGTCCACCTCGTCGACGTCACCGACCCGCGAAACCCGGGCCTGCTGTCCCTGACCACGCAGTTCGCGGGCACCGCCCAGTTCGCGGGCGCGGACCTGCTGCTGACCACCGGCACCACCGCCGCGCACGTCTGGGACGTCACCGACCTGCGTCATCCGGTGCTGCGCGCCGAGGTCCCGTCCGGCGGCGGCTCGGTCACCTCGGCCTGGCTCGGACCAGAGAGGCTCGCGGTGGCCACGGACGACGGTCTGGTGCGGCTGTGGCGGCTCAAGGATCACGACGAGCCGGTGGAACAGGCGTTGCTGCGCGGTCACACCGGACCGGTCGCCGCGGTCAGGCTCAGGCCGAAGGGCGACGAGGTCGTGACGGGCGGTGCGGACCGGGCGGTGCGGCTGTGGGACGTCGATCCGCGCGACCCGGCGGTGCGGATCTGCGAGCAGGCGGTCCGGCCGATGAACCGCGAGGAGTGGCGGCGGTACTTCGGTGACCTGGAGTTCACCCCGCCGTGTTGAACGATCACGAGAATGGCGTCTGGCCGGTGAGCTGTTAGCGGGGTGTTAGACGACAGGCGAACCTCTGGTGGACAATCCGGCCAGGAGGCGGCATGCCACGAGGGGAACGACCGCTGGGTCCGGAGGACACCGCGTTGCTGCGGTTCGCCGGTGACCTGCGCAGACTGCGTGACCAGGCAGGCAAACCGAGCTACCGCGAGCTGGCGCGGCGGGCCAACTACTCGCCCACGGCGTTGTCCGACGCGGCGGGCGGCCGGAAGCTGCCGTCCCTCGCGCTGACGCTGGCGTTCGTGCGTGCCTGTGACGGCGATCCGGCGCCCTGGACCAAGCGGTGGCGTGAGCTCGCTGCCGAACACACACTGCCATTGCAGCCTAACGCACCGTATCCGGGTGGGGAACCGTTCGGGGAAGACGACGCGAAGAAGTTCTTCGGCCGTGAGTACCTCGTCGAACAGCTCGTGGAGTCGGTCAGGTCGAAACCGCTCACCGTCCTCGTCGGCGCCTCCGGGTCGGGTCGCACCTCCCTCCTCGCCGCCGGGCTCAAGCCTGCGCTCGACGACGCCGTGCTGGTCACGCCGGACGGCGACGCGCTGGAGGACCTCGCCCGCGCCCTCGCCGGGGTCTTCGGCGACACGACGCCCGCGCGGCTCGCCGCACAGCTGCGCCAGGACCCGGACCACCTCCGGTTGCGGATCCGCCAGCACCGGCCCGGCCTGACCCTCCTCGTCGACGACGTCGAGAAGGCGCTGGACCAGCAGGACTTCGTCACCGCGCTGACCCGCTGCCCGCACGTCGTCGTCGCGGTCCGCGCCGACCACCGCGCCCGGTGCCACGAGAAGGGCCTGCGCGGCAACGAGATCGTCATCGGGCCGATGAGCGCGGACCAGCTGCGGCGCGTGATCACCGAGCCCGTCGCCAAGATCGGCGCCACGATCGAGACCGCCGTGATCGCCCGGCTGGTCGCGGACGCCGCCAACCAGCACGCGCTGCCGTTGGTGCAGCAGGTGCTCACCGAGACGTGGCGGCGCAAGCGCGGCATGACGTTGTCGCAGGCCGGGTTCGAGGAGACCGGCGGCATCGAGCACGTCGTCGGACGGGCCGCGACCGCGTTCTTCGACCGCTTGGGCGAGGACGGGCGGGCGGAGGTGAAGAGGGTCCTCCTGCGGCTGGTCTCGGTGCAGCGCAACGGAATCGTGCAACGCCGCAGCCGCAGGTCCGACGTCGAGTCCCGGCTGCTCGACCTGCTCGCGGGGGCCAGGCTGGTCACGCTGACCGAGGACGGGGTCGAGCTCGCCCACGACGCGCTGCTGCGCTGGCCGCGGCTCACCGAGTGGATCGACGAGGAACGCGAGAACCTCCGCACGCACGAGCAGCTCGTCACCGCGATGGAGCTGTGGGAGGCGAGCGACCGCGATCCGATGGCGCTCTACCGCGGCGCGCGGTTGCGCAGGGCCAAGGAGCTCGGCGAGTTCCTGACGGTGCGGGAACGGCGGTTCGTCGACCTCAGCGCCAAACGCGAGACGCGCCGCTCGACGGCGTTGATCGCGGTGGCGGCCGTGCTGATCGCGCTCGTGCCCGGCACGGTCGTCTACTCGCTTTCCACCGAACGCAGGATCACCGAGCTGCACGACCGGGAGCTCGGCGGCAAGGCGATCTCCGAGTCAGAGGCGCTGATGGAGCAGCGGCGGCCGTACGCGGACAGGTACGCGCTGGTCGGCTACAAGGTCAACCCGTCGATCGAGGCCGAGAAGGTGCTGCGGCTCGCCAACGCGATGACGCGCGGTATCCCGTTCACCGGCACCCCGGCGGACGACGCGCTCGTGCAGGTCGCCCCGCTCGGCCAGCTGGCCGCGGTGACCGACGAGGACGGCACCGACCGCATGTGGGACCTCGACGAGGACCGCGCGACACCCGGCAAGCGGTTCTTCGACGGCCACCGGGTCGTCAAGCTCGCCCAGCACCGCGCGGTCACGCAGGACCGCACCGGGCGGCAGCACCTGTGGGCCGTCAACAGCGCCGGCGACATCACCTACCTCGCGCCGCTGGCGAACCGGTTCCGGACGCTCGACCTGAGCGTGGACGGCTCGCGGATCGTCGGCAAGATCGGGGAGGTGGCCGAGGTCGGCCTCCCGACGCCGGACGCGTCCGAGCACCTGGAGCTGTACGACCTCAGCGACCCGAAGAAGCCGCGCCAGTGGCCGGTGCCCGTGCGCGACGCCGAGACCGTCGCGCTGAGCCAGGACGGCCGCGAGCTCGCCACCGCGGTCTGGGACGCGGCGAACGGCACCTCGACGATCGAGTTCTGGCGCGTCGGCGGCACGTTCGAAAAGGCGGCGCCGCCGGTGGCCCAGCAGGTCTACGTCCGCGGCCTCGCCTACAGCAGCGACGGCCGGTGGCTCGCCGTCGAGCACTCGCCGGAGTCGGTCGTGCAGGTGTGGCAGCGCGTGCCGGACAGGTCACCGGTGCTGCGTGCGACGATCGACAGCGTGCTGCGCACCGGGGCGCGGGTGACGTTCTCCGACGACGACCGCGTGGCCGTGGTGCGTGACAACGTTCTTGAGGTCCAGCGGCTCTACACGTCGGGACGTCCGGCGGACCGGCTCGTGTACGTGTCCGGGCAGGGGCACTCGACGGCGGCGACGTACCGGCCGCAGTACGACGACTTCCTCGTGCGCGGCGGGGGTCAGAACCCCGAGCTGCTGCCGTACGACCTCGACAGCGCCCGCATCATCAAGAAGATGTGTGAAAAAGACGGTGCGCGGCTCACGGACTCCGAATGGGTGAAGAGCTTCGGCGAAGTGGAGCGCGTGGAAGTCTGCTGAACCGCCTTGATGTGTGGGAAACAACCCGGAGTTGACCAAACACGCATTGTGAACGGGAGATCCACTCTCTAGGGTGACCGAGTGCGTGCGTTCACAAGGGGACTTCTCGGCATCGCCGGGTTTCTTGTGCTGTGGGAGCTCTTAGGACGCTCTCCGCTCATCCCTGCACACGCGCTTCCACCACCGTCCGACGTGTTCGGTGAGCTGGTCACGCAACTGACGTCGCCGGAGTTCCTCCGTCATGTCGTGGCAACGGTCCTGGCACTGCTGATCGCCATCGTGATCGCGATCGCCATCGCCGTGCCGAGTGGACTGGTCCTCGGCAGCGTTCCGGCCGTGCGGCACGCGACCCGCGCGGTCATCGAGTTCCTGCGCCCGATCCCTTCTGTGGCACTGATTCCGCTCGCGCTGGTGATGCTCGGCTTCGGACCGGAAACCAAGATCACCCTGGCCGTGTACGCGGCACTGTGGCCGATCCTGTTCAACACCATCTACGCCCTGGACGAGCTGGACCCGTTGCTGGTCGACACCGCAAGGGTTTTCGGCACCGGCCGCACGGGCGTGCTGTTCCGCGTGGCGCTGCCGAGCGCGTTGCCGTTCGTCCTCACCGGAATCCGGCTCGCGGCGACGACCGCGCTGGTCGTGATGGTGAGCGTGGAGCTCATGGCGGGCAGCCAGGTGGGCCTGGGCTACTTCATCATGGAGGCCCGCAGCGGGCCGGGACGGATGGACCAGGTGCTGGTCGGCACCGTGGTCGCGGGCGCGATCGGCGTCCTGCTCAACAACGGTCTCGAACGCGTCCGCCGGCGATGGGTGGCCTGGTGACCAGGTTCCTGCAACGGTGGACCGTGTTCGCCGGGCTAGTCGTCGTGTGGCAGTTGCTCGGCTGGTTCGCGGACGACCCGTTCTTCCCGCCGCCGTCGAAGATCCTCACGGCGGCGTGGGAGTGGTGGGTGCTGGAGCCGTCGAACGTCACCGAGCACGTGGTGCCGTCGATCGTGCGGCTGCTCGGCGGCTGGGCCATCGCCTCGGTGATCGGCGTGTCGCTGGGCCTGCTGCTGGGCCGCTCCGAGCGGGCGATGGAGTACGCGGGACCGCTGCTGGTGTTCCTGCGCTCGATCCCGCCGCCCGCGCTGGTGCCGGTGTTCCTGTTGCTGTTCAAGGCGGGCACGTCGATGCAGCTCGCGACGATCGTCTTCGGCGTCGTGTGGCCGGTGCTGCTCAACAGCGTGGACGGCGCCCGTTCCGTCGACGTGACCAAAGTGGACACTTCCGCGGTCTTCCGGATCCCGCGCTGGCAGTGGGTGCTCGGCGTGGTGCTGCCCGCCGCGTCGCCCAAGATCTTCGCCGGGCTGCGGGTGTCGTTGTCGCTTTCGCTGGTGCTGATGGTGATCTCCGAGCTCGTGGGCACGGACAACGGCATCGGCTCGCAGCTCATGCAGGCACAGCGCGAGTTCGACTACACGCGCATGTGGGCCGGGGTCGTCCTGTTGGGCGTGCTCGGCTACGGACTCAACACCGCGCTTCTCGCGGTGGAACGCAGGGTGTTGGCGTGGCAACCGAGGAGTAGGGATGAGCAACATGCTTGAGGTGGCCGATCTCGGCCACACCTACGGCGACCACGAGGCCATTGGGGGCCTGTCGTTCACCGTGCGCGCCGGGGAACTGGTGTGTGTGGTGGGACCGTCGGGGTGTGGTAAATCGACGCTGCTGCGCACGATCTCCGGGCTCGTCGAGCCATCGCGTGGCGACGTGTCCCTCAACGGCTCGCATCTCGCCGTCGTGTTCCAGGACTACTCGCGCTCGCTGTTCCCGTGGCTGAGCGTGCAGGGCAACGTGGAGTTCCCGCTGCGCGGCCTGCCTCGCGCGGAACGCCGCGCACGTGCCGCCGAGGCGCTGGAGTGGGTCGGACTGTCCGGCGCGGCCCGCAAGCGGCCGTGGCAGCTTTCCGGCGGCATGCAGCAGCGCGTGGCGATCGCGCGCGCGTTGGCCTACCGGCCTTCGTTGTTGTTGATGGACGAACCGTTCGCCTCGGTGGACGCGCAGACCCGGTTCGAGCTGGAGGACCTGTTGCTTCGCGTGCGCCGTGAGCACGACACGACCGTTCTCGTGGTCACGCACGACATCGACGAGTCGGTGTACCTGGGAGACCGGATCCTCGTGCTGTCGGGCTCTCCTGCCCGTCTGGTGGCCGATCTGGAGGTGCCGCTGCCCGCCGAGCGTGACCAGGTGACGACGCGGACCGACGAGGGTTTCGTGGCGCTGCGGTCGAAGGTGGCGCGGCTGCTGAACGTCGGCAAGCCGGCGCTGGACGTCGAGAAGTGGGCCGCCGCCGAGCGCGAGTCGCTGAGCGAGACCGTTTCTTCCTGACGGACGAGCGGAAACGCGGAAACAGATCAGCCCCGGACCGCTGCGGTCCGGGGCTGATCTGTGTCGCACGGGGAACGGGGCCGACGAGAGGGAGGGCCAGTCGGCCGACGAGAAGCCGTCGTCCGTGCGAAGGGAAGGGTGTGCAAGCCCGCGCTGTGCTGGTTACTCGTTCAGAACACGGTCAAAGCACAGCTCAGAGGTGGAGGTCGAAGTGGTTGCCGTTGGCGACACCGTGGTCGAGCACGTCGTTGCCCGCGACCTTCACGTCGCCGATGACCTGGCCGAGGTCGTGGTGGACCTCGTTGTGGATGCCGCCGACCTGCGCCACGTCCTGAACCACGTTGTGGCTCACGTCGACGACGTTGTGGACGTCCGCGACGTCCTTGACCAGCACGTCGGTGTTCTTGACGAGGACGTCGGTGTCCACGACGTGCTTCGCGAGGACGTCGGTGTCGATGTCCTTGACCAGCACGTCCGACACGCCGGACACGTCGTGCAGGTTCGCCACGTCGGTCACCTTGGTGACGACGTCGTTGCCGGAGACGATGTCCGAGACGTTGGGGACGACGTGGGCGCCCTTCAGCACGGTGGCGTCGAGCGTGTGCGACACGTCGCCCAGGCCGGAGAAGTCGGAGACCAGCGCGGTGATCGCCGAGGGAGCGGCCACCCCGGCCAGGCCGGTCGCGCCCGTGACGCCCTCGACGTTGCCCGCGAACAGCTTCAGGGTGTCGACGGCGGGCAGGTCAGCGGGCAGGCCGGCGGGCAGCTCGCCACCGAGGACGCCGTTGACGGCGTCGACGTTCGCGACGGACGCGGCGTCGAGGACCAGGGGCAGGATGTCGTGCACGTCGCCCGCGGTGATGTCGCTCAGGCCGGCGGCCTGCAGGCAGCCCAGCGGGTCCTGCTGGAACGCCTGACGGGCATCGAGGTCGGTCAGCAGGCCGAGGGTGAAGTCGTGCAGGGTGACCTGCTCGGTCTGCACCGTGGTGCCACCCGTGTGCACGTTGGTGTCGCCCGCGTGGACCGTGGTCGGACCCGTCTGCGCCGCGGTGGTGGTCTCGGTCTGCTGCTGCATGGGACTCAAGCTCCTGTAGCTGGATCGGGGGATGTTGAGTTGAACCGTATGGATTAACGACATCCCCCGGCATCGGGAGTTGGCCCCAGATTGTGACGAAACAAGATCCCTAGGGGGTTGGTCTCACTCGTTAGGGGAGCCCGGGAGTCACCCTAGAGGGGGAGATTCTGCCCTCAGGGGCCGACGTAGTTCTCCGCGAAGGCCGCCCGGTAGGCGGCCGACTCCGCCAGGTGCTCCAGCCGCGCCTGCGCCAAGCGTCCGAAGAACGGTGAGCCCACGTCGGTGTGGATCATGTTCACCATCCACTGGGAGAACTCCTGCGCCCGCCACACGCGGCGCAGGCAGTCCTCGGAGTAGGTCTTGAGACCGGTCTCCGATCCGGTCGCGTAGAACTCCGTCAGCGCACGTCCGAACGTTGCGGCGTCGTTCAGCGCGAGGTTCATGCCCTTGGCGCCGACCGGCGTGATGATGTGGGCTGCGTCACCCAGCAGGTAGAGCCGTCCGTACGACATGGGCTCCACGACATGGCTGCGCATGTCCAGCACGCGCTTCTCGATGATCTTGCCCTCGGTCAGCACCCACGAGGAATCGTGGAGTGCGAACCGCTT
>Ga0207692_10000622_pt1 | contig 12444 bp, 13 predicted proteins | sample LARL52metaG_FD_184345 | JGI IMG/M metagenome (GOLD analysis project Ga0207692, IMG submission 184345) | Corn, switchgrass and miscanthus rhizosphere microbial communities from Kellogg Biological Station, Michigan, USA - LAR L5-2 metaG... | ecosystem: Host-associated > Plants > Roots >...
TAACGGACCAGCTCTCCGCTAGCCGTCATCTGCAAGTCCGAATGCTGGCTGGTCTGGGATGCACCGATAGTTTGCAGCTGTGACTTCACATTGCTGATGCTGTTCTCCTGGTGCACCGTGAAAGTCTCGGTGACTACACGTTGACCTCGGATGAACACGCCAAACGAGCCCGCATCCACTTGTTGCGCGCCCGCCGGTTTGGCCTTGTCCTTCTTGTCGCTGGCACACAATAAGGCAGTGCCCGCTAGAACCGCCACCGTCAGCCATTTCATCCGCGCCCTCAGAGTCACTATTTTTCTCCTCGCTGTTCGCGGCTTCGATCCAGCCGGAGCGCCTGAACCAGCGCCGTCACAACCTCTTCCACCGTCTGGCCGACGGTATCTTGCCGGAACGATGCTTTTAGATAGTGCGGCCGCCGCGCCTCGTACAGGACGCGAAAGCTCTGCAACGTCCCGCCCAGCAACGGACGCTCAACTCCTTGGTTCGCCGCCTGCTTCTTGCAACGGCGCCACAACTCCGCCGCATCCGCATCCAAAAACACGGTGGGCACTCGGGTGGCTTCGATCATCCGGACGTTGTTCTGCTGCACAAATGCGCCACCGCCAAGGGCGATGATTTTGCCTCCGCCCGTCCGCAACTCGCTCAGCAATTCTTTCAAAGCGCCGTGCTCCGCCCGCCGAAATACAGCCTCTCCGAGATCACGGAATATATCCGGCACCTTTCGCTGCTCGCGCCGTTCAATCCGCTCATCGAGATCCTCGAACGTCCATCCCATCCTCTCGCCCAGAGCCTGGCCCACACTGCTCTTGCCGGCGCCCATGAATCCGATCAGGACGACAGCCTGTGCCCCCCTGTGACTGCCGGTTTCTTCGCGCAAGGCAGACCCTATCGTCTTGCCCGTCCCCAGGGGACGGGATTTGCGTCGATCCGGTTTGCGGTTCGCTTTGCTTATTGTTTTTCGGAGCGTTTTCTGAGGAGAATTTTACCACTGAAGCTGCGCAGCACGACGGTAGACGATACCGCCATTTTGCCTACAGTACCTGCAAAGGCACGTCCCTTGTCGATAGGGAAGTAGTTGTGGGATTTGGGCTGGAGGGGAATGTCGTCATGGACTTCGCCGCGCACTGAGCGCGCGCTCACGTCGGCCGAGGTCCACGCTGGAATGGTGGCTTCGATGTCGCCGCTATGACTGGTCAGGCGATATTCGCCGCTTTTGCCGAAGTCGCCGATGTAATTAATTCTGCCGCTGGTGGAAACCACTTGCACCATCGGTCCATTCACGCCCTTCAGCGTGACCTCTCCGCTCAGCGAGTCGACCTCAACATGTCCGTTTTGGATGTTATCCAGGTTCACGGAGCCATTCATGGTCTTCACATGCACATGAGCATTCGCAATGTCGCGAACATCGACCGCTGCTCCGGGGCCTTCCAGGCTTACGTCTCCGTGAAGGTGTTCCGCGCGCAGCGAGCCGGTGCTGGAGTGCAGGGTGATGCTGGCATCGGCGGGAACAAGAATTTCATAATCCACCCGACCGGACTCGGCATCGGCGCCGGCCAGCAGGTGTGATTGAATATCCACCCGGTTTCCACTCTGGTTGTTGTCGATTTCCACCTTGTCGGAATGCAGCACGGCATTTACGACGACAGTGTTATTCAAGGAAGGCTTTACCGAAATCGAGCCATAGGGGTTCACGACCGAGACGCCGGCGTTCGGGCCCACCGTAAAACGGAATTCCTTCTTATTCTGGGCCGCTGCCAGCGTACTGGCAGCGATCACGCCGAGCGCAACGAACTTTGCCGCGCGTTTGCTCACCATATACGACTCCCCCAAGCCTGCCTGATTCCATCGCCCTGACGCCTACTCGAAAAGTTTCACCATTATGGCAGAGAACGGTCCATTGCCATCTCAAAAAGCATGGATTTTTGCTGGTACGCATCCATCAACGAGCGGCGGGCGTCCTCATCATTTGGGCTCTCATCCACCAGGCTTTGCGCCTCGCGAATCGATTCGTTCACGCTCCGCAAGCTATCCTCGTACTGACCCCTCATGGCCGGGGTATTGTACGCAACCTCCTGCATCAGGTCGTCGTCATTCAGTTCGGAAGGCTTCGCAACCGGTGCCGTCACGGACGGTTGCTGGGCGAACTGGTCAGGAACGGACTGGTGCCGCACGTAAAGTCCAAGGGCCAGCAACAGCATGGCCGCCGCGGGAACCTGCCATCGTGCCGCGCCCCAACGCGCGCTGAAGGAGGACCCCGTTGAAACTGTTGGCCGCTGGGGACGGATCAGCCCCTCTCGTCGTAATTCGGCTGCGATGGAGTTCCAAAGGCGGGGACTGGGTTCATCCGCCTCCTGCAGCCGGCCGGCCGCCTCAATGATCAGATCCAACTCTTTTACCAGCGTCGAGCACGCCGGGCAATCCATCAGGTGGGCACGCTGTTCCAGGGTGCTGCCGTCTTCCACTTCCGCCAAGCTGTTCTGCAGCTCAACGCAATTCATACTATCTCTCCCCAAGTGCGCTGCGGCTCAAACTCCGGTCGCAGCTCTTGACGCCCTGTTCATTCCAATGTTGCAATGCCTAACCCGCCCGAGACTCTCCGGCCTTTTCGGCTCTATTGATCTTGAGCAGGTCCCGCAACTTCATGCGGGCCTTGTGCAGCTGTGACTTGCTGTTGCCAATCGAGCATCCCGCAATTTTCGCGATTTCATTATGCTCGTAACCTTCCACATCGTGAAGCACAAAAATCATGCGATAGCCGGGGGGAAGGCTATCCACTGCCCTCTGCAATTGCAGCCGGTCAATGGACCCGGCCAACGCCATATCTTCCGCTCCGAAATCTCTCCTCGGAGAATCTTCTTCCGTGCCTTGCGTGGTCTCTTCCAACGAAACCACGGGAAGGCTTTTCTTCCGCAAATGCATCAGCACTACGTTTACTGACATCCGGTGCAGCCAGGTCGAAAACGCCGACTCGCCGCGAAACGTTCCAATCTTTCGATAGAGCTGCAGGAACGCTTCCTGCGTCAGGTCTTCGGCCTCGGCCGTATTCGCTGTCATCCGCAGACACAGAGAATACACGCGCCGTTTGTGCTTGTCATAGAGCGCTTGGAACGCTTCTGCGTCCCCCAGTTTGGCCCGCTCAATAGTTGCGGCCTCGCTGAGATCGATCGTTTTGAGCTGTCGTGGCTCGGTCAAGTCGCCTTTTCCGGCCGCACTCATTGGGATGCGGCTTAAGTAGTTTGTGTTGTATTGCTTGCCGGGAACCGGCGCACCTTTGGCGGCCCCCCCGGAGTTCCAGAATATCAGAGAATTTCTCCCGTTCTTCGGATGCGCCCTTTATCTTCACTTTCAGCCCCCTGCGTTCGGAAAAGGCTTTGCATTCGGGCGTTTGTCAGGTTTCGCCTGCTCTATACCTTTAAACCCCCGCAGAGACCAAGAGTCGCAATCTTCGCAAATTGGTAGTTTTGAACGAAGTTAGGTGCACTTGGTCGGCTGGAGGAAGGGGGAAATCCCCACCCCCTCGATCATGCGTTCAGGCGACGCATTCAAGAAGCAGCCTTGGCCGTGGTAATCGTCTCCAGCCCATGCCCGTGCGGCCCCATCTCCCGACGCCGCAACAAGAAAGCGAACAACACTCCCAGGAAGCCCAAAGCAGAGAAAATCCACATTCCTAAATGGTAGCCATCCGGGTTGGATGCATCGGCGTGTCCATACTCATTGGCCCATCCGACCAGCAAATTTAGCCCGAACAGCCCAATGTTTTGGATCATCGTCATAAGCCCGTAGGCCGTGCCCAGCTTCGATTGCCCGACGATATACGCCACCGAAGGCCACATGACTGCGGGGATCAGCGAAAATGCCACCCCCATCATAATCATAGGAATGTACAGGTTAATCCGCGTATAGCCCATCATCAGATAAACCGGAATCAGCAGCACCGACCCGAACATCATCAGCAGCGCCCGTTTGCCTACCCGATCAACCCAAAGCCCAAACAAGGGCGTCGCAATCATGGCGAACAGCGTCAGCATGCTCGACAAAAAGCCGCCAAACTCCCGCGATGTGCCATGCACTTCCATGAAGAACTTCACCGCAAAAGTTTGGAAGGGGAAGATGGCGGAGTAGAAAACGATGCAAAGCGCAACAATCAGCCAGTAACTCACGCCGAACTTCCACAGGTCCGCGAAGACCACTTTGTCCGTAGAAACCTCGCCTAGTTGATAGTTCTTCTCGGCCCAGGCCTCCATGAACCAATAAACGATTGCGCCTACCAAACTGAGCGCAGCGAAGGCGAGCGCGATCAGGAAGCACGTCCTCCAGTTGGAATACGCCCATCGTGCCCATGTGGGAGAGTTAAGCGCCGCAAACGTTCCCAGCCGGGATGCCGTCAGATTCAGTCCAAATGCAAAACTCAGTTCCTTACCCTTGAACCAGCGCGCCAGTGCCGTGACCACGGCAACATTTAGCGATTCGGCGCCCATGCCGAAGATCAAACGCCCCGTTGCCATAACCGAGAGATGGCTGGACATCGTGGTGATCGCCGGGCCGACGAAACAAAGAATGCCGAAAATCATCAGCGACTTTCTCAAACCGATTCGGTCGATGAGGAACCCGCCAATGACCACGGTAAAGATATTGGGAAAGCTGTAAATCGCCTGCAGAAAGCCAATATCCAGATCGGAAAAGCCGAGCTGTTGTTTGAGCACGTCGGCCAAGGGACTAAGAGCGTCGTAGACGTAGTAGCTGCCAAACATCGCCAGGCTGACGAAGATCAAGACCAGCCATCGGTACAGTGGGGTCGGTTCCGGGCGAGCAGTTTCCGTCATTCGTCTCTTTTCTGCGAGCAGGATGGAATCTCAAAGATTACGAGCAGAGAGATTAGCAGATTGCGTCGTGGATTGTGGAGAGCGGGAAAGAGAAGGCGCACCCAGTCGCGCAGCGACGGCATTCATTAGCCCAGCACGTAAGTGCTGGGAAGCAGGAGGGAAGAGAACTGAGTCGCGTGAGCGACGGCCTGCGGCCAAAAAGGCTCCACGATACGGCCTGCTCTAATACTTCACAATCGCAGCAAACGACTTCGCATCCAGCGACGCCCCGCCCACCAGCGCCCCATCGATCTCCTCCTGCGCCATTAGCGACGCAGCATTATCCGGCTTCACCGAGCCTCCATAAAGGATCCGAAGTTTCGCGGCAAATTCCTCGCCGAACACCTCCGCAGCCTCACGCCGTATCACGGCATGAGCCTGAGCCGCAATCTCCGGCGTCGCCGTCTTGCCCGTTCCAATCGCCCACACCGGCTCGTAGGCCACAACCAGCTTGGCCGCTTTCTTCGCGGAAATCGCGTGAAAGGCGCGCACGCACTGCCGCCGCAGAACATCGTCGCAAAGTCCGGCTTCGCGCTCTTCCAGCACCTCGCCCACACAGCAGATCGCCGTGAGTCCCGCCTCCAGCGCAGTTTTCAAACGCAGGTTTACGGTGTCGTCGGTCTCGCCAAAATACTGCCGCCGCTCCGAGTGCCCCACGATCACATGCGTTACGCCCAGGCAGACCAGCATGGGAGCCGAGATTTCGCCGGTGTAGGCGCCGTCCGCCTTCCAGTGGACATTCTGCACCCCGATGGCGACTTTCGAGCCCTTGGCCGCCTCGAGCGCCGCCTGCACATCGGTATACGGCGGGCACACTACGATCTCGTCGCGATCGTGCCCCGCCACCAGTGGCAGAAAGTCTCGAAAGAAGTCACGCGTATCTTCCGGCGTCTTGTTCATCTTCCAGTTGGCGGCAAGCTGCTTCTTTCTAGTCATTACATTGTTCCTATCGAAACTTTATAAGGATTTCCCGAGACTGGGGGACGCCGGGAGGTTTTAGCCGAAGCAAAAACGTCCAGAGAACTCTTGTCGAACAGCACGACTGATACGAAGACCAGATGTTTTGCAAACCGGAGACCTTCGATAACGGAGGAAACTGCAACCCACGCGGCCTGCTCGACGGGATATCCAAATATCCCCGTGGAGATTGCGGGGAACGCGATGCTGCTCAGCTTTAATTCGTCCGCAATGCGCATGCTCTCACGATAGCAACCCGACAGAGTTTCGGGCTCACCATCGTTTCCGCCTTGCCAGACAGGCCCGACTGCGTGAATAACAAATTTTGCGTCGAGCCGGCCTGCTGTGGTCGCAACCGCCTGGCCGGGCGACAGGGGGCCGCGTTCCGAGCGGATGCGCGCGCATTCCTCGGCAATTGCCACACCGCCGGCTTGATGGATCGCGCCGCATACGCCGCCGCCTGGAAGTAGTTGGGAGTTGGCTGCGTTCACGATGGCATCGGCGTGATACTTGGTGATATCGCCACGAATCAGGCGAACCAATTCAGGATCGCCGATGTGGAGATCTACGAAATATTCCTTGTCGCGTGGAAGGTCCATTGCATAGGCCGACATCACTTCTTGTCCGTTAGCGCCTCGACTCCCGGCAGCTTCTTGCCTTCCAGAAATTCCAGCGACGCCCCGCCGCCAGTGGAGATATGCGTCATCTTGTCGGCAACTTCCGCACCATGCACCGCCGAGACCGTATCGCCGCCGCCGACAATTGAAATGGCGCCAACATTTTCCGCAACGGCATGCGCGACCTTGAACGTGCCTCGCGAAAATCCCGGCACCTCGAATACTCCCATCGGCCCGTTCCACACAATGGTGCGCGCCCGCGAAATTTCCTCGGAAAACAATTCGATCGTCTTCGGGCCAATATCCAGCGCCATGCGGTCGGCAGGGATGGGCTGGCCTTCGCCGATCTGTTGCACCACCGCGTTCGTTTCTGGCTTAATCGCAACCACGTGATCGACCGGCAGCAGAAACTTCACCTTTCGTTGCCGGGCTTCTTCCAGCAGTTGCCGCGCCAGGTCCACCTTGTCGGCCTCCAGCAGCGACTTGCCGATTTCTTTTCCCTGCGCCTTCAGAAAGGTATAGGCCATGCCGCCGCCAATAATCAGCGAGTCCACCTTGCCCATCAGGTTGCGAATCACGCCAATCTTGTCGCTGACCTTTGCCCCGCCCAGAATGGCGACAAACGGCGGCTCCGGATGCTCCAGCGCCTTGCCCAGATACTGCAGCTCTTTCTCCATCAGCAAGCCCGCCGCCGACTTGGAAACAAATTTGGTAATGCCCACGGTGGAAGCGTGCGCCCGGTGCGCCGTGCCAAACGCGTCGTTGACGTAGAACTCCGCCAAGCTTCCCAACTGCCGGGAGAAGTTCTCGTCGTTAGCTTCTTCTTCAGCGTGAAACCGCAAATTCTCTAGTAAAAGTGTCTGGCCCTTTTCCAGTTGCATCGCCACTTCCTCAGCCTCAGGACCAACACACTCCGGACAGAAGCCTACATTTTCCCCGCGCGCCAGCTCTTTATCCAGCACCATGCGCAACCGCTCCGCCACCGGCTTCAGGCTCATTTTCGGATTCGGCTTGCCCTTGGGCCGTCCCAGGTGCGATGCCAAAATCAGCCTCGCCCCATGCCGCAGCGCGTATTCGATGGAGGGCAGAGTCTCGCGGATGCGCGTATCGTCCATCACCCGCCCGTCTTCCAGCGGAACATTGAAGTCAACCCGCATGAAAATACGGTTGCCGTTAAGTGGGAGATCACGGATAGACAGCTTGGGCATTTTGGCTGGTAGTCCTTATAAGGAATATGAAGTAGCGCCGGCGTTCCTTCGACTTCGCTCAGGACAAGCCCGCCGGCTGTCGCGAGGGCGTCTCGCCCTCGCCTTCGAAAATGAAAGCCCGCGGCCGCCTTCTACAGCCCTTTATCGCCGATGTAATGAATCAGGTCGCGCACCCGGCAAGAGTATCCCCACTCATTGTCATACCAGGAGATCACTTTGACGCAATTTCCGCCCACCACCAGGGTCATGGGCGCATCGACAATCGAAGACCGCGAGTCGCCCTTGAAATCCGACGAAACCAGTTCGTTCTCTTCGAAGCCCAGATAACCCTTGAGCGGCCCGCTTTCAGATGCTTTTTTCAGCGCAGAGTTTACTTCTTCTTTCGTCGTCTTCTTCTCCACCCACGCCACCAGGTCAACCACCGAAACATTCGGTGTGGGAACGCGCATGGCAAACCCGTCCAGCTTTCCGGCCAGATCGGGGATCACAAGCTTCAAAGCTTTCGCCGCTCCCGTGGAAGTGGGAATCATATTAATCGCCGCCGCCCGCGCCCGCCGCAAATCCTTGTGCGGAAAATCAAGGATCACCTGATCGTTGGTATAGGAGTGAATCGTAGTCATGGTCCCGCTGACGATCTTGAATGTGTCGTTCACCACCTTGGCAATCGGCGCCAGGCAGTTCGTAGTGCAGGATGCGTTCGAAATAATGTGATGCTTCGCCCCGTCGTATTTGTCATGATTCACTCCCAGCACCAGCGTGATGTCTTCATTCTTCGCCGGCGCTGAAATGATCACCTTCTTCACCGAGCCGCGCAGATGCTTCTTGGCGTCGTTCGCGTCGGTAAAGTGTCCGGTGGATTCGATCACCACCTGAGCGCCTACCGAATCCCAAGGCAGCGCGCCCGGATCTCTTTCTTTAAAGACCTTAATGTTCTTGCCGTCGATGCGAATTCCGTCGGCTGTAGCGCTGATCTTGTTTGGCAAGTTGCCAAGAATGGAATCGTATTTCAGCAGGTGCGCCAGCGTCTTCGGATCGGTGAGATCGTTGACCGCCACAAATTCCAGGTTGGGATCGTTGAGCGAGGTCCGCAGCACATTGCGGCCGATGCGGCCAAATCCGTTAATGCCAACTTTGATTGCCATAGGTGTCTCCGTTCGTATGAATGCGTTCTAATGCGACATCAGTAATCGATGCGACCACCAGACAGACACATGATGTTAGCAGGACAGGGAAGCTGCGTAAATGATGACACCAGATAACGGAAGGCTATCGTTTCCCGTCGCGGGATTATCTCCCGTTTCTCGCACAGCCGTCTTACGCGAAGGTGACTTCCAGATAAGTGTCGGTTCTGCTCCAGACCAGCGGTAGCCGCGCCATCCAGTACTTCCGGTTGATCGCCTGCCGCGCGTGCGGATGCTCCTGAGGTGAAAGGATGCGCGCCGATGCTGCGAACTCCGGCCCCGTAACTTTGCCTCGAATGGTGCAAGGCGCCACACGCACCTGAGGATTGTTGCGAATCCGTTTGGTCTTTCCCATATCGCTGCGCGTCATCACGTACAGCTTGTCGCCATCTTCCCCGAACCAGACCGGGGTCGCGATCGCGTCCCCATTCTTGCGAAACGTGGTCAGAGAGATATATTTCTGGCCGCGAATAACGGAAGGGACCTCGGACGACATGGCGACATTCTAACGGAACCCAGCGTGAAGCGGCACCAGCAAACCTTCGTGATCCCTGGTGTCCTTGGTGGTTGATGCCCTTTTTCTCCTCGACCTGACCAACTGCCCAAGACCTTCGCTGTTTGATCCCGCCCTCTCTTCTGTGTTAAAAGCCTTGCATGCGTAAATGGATGCGCGACCGCTTACAGCGTCGCAAAAAGAAGCCCGAAGAGGCTTCCGATCAGCCCGCTCCACCGCCTTTGCAGCCGGCATATTTTGAAGCAGAACAGGAACCCGCTCCCGGCACGTCACACATGGAATCGGAAATATCGGAGCCGCCACCGGCCCAGGATTCCCCGTCCTTTGAAAATGCGCGCAACGACTCCGAACAAGAGCCCTCCGACACACAGTCCGGCAGCTCTCAGCCACCAATAAGAAGTTCAGGTCAAGCTAGTCGCGGCCGGCGCCGTCGTGGTGGCCGCGGGCGCGGTGGACGCGGACGCGAGCAGGCTGTGGCCCAAGCCTTCACGCCTGCTGCGGTGAAAGGTTCCATTCCTGGCGCACCCATCGCCGCGGGTGAGGAAGATGTTTCCGGCTCGGAACAACCTGAAGCGCTTCCGCAGAGGCAAGCGCCGCCGCGGGTCGCGCCCCCCTCGAGAACTCCGGCAACTAATGCGGCCCCGAAGGGCGTAGTCGTGCTGGCCATCGGCCTTCCCGGCTCCGGCAAAAGTTCCTGGTTCAAGCGCCACAACGTCGTTCCGCTCTCCAGCGACCTGGTGCGCTCGCTGTTGTTTGACGATGTGCGCGAGCAACGCTTTCAGGATCTCGTCTTTTCCAATCTGCGCTCCATGCTCAAAGCACGCCTCATCGCCAAGCGTCCCATGAATTATGTGGATGCAACCAACCTCACGCCGCAGGAACGCCAGCATTGGATCAAGCTGGCCAAGGACTATCAATACGAAGTGCACGCCGTGTTTTTCGACGTTCCCCTCGAAGTCTGCATCGAGCGCCACGAACGCCGCGACCGTGTCGTGCCGGAAGACGTCATGCGCCGCATGGCCGCGAAGCTGAAGCCACCCGCCTTCGAGGAAGGCTTCGCCAAGATCACGGTGGTTCGGGTAAAGAAGAAAGACGCCGGGGAAGCCTAGTTGTAGTTTCCGAAGTTGTCCTAGCCCCAAAACACGGTCATCCCGAGTAAAGCGAGGGACCTTGGTTTCTGCCTTAAGCACCAGTATTGCCGCTGCAAGAAAAACCCTCGCTACGCTCAGGATGAAAACCTCTATCCCTTCAAATGCGGCAGCATTTCTTTAAATGCCAGCGACGACGAAGATCGCATCAGTTCGTAAATCATCATCTCAGTAGACGAAATCACTGCCCCCGCTGCCCGCATTCTGTCCAGGCCGATTCTCCAGTTCCACTCCGTTCGGGAACTCACCGCGTCCGACGCCACATGCACCAGATAGCCTTCCCGCAGCGCCGCCAGCGCCGTCTGGGTCACGCAAATGTGGCTCTCCATCCCGCAGAGCAGCAGTGTATTGCGGTTCCCCGGCATCCGCTTGAGCAGCGTGCAGAAAACATCGCTGCCAAAGCAGGAGAATTGATCCTTGTCGATGGCCCCTGTCTCCGGAAGCAGGGAAGCAATTTCGGGTACCGTCTGGCCCAGACCTTTCGAATATTGCGTGCTCACGATTGCAGGAATTTTGAGCACCGCCGCCGCCCGGATCAGAAGCTTCGCGTTCCGTACCAACTCTTCCTTCTGAAAGATCGGCGGAAACAGCTTTTCCTGAATGTCCACCACCAGCAGCGCGCACTGTGTCGGATCGAGGGCCCGGCGCGCAATTTCGGCATAATCAGCACTCGCACTCTCTAACGCAGTTACCATATAGACTCCTTACGGTCGGAACACAGTCAATCAGAGTTTATCGCGAACCACGAGGGCATGATGAAACAGATCCTCATACGACGACGTACCGCGGCCAACCTCGGCATTTTGATAGCGGTCACACTCAGCCCCTCGCTGCAAGCGCAGCAGCTTTCCCTGCAAGAGTTGGTAACGCCCTCCACCACCATCACGAAAGATGGTCACCTCGTCACGTTCGCTGTCCACGGCTTCATCGAGTTCAAATCTCTGGCCGAGTTGTTCCCCTACATCGATTCCCAAACCCAGCGCTGGAAGGGGAACACAAACTTCACTGATGAAAAGAAGCAACTGCTGGCTCGCGAACTTCTGCGCCGCGGCGTCGAGAGCCGCGTCATCTCTATGACGGACGAGCGGCCCCTCGAAACATTGATCACACACACTAAAGACGAACTCCAGCAGGCGCTCAACCACGTGATGGAACCCGTTCCACCCGGGTATGCGGATGCGTTTCTGCAGGTACAGGAAAAATGGAAACATTCCCTGAACTGCTGGAGCGCTTCACCCTCCATTCCCGGCCGCGTGCTTTCCAACTGGTATCCCATCGCCGAAGGCATTCACCTTTACGGCGCCACCTATGATTCCACCGAGCACTTCTGGCAAGCTGTGAAATTTCATCCTGACATTACGGTCGGCGATCTGGTCAGGTTGCTGGATGCGGTGGAGGAGAAAGATTGGAAGCCGTGGCTGGCTCGCCTGGATGACGATCCCAATCTCTACCTGCCCAACGCCTATGCCGTGGAATTCGCGCGGCACAACCTGACGCCTGAGCGCCTGCGCTGGTTTCGCCAAGAGCTCGCGCGCCACGATCTTCACGCCAGCGACCGCGCCCGTTCGGTTCAGCAGCGCGGGCTCACCCCGTTCCGCTTTACCGCCTTCGAAGAAAAGGTTCTCTGGGGAGACTTGGCCGATTTATTTCACTTGCTCTTCACATTTTCTCAGCCCGGCGATCCCCTTCGAAGCCGGTTGGCCGAAGCCCACTTCGATAATATTTATCTCGATGGCCGACGCCTGGGTTTCATCAGCGAAGAATTCCGTTCTCTAATGCTGGAAATCTGGAAGGTGAAATTCCTGCAGACACCTCGTTTTCGCGAACTCATCTCCGGAATCCCCCTGCAAGTAAGACTGGAGCACTTCCTCAACGACGGCGACTCGCCGGATATCCCGATTCCAATCTACGTCCGCTACCTGAACCAGATCCGCGACCTGGCCCGCGCCCCATAATG